>OFJB01000039.1_pt1 | contig 101704 bp, 101 predicted proteins | sample 1775081 | NCBI WGS metagenome assembly OFJB01 (sample SAMN08195771, study PRJEB24354) | sludge metagenome | isolation source: initial sludge from phenol fed wastewater aerobic bioreactor | place: India: Nagpur | collected 2016-06-05 | reverse complement strand
GGTGGCTTTTTCTTTGGCTACTTTCTTTTTTCCACAAAAAAGAAAGTACGCCCGCCGGTCAGCGGCGGAAAACAGCGCTTCAGAAGCCAAAGCCGCTCCCTCAACAGCGGAACCCAGCGGTTCAGAAAACACGAACGCCCGCCCGTCAGACGCGAAAGTCAGAGGATCAGAACCTCCCATCCCCATCACATCCGGAAAATCCCGAACTTCGTCTCCTCCGCCGGCGCATTCATCGCCGCCGACAGCCCCAGTCCCAGCACGCGCCGCGTATCCGCCGGGTCGATGATGCCGTCGTCCCACAGTCGCGCCGAAGCGTAGTAGGGATGCCCCTGCGTCTCGTACTGTTCGCGGATTGGTGCCTTGAAGGCGGCTTCTTCTTCCGCCGACCAGTTGCCGCCCTTGGCCTCGATGCCGTCGCGCTTGACCGTGGCCAGCACGCCGGCCGCCTGTTCGCCGCCCATGACCGAGATGCGCGCGTTCGGCCACATCCACAGGAAACGCGGGCTGTAGGCGCGACCGCACATGCCGTAGTTGCCGGCGCCGAACGAGCCGCCGATGACGACGGTGAATTTCGGCACCTTGGCGGTGGCGACCGCCGTCACCATCTTGGCGCCATCGCGCGCGATGCCGCCGTTTTCGTATTTGCGGCCGACCATGAAGCCGGTGATGTTCTGCAGGAAGACGAGCGGGATGCCGCGCTGGGCGCAGAGTTCGATGAAATGCGCGCCCTTGAGCGCCGATTCGGAAAACAAAATGCCGTTGTTGGCGACGATCCCCACCGGGTAGCCGTAGATGCGGGCGAAGCCGCAGACCAGCGTCGTGCCGTAGCGCGCCTTGAACTCGTCGAAGTCGGAACCATCGACGATGCGGGCGATGATCTCGCGCACGTCGAAGGGCTTCTTGGTGTCGGTCGGGATGACGCCGTATAACTCTTCCGGGCTGAACAGCGGCGCGCTCGGGGCGGTCAGGGTGACCGGCGGCGTCTTTTTCCAGTTCAGGTCGCGCACGATGCGCCGGGCGATGGCCAGCGCATGGGCATCGTTTTCGGCCAGATGGTCGGCAACGCCGGAGATGCGGGTATGCACGTCGGCGCCGCCGAGGTCTTCGGCGGTGACGACCTCGCCGGTCGCCGCCTTGACCAGCGGCGGGCCGCCGAGAAAGATGGTGCCCTGGTCGCGGACGATGATCGACTCGTCGCACATCGCCGGCACATAGGCGCCGCCGGCCGTGCATGAACCCATGACGGCGGCGATCTGCGGGATGCCGGCGGCCGACAGGTTGGCCTGGTTGAAGAAGATGCGCCCGAAGTGTTCCTTGTCCGGGAAGACCTCGTCCTGCATGGGCAGAAAGGCGCCGCCGGAATCGACCAGGTAGATGCACGGCAGCCGGTTTTCCAGGGCGATTTCCTGGGCGCGCAGGTGTTTCTTGACGGTCAGCGGGTAGTAGGTGCCGCCCTTCACTGTCGCGTCGTTGGCGACGATCATGCATTCGACGCCTTCGACGCGGCCGATGCCGGCGATTACCGACGCTGCCGGCACGTCGCCGTCGTACATCCCGTAGGCGGCGAACTGGCCGATTTCGAGGAAGGGCGTGCCGGGATCGAGCAGGGCACTGACCCGTTCGCGCGGCAGCAGCTTGCCGCGCGCCAGGTGCTTCTGGCGCGCCGCTTCCGGGCCGCCGAGGGCGATCTTCTCGACTTTCTCACGGAGGTCGGCGACGACCGCCCGCATGGTCGTCGCGTTGGCCTGGAAGTCGGCCGAACGTGGATTCAGTTGGGATTTCAGGATGCTCATGTCTCCTCGCTTCTTGTATTGGTGCGTTGCCTGAAAATGAAAAACGGAAAAGGCTTTACAACTGCCTTTCCTCCTTGAGCCATTTGCTGACCGGCTCGGGGCGGAAGGCGAGCATGGCGGCGAGCAGCGACTCGGGGTCGCTGTCGCTGAGCGCCATCGCCCGGTTCTGGGCGCGCAGGAAACCTTCTGCTGCGGCGTGGTCGAACATCGCCAGCAGCGGGTCGTAGTAACCGGCGATGTTGAGCAGGCCGATCGGTTTCGCATGGAAGCCGAGTTGCGCCCAGGTGAGGATTTCGCAGTATTCCTCGAAGGTGCCGAAGCCGCCGGGCATGGCGATGAAGCCTTCGGCCAGCTCGGCCATCCGCGCCTTGCGGGTGTGCATCGAATCGACGACTTCGAGCCGGGTCAGTGTCCGGTGGTCCACCGGGCGGCCTTCGACTTCCTTGCCCATCAAGGCTTGCGGGATGACGCCGATGACCGTGCCACCAGCATCGAGACAGGCATCGGCGACGGCGCCCATGAGGCCGACGTTGCCGCCGCCGTAAATGAGCTGGATGCCGCGGCCGGCGAGCAGGCGGCCCAGGTTTTCGGCCGCGGCGCGATAGACGGGCTTGTTGCCGGCGTTGGCGCCGCAGAAGACACAGAGGCTTTTCATGAGCTTTCCTTGTTGGCGAGCCGCAGGATGACGAATTCCGGTGGGCAGTTGAAACGGATGGGCAGAATGCTGGTGCCGACGCCCGAACTCACCCAGGTCGGCACGGCGCTTCCGGGAATCCAGCCGTAAGCGTGTTCCCGGGCGGAGCGGCCGGGGACGATCAGCGCGCCGACGAAGGGCAGGCGGACTTGTCCGCCGTGCGTGTGGCCGGCCAGGGCGACGCGGGTCGAGGTCGGCAGGTCTGGGGCGTTGGCCGGATCGTGCAGCATGGCGATGACGTCGGCGCCGTTCGGCACGCCGGCAAAGGCGGCCGCCGGTTCGGCATGGCCGGTCATGTCGTCGCCGATGCCGGCCAGCCAGAGTCCGCTTTCGGGCAGCTCGAGCGCTTCGTTTTCCAGCACGCGGATACCGACTTGCTCCAGTGCCCGCCGCACGCGCGGTCCATCGAAACGCCAGTCGTGGTTGCCGAGCGTTGCGAAAACGCCGAGCCGGGCATGCAGGCCGGCCAGGTCGGCGGCGAAGTCTTCCGGGGCGACCGGGGTTCCGCCAAGGACGCCCTGGATCATGAAATCGCCCGGCAGCAGGATCAGGTCGGGGTTTGCCTCGTTGATGCGCCCGACCAGACGACGCAGGGCTTCGCGGCTGACATGCGGGGCACCGACGTGGAGGTCGCTGGCCATGGCGATGGTCAAGGGCTGCTTGAGCTGGGCGGTGCTCTGCGTCAGGTCGCGGCGCTGCACCTGGCCCGGCTCGATGGCCAGCGACCAGCCGGCAAAAGCCAGCAAGCAGGCGTAGATGACCAGGCGCAATGGCATATCAGAAGCCGCCGCTTTCCAGCCAGCGCTCGATCTGCGACAGGCGGTCGGCGCCGAAGAAGGCTTCGCCGTCGATGATCACGTGCGGTGAGCCGAAGACGCCGATGGCCAGCGCCTGCTCGCATTCGTCCTTGAGGCGGGCCTTGATTTCCGGGGCCTGCAGCGCGGCGGCCAGCGTGTCGCGGTCGATGCCGAGGCCGGCGGCGATGTCGAGCACCGTTTCCGGCGCCGAGATGTCGAGGTCGTCGACGAAGAAGGCGCGATAGACGGCGCGGGCGAAGCGCCGGGCCAGCGCGCAATCCTGGCCGTGCAGCCAGTAGTAGGCACGGGCGGCGTTCTGTGTCGGCAGCGGAAAGCGGCTGGGCATCTTGTAGGGAACGCCCAGAAAACGCGCCGAGCGGGCGAAGTCGTGCAGCATGTAACGGCCCTTGTTGCTGACGCCGTCGGCCGGCGGACGCGAGCCGGTGGCCTGGAAGATGACGCCGAGCAGGATCGGGTGCCAGCGCACCTTGCGCCCGAAGCGGGCGGCGAGGTCGTCGATCTTCTCGGCCATCAGGTAGCCGTAGGGGCTGGAAAAATCGAACCAGAAATCGACCGGGTTAATGTTGTCCTGAGTCATGCCGTGTTTCCTCCTGCTTGTAATTGTCTGGAAAAAAACTAGGATGTGTATGTGTTTGCTAAAGGGTGTGTATCGTGCGTACCAACATCGTTATTGACGACGGCCTGATGCAGGCCGCAATGCAGCTTACCGGTTTGAAAACCAAGCGTGAGGCGGTTGAGGCCGGGCTGAAGACCTTGTTGCGTCTTGCCCAGCAGGAGGAAATCCGCAAGTTTCGTGGGCGCCTCGACTGGCAGGGTGACCTTGATCGCATGAGGCAGGATCGGTGACCCTTGTCGATTCCAGCGTCTGGATCGATTACTTTCGGGGTGCTGTCACGCCACAAACCGACTGCCTGGACCGACTGCTCGGTAGTCAGTTGATCGTCGTTGGCGACCTGATCCTGGCCGAAGTCCTGCAGGGGTTTGTCAGCGACCGGGATTACGCCCAGGCCAGGGCGCTGCTGACAGCGCTGCCGGTGGTGCCTCTGGTGGGGGCCGAAATTGCCCAGCAGGCGGCGAGTAACTTCCGCCAACTGCGGGCGCGGGGCATCACTGTGCGCAAGACCATCGACACCCTGATCGCGACCAGTTGCATCGAACACGGCTATGCACTCCTGTACAACGACCGGGATTTCGATCCTTTCGTTGAACACCTGGGACTGGTTTCGGCCTGGCCTGGTCATTGAATTCCCTTTCCCGGCCTTTTTCGGACATAAATGACTGGTGAGTTGCTGCCGGTGAGCTGCCGCTCTTCAACAACAAATAGGTGGGGTTTTGATCTGACCAGTTCGCTCAGTTTCTTGAATCCGTACAAACGCGGATCGAAATCAGACTGCAGTTTCGTCAGATAGCTGCCAAAAGCGCCCAGATTTGCCCAGCCGCTGTCATCACAGGCCTGATCCAGTGCTTGCAAAACAAAGCGAAGCGGCAGGGCTTTCTTGGCGACAGGGGAGGAGCTTGTCTGCTGGATGGGCTGTTCGTCTGATTCGGGCTCAGCAGGGGGCGTTGTCATCGGTAGCGCCCGAAGAACCTCGGTAAAAACGAACTTGTGGCACGCATTACGGAATGCATCCGGTGTTTTTTCTTCGCCGAAACCAAAGACGCTCAGGCCTTCTTCGCGGATGCGCAGGGCCAGTCCGGTGAAGTCGCTGTCGCTGGAAACCAGACAGAAACCATCAAAACGACGGGTGTAGAGAAGATCCATCGCATCGATGATCATTGTCCCATCGGTCGCATTTTTGCCGGTGGTGTAAGCAAACTGCTGCACCGGTTTGATGGCGTGCTGATTGAGCACTTTTTTCCACTGCGCGCTATTGGGCGACGTGAAATCGCCATAGATACGTTTGACGCTGGCCTCGCCAAAACGGGCAATTTCCGCCAACAAGCCCTCAATGACCGAGGCCTGCGCATTATCGGCATCGATCAGTACTGCCAGCCGAAGGGAGTGCTCTTCGACGTCGGGACGGCTGTTTGATTTTGGCGAGGCCATTTCTTTCCTTACTCGGCGGCGATCGAACGACCGATCACCAGCCGCTGGATGTCGTTGGCGCCTTCGTAGATCTGGCAGATGCGCACATCGCGGTAGATGCGTTCGACCGGGAAGTCGCTGGTGTAGCCAACGCCGCCGTGAATCTGGATGGCGTCGGAAGCGATCTTCTCGGCGGCTTCGGAAGCGAACATCTTGGCCATCGAGGCTTCCTTCAGGCAGGGCTTGCCGGCGTCCTTCAACTGGGCGGCGCGCCAGACCATCAGGCGGGCGGCGTCGAGCAGGGTGTTCATGTCGGCCAGCTTGAAGTTGACCGCCTGGTGCTCGATGATCGGCACGCCGAAGGTGACGCGTTCCTTGGCATAGCGCACGGCGGCTTCGAACGCGGCACGGGCCATGCCGATGCTCTGCGCGGCGATGCCGATGCGGCCGGCTTCGAGGTTGGAAAGCGCGATCTTGTAGCCTTCGCCTTCCTTGCCGAGCAGCGCGGAAGCCGGGACGCGGCAGTTTTCCAGGATGATCTGCACGGTGTCGGAGGCGTGCTGGCCCATCTTGTCCTCGGTGCGGCCGACGACGAAGCCGGGCGTGCTGGTCGGGATCAGGAAGCAGGAAATGCCCTTCTTGCCGGCGGCCTTGTCGGTCACCGCGAAGACGATGGCCATGTGGGCGTGCTTGCCGGTGGTGATGAACTGCTTGACGCCGTTGAGCACGAAGAAGTCGCCATCCTTGTCGGCGCGCGTGGTGATCGCGGCGGCATCCGAGCCGGTGTGCGGCTCGGTCAGGCAGAAGCAGCCCCACTTCTCGCCGCGCGCCAGCGGCTTCAACCATTCTTCCTTTTGCGCGTCGCTGCCGTACTTCATCGTGATGCCGCAAGCCAGCGAGTTCTGCACCGAGACGATGGTCGAGGTGGCGCCGTCGCCGGCGGCGATTTCTTCCAGGGTCAGCACCAGCGACATGTAGTCCATGCCGGCGCCGTCCCATTCTTCGGGCACGACCATGCCCATCGCGCCCAGTTCGCCGAGTTCCTTCAGCGCGTCGGCAGGGAAGCTGTGGTTCTTGTCCCATTCGGCGGCGAAGGGGGCGAGGCGTTCCTGCGCGAAGGCGCGCATGGTGTCGCGGATCATTTCCTGTTCTTGCGTCAGAATCATGCTGTTTTCTCCAGAGTTGTTTTTTGTACGGTGGTCAGCCAGACGCCGGCAATCACCAGCAGGCCGCCAAAAAGTACCGGCAGGCCGAGCCGCTCGTCGAGCAGGACGGCGGCCTGCAGCACGGCGAAGACCGGGACCAGGTTGATGAAGACCGAGGCGTGGCCGGCGCCAAGCTGCTGCACGGCGGCGGTGAACCAGGTGTAGGCGATGGCGGTGCCGAAGACGGCGAGGAAGAGCATGCTGCTCCACACCCGCCACGACCAGCCGGCGAAATCGACGTCGCCCTGGACCAGCGCGGCCAGGCCGAGCAGGAAGGCGCCGCTGAAGCTGGCGTAGAGCGTGGTCGCCAGCGCCGAGAAATGGCCGGTCGCCCGCCAGCCGATGAAGGTGTAGGCCGCCCAGCTCAGCACGCAGCCGACGATCAGCCACTCGCCGATGCCGACCGTGCCTTGCAGCAGGGCCAGCGGGTCGCCGTTGCCGATCACGGTCAGGCAGCCGGCGAGCGCGATTGCGCTGCCCAGCGCCTTGCGCCGGTTCATGCCTTCCTTGCCGATGGCCCAGGCGAGCAGCACGATGACCACCGGATTGAGCGCGACCACCAGGGCGCCGCGCCCGGCCGGAATGTGCTGCAGCCCGAAAAAGAAGCACAGGCCGTAGAGGAAGATGCCAAAGAAACCCAGCGCCCAGACCAGACCCCATTCCTGCCGGTCCTTCGGCAGCGCGATGCCGCCGCCGGAGATCAGCATGACGCCGCCGACCACCAGGCCGGCGACGACGAAGCGCAGCGCGGCGACGGCGAGCGGGGCACTGAGTTCCTGGGCGATCACCCGCCCGGCAATCCAGGTGCCGCCCCACATCGCCATCGCTGCCACCAGCTTGACGTAGGTCAGGGTCCGGGCCGCTTGCGGCACTTAGAGCATTTCCACGGCGAGGGCAGTCGCTTCGCCACCGCCGATGCACAGCGAGGCGACGCCGCGCTTGAGTCCCTGTTTCTTCAGTGCGCCGAGCAGGGTGACGACGATGCGGGCGCCGGAAGCGCCGATCGGGTGACCCAGCGCGCAGGCGCCACCATGCACGTTGACCTTCGCCGGGTCGAGCTTGAGGTCGTGCAGCGCGGCCATGGCGACGACGGCGAAGGCTTCATTGACTTCGAACAGGTCGACGCTGTCGGCGCTCCAGCCGGTCTTGGCGAACAGCTTCTGCATGGCGCCGACCGGCGCCGACGGGAACAGCGCCGGGGTGCCGGCATGCGTGGTGTGGGCGACGATGCGGGCAATCGGGGCGAGGCCGAGCTTGGCGGCTTGCGATTCGCGCATCAGCACCATGGCGGCGGCGCCGTCGGAAATCGACGAGGAGTTGGCGGCGGTGACGGTGCCGTCCTTCTTGAACGCCGGCTTCAGGGTCGGGATCTTGTCGACGTTGACCGCGAACGGGCCTTCGTCCTTGTCGACGACGACGTCGCCCTTGCGGCCGGCGACGGTGACCGGGGTGATTTCCCAGGTGAAGCTGCCGTTGTTGCTGGCTTCGATGGCGCGCGTCGTCGATTGCACAGCGTAGGCATCCTGCGCTTCGCGGGTGAAGCCGTAAGTGGCCGCACACTCTTCGGCAAAAGTGCCCATCAGGCGGCCGCGCGTTTCCTTGCCGTAGGCGTCTTCGAGGCCGTCGAGGAACATGTGGTCGAGCAACTGGCCGTGGCCGAGGCGATAGCCGCCGCGTGCCTTGGGCAGCAAGTAGGGGGCGTTGGTCATCGACTCCATGCCGCCGACGACGGCGATGTTGCAGGAACCGGCGAGCAGGCCGTCGTGACCGAGCATGGTGGCCTTCATCGCCGAACCGCAGACCTTGTGGATGGTGGCGCAGCCGGCCGACAGCGGCAGACCGGCCTGCAATGCCGCCTGGCGGGCCGGCGCCTGGCCCTGGCCGGCTTGCAGGACGCAGCCCATCAGGACTTCTTCCACCAGGTTGGCGTCGATGCCGGCGCGGGCAACGGCGGCCTTGATCGCCTCGGCGCCGAGGTTGGCGGCGGTGAGGCCGGAGAAGCCTCCCTGGAAACTGCCCATGGCGGTGCGGGCGGCGGATACGATGACAATCGGGTCGTTCATGCTGTGTTCTCCTTGCGGATTGTTATGGGAATTGGGTTGCGGGAAAGGTTCAGGCGTCGAGCGCGAGCAGCGCCGCCTGGTAACGGGTGGGTAGATCGGTTGGTGCGTCGATGGTGATGCCGAGGTCGTGCATGTGGCCGTCCCTGAGGCCGTAGATCCAGCCGTGAATGGTCAGTTGCTGGCCGCGTTGCCAGGCGTCCTGGACGACTGGATTGTGGCAGACGTTGACCACCTGTTCGAGGACGTTCAGTTCGCACAGGCGGTCGTGGCGTTTTTCCGGCGGCAGCGCGTCGACCGCAGCAAGGTGTTTGTTATGGACGTCGTGTACATGGCGCAGCCAGAGGTCGACGACGCCGACGCGGGCGCGATTGAGCGCGGCCAGCACGCCCCCGCAGCCGTAATGGCCGACGACCATGATGTGTTTGACGCGCAGCACGTCGACCGCGTACTGAATGACCGACAGGCAGTTGAGGTCGGTATGGACGACGACGTTGGCGACGTTGCGATGGACGAAGACTTCGCCCGGCAGCAGGCCGACGATCTGGTTGGCCGGCACGCGCGAATCGGAGCAGCCGATCCAGAGGAACTCCGGGTTTTGCAACTGGGCCAGCTTGTCGAAGTAGGTCGGGTCGATCTCGCGCATCTGGCGGGCCCAGGCGCGGTTGTAGTCGAACAGGTGGCAGAGGTTCTCGTTGCAGTTTTCCTCTTCCGACCAGTTGTCGAGGTCGAGGGCGAGGAAGATCGTGTTCTCGACCGGCGTCGGGTAGTAGGCCGGCACTTCGTTGAAGCCGAGTTCGCGATAAAGCTTTACCGCCATCCGCATGCTCGGCAGGGTATCGAGCAGCAGGCGCTTGTAGCCGATTTCCTTGGCCGCCTTGATCGCCGCCACGACCAGCACGCGGCCGACGCCCTGGCCGCGCTCCTCGGGCGTGACGTAGAGCCGCTTCATTTCGCAGACGCCTTCCGAGAACGGACGTACCCCGACACAGCCGGCCGGCCGGCCATCGACCTCGGCAAAGAACAGGCGGCCTTCCGGTCCGGCATAGGCGCCGGGCAGCGAAGCCATTTCCTGGTCGAAGTTCTGGAAACAGAGGTCGACACCCAGCCAGGCCGCATAGTTGCGGAAATACTGGCGGACCTGTTCGATGGCCTCGGTGTCGGCGGCGGAAAGCGTGCGCAGGGTGATGTTCATATTGGGTTGGCTCCGGGTAGGGCGTGGCGGGGTACCGCTTCGCTACGGTTACGCTGTTCCCGGGGTGGCCGGGGACAATCGCCCATTCTACCTGCGCCGGTAATTATGAATTCAGCGGGTCTCCGCCATCAGTTCGCGGCCGATCAGCATGCGACGGATTTCCGAGGTGCCAGCACCAATTTCATACAGCTTGGCGTCGCGCCAGAGGCGGCCGGTCGGGTATTCGTTGGTGTAGCCGACGCCGCCCAGTGTCTGGATCGCCTCGCCGGCCATCCAGGTTGCCTTTTCGGCGGAGTAGAGGATGGCGCCGGCAGCGTCCTTGCGCAGCGTCCGGCTGTGGTCGCTGCTGTCGCAGGCGCGGCCGACGGCATAGACGTAGGCGCGGGTGGCCTGCCAGGTCGAGTACATGTCGGCGACCTTGCCCTGCATCAGCTGGAATTCGCCGATCGCCTGGCCGAACTGCTTGCGTTCGTGCAGGTAGGGGACGACGACGTCCATGCAGGCGGCCATGATGCCGAGCGGGCCGCCGCAGAGCACGGCGCGCTCGTAATCGAGGCCGGACATCAGTACCCGGGTGCCGTTGCCGACGCCGCCGAGCACGTTCTCCTCCGGTACCTCGCAGTCGTCGAAGAACAACGGGAAGGTGTTGGAACCGCGCATGCCGAGCTTGTCGAGGTGGGTGCCGTGGCTGAAACCCTTCATGCCCTTTTCGACGATGAAGGCGGTCATGCCCTTGGCGCCGGCCTCCGGATCGGTCTTGGCATAGACGACCAGGGTATCGGCGTCGCCGCCGTTGGTGATCCACATCTTGGCGCCATTGAGCACGTAGCGGTCGCCCTTCTTGTCGGCGCGCAGCTTCATCGAGACGACGTCGGAGCCGGCGTTCGGCTCGGACATCGCCAGCGCGCCGACGTGCTCGCCGGAAATCAGCTTGGGCAGGTATTTCTGCTTCTGCGCTTCGCTGCCGTTGCGACGGATCTGGTTCACGCACAGGTTCGAGTGGGCGCCGTAGGAGAGGCCGACCGAAGCGGAGGCGCGCGAGATTTCCTCAAGGGCGACGATATGCGCGAGATAACCGAGGTTGGTGCCGCCGTATTCTTCGCCGGCGGTCATGCCGAGCAGGCCCATGTCGCCGAATTTCTGCCACAGGTCGGCGGGGAATTCGTTGGCTCGGTCGATCTCGGCGGCGCGCGGCGCGATCTCGGCGTCGGCGAAGGCTTTCACCGCGTCGCGCAGCAGGTTGATGTCTTCGCCGAGGGCGAAGTCGAGGCTGGGAATGTTCATTGGTTTGTCTCCGGTTTGTTGTTGCTTGTCTTGCTATCCGATTTGCCGTGCATCGCCATGATCGTCTGCTGCATCAAGGCGCACAGGTTTTCCCTGCCGTCCCTGACGGCGAACACCTCGGCCTGGGTGACGATCAGCGTGCGCCCGGCGCGTACTAGCTTGCCGCGGGCGATCAGCTTGTCGCCGTCGGCCGGGGCGAGCAGGTTCATCTTGTATTCGACGGTGAGCACCGAGGCGCTGGCCGGCACCGTGGTCATCGCCGCGTAGCCGGCGGCCGAGTCGGCGATCATGCCGACGACGCCGCCATGGACGAAACCGTGCTGCTGCTCGATGCCGTCCCAGTGCGGAACGTGGATTTCGGTGCAGCCGTAATCGACGACCGGCATCGTCGCGCGGATCAGGTGCATGGCGCTTTGGCGCGCGAAACTGGCGAGAACGCGGGCAGCGAATCCGGGATCGGTCGGGGGGGCCATGGCGGTCAGGGTAGTGAATTAATTTACGTTGACGTAAACGTAAACTAACCGGCAAAAAAAATCACGCATTTTTCCGGCGCGCCACTTCCTGCTGGCACTGCTGCTCGAACTGGCCAATCTCGGCGAGCACCGCCTCGATGTCTTCGCGCTGCTGTTCCAGTGCGGCGCGGCGCTTCTCGATGACGCGCAGGCATTCGAGCAGTTGCGGTGTTTCGTCCTCGGTCGAGTTGTACATGCCGATCAGGTCCTTGATCTCGGCCAGACTCAAGCCGAGGCGCTTGCCGCGCAGCGCCATCTTCAGGCGGGCGCGGTCGCGGCGGGTGAAGATGCGCTTCTGGCCCTCGCGCTGCGGCGCCAGGATGCCCTGGTCTTCCCAGAAACGGATGGTGCGCGGGGTGATCGCGAACTCGCGCGCGAGGTCGGAAATGCTGAAGGTGGCCGGCTGGCTCATCATGACTCCTTGGTTGCGGCGAAGTTAAGCAGATGGCGGGGCTTTTTTCAATCCGCTACCGTATGGTAACTTGCTCGAAAAACGAAAACGGAAAACCATGTCCCTGCATTATCCCTTTACAGAGATTCCCGCTGCCGGTGAGCAGCGTGAAGTCGCGCCAGGCATTTTCTGGCTGCGCATGCCGCTGCCTTTCCAGCTCGACCATATCAACCTCTGGCTGTTGCGCGACGGCGAGGGCTGGACCATCGTTGATACCGGCTTTCCCGACGACGGCGTGCGCGCCACCTGGCGCAGCATCCTCGATCGCCTTGATGGTCCGGTGAAGCGCTTGATCGTCACCCACTTCCATCCCGATCACCTCGGTCTGGCGACCTGGTTGATGGAACAGACCGGCGCGCCGCTGGCGATGACCAGCGCCGAGTTCCTGACCGCGCACGCGGTGTGGAACGAGGTCGGCGGCCATGGCGCCCAGTACATGGTCGAACAGTTCCGGCGGCATGGCCTGGACGCTGACCGCCTGGACAAGTTCGCCAGCCGTGGCTCGGGCTACCGGCGGGCAGTGCCGGGATTGCCGGCGCACTATCAGCGCTTGAAGGCGGGCGAGCCAGTAACGATCGACGGACAGGCCTGGAAAATTCTCATCGGCTATGGTCATTCGCCGGAGCATCTGGCGCTTTACTGTGCCAAACTGGGCGTGTTAATTTCAGGCGACATGCTGCTGCCGAAAATCTCGACCAACATCAGCGTTTTTGCCGCGACGCCGGATGCCGATGCCCTGCGCTGGTATCTCGAATCGCTGACCGTGATGGCCGAGGAAATTCCGCCGCAGACATTGGTCCTGCCATCGCACGGTCTGCCCTTCACCGGGGTGCAGGCGCGTGTGGGTGCCTTGCATGCGCACCACGAAGAACGATTGCATGCGCTGGAGAATAGCTGTGAACAAGCGCCACAGAGCGCAGCCGGGTTGCTCGACGTGTTGTTTGGTCGGGCGCTCGATACACACCAAACCATGTTCGCGATGGGTGAAGCGATTGCCCATCTGAACTATCTGGAACAGGCCGGACGATTGTCGAGGGAAATCGGCGACGACGGCGTGATTCGCTATTCGCGGTTGTCAAAACAATCCGCCGCGCACTGACAGAGGGAGTTTCAAATGCCGCAGCAAACCGAAGAACAGGGCCTCAACCTGCCCAACCCGGCCGAAATGGCCAAGACCTATGCCGAAGTCGCCCAGCGCGCCTCGCGCATCATCACCCAGTACATGGAAAAGAAGGCCAAGGACGGGGTCGAGGCACCGTCCGACGAAATGGGTGTCGCCCGCGCCTTCATGGACCTTTCTGCCCGCCTGATGGCCAATCCCTACAAGCTGGCGCAGACCCAGATGAACATGATGTGGGATTACTTCTCGCTGTGGCAGGGATCGATGATGAAGATGCTCGGGATGCCGGGCGCCGCACCGGTTGCTGTGCCGCAGAAGGGCGACAAGCGCTTCAAGGACGAGGACTGGGAGCAGCATTTCCTGTTCGATTTCGTCAAGCAGTCCTATTTGATCGCCGCCCGCCACATCCATGAGACGGTCTGCTGCACCGACGGCCTGGACGAAGCGACGCAGCAGAAGGTGAACTTCTTCACCCGCCAGTACATCGACGCGCTGTCGCCGTCCAATTTCGCCCTGACCAACCCGGAAGTCTTCCGCGAAACCGTCAAGAGCCACGGCCAGAACCTGATCAAGGGTCTGAACAACCTGCTGCACGACATGAACGAGGACGGTCAGTTGCGTATCCGGATGACCGACACCGCCGCCTTCGAGATGGGCCGGAACGTCGCGACGACGCCGGGCAAGGTGGTCTACCAGAACGAACTGTTCCAGCTGATCCAGTACAACCCGGGCACCACCGAGCAGTACAAGAAGCCCTTCCTGATCGTGCCGCCGTGGATCAACAAGTACTACATCCTCGATCTGCGCGAGAAGAATTCCTTCGTCAAATGGGCGACCGATCAGGGTCACACCACCTTCATCATCTCCTGGGTCAATCCAGACGAGAAGATGGCCCAGGTCGGCTTCGAAGATTACATGCTGAACGGTACGCTGGAAGCGATCACCCAGGTCTGCGCGCAGACCGGCGAGGACTCCGTTAACCTGGCCGCTTACTGCATCGGCGGCACGCTGACCATGTCCACGCTCGCCTACATGGCGGCGAAGAAGGACAAGCGCGTCAATTCGGCGACCTTCTTCACCACCATGCTCGATTTTTCCGAGCCGGGCGAACTCTCGGTCTTCCTCGACGAAGGGACGATCGAAGGTCTCGAGAAGAAGATGGAGAAGCGCGGCTTCCTCGAAGGTTCGGAAATGGCCGGCACCTTCAACATGCTGCGTGCCAACGACCTGATCTGGTCCTTCGTGGTCAACAACTACCTGATGGGCAAGGACCCCTTCCCCTTCGACCTGCTCTACTGGAACTCGGACTCGACGCGCATGCCGGCGGCGATGCACAGCTTCTACCTGCGCAACATGTACCTCGAGAACAAGCTCAAGGACCCCGGCGGCATCGAACTGGGCGGCGTCAAGATCGACATCCGCAAGGTCAAGACCCCGTGCTACTTCATCTCGACCATCGAAGACCACATCGCGCCGTGGAAGAGCACCTACATGGGCGCCCGTCTGCCGACCGGCAAGACCAAGTTCGTCCTCGGCGGTTCCGGTCACATTGCCGGCATCGTCAATCCGCCTGCAGCCAACAAGTACGGCTACTGGACCAACGACGCGACCGACGGCAACCTGCCGGAAAGCCCGGAGGATTTCCTGGCCGGCGCGACGCAGCACGCCGGTTCGTGGTGGACCCACTGGCAGGAATGGGTGACCGCACTACCCGGCGGTTCGGCCAAGGTGCCGGCCCGCGATCCGGCGGCCGGAGCGCTCAAGGCGCTGGAAGAGGCTCCGGGCAGCTACGTCAAGTTCCGTCTCGACGCGCAGAAGCAGGACTGAACCTTTCCGTCCTGCGGCAATCAACGAGGGAGGCGCAAGCCTCCCTTTTTGCTGGCTGTTACAACTGCTAACAGCCCGGATCGGTGGCCGTGCTAGTCTGCAAAAGCCGGACAGGACCGGCGACAGGAGGTAAAACGATGAAACGAACGATGATTGCCCTGTGTGCCGTCAGTCTGGCATTCACAGGTTGTGCCAACATGGATGAAACGCAACGCCATACCGGAACCGGGGCGGCGATCGGCGCCGTTGCCGGTGCCGTGCTCGGCGCCGCCACGTCCAGCAGGTCAGACCGCGGCAAGGGCGCGGTGATCGGCGCCGCCGCCGGCGCGGCAATCGGTGCAGGCGGTGGTTACCTGTGGTCGAAGCGCATGCAGGAGCAGAAGGCGGCGATGGAGCAGGCGACACAGGGCACCGGCGTCGAAGTGACGCAGACGGCCGACAATCGCCTCAAGCTCGAGATTCCCAGCGATGTTTCCTTCGATTCCGGCAGCTACGCGATCCGGCCATCGTTGCGGCCGGTGCTCGACAAGCTGGCTGCCGGCCTTGCCGAACACGCGGTGACGCGGGTGACGATCGTCGGCCATACCGACAGTTCCGGCTCGGACAAGGTCAACAATCCCTTGTCGGTGAAGCGGGCGGAAGCCGTGCGCGACTATCTGGTACCGCGCGGTGTGGCGGCGTCGCGGATCGGCGTCGATGGGCGCGGAGCGCGTGAGCCGCTGGCTGACAACGCGACGGCGGAAGGCCGGGCGAAGAACCGGCGGGTTGAAATCTTCATTGCCGAGGGCCAGGCAGCCAACTGAGCCGAGCTTCCCCGGTCGCCCGGCCCGCCGCGCGCGGGCCGCTCAGTTTCCGGGCAGCGGCAGGCGCGGCAGGGTCGGCCACTCGACCGCATCGAGCATGTTCTTGACGATCAGGCCAAGCTCGGTGTCGCCGGTGATTTCGAGTTCGCGGTTGAAGAACAGCGTGTCGGGGTCTTCCTGGCGTGCCAGCAGTTGCAGGTAGGCCGACAGGTTGGCGGCGAAGGCCAAGTCCGGTTCGCGTTGCACGCTGAAGACCGGCCGGAACAGGCCGTTGCGGAAGGTGTAGTGGGCCACGCCACCGGTATCGAGAACGCTGACCCGGAACAGCTTGTCCTCCAGCGCGCCGAGTTCGCTTTCCGGCAGCAGCTTGAGCTTGAGGGCGGCGTTGAGTGCCGTCACCAGAGCCAGCGAATGCGGCCACTGCGGCAGCTTGTGGCCGATTTCGGCGATCAGCGCCGGCAGCCGGAAACGGGGAATGACGAAATGCGGGCTCATGCGGGGGCTCCGGTGCGGGCGGGTGGCGGGATGTGATGCGTGGCGATCCCGGCGTCGCCGAACCAGTAACCGTCGACCAGACCGCATTCGCTCCACGCCGCCGTATCGACGGTGGGCGTCTGGCCGTTCCGGGCGGCGGCGAAGGCGGCGATGATTTCGTCGATCCGGTTCTTCTGCGGGCTGAGACGGACGATGTCGATGCCAAGTTCGCGCAGCGTCGGCATCTCGCCGAGCAGGCAGTAGGTCTGCGCCGACATCGTCTGGATCCCGTTGATGGTCAGGAAGGCCTGGCCTTCGCGGGTCTTCAGCGTCAGTCCTTCGGCATGGTCGAGACACTTGAACTGGCAGTCGTCCTTGTTCAGCTCGTAATGGCGGGCGGTGAAGCAGCGTGCGGAGAAGGCGAGCGGAATCTTGCCGAAGGCGAACACTTCCGTTTCGACACCGGCCGGGCGGCTGGCGTGCAGCGTTTCGATCAGCGCGCGCGAGGCTTCCAGCGGCGGCACCCAGCGCTTCATGCCGTAGCGGGCGAAGGTGGCGAGGGTGGCTTCGTTGTAGATGTTGAGGTGCGGGCCGGCGACGAAATCCTGACCGGAGACCAGATTGATCGCCCCGAGATCGTTGGCTTCGACCTTGCAGCCGGCTTCATCGACGATACGGCGCAGCGCCTTGAGGTCGCTTTCCGATTCGAGCAGCGCCTGCGCCGAAATGACGACTTCCTTGCCGGCATCGGTCAGGTCGCGAGCCAGGCCAATCCAGTCGGCGGTGCGCAACTGCTGGCGGCGCGAGCAGACGACTTCGCCGACGTGGATGATGTCGAGTGCCGGGTTCTCCGCCATCGCCGCGTAGAACTCCATGACTTCTGCCTTGGGCCAGAACCAGAGCAGGGGGCCGAGCGACAGTTTCATGCTTATCTCCAGGGCCGGTTGTAGGCGCCCAGCGTTGCCTGGTTGCCTTCGGAAACCTTGGCCAGTTCGGCCTGCCAGGCCGGCTTGACGTGGTAGCGTTCGGCGCCGTCGCGCAGCGCGTCGAGCGCGGCGCGCAGGGTACGGGTGACCTGGGTGACGTAGGTCGGGCTGCGCTGGCGGCCTTCGACCTTGATCGCGCGGACGCCGATCTTGACGATCTCCGGCAGGATTTCCAGGACGTTGAGGCTGGTCGGTTCTTCCAGCGCGTAGTAGGTTTCGCCGCGCACGTCGAAGCGGCCCTTGCACAGCGTCGGGTAGCCGGCCGGTTCGCTGTCGCCGAAACGGTCGATCAGAATGCCGTTGAGGCGGGTTTCCATGGCCCCGGGCTGCTTGTCCCACTTGACGTACTTGGCCGGCGAACAGGCGCCGACGGTATTCGGCGATTCGCCGCAGGCATACGAAGACAACCAGCAGCGGCCTTCATTCATCACGCACAGGCTGCCGAAGCCGAAGACTTCGATTTCGACGTCGGTGTTGCGGATCACGTTCTCGACCTGCGCCAGCGTCAGCACGCGCGGCAGTACGGCGCGGCGGATGCCGAATTCGCGGCGGCAGAAGTTGATCGCCTCGTAGCTGGTGGCCGAACCCTGCACCGACAGGTGCAGGCGCTGCTGCGGGTGGCGCCGGCTGGCGTAGTCGAGGAGTCCGACATCGGCCAGGATGATCGCGTCCACGCCAAGGTCGACCGCGGCATCGACCGCCTTGTGCCAGTCGCCGACACGGCCGGCCTGGGGGAAGGTGTTGATCGCCAGCAAGACCTCGCGGCCCCTGGCGTGGGCATAACGGACGCCGTCGCCCATGGTCTTCGGATCGAAGTTGAGGCCGGCGAAATTGCGCGCGTTGGTATCGTTCTTGAAGCCGAGATAGACGGCATCGGCGCCATTGTCGACGGCGGTCTTGAGGGCCGGCAGGCTGCCGGCCGGACAGACGAGGTCGGGCAGTTGGGGCATGGCTGGTTCCAGGCAGGTTAATCAAGGAAGTATAGCGACTCGTGTCGGGCTGCCGTTGATCCGCATCAAAGGCCGGGCTCGTGCTAGGATTGGCGCACGTAACGTTCGCTTGGAACTCAGCTTCATGTCGGATAACCGTGTTCTCGTCGTCGACGACGAAGCCATCAACCTGATGCTGATCGAGGATTTTCTCGAGCAAGAACGGTTGATGCTTGAGTTGTTCACCGACCCGCTCGCCGCCTGGCAGCGTCTGGCGGCACCCGACAGCGATTTCGCACTGGTCGTGCTCGATCGCATGATGCCGGGGATGGACGGCATCGAGTTCCTGCGCCGGGTCAAGGCGGAGAGGCGCTTCGCCGATGTGCCGGTGATCATGCAGACGGCGGCGTCGGCGCCGGAACAGGTGCGCGAGGGTCTGGAGGCCGGCGCCTACTACTACCTGACCAAGCCCTATGCGCCGGAAGCGCTGATCTCGATCGTCCGCGCGGCGCTCGAGGACCGTCGCGCCCGCGTTTCTCTGCGCACGCTCGCGGCGCACATCGAGGAAGCACAGAAGCTACTCGTCTGCGCCGAATACGGCTTTTCCACGCTGGAGGAAATCTCTTGTCTGGTGCCGGTGCTGGCCGGCATCTGCCCGGAGCCCGATCGCGTCGCCCCCGGTCTGTCGGACCTCATGGTCAATGCGGTCGAACATGGCAATCTGGGGATTTCCTACCGCGAGAAGTCGCTGCTCAAATGGGACGGCGACTGGGAAGGCGAAATCCGCAAGCGGCTCGTTCAGCCCGAATTCCGCGAGCGGCGGGCAAGCGTACGCATCGAGCGGACAGCGTCGGCGATTTCCTTCCGTATCGCCGACCAGGGGCGCGGTTTCGACTGGCGCAAATTCCTCGATTTCGACCCCGAGCGCGTCTTCGACCCCAACGGCCGGGGAATTGCCATGGCGCGGATGACCAGTTTCAGCCGCCTGCAGTACGAAGGTTGCGGCAACGTCGTCGTTGCCACCGTCGATTTGCCCGCGGCGGCGTAAGCGGCTTCAGCGGGTAACGATAGTCGGCTGGTAACCGAGGCTGCTGCGGAAGCGATCGGCGACCACCTGTGCCTCGGTGCGCGAGGCGTAAGGGCCGAGCTGCAGGCGGTGCAGCCCGTTGGCGCGCAGAATGTGCATGCGGGCATCGACCCAGTCGAGTTCTCTTTCCAGATGCAGTTTCAGATTATCGGCGTTGTCGGCATTGGCGAAAGCGCCAAGCTGCAGGTATACCCCGGACGGCAGGGCGGTTTCGACGACCGGTGCCGGAGGTGGTGCGGCACTGGGAGCGGCTGGCGGCGCCACCTGAGCATAGGTGGTGCTGGTTTCCTGGCCGGGGATGATCGCCTCGACTTCGACTTCACCGCTGCCGCCCTGAACCAGTCCGAGCTTGTAGGCGGCGGTGTAGGAGAGGTCGATGATGCGGCTGGCGTGGAAAGGACCGCGATCGATGACGCGGACCACCACCGAGCGGCCGTTCTGCACGTTGCTGACGCGCACGTAGGAAGGCAGGGCCAGCGTTGGATGGGCGGCGGTCATGGCGAACATGTCGTAAGGTTCGCCGATCGAGGTCTTCTGTCCGTGGAACTTCTTGCCGTACCAGCTGGCGATGCCGCGCGCCTTGTAAGGGCGCACGCTGGTGTTCGGCACATAATTGGTGCCGAACACTTCGTAGGGGCGTAGCGCCGGTTTGTGCAGCGGTTCCCAGCGCGGGACCGCGTCGGGGGTTTGTTCAAGGTTTTCCGGAATTTCGTCGCCCGGGCCGTCGTCCTTGTAGTAGCCGCCGCCCCAGCGTCGGTTGGGCGCTGCCTGGCCGGTCGGTCGCGCGGCGCTGGCTGTCGGCCGCTCGTTCCTGGCCACGGGTTCGGGTGTGCTGCCGCAGGCGGCAAGCACGAAACACGGAAGAAGCAGGCGCCAGATGTTTTTCATTTCTTGACCAGCATGCGATGGGTGTGAATGCTCATCAGGATGCCGATGCCCAGCATCAGTGTGATCAGCGCGGTGCCGCCGTAGCTGATGAAGGGCAGCGGTACGCCGACGACTGGCAGGATACCCGAGACCATGCCCATGTTGACGAAGGCGTAGATGAAGAAGACCAGGGTCAGCGCGCTGGCCAGCAGGCGCGAGAACAGGGTCGGTGCGGCGGCGGCGATCATCAGACCGCGGCCGATCAGCAGTGTGAACAGGAAGAGCAGAATGCCGTTGCCGAGCAGGCCCCATTCCTCGGAAAAGACGGCGAAGATGAAATCGGTGTGCTTTTCCGGAATGAATTCGAGGTGGGTCTGGGTGCCCTTCAGCCAGCCCTTGCCGAGGCCGCCGCCGGAACCGATGGCGATCGTGGACTGGATGATGTGATAGCCGGCGCCGAGCGGATCGGAACTCGGATCGAGCAGGGTCAGCACACGCCGCCGCTGGTAGTCGTGCAGCATGTTCCAGGCGAAGGGCATGGCGGCGCCGGCGGCGGCGCCAAGGCCAATCATCACCTTCCACGGCAGGCCGGCGAAGAAGATGACGAAGAAGCCGGCGGCGCCGATCAGCAGCGAGGTGCCGAGGTCGGGTTGCTTGAGGATGAGGGCGATCGGCAGGAGCAGGATGCCGCTGGCGATGGCGAAATGCTTGGCGCGCAACATCGATTCGTACTTGTGGAAATACCAGGCGAGCATCAGCGGCATCGCGATCTTCATGATCTCGGACGGCTGGATGCGCACGAAGCCGAGCGAGAGCCAGCGCCGCGAGCCGTTGACGACGATGCCGAACAGCGCAACGCCAATGAGCAGCACCAGACCCAGCAGATAGAGCGGTACCGCCCAGCGCATCAGCGACTGCGGCGGCGTGCGGGCGACGGCGAACATGACGGCGGTGGAAGCGGCGATATTGACCAGTTGCCGATCCAGCTTCCAGAAGCCGTCGCTGGCGGTGGCGGAATAGATCGTCGCCAGACCGATCGTCATCAGCGCCATGACGATCAGGAACAGCGGCATGTCGAGGTGCGCCGTCAGGTTCTGGATGATGCGCCTAAGCAGTTTCATTGCGCTATTCCTCGATCGTTGCGGCGCCTTCGTCGCCGTTTTCCTCGCCGGAATCGACTTCCGGCGCCGGGCCGCCCGGCAGTTTGCCGATCAGGTAGTAGTCGAAGACCTGGCGCGCGATGGGCGCCGCCGATTGGGCGCCGAAACCGCCGTTCTCGACCATCACGGCGACGACGATCTTCGGCTTGTCCACCGGCGCGAAGGCAACGTACCAGGAGTGATCGCGCAGGCGTTCGCGGAGTTGGCCGGCGACGTATTTCTGCCCGCCTTTCAGGCTGAAGACCTGGGCGGTCCCGGTCTTGCCGCCGGATTCGTAGGCGGCGCCGGCGAAGGCGCGGGCGCCGGTGCCTTCGCGCACGACGCCGGCCATGGCGCGTTTGATGACTTCGACGTGCTCGGGTTTGAGGGGGACCTGGCGGATCGGCTGCGGTTCGACGATGCGGACTTCGCCGCTGGTCGGGTTGGTGATGCTATGCACCAGATGCGGGCGGAAAACCTTGCCGTAATTGACGATGTTGGCCAAGGCGTGCGCCATGTGCAGCGTCGAGTAAGCGTTGTAACCCTGGCCGATGCCGATCGAAATGGTTTCGCCGGGGTACCATTTCTGCTGCTCGCGCTTTTTGAAGCGCTTCTGCTTCCACTCCGGCGAGGGCAGGATGCCGGTCGCTTCGCCGGGAATGTCGATTTCGGTACGTCGTCCCAGGCCGATTTCGCTCATGAAACGGGCGATGTTGTCGATCCCCATGTCGTTGGCGAGGGTGTAGTAGTAGGTGTTGCAGGAAACGACGATGGACTTGTGCATGTCGACCATGCCGTGTCCGCCGACCTTGTCGTCCATGAAGCGGCGGTTGCCGAAGTTGAAGTAGCCGGGATCGGCGATTGCCTGGTTCGGCGTGCGCTTGCCGGTCGCCAGCGCGGCCAGCGCCATCAGCGGCTTGAAGGTCGAGCCGGGCGGGTAGGTCGAATAGATCGCCCGGTTGAGCAGCGGTTTGTCCGGGTGGTTGTTCAGTTCGTCCCAGTCGTCGTAGCGGATGCCGTCGACGAACAGGTTGGGGTCAAAGGCGGGCGAGGAGACGAGGGCGAGTACCGCGCCGTTGCTCGGGTCGATCGCCGTCAGCGCGCCACGGCGGCCGCCGAAAGCCTGTTCGGCCACCGACTGCAGACGGGCGTCGAGGGTCAGGGTCAGGTTGTTGCCGGGGATCGGCGCAGTTTGCGAAAGGACGCGCACGGCCCGGCCGCCGGCATCGACCTCGACCTGCTCGTAGCCGGCGGTGCCATGTAGTTCGAACTCGTAATTGGCTTCCAGCCCTACCTTGCCGATGTGCTCGGTGCCCTTGTAATTGGCATCGTGCCCGTTGGCCTCGATCATTTCCTTGTCCTTGGTATTGATCCGGCTGATGTAACCGATGGCGTGGGCGGCCAGGGTGTTTTCGGGATACTGGCGGAACAGCCGGGCCTTCACCTCGACGCCGGGGAAACGATAACGCTGCGCGGCAAAGCGGGCGACTTCCTCGTCGGTGAGGCGGGTGCGGATCGGAATTGACTCGAAATTCTTCGATTCCTCGAGCAGGCGTTTGAAACGGCGCCGGTCCTTGAGCTGGATTTCGACGATTTCTCCCAGGCGGTCGATGGTTTCTTCGAGTCCCAGGGTTTTCGACGGCGTGATTTCCAGCGTGAAGGCGGAATAGTTGCGGGCCAGGATGACGCCGTTGCGGTCAACGATGTTGCCCCGGTTGGGCATCACCGGAACCAGCGAGATGCGGTTGCTCTCGGCGCGGGTGCGGTAATACTCGTGCTGCAGGATCTGCAGATAGAAGAAGCGGCCGAAGAGCAGGGCGAAACAGGTCAGGACGAAGGCGCCGGCGAACAGAATCCGGCGGCGGAAACGGTCGGGATCCTGTTCTCCCTGGTGGAATTCGCTCATGGTCAGGGGTCAGAGCGGGCGGTTGGCGTCCCTTTCCACCGGCTGGTACTGGGGCAGCAGCAACAGGAAGGTGGCGGGAATCCAGAGCAGGGTGGCGCTCAGCGGGCCGATCAGGTAACCCCAGCCGGGGAAGTCGGCGCCGGTCGGCAGGCGCATCAGCAACTGGATGACCTGGCAGGCGAGCAGCAGCGGAAAGATTTGCAGCGCCTGCTGGGCCAGCGGGAACCACAGGATGCGGCGCGACTGGCCGGCGGCGAAGTAAGCGAGCAGGACGTAGGCGAAGCAGTGTTGGCCGAGGACCGCGCCATCGGCGACGTCCATCGCCAGGCCGAGGAAGAAGGCCCAGCCCATGCCGACCCGCCGGGTCTCGCGGATACACCAGAAACAGAGGACCAGCGCGACCCAGTCCGGGATGCCGGGCCAGTGGGCGGTCGGCAGGAAGTTGGCGAGGAGCGCGGCGAACAGGCTGGCGACGATGAACCAGGGGCGGACCGGCAGCAGGATGCGCGAGGAGGAGAAGGTCGGTTGCATCATTTTTTCTCTTCCTGGCCCGGCGTGCCGCTGTTGCCGGCGCGGCCCGGCGAATCCGGCGGTGGCGGCGGCTGGGAGGCGCGCGGTGCGAGGACCAGGACTTCGCCGAAATTCTCGACTGCGGCGACCGGTGCGCAACGGATGCGGGCAAAGGCGTAGGAGTTGTCGCGCTCGATGCTGACCACCTTGGCCACCGGGAAGCCGGCAAGGTAGACGCCGTCCAGGCCCGAGGTGACGAGCAGGTCGCCTTCGCGGATGTCGGCGTTGGCGGGAATGTAGCGCAGTTCGAGTTCGCCGCTGCCGAGGCCGAAGACGACCGAGCGCTGGCCGCTGCGCACGACCTGAACGGGGACGGTCTGGTCCTTGTCGGTGATCAGCGTGATTTCCGCTGAGAAGGGGAAGACGCGGGTTACCTGGCCGACGACGCCGGCCTCGTCGATCGCCGGTTGGCCGGCGACGATGCCCGACTGCTGGCCTTTGTCGATGACGATGCGGCGGGTGAAGGGGTCGCGCGCCGTATACATGATGCGTGCCACCTCGCCGCGCGCTTTTTCCCGCTCCTTGACGGCGAGGAGCTTGCGCAGGCGGTCGTTCTCGCTTTCCAGCTGCTCCAGGCGCAGCAGGTTGGGGGCGGTCTGCAACTGGGCTTGCTTCAGGCTGCGGTTTTCCTCGAGCAGCTTGTCCAGTCCGCGCAGGTAATCGCCGGCGTTGTCGACCAGGCCGCCCGGCATCTGGGCGATGCGCTGGATCGGATCGGTGATCAGGGCGACGGTCTGGCGCAGCAGATCGAGGCTGCGCAGACGGAGGTCGACGAAAAACAGCGCCAATGACAGCGCGATGTAGAAAGTCAGAAGGGCCAGCGGTGCTGGCCCTCGCTTGAAGAACGGTGGCGGTGCGTGGTCGGAGCCGGCCATCGCTTAATCCTGCAGGTGGGCGGTTGGGTGGTCAGTCCGAGGCAAAGATGCTGCCCAGCTTGTCCATCTTCTCCAGCGCCATGCCGCAACCACGGGCGACGCAAGTCAGCGGCTCGTCGGCGACGATCACCGGCAGGCCGGTCTCTTCCATCAGCAGGCGGTCGAGGTCGCGCAACAGGGCGCCGCCGCCGGTCAGGACCATGCCCTTTTCGGCGATGTCGGCGCCGAGTTCCGGCGGCGTCTTTTCCAGCGCCGACTTGACGGCGGAAATGATCTGGTTGAGCGGATCGGTCAGCGCTTCGAGGATTTCGTTCGACGAAATCGTGAACTTGCGCGGGATGCCTTCGGCCTTGTTGATGCCGGAGACTTCCATTTCCTTGATCTCGGCGCCCGGGAAAGCGGAGCCGATGTTCTTCTTGATGTTCTCGGCGGTGTTTTCGCCGATCATCATGCCGTAGTTGCGGCTGATGTAGTTGATGATCGCCTCGTCGAGCTTGTCGCCGCCGACGCGCACCGAGCCGGCGTAGACCATGCCGCCGAGCGAGATGACGCCGACTTCGGTGGTGCCGCCGCCGATGTCGACGACCATCGAGCCGGTCGCTTCGGCGACCGGCAGGCCGGCACCGATGGCGGCCGCCATCGGTTCCTCGATCAGATACACCTGACTGGCGCCGGCGCCGAGCGCCGACTCGCGGATGGCGCGGCGTTCGACCTGGGTCGAGCCGGACGGCACGCAGATGATGATGCGCGGGCTGGGCGAGAACAGCTTGGAATCGTGCGCCTTCTTGATGAACTGCTTGAGCATCTGCTCGGTGACCGTGAAGTCGGCGATCACGCCATCCTTCATTGGCCGGATGACGGTGATGCTGCCGGGCGCCTTGCCCAGCATTTCCTTGGCTTCGCGGCCGACGGCCTGGATGGTTTTCTTGGCGTTGGGGCCGCCTTCGAGGCGGATCGCAACGACCGACGGCTCATCGAGGACGATCGAGCGGCCACGCACGTAAATCAGCGTATTGGCCGTGCCGAGGTCGATGGCAAGGTCGTTGGAAAAATACTTGGAGAGAAATCCGAACATCTGTTGAGCTCCGCGTTGGGGGGTGCGGTAGATAAAGCTTTTATGATACCTTACAACGCTTTCGTTTATAAGGCTTTGTGCGCTGCAAAAAGCCTTTTTCAAGCCATGTCGCTCACTACAGAACAGGTTCTGCGGATTGCCCATCTGGCCCGCATCGAGGTCAGCGAACCCGAGGCACTGACCACGCAAGCCCACCTCAACGGCATCTTCGCGCTGATCGAACAGATGCAGGCGGTCGATACCCGCGGTATCGAGCCGATGGCCCACGCTCAGGATCTCGGCCAGCGCCTGCGCGATGACGTCGTCAGCGAGCCCGACCGGCGCGCCGCCTTTCAGGCCGTCGCCCCGGAAACCGAGGCCGGTCTCTACCTCGTGCCGAAGGTGATCGAATGATTAGCCGGAGTTTGAAACAACTGTCGCAGGCACTGGCGGCGAAGGAAATTTCCAGCGTCGAACTGAGCTCGCTCTTCCTCGACCGCATCGCCCGCCTCAATCCTGAGATCAACGCCTTCATCACCGTCGACCGGGAGAAGACGCTGGCCATGGCGGCGGCTGCCGACCAGCGCCTGGCGGCGGGTACCGGCGGTGCGCTGACCGGTATCCCGATCGCCCAGAAGGACATCTTCTGCGCCGAAGGCTGGACGACGACCTGCGGCTCGAAGATGCTCGCCAACTTCGTTGCTCCCTACGACGCCACGGTGATCGCGAAAATGCATGGCGAGGCTGGCCTGGTCTCGCTGGGCAAGACCAACATGGACGAGTTCGCGATGGGCTCGTCGAACGAAAGCTCGCATTTCGGGCCGGTGAAGAATCCCTGGGATCGCGCGCGGGTGCCCGGCGGTTCGTCCGGCGGTTCGGCGGCGGCGATCGCTGCACGACTGGCGCCGGCAGCCACCGGCACCGATACCGGCGGCTCGATCCGCCAGCCGGCGGCGCTGTGCAACCTGACCGGTCTCAAGCCGACCTACGGCGTCGTCTCGCGCTACGGCATGATCGCCTACGCCTCGTCGCTCGATCAGGGCGGCCCGATGGCCGGCTCGGCGGAAGACTGCGCGCTGCTGCTCAACGCGATGGCCGGTTTCGATGTCCGCGATTCAACGTCGCTCGACCGCCCGGCCGAGGATTACACGCGTGACCTCGAACAACCGCTGGCCGGTCTGCGCATCGGCCTGCCCCGGGAGTTCTTCGCCGCCGGTTGCGATGCCGGGGTGATGGCCGCGGTGCAAGAAGCGATCCGCGAATACGAGCGGCTCGGGGCGACCATCGTTGACGTCTCGCTGCCCAACTCCCACCTCTCGGTGCCGGCCTACTACGTGATTGCGCCGGCCGAGGCGAGTTCCAACCTGAGCCGTTTCGACGGCGTCCGCTATGGCTATCGCGCGCCCGACTACGGCAGCCTCGACGACATGTACGCGAAGACCCGCGCCCAGGGCTTCGGCGGCGAGGTGAAGCGGCGCATCCTGATCGGCACCTACGTCCTGTCGCACGGTTACTACGACGCTTATTACCTGCAGGCGCAGCGCATCCGCCGCCTGATCGCCGACGATTTCACGGCTGCCTTTGCGTCCTGCGACGTCATCCTTGGGCCGACCTCGCCTTCGACGGCGTTCCGGCTCGGCGAAAAATCGACCGATCCGGTGCAGATGTACCTGTCCGACATCTACACGGTTGCGGTCAACCTCGCCGGCCTGCCCGGCATGTCGATTCCCTGCGGGTTTGCCGACGGTCTGCCGGTCGGCCTGCAACTGATCGGCAATTACTTCGCCGAAGCCCGCCTGCTCAATGTTGCGCACCGCTATCAGCAGGTCACCGACTGGCATCTGCGTCGTCCGGCCGGCATCGCATGAAGCAGCGTCTGACCCTGAGCCTGATGGTTGCCGTGCTGGCCGCCTGCGCGACGCCGCCGGAGCCCACTCGCGAGGCGACGGCGCCGGCACCTGTGGAATCTGCGCCGACGGCCGCAAAATCGCCGGAATTCAAGAATTCGACCTTGAAGTACCTGGCCAAGCGCAATCTGAAACCGCAGCCGACGCGCCCGCTCAACGTGCGTTCCCGTTGCTCGCACAAGGACGCGATCGGCACCGTGACCCGCCTCAACCTGCTGGTCAAGGAAGCCGACGTCAAGGCCTTTGATGTTCAGGTCAGCATGAAGGGGCGGGGTGCCTGTCGCTTCAATGCCCAGGATTTCAAGCAGGATGCCAGGCTGCCGCAGGTCCTGTTGCGGCACAAGACCCAGAACGATTGCACGGTGCGCATGTGGGAGCAGGGCAAGGAGGTGACGATCGCCTTCAACAGTTGTCCGCAGGCCTGCGAAGGCCAGGCGTTCCAGTACCTGTGGCCGGTCATCGTCGATGCGAAGACCGGACGTTGTCATTGAACGGATGAAACCATGAACCAGTGGGAAGTCGTAATCGGCATCGAGACCCATGCCCAGCTCTCGAGTGTTTCCAAGATATTCTCCGGCGCCTCCACCGCTTTCGGCGCTGCGCCCAACACCCAGGCCTGCGCCGTCGATCTGGCGCTGCCCGGCGTCCTGCCGGTGCTCAACCGCAAGGCGGTCGAATGCGCGATCCGCTTCGGTCTGGCGATCGGCGCGCAGGTCGCACCGAAATCGGTGTTTGCGCGCAAGAACTACTTCTACCCGGATTTGCCGAAGGGTTACCAGATCAGCCAGTTCGAACTACCGGTGGTGCAGGGCGGGGCGATCACCGTCGCCGTCGGTAGCGGCGACAAGGCCTACGAGAAGACGGTCAACCTGACCCGTGCCCACCTCGAGGAGGATGCCGGCAAGTCGCTGCACGAAGATTTTCACGGCAAATCCGGCATCGACCTCAACCGTGCCGGCACGCCGCTGCTCGAAATCGTCACCGAGCCTGACATGCGTTCCTCCGACGAGGCTGTCGCCTATGCCCGGGCGCTGCACGCGCTGGTGCGCTGGATCGGCATCTGCGACGGCAACATGCAGGAAGGCTCGTTCCGCTGCGACGCCAACGTTTCCGTGCGCCGGCCGGGCGCGCCTTACGGTACCCGGCGCGAGATCAAGAACCTCAACTCCTTCCGCTTCCTGAAGGAGGCGATCGATTTCGAAGTGCAGTGGCAGATCAACGAGATCGAGGAAGGTCGCGCCATCCAGCAGGCCACCGTGCTGTTCGACCCGGATAGCGGCGAAACCCGGATGATGCGCAGCAAGGAAGACGCGCACGACTACCGCTACTTCCCCGATCCCGACCTGCTGCCGCTATTGATTCCGGCCGACTGGATCGACCGCGTGCGTGGCGAATTGCCCGAGTTGCCGAACCAGAAGCGGCAGCGCTTCATCGCCCAGTTCGGCCTCTCCGCCTACGATGCGACGACGCTGACTGCCAGCCAGGAGATTGCCGCCTATTTCGAAGCTGTCGTCGGCATTGCCGGTGCGGCCAATGCCAAGCCCTGCGCCAACTGGGTGATGGTCGATCTGGCCGCCCGCCTCAACAAGGAAGGTCGCGAGATCGGCGAGTCGCCGGTCAGTGCGGCGCAACTGGGTGGGCTGATCCAGCGCATCGCCGACAACACCATTTCCAACAACATCGCCAAGAAGGTTTTCGAGGCATTGTGGAATGGCGAGGGCGCGAGCGCCGACGAGGTGATCGAGAAACAGGGGTTGCGCCAGATTACCGACAGCGGGGCCATCGCCGCGCTGGTTGACGAAGTCATCGCCGCCAATCCGGGCAATGTCGCCGAATATCGGGCCGGCAAGGAAAAGGCGTTCAACGCCCTGGTCGGTCAGGTGATGAAGGCGGCCAAGGGCAAGGCCAACCCGCAGCAGGTCAACGCGCTGTTGAAGGAGAAACTGGCCGGCTGAGCGAGCGGCGGCCGGTCAGCTCGTAGTAGCGCTGGCGGTCGCCGTCGTATTTGGCGTGGATCTTGGCCAGTTCCTTGCGTTTGACCTCGATCAGTTCCTGCTGCAGACGGATCTCATGATTGACCGTGCGCAGGTCGCTGGCCAATCCCGATGGCATCGCTGAGCGCTTGTAGAATTCGGCCTCGGCGGTCAGCTTGTTGAGTCGCTTCTGCAACTCGGTGATTTTCTCGGTGGCATCGCGGATCGTCAGGTTGACGTCGCCTTCCGCCTTGCTCTGCGCCATGTCGATGTCTTCCGGCGTGGCGTAGGTGGAGAGCAAGGCGGCGTCCATGCGCCGTCGTTCCAGCCTTTGTTCCTCCAGTTGCTGCTGACGTTTCGCAGCGATTGCGGCGGCGGCCTTTTCTTCCGGCGTCATGGCGGCGGCGACTTCCCGGATCGGATTGCCGGCCCGGTCAAAAACGCGGTAAGCCCGTCCCCGACATTGCGCCGGCAGGGTGTCACCGCAGGCACGGCGACCGTTGCCCGGGTCGGTGCAGCAGTAGTACTCCTCAGCACCCCAGCTCGGGGCGCTCAGAACGATCAGCAGGAGGGCAAAGGGAAGTTTAGGCATCGACACCGTAGCGTTCACGGTAGAGGGCGACGGCGGCCCGGTGCGCGTCGAACTCCGGATGATTCCCAAGATAGGTCATCAAGTCGCGCAGGCCCGCGACTGCGATCACCGGGATGCCGTAGTCGCGCTGCACTTCCTGAACCGCGGACAGCTCGCCCTGGCCGCGTTCCTGGCGGTCGAGAGCGATCAGTACGCCTGCCGGTGTGGCACCGGCAGCGCGGATAAGTTCCACCGATTCGCGGACCGAGGTGCCAGCCGAGATCACGTCATCGACGATCAGCACGCGCCCGGCCAGCGGCGCGCCGACGATGCTGCCGCCTTCGCCATGATCCTTGGCTTCCTTGCGGTTGAAAGCGAACGGGTAATTGCTGCCGCCCGCAGCGAGCGCGATGGCAATGGCGGCGACCAGCGGAATGCCTTTGTAGGCCGGGCCGAACAGCATGTCGAAGGCGACGCCGCCGGTCTGCGCCGCTTTCGCGTAGAATCCGGCGAGCCGCCCGAGCGACGCGCCGTCATTGAACAGGCCGGCGTTGAAGAAATAAGGCGACTGCCGCCCGGCCTTGGTGGTGAATTCGCCAAAGCGGAGCACCTTGCAGGCGACGGCGAATTCGATGAATTCCTGACGAAAATCCATAAATCTCCAGTATCAGTCGGAAAAACGACCGAGAGTCCCGCAATGTTACGCATCATCTCCCTGAACCTCAATGGCATCCGCTCCGCGTGGAGCAAAAACGTCGAGCCCTGGCTGGCTGCACAACAGGCGGATATTGTCTGCTTTCAGGAACTGAAGGCGCAAGCCGCCGATCTGAGTCCGGACATGCTGGCGCCGCAAGGCATGCATGCCTTCTATCACTGCGCCGAAAAGAAGGGTTACAGCGGTGTCGGCATCTGGACACGACAGGCGCCGTGCGGCGTCATCGAAGGCTTCGACGGCGGCGAATTCGATGCCGAAGGGCGCTATCTGCGCGTCGATTTCGGCAACCTGTCGGTCATCTCCCTTTACTTGCCTTCCGGTTCTTCGTCGCCCGAGCGCCAGGAGGCGAAGTTCCGCTTCCTCGACGTGTTTCTGCCGCAGATGCAGGCCTTGCGCGCGGAAGGGCGGGAAATCGTGCTCTGTGGCGACTGGAACATCGCCCACCGTGAGATCGACCTGAAGAACTGGAAGTCGAACCAGAAGAACTCGGGTTTCCTGCCGGAAGAGCGCGCCTGGCTGACCCGTGTGTTCGACGAACTCGGCTGGGTCGATGTCTATCGCCGCCTCTATCCCGAGCAAGGCGAGGCCGCCTATACCTGGTGGAGCAATCGCGGCCAGGCCTGGGCCAAGAACGTCGGCTGGCGGATCGATTACCAGATCGCCACCCCGGGGATCGCCGCCACTGCCCGTCAGGGCTCGGTTTACAAGGAGCAGCGTTTTTCCGACCACGCGCCGCTGGTTGTCGATTACGACTACCGGATTACGGACAATGCGATTTGATTTACGCCAGCGGAAGGGATAACCTGTAATCCCTGAACAACCGCTCCAAGACGAGGTTTCGAATGTCTGAACAAATGACCGCCGCGAACAAGGAAAAACTGGTTTCGGACCTGAAGGTCGTGATCGCCGATACCGAAGAACTGCTGCGTGCGACGACCGGCATGGCCGGCGAGAAGGTCGGGGAGTTGCGCGAACGTCTGGGGGTTCGCCTGCGTGACGCCAAGGACCGCATGCTCGACCTCGAACAGGCACTGGTCGACAAGACCAAGGCAGCCGCTCGCGCCACCGACGACTTCGTGCATGACCAACCGTGGAAGGCCGTCGGCGTTGCTGCTGCGCTCGGTCTGGCGCTTGGCGTGCTGATCGGCCGTCGCTGAACGGATGACCGGATCCGAAGGTGGCGAAGACGGCCGGGAAGGCCTCTTTGCCGCATTGAAGAACAGTGCCGCGACGCTGCTGTCGATCGGGCGGACGCGGGCCGAGTTGCTCGTCCTTGAAATCGAGGAGGAGAAATACCGGCTGATCGCGCTGTGGTCGAAGGCCATCGGCGCCGCCTTCCTGCTCACGCTGGCCGTGATCATGGCGGTGTTCAGCCTCGCCCTGGCTTTCTGGGAGCAGCGCGTCCTGGTTTTTGGTGCCTTCGCCCTGCTCTTCTTCCTCGGCGCGGCTGCGCTGATTCTCGCCCTGCGCCGCCAGGTCAGGGCGCCCAGCCAGCTATTCCGCAGCAGCCTCGCCGAACTCGATACCGACCTCGCGCAATTGCGCGGGCAGCGCCGGGAATGAACGAGAAACTGCTCGAACTGGCTGCCCGCCGGGGAGCGCTCGGTGTCCGCATTGCTGGCCAGCGGGAAGCCCTGGCCCGCCATGCGCGCGGCTTGTCTCCTCTGTTTGCCGGGGGCGATGCCGCCCTGCGCGGCATCGACTGGCTCAAGCTGCATCCGGGGGCGGTGTTTGCCGCTGTTGCCGCAGTCGTTGCCTTGCGCCCGCGCCGCGCCTGGCGCTGGGCGGCGCGCGGCGTCTTCGTCTGGCGGGGCTGGCAGAAGCTGCGCAGTCTGTTGCACTGACCGTGGCGGAGCGTGTCGCAGCGTCCAGTCCCGGCTGGTTCCGGCAACTGCTGTCTTCGCAACGGCGCGAAGCCCGGCGCGTGATCGTCGAATTGATGGCGACGCGTGGCCTGATGCCCTTGTTGATGAAGGCGCGCAACGGCGACCCCTGGACGGCCGCGGAACGCCGCATCCTGATCGAACATCTGCGCCGTCTGGCGCACCTGTCGCCCTACCTGATCGGTCTTTTGCTGCCAGGCTCCATTGTCCTGCTGCCGATCTACGCCTGGTGGCTGGATCGGCGCCGCATCAGCCGGCGGGATTAGCTGCGGATTGGGCAGCCGGCGACTCGTTCCAGGGGGCGACGCGCAGCAACAGGAACATGCCGGGGAAGGCAAACAGGAAGCAGAGCCAGAAGAAGCTGTTCCAGCCCAGCGCTTCGACCAGCCAGCCGGCGCTGGCGTTGATGAAGGTGCGCGGCACGGCCATCAGGCTGGTGAACAAGGCCAGTTGGGTGGCCGTGTAGGCCGGGTGGGTGGTTCTTGCCATGAAGGCGACGAAAGCCGTGGTGCCCAGACCGGCGCCGATCGCTTCGCCGGCGATGACGATGGCCAGCGTCGCCAGGCGGGCCGGAGTCGATTCGCCGGGGCCGATCCAGGCCATCCAGACGAAACCGAGGATGGTGACGATCTGGACGACGCCGAACAGCCACAGGGCACGGTTGATGCCCAGTTTGACCATCCAGATGCCGCCCAGGATGCCGCCGGCGACCATCGGCCAGAGGCCGGCGTTCTTGGCGATGATACCGATCTCGGTCTTGCTGTAGCCCATCTCCAGATAGAAGGGGGTGGCCAGCGCCGTGCACAGCGAGTCGCCGAGCTTGTAGAAGAACAGGAAGGCGAGCACCAGCAACGCCGATTGCACGCCATGGCGGCCGAAAAATTCGCGGAAGGGCTCGACCACGGCGTCGCGCAGCGTGCGCGGTGTACCGGTGGCGGCGCGCGGTTCGCCGACGGCCAGCGTCATCAGCAGGCCGGGGATCATGAAGGCGGCGGTGATCATGAAAACTTGGCTCCACGGCAGGTGGTCGGCGAGGATCAGCGACAGCGAGCCGGGCACCAGGCCGGCGATGCGGTAGGCATTGACGTGGATCGCGTTGCCCAGGCCGAGCTCCTCGTCAGGCAGGATTTCGCGGCGGAAGGCGTCGAGGGCGATGTCCTGGGTGGCGGACAGGAAAGCCAGCGTCGCCGTCAGGCCGACGATCAACATCAGGTCGGTGCGCGGCGAGAGTTGGCCGAGCCAGCCGATGGCGGCGACCAGGCCGAGCTGCGAGACGAACATCCAGCTACGGCGCCGGCCCAGCCAGGGAAGGATGCCGTAGCGGTCGAGCAGCGGCGCCCAGAGGAACTTCCAGGTGTAGGGAAACTGGATCAGGGTGAAGGCGCCGATGGTGCGCAGCGACAGCCCCTCCGTCTTCAACCAGGCCGGTACCAGGTTGAGCAGCAGGTAGAGCGGCAAGCCGGAGGCGAAACCGGTGAAGATGCAGATCAGCATCCGCCTGTTCCACAAAGCGGCCAGCCAGGCGGGCATCAGTGCGGGCGGGTCAGGCGGTAGACGGCGAGGCTGCCGAGGAAGTTCAGGTCGCGGGCCGTTTCAGCCTGAACAATCTCTCCGGCTTCGTCGAGTACCCGGCGCTCGACGATGATCAAGCCCATCTGTTCGCACAGCGCCTCGAAATCGAGCAGCGTGAAGAAGCGCACGTTGGGCGAGTCGTACCACTGGTAAGGCAGGTCTTCCGAGACCGGCATGCGGCCGTCGAGGACCGAACGCAGGTTGCGCCAGTAGGCGAAGTTGGGGAAGGAGACGACCGCCTCGCGGCCGACGCGCAGCATTTCCCGCAGGATGCCCTCGGTGTGGCGCACTGTCTGCAGGGTGCGCGACAGCACGACATGGTCGAAGGCGTCGTCGGCGAAATCCTTGAGGCCGTTCTCCAGGTTGCTCTGGATCACGTTGATGCCGTTGCGCATCGCCGCCAGCACGTTGGCGTCTTCGATATCGACGCCCCAGCCGTGCACGTTGCGGGTGTCGATCAGGTGCTTGAGCAGGGCGCCGTCGCCGCAGCCGAGGTCGAGCACCCGGTGACCGGGTTCGACCCAGGCGGCGATGACGTCGAAGTCGGGGCGGCCGAGGGTATGGGTCATGACTTGATGTTCCCCAGGAAGGCGGCGACCAGGCCGTGGTATTGCGGGTCTTCCATCAGGAAGGAGTCGTGGCCGAAGTTGAGGTCGATTTCGGCGTAGGAAACCTTGCGCCCGTTGGCCAGCAGCGCCGCGACGATTTCCCGGGAGCGGGCCGGCGAGAAGCGCCAGTCGGTGGTGAACGAGGCGACGAAGAAATTGGTGTCGCGATGCGTGCGCGCCATCGTCCTGACCAGATCGCCGTCGTCGAGGCGGGCCGGGTCGAAGTAGTCGAGCGCCTTGGTCATCAGCAGATAGGTGTTGGCGTCGAAGTAGCCGGCAAACTTGTCGCCTTGGTAGCGCAGGTAGGATTCGACCTCGAATTCGACGTCGTAGTCGAAGGAGAACGAGCCGTTCCTCAGTTCGCGGCCGAATTTCTCGCCCATCTGGTCGTCGGACAGGTAGGTGATGTGACCCAGCATGCGCGCCAGGCGCAGGCCGCGCACCGGCCGCGTGCCGTGTTCGTAGAAATGGCCGCCGTGAAAATCGGGGTCGGTGAGGATGGCCTGGCGGGCGACGTCGTTGAAGGCGATGTTCTGCGCGGTCAGTTTCGGCGCCGAGGCGATGATCAGCGCGTTGCGTACCCGTTCCGGGTAGGAAATGGTCCACCGCAGCGCCTGCATGCCGCCCAGACTGCCGCCCATCACCGCTGCCCAGCGGTCGATGCCGAAGACGTCGGCGAGGCGTGCCTGGGCATTCACCCAGTCACTGACCGCGACAATCGGGAAATCGGCGCCCCAGGGCTTGCCGGTGGCCGGGTTGATCGACGACGGGCCGGTCGAGCCGTGGCAGCCGCCAGGATTGTTCAAGCCGACGACGAAGAAGCGGTCGGTGTCGAGCGGGCGGCCGGGGCCGATGATGTTGTCCCACCAGCCGATGTTGTGTGGCTGGTCCGCGTAGTGGCCGGCAACGTGGTGATGGCCGGAAAGCGCATGGCAGACCAGGATGGCGTTGGATTTGTCAGCGTTCAGCGTGCCGTAGGTCTCGACGGCCAGGTCGTAGGACGGCAGGACGCCGCCGCTGCGCAGGTGTAGCGGTTCGCTGAAATGGATGCGTTGCGCCTCGACGACGCCGACGGACTGTCCCGGCATGATGCTCCCGAAAACAAAAAACCCAGTTGGCCGAAACGCGAACTGGGCGGTTCCCGTTTTAGCTGCATTTTTGAGCGCCCGCAATCAGAGTACAAATCGGCGCTGCCGGATGATTTCGGCAGAAGGAAGATAACCAGCCCTCCGGCAAATGTCAATTCGAGGCAATTGCCGGGTTCAGGCGTCGTGACGGCTTATCCGGTCGCGTACTTTTGGTACCATTGTCACCCGGGGATTGATGAAGATTGGGGAGAAGCATGATCGAGCAGCGGCGACATCAGCGCATCCGTTTCGGGGTTTCGCCCCCGGTCAGGATCGGCTTTGGGGGTAAGGCTGGCGAGGGTTCCGTCGAGAACCTGTCGATGTCCGGCTTGATGTTGCGCAGCCCGGAGCCGCTCGAGATCGGCCGTCTGGTCGGCTGCGAGTTTTCGCTGTTCGGTTCGCCGTTGATCGACATTGCGGTCAATATTGTCAGCCGGATCGGCGATGGGCTGTATGGTGCCCGCTTCCAGATCGGCTTGATCAATCAGGTGCTGATCGAGGATGCGATCCGCGATGCCCTGGCTTCCGGAAAGGCTTCAGTGCTTTCTGTCCACGAACTGAGTGGGCGCAAGGTGATGCGTATCGTCGGCGGCCTCAATGGTGCCCTGCGCAATGACTTCATGCATGCCTTGATCCGGGTCGGCGTTGAGGAGCTCGATGTCGGGGGGGTGACGCTGGTCGAGCAGGCAGGACTGGCGCTCTGTCTGGTGGCGACCGACCGGCACGGGGTAAGCATCACCAGTCGTTCCGACTGCTTTGCCGACGCCTGGGCGCAGGCCGTGCCGACGTCGGGAAGCCACTGATCCGTGCACATGAAGCGGCGGCGCTATCTTTCCGTGCTGGTTTGCATGCTGCCGTTTGGCACGCTGCTGGCCGAGGACGAGTTGTTTTTCGCCGAGTTGCCGGTGGTCGCCTCGGTCAGCCGCCTGCCGCAGCGGCTCGCCGATGCGCCGGCTTCGGTGACGGTGATCGACCGGGAGATGATCCGTGCTTCCGGCTATCGCTCGCTCAACGATCTGTTCCGTCTGGTGCCGGGTTTCCAGACCTTTGCCCACAGCGACGTCGGCGCCCGGGTCAATTACCACGGCATCACCGACGACAACGATTTTTCACCACGGGTCCAGGTGCTGATCGACGGTCGCTCGCTGCATTCGCCGTTGTTCCGGGGCGGGGTCAATTGGGCACTGATTCCCGTCGCCCTCGAGGATATCGAGCGCATTGAGGTGGTGCGCGGCAGCAACAGCGTTTCCTACGGGACCAATGCCTTCCTCGGTGTCGTCAATATCGTCACCATCGATCCCTCGTTGGTACGCGGTGTTTCGGTTTCCGCCAGCCGTGGCACGCAGGGGGTCAACGATTACTCGGTGCGTGGCGGTGGCAAGCTGGGTGAGACCGGGAATTTCCGCCTGAGCTACCAGCAGACCAGCGACGATGGCCTGAAAGGCAATTACGACTGGGAGGATAGCTACCGCAATCGTCGCTTCGACGCCCGTTTCGACTACGCGGTGAATCTCCGGGACAGCCTGGAGTTCTCGCTGGGCAAGGTCGAGGGACGCTTCCTGTCTGGCTCGCTCGACAAGGTCACCCGCCTTTCGGATCCCTGCGACGATCCCCTGCGCAACCGCGACGAATCCTCCACCTGGATGCAGGCGCGCTGGCTGCGGGCGCTTTCCGAAACTGCCGATTTCTCGCTGCGCTACACCTTCAGCGAAGATCGCGGCGACAATGCCTATCGTATCGATCCGGTCACTTGCGGCGTGGTTCCCTACCCTAAGGTGAACGAATCCGGTGACTGGGGGCGGCGGCACGAAATCGAGGCCACCCACAATTTCGTGCCAATGGCAAAGACGCGTCTGGTCTGGGGGGCGAGTTGGCGACATGACGAAATGTCCTCGCAGACCATGATGCGCGGGCGGGGGACGGAGGCGCGCCAGGTCTGGCGCGCCTTCGCCAACGGCGAGTGGAAGCCCTCAACTTGGCTGACCGCCAATCTCGGTGCGTCGAACGAATACGACACGCTGGCCGGCAACCACTTGTCGCCGCGCGCCAGCGTCGCCTTCCACCTGACGCCGGAAAATACCCTGCGGCTTGGTTACACCCAGGCTTGGCGGACGGCGAGCATCCTGGCCTATCGCGGCAATTATGTGGCAGTCGATGGTAGCGAGACCATATTCAGCGGAAATTCAAGGCTTCCCGCCGAACGCCTGGATAGCTGGGAGGTCGGTTATCTCGGCAACTGGCGCCAGTGGCGGATGAGTCTGGATGTCCGGCATTTCCGGGAAACCGTCCGCGATCGGTTGATGGCAGTACGGCCGGCGAAGGATGCGCCGGACTCGGAGCAATCGATCCAGGACATCCGGGTTGCCGGCTACGAGTTGCAGTGGCGTTGGCAGCCGCTGGAGTCGACGCGGCTGTTGATAAATCATGCGAGCTTGCGGGTAAACAGCGAACTGTCGGGCAACGGTTGGGTACTGGTGGCGACCGAGGACAGCAGTTTTCACGGCCTCGCCATGATCAAGGGCGGTGGCGGTTTCGAACCGGAATACGCGGTCTACCAGCGTCTTGCCGAGGGTTCTGCGCCGCGTCGCTCTTCATCGCTGATGTGGATGCAGAAATTGCCGGCCGGCTTCGATTTCTCAGTGATGCGCTACTGGGTCGATGCGATCAAGTGGACCCGCAATACCGACGCTGAAAAGTACCACCGGACCGACCTCCGTCTGGCTTACAGCTTCAAGTTTGCCGGGCAGCGCGGCGAACTTGCCTACACTGCGCAGTCGCTTGAGGGCAGGCACGCCGAACAGCGCAAGAGCGGCACCAAGCCGAACGGCCGCTACGTTGACCAACGGCACTGGATCACCCTGCGCCTCGATTTCTGAATTTGCCGCTCAGGCGCGCATGCCGCGCATGACGGCGCCTTCGAACCAGGCTTCAAAAGGTTCGCGTGGGCCGACCGCCTTGCCCAGCGCGTAGGCGATGCCGAGTTTGCGCAGGTGCTCGAGCGACGGGGTGTCGTCGACATCCTCGGCAATCGAGAAAATCTGCTGTTCGGCGGTGATTTCGAGGATGGCCCGCAGCAGCGCGGTCGAACTGAGACCGTCGCTGATGTCCCGGGTCAGGCTCTGACTGAGCCGGACATAGGCCGGCTGCAAGGTGCGGAGCTGGGTGAAGGAGGCAACCCCGCCGCCGAATTCGGTCAGCGCGACCTGACAGCCAAGTTCGCGCATGCGGCGCGAGAACTCGATCAGCAGGCTGGTATGGTGGGTGCTGACTTCCTCCGGGAACATCAGGCATAGCCCTTCTCCCCGGATACCGGCGGCGGCCAGGTTGCCGGCAATGAAGTCACCGGTCCTGGCGCTGGTGATGGCAGCCCGCGACAGCGGCACCATGCACTGCATCTTCAGTTGCTGGCCCTGTGCCCTGGCCAGCGAGCGGATTGCCGTCTCCAGGAAATGATGGTCGAAGACCGTTGCCATGTCGTAGCGCTCGGCGGCGTCGATCAGCGCGCTCAGGGCGATCGGTGCCTGCCCCGCCTCGTTGAGGCGGGCGCTGATTTCGGCCATCGGCCCGTGCGGTACGCCCGGTTGCAGCGGACGGACGGGAATCGCCTCGACGATCAGGCGGCCTTCGGACAGGGCGCTGGCCAGCCGGCTGGCCCAGTTGCCACGGTCGCGCCGGCGGTCGGTCGGTGCCGCAGGCGCCATCTCGCAGACCCGGTTGCGGCCGCTTTCCTTGGCCTGCAGGCAGGCCGCGTCGCTCAGGGCGAAGATTTCATGAACGTCGCGCACGTCGCGGGTGACCGGCGTCAGACCGATGCTGGCACCGATGGCGAAGATCTTGTCCTGCCAGACGAAGCGGTATTCGGCCGAGAGCGCGCAGATGTCCTGCGCCACCTGGCGAGCCTTGGCCAGGCTGCAGTTGGCCAGCATGATGCCGAATTCGTCGCCGCCCAGGCGGGCCAGCGTGTCTTCCTCGCGCAGGCGTCCCTGGAAGAGGAGGGCGATCTGGCGCAGCAGTTCGTCTCCGGCGATATGGCCGCAGGCATCGTTGACCGCCTTGAAACGGTCGAGGTCGATGTAGAGCACGCTGAATTCGTCGCCGCCGGCATGGACGGCGGCCAGCGCCTTGTCGAGGCGCAGTTCGAATTCGCGCCGGTTGACCAGCCCGGTCAGCGCGTCGTGGCGGGCCTGGAAGACAAGTTGGGCGGTGGCTTCCTCGATCCGTGTCTGCATCGACTGATGGGCTTCCTCGATATGGCTGGCCATCTCGTTGAAGCCATCTTCGAGCACCCGCAGCTCGCCGCTCGAACTGGCCTGGACGCGGGTGTCGAAGCGTCCAGCAGACATGTTGCGGACGGCGGCGGCGAGTCGTTGCAGCGGGCGCGCCAGGTGGTCGGCCATGGCGATGGCGAGGGCGCCCATCAGGCCGAGGCCGCAGAGTACGGCGATGAAACCTTGCAGCACCAGTTCCTGCTGGCGGACCTGCAGCTCTTCCTTGTCCAGTTCAATGAAGACGTGACCGATGGTTTCCTGGGGGTTCTCGTCGAGGCCGGCGATGTCGAACAGCGGGTCGCTGTCGCTCTGGCTGCGCACGACCGGCGCACCGAAGGCAATCCAGGTGTCGCCCTCGCCGACCAGGGCGGGGGCGTTCAAGCGTTGACGAATGGTTTCGGCCGAAAGTGAGACGCGCCCGCTGACGGCCAGGGTGCGTCCCTTCGGATTGACGATGATCGCCGCTTTGATCCCGGGTTCCTGCATGGCGGCCTGGACCAGACCGTAAACGCTGTCCATCTGACCGGCAATGATGCCGTATTCACTGATCGGCGCCAGGTAGCGGACGGTGGCCAGCCCTTTGGCGCGTAGTTGGTTTTCCAGGGTGTTGATGCCGGTGATGGCGAAATAGACGACGAGCAGCGTGGTGATCAGGGCGCTGGGCAGCAGCGTCAGAACCAGCAGGCGTTGGCGCAGGGTCAGGTTCTTCATGGATTGACTTCACTGGCAAGCAGTTTCTGGAACAGATCGCTCTCCTCCGGCAGGCGGAGGCCGAAGGCGTCGGCGACGCTGCGGTTGATGTCGATCGAGAATTTTGATGGGGTGGCCGGTAACGGCAGGTGGGTACCATGTGCGATGAGCAGTTCGGCGGCCTGGCGGCCAATCTGCAGTGGCGTCGAGTACAGCGCGGCGAGCGCGCCAGCCTTGACCATCGCGGGCGAGAAGGCGATCACCGGTCGCCGGTGGCGGTACGAGGTGATCAGGATGGGTTTGATCGTGTTGCGCGAATAGAGCAGAGGATCGGGCAGGGCGAGCAGTACTTCGCTGCGCTGCATCAGCGCTTCCAGTGTCGGCAGGATGTACTCCTCGCCGTTGGCGAACTCGCTGACCGGTTGCAGGCGCTGGCCGGCGAGGGCGGTGCGCAGGCTGTCGGCCTGTTGGCGCGACTGCTCGCTGAGCAGCAAACCGACCCGCTGCAGCTCGGGAAAGAGCAGGCGCAGCAGGCGAGCCTGGCGCTGCGCCGGTTGATCGAGATAGATCGCCGAGACCGCCGGCGGGCGGCTGGTGCCGATTTGATTCTGATAGGCGTGCTCGGTCAGCAGGGTGGCGAGGACGGGCACCTTCGGCGAACTCGCCAGCGTCTTGCGCAAAGCCTCGCTGCCGGCGGTGACGATCAGTGCGACCGGTTGGCGTTCCGGAGCATGTGGTTCGGTATCGACATAACTGATCTGCCAATTGCTGCCTTTGAGCCGCTGTTGCAGGCCGCTCGCGAATTCCTGATAGGGGGCGCTGCTGTCGGCCAGGACGATGGCGATCTCCCCTGCCCGCGCAAGCAGCGTGAACAGGGAAAAAATCAGGAGAATCAATGCCGAACGCAACATGCAATAACTATAGGGGTTTGCGTGATGCCATGGCAATAAGCGTTTACCGTCAGGCGCTTGCCGGCCAGAGGATCTTTTCCAGCAGCGGCAGGCCTTCGCTGATCGCTACCGGCCCCGGCGTCAGGATGATCGCCGACTTGATTTCGTGCAGGCGCCCCTGGCTGAGCGCCGGGATGGCCTCCCAGCCCGGGCGGGCGGCGACGCGTTCGGGGCGGAAGTGTTTGCCGCACCAGGAACCGATGATGATCTCCGGCGCGGCGGCAATCACCTCTTCCGGCGTCGGCCGCCGGTCGGCGGCCAATGGCGAGCGGGCGCGTGCGGCGAAGACGTCCTCGCCGCCGGCGATTTCGATCAGCTCGGAAACCCAGCGCAGGCCGCTGATCAGCGGCTCGTCCCATTCCTCGAAATAGACGCGCGGCCGGCGGCCGTGGCGGGCGATGCTGGCCTCGGCATGTGCCCGGGCTGCGGCAATCTGCGCCTCCAGCCCGGCGACCAGCGCCTGCGCGCGATCCTCGGCACCAACCAGGCGGCCGACCGTCGCTATCATCGCCAGGATGTCGTCGACGCTGCGCATGTTCAAGGCGTAAACCGGTATTCCGGCCTTGATCAGGTCGCGCGCGATGTCGGCCTGCAGGTCGGAGAAGGTCAGCACCAGGTCGGGTTCGACGGCGAGGATCTTGGCGATGTCGCCGCTGGTGAAGGCGAAAACCTTGGGCTTTTCCTTGCGTGCTTGCGGCGGCCGCACGGTGTAGCCGCTGATGCCGACGATGCGCTCCTGCTCGCCCAGGGCGTAGAGGACTTCGACGGTTTCGGTGGTCAGGCAGACGATGCGCTGGGGCAGGCGGGGCATGATGTTCTCACTTGGGGCGACGGCTGCGTGCGACATCGAGGTGGTCGCAGAGTTTCGCCGTACCGTCGAGAATGCGCGGCGTGTGCCGCTGCATGATGTCCGGGTTGATGTGGAACAGGTTGCCGCGCTGGACGGCGGTCATTCGCTTCCACTGCCGCCAGTCGTCCAGCCATTCCGGTTTGGCGTCGCCCATGCCGGTGGCGACGATGGCTTCCGGATCGGCTTCGATCACGGCTTCCAGGCTGACCCGCGGCGCCATCTGGTCGAGCTGGCCGAAAACGTTGTCGCCGCCGCAGATGCGCATCGCGTCGCTGATGATTTGCGGACCGCCGACGGTGACCAGCGGCGCCTTCCATACCTGGTAGAAAGTCCGCACCTTGGGTTTGCCCGCGTTGGCCGCGCGCAGAGCCGCCAGACGCTCGCGGAAGCGGCGGGCCTCCGCGTTGGCGATGGCCTCGGTGCCGGCCAGTCGGCCGTAACGTTCGACCTGGCCGGCGATATCGTCCATGCGGTTGGGTTGCGAAACGAAAACGGTCAGGCCGAGCGCGCGCAGCTTGTCGGCCTGCGCCATGTTGTTGCCGCTTTCCCAGACCAGCACCACGTCAGGCTTGAGGGCGACGACGGCTTCCAGGTCGATGCGCGAATAGCCGCCGACGCGCGGCACCTTTTTCGCCGCTGGCGGGTAGTCGCTGTAATCGACGGTGCCGACCAGCTTGCCGCCGGCACCGGCGGCGTAAAGGGTCTCGGCGATGTGCGGGGCGAGGGCGACGATGCGCCGTGCCGGCTCACGCAGGTGGACGTCGCGGCCGCTGTCGTCACGCACGACGATTTCGGCGTGGGCGCCGCCCAGGCAGGCGGCGGCAAGCAGGGCAAAGAGACGATGTTTCATGCAGGCTTCCACGCCTTGAGCGCGTCGGCCAGGCGCTGCCAGCCGGCTTCGTCGGGCGGCAGGCCAAAGCGCAGCAGCGGGTTGGTTGCGTAGCGGCGGCTGAGGATGGCGCGGCGCGCCAGATGTTCGTGCAGTTCGGCGGTAACCGGCGCGTTCAGCGTCGCGAACAGTGGCGTGGCTTTGGCTTCGCCGAGCGGCGCCAGCAACTGGCGCAGGCGTTCGCCGTCGGCCTGCAGGCGCTGACGGGTTGCCGTCTGCCAGGCGCTGTCGCCGAGTGCCAGCGTTGCCGCCGCCCGCGACGGGCCGGCGATGCTCCACGGGCCGATTGCCTCGGCCAGCTTCGCCAGCAGCTCGGGGGCGGCGAACAGGAAGCCGACGCGCAGCCCGGCCAGGCCGAAGAACTTGCCCAGCGAGCGGAACACGATCAGGTTAGGGGCGTCCGCCGTGCCGGCCAGCGGCGTCAGGCTGTGCTCGGGCGTCGCGTCGATGAAGGCTTCGTCGACGATCAGCCAGCCGCCGCGCTTTTTCAGCTGCGCCGCGGCGTCGACCGCCAGTTCACGCGGGTGGCGGTCGGCGGTCGGGTTGTTCGGGTTGCACAGCAGCACGTAAGGTGTCGCCGCCGCCAGCGCACGCGGCAGCGTCGCGTTCTGCAGGAAGCGCAGCTTGTGGCCGGCGCGCTGCCAGGCCTGCGAATGTTCGTTGTAGAGCGGCGCGATGCAGGCTACGGCGGCGCGCGGCAGCAGCGCCGGCAGCCACTGGATGGCGGCCTGCGAGCCGGCCACCGGCAGCAGGTTGGCATTGCCGTAGTAGGCGGTCGCGGCGGCTTCCAGGCCGTCGTTGTCTTCCGGCAGGCGTTGCCAGGCCGCCGCCGGCAGCGGCGGTACCGGCCAGCCTTGTGGGTTGATGCCGGTGGACAGGTCGAGCCAGTCGGCGAGCGGGATGTCGTAGTGGGCCGCGGCTTCGCGCAGGCGGCCGCCATGGTCAAGCATGCAGGGCTCCGATCAGGAAAAGGACGGCCAGCCACAGCCACAGGCTGCGCCGGATCAGCGTGATCGCCCGGCCGAGGTCGGCGGCGACCGGCGCCGGGCCGCAGCCGAGCGGCGGGCGGATTTCCTCGCGGCCGTGGTAGATGGCGGCGCCGCCGCATTGCACGCCGAGGCTGCCGGCGCCCGCCGCCATCACCGGGCCGGCGTTCGGGCTCTCCCAGCCGGGCGCCTGGGCGCGCCAGCAGGCCAGTGCGTCGCGCCAGCGGCCGAGCAGGGCGTAGCTCAGCGCGGTCAGTCGGGCCGGCAGCCAGTTGAGCGCATCGTCACAGCGGGCGGCCCAGCGGCCGTACAGGTTGTAGCGTTCGGTGCGGTAACCCCACATCGCGTCGAGCGTGTTGGCCAGCCGGAAAAGCAGGGCGCCGGGGCCGCCGAGCAGGGCGAACCAGAACAGCGCGCCGAAGATTGCGTCGTTGCCGTTTTCCAGCACCGACTCGACGCCGGCCTTGGCGACGCCGGATTCGTCGAGTGCTGCGGTGTCGCGGGAAACGATCCAGCCGACGCGCTGCCGCGCCTCGTCGAGTCGCCCCTCGCGCAGCGGCCGGGCGACCGCTTCGGCGTGTTCGCACAGGCTGCGCGCGCCGAGCGAAAAATAGAGCAGCAGCACGTCGACCGCAAACGGCGCGAGCGGCCGCAAGGCCAGCGCCAGCGCTACCCAGGGCAGTACTGCCAGCGCCCAGCCGAGGACACCGCCGGCAATCGTGCACCGGTTCAGCCGCTTTTCGATTGCCGCCGCCAGCGTGCCGAAGCCGACCAGCGGGTGAAAGCGTCGCACTTCGCCGAACAGGCGGTCGAGCAGCACCGCGGCGAGCGCTGCCAGCGGCATGGCGTAGGGGCCGGCGAGCAGGTTCAGTTCGGCCATTGGCGGGCCAGGGCGATGGCGGCGTCGATCGCCGCGCGCGCTTGTGGACTGTTGTGCCAGCAGGTCGAGCCGATCATGCGGGCGATGTGCAGCGTGACGACGGCGGTTTCCTCGCCGGCCAGGCGGGCGAGCGGCGCGTAGCCGGCCTCTTCGAGGCGGCGGATCACCGTCGGCCCGACGCCGGGGAGGGCGAGCAGCGCGGCGCGCTGGTCGGCCGGGAAAGTGCCATTCATGCGCCACGCTCCGCCGCGGCGAGCGCCGACAGGGCGGCGGTCAATCCGGCATTTTCCGGTAAATCGCGCGTCCCCCATTGTTCGTGGAAGACCAGTTCCTCGACCGGCAGGCGCGGCAGCCAGCCGGCACTTTCCAGTTCCGGGCGGTCCTTGAAATGGCTGACGTGGCCAATGCACAGGTAGGCAATCGGCACGATGTGCTGCGGAATGCCGAGCGCGTCCTGCAGCGCCTTCTCGTGGAAGATGCTGACCCAGCCGACGCCCAGTCCCTCGGCGCGGGCGGCCAGCCACAGGTTCTGCACGGCGCATACGCTGGAATAGAGGTCCATGGTCGGCATGTGGGTGCGGCCGAGCACCACCGGGCCGCTGCGCGAGCGGTCGCAGGTGATGCACAGGTTGATCGGTGCGTCGAGGATGCCCTGCAGCTTGAGCTTGCTGTAGATCTCGCGCTTCTCGTCGGGGAACATTCGTTCGGCCTCGGCGTTGGCTGCGCGGAAGATGTCATGTACCCGCTGCTTCACGTCCGCCGAGCGGACGACGAGGAAATTCCATGGCTGCATGAAGCCGACCGAAGGCGCGTGATGCGCCGCCAGCAGGATGCGCGCGAGTTGCTCGTCGGCGACCGGGTCGGGCAGGAACTGGCCGCGCACGTCGCGGCGGTTGAAGATGGCACGATAGACGGCGGCCCGTTCGGCGTCGGAAAAAGCGAGCTGGTTTTCCATGGATTCCCCTTCTGGAAACGCGAAGGCGCCCGTCCACGGCGCCGTGTTACGTCTCCCGGCCGGTCTTCTGACTCGGATTCCCCCGCACGATGCGCCTTCCCGCCGCAGCAGTGGCCTGTGCATCGCCCGTCATCCTTACAGCGCTGGGCACGTGGCGGATTCGCACCGCCTTCCCGATTCTCCTGCCGGCAAAGCCGGAAGGCACCCGGAGACTTCAAGGCGGGGATGCTAAGCGAGGGGCCGGGCAGAAGCAAGGGAAGCCGAACGGGCGTTCAATGCGTTTCGGCGCGGCGGGCGAGGAGTCTGCCGTCCTGCGTCTCGAAGCGCAACCCTGCAATCCGCGCCAGCGCCAGCGGCGCGGTCGCTTCGTCAGCGATGAGGAAGACACCGCTGATGCGTTGGCGGCCGGCCTGCGGGTCGCCGAGCACAATGGGCGTCTTGCGGAAGCGGTTGAGCGCCGCGACGACTTCGCTCAACGGTGCTTCCTCGAAAATCAGCTGGCCCTTGGTCCACGCCAGCAAATTGTTGCGGTCGACGGCCAGAACCGGGCGGATTTCTCCATCGACGATAGTCAGCGCTTCGCCGGCCCGCAGTATCTGCCTGGTCTGTTGCGCGTCGCCGGGGCTGACTTCGACCATGCCTTCGGCAACGCCGACGCGCACTTCGTTGGCGCGGCGGTCCACGGTGAAACGGGTGCCGATGTCGCGAATCCGGCTGCTGCCCGCCAGGACCTCGAACGGCCGTTGCGCATCGGCGGCGACGCTGATGGCGATGCTGCCCTGCGCCAGTTCGAGCTGCCGCTGCCCCTTGCCGAAACGCACGCTAACCTGCGTCTGCGGTGCCAGATCGAGCTCGCTGCCGTCGTCGAGCTGCACATGCCGCCGTTCACCGGCGACGGTGCTCAGCAGGGTGTCGGTCGGCGGCGCAAGGTTGAACCAGCCGAGGAACAGTGCCGCCGCGGCCAGGGCAGCCGTCGCCAGCGCGCGGCCGGACTTGCGCGGGCGCGTTTGCAGGCGGGCGGCGTTATCCCAGAGTTGTTCCAGCAGCGAGTATTCCTCGGCGTGTGCCGGGTCGGCCGCCAGCCAGGCGGCGAATTCCGCGCGCGTGCTGGCGGCTACCGCGTCGCCGCGCAGGCGGGCAAACCACCGGGCGGCAGTTTCCTGCACCTGTTCCGGGGTAGAGGTGGCGGCGGTGGGTGACATGCGCCGCATTGTCGGCAGCGGGGCGGGGGCAGTCAATTCAGGCCGAATGCTTCGCCCACAGGCGGCGCAGATGGAGCATGGCGCTGGCCAGGTGTTTTTCCACCATCTTGGCGGAAATACCGAGCCGGGCAGCGATCTCGCCCTGCGTCAGGGCGTCGAAGCGGTGCAGGAAGAAGACTTCGCGGCATTTGGCCGGCAGTGCTTCGATACCCGTCGCGAGCAGGCGCAATTGCTGGCGGGCCATGACGATGCGGGCGGGGTCGGCGAGCGGGTCGACCAGGCCGGGGTCCGTCTCATCGACCACCACCAGTTGCGGCCGGCTCTGGGCGGCGCGGCCGAGGTCGATGAGGAAGTTGCGTGCCGAGCGGAGCAGGAAGGCGCGCGGATTGCGGATGTCGACAGCCGGCGGATTGATCAGCAGGCGCAGGAAGATTTCCTGCGCGGCATCGCGGCCGGCCTCCGGACAGTCGAGCCGGCGCCCGAGAAAATGCCGCAACTCGTCGAAATGCCTGCGATAGAGATCAAGTACCAGCGGCTCGGTAGGCGGACAAGTGGTGGCATTCATGGCCGCATGCTAATCGGCGATGCCGCCCCACTCCATGCGGCATATTGTCGCGTTTGGCCCGGCAGAGGTAGGGAGAGGGCAAATTCATCCGTCTTGGTGGGGAGAGGCGAGCGCATCGCCAGACAACCAAGGGGGAAATCACGTGTTTCAAAAAGCCTTCGCCGGCGAGCGCCGGCCTCTTCTCAGCACCATCGCCACGGCCTTGTTCCTGGCCTTCCAGAGCAGCGCCGTCTTCGCCGTTCCGGTCGACGTTGCCGCCCAGCCGCTAGGCAGCGCATTGCGCGCCCTGGCCAGCCAGGCCGGCGTGCAGATCGCCCACGCCAGCGATGTCGTCGGCACGCTCCAGGCCAGCGCAGTCAAAGGCGACATGCGCCTGGAAGAAGCCCTGCGCCGCCTGCTCGCCGGCACCGGGCTGGAGTTCCGCAAGGATGGCGACAGCAGCTACGTCATCGTGCGCGCCGGGCACAGCGAAAAGGTGCTGCCGGAAATGGTGGTCACGGCGACACGGACCGAGCGCTGGGTCGAGGATGTACCGGCCAGCGTGACCGTGGTCGGACGCAAGGACATTGCCACCCAGCAGGTGCAGAGTCCGCTGGACCTGTTGCGTAATGTCGAGGGGGTGGATGTTGCCGGTTACGGTTCGCCTGCCTCCCTGCCGAGGATTACCCTGCGCGGTGTCGGTGGTTCCTTCGGTGGGTCGACCAGCCAGATACTTATCGACGGGATGCCGATCGAGTCGCCGGTCGCGGGCATTCATCAGGGTATCCAGGTGCTCGACCTGCAGGATCTGGAAAGGGTCGAAATCGTCCGGGGGCCGGCTTCCGCGCTTTACGGACCGAGCGCGGTGGGCGGCGTGGTGAACTTCGTCCCCAAGCGCTGGCGAGGTGCTCCCGGGGCCGAGGTGAGTATCGGGGCGGGGTCTCACGACGCCAGACTGTTCTCGGCGGCGGTTGGTGCGGCCTGGGATGTGGTCGATTTCCGTCTTTCCGCGAGCGATTACCGCACCGATGGCTATGTTGCCCAACCGGATTCCGATCCATGGGGTTCCAGGGATTTGGCGTCGCGCGATGGCAGGGACAAGAAATTTGGTCTCACGCTTGGTCTGCGGCCCGCTGCCAACCAGGAAATCACTTTCTCGGCGCGCAAGGGCGATGCCAGTTCCGCCTGGTTGGGCGGGCATCCGAACTATCGTTTTGACAACGATTCGGAAAATTACGACCTTGGCTATCGCTTCGAACTGGGGGAGCGCGCAGTGTTCAAGGTGCGGCTTCGTCATACCCGGCAAAGCACGCACATGTTGTTCGATGACGAATACGTGAACGGCAATGCCGGCAGCCTGGTTCTGGCCGAGGTCGATGACCGGATCGAGAGTCATGACTACCTCGACCTGCAGGCTGACCTGCGCCTGAGTGCGGCCAATCTGCTGACCCTGGGTTACGCATACGGGGTCGGAAAATTCACCAGTCGCTGGGAAGATGTAATCTGGGGTGGCAGCGGCGAAAGCATTTCCAAGAGCAAGCTGACCGGCATCTTCGTGCAGGATGAGCATCAGCTATCCGAGAACCTGACCATCCTCGCCGGTGGTCGTTGGGATCGCTACGAATTCGCCGGGGATAGCCAGAATGGCGTCGCAACCGGCAAGGACTCCAAGGACAAGGTTTTCAATCCGCGCCTGGGTCTCCGCTATCGGCTGAGTGAACCGACTTCCCTGTATGCGACAGTGGGAACTGCGTATGTGCCGGCCTTGAATTTTCTCAAATTCCGTGGCGGTGGTGCCTGGCTGGACAATCCCGACCTGAAACCGGAAACCTCGATTTCCTACGAACTTGGCGTCAAGCATCGTCAGCTTAACTGGTCGGCACGGGCGGCACTGTTTCATACCGACTACGAGGACAAGATTTCGTCGATCCGGGTCGGACCGCAGTGGCAGTTCCAGAACATCGGCAAGGTGGCCATTGATGGTCTGGAGCTGGCGTTCGAGGGCAAGCTTGGCGATTGGCAACCGTACCTGAACTACACCTATACGGATTCGCGCATCAAGGAAAACCCGAGCGATCCCCTGACCGTTGGCAAACAGGTGCAGCGCATTGCACCGCACAAGCTTAACGCAGGTGTCGTTTATTCCCCGTCGGAACAGTACTACGTCCGCCTTTCCGGTCGTTATGTCGATGACTACTACTTCAATGATCGAAACACCGACGAGGCGCGCAAGGCCGGCCATTTCGTTGCGGATGCCAAGATCGGCTGGCGCTTGCCCGTGAGTGGGCCACTTCGCAGTGCGGAACTGAGTCTGGCGGTGAACAACATCTTCGACCGGCGTTATCGCGAACAGCAATACGAATACATGGATCGTCGCAATGTCTGGCTCGGGCTGAATGTGCGCTTCTAGAACGGCGGTCCTGCTGCTGCTGTTGGCCAGTCCGGCCTGGGGCGGGGAGGCGGCCGAAACCGACGTCTCCCTGATCACCGCCGCCGACATCGCCCGCGAGAAGCCGGCCAGTCTGCTGGAGATGCTCAAGCGGCGGGTCGGGCTGGACGAGAACAACAGCGTCATCAGCATGCGCGGGGTGCGCGGCATTGCCGTGGTGGTCGATGGCTTCGTTTCTTCCGTCAGCGAGTTGTCGGCCTTGCGCCCGGAACAGGTGGAGCGCATTGAGGTATTGCGCGGCGCGGCGTCGGCGCGTTTCGGCGCCGAGGCGATGGGCGGGGCGATTGCGGTGACGACGCGGCGGGCCGGCGGTCGGCAGAATCCTGCGCTCAACCTGACGCAGGGGGTGGATTCCCGGGGCGGCAACTACACCCGTCTGGGTGGCAGCGGCGAGCGGGGTGAACTGGCCTGGTCACTGCTGGCGGAAAACCGCGAAGACCAGGGTTTCCGCACCGTGCCGCGCTCGCCTTTTCCCTACCAGATCACGGTCGCCGACGAGCACGGCCGCAGCACTGCCGTGGACGGCAAGCTGGCCTGGACCGGGCGCGATTTCGCCGCGTCGCTGAACCTCAAGCACTCGGACAACCATTCGTTTTTCGGCCGTCCGAACTGGGTCTTCGACTGGCAAACCGATACCGTGCGCAGCCAGTTTTCCTGGCAGGTGAACGAACGCTGGTCGCTGGAAGCGGCGCTGGGTGAAGACCGCAATGCCACGGCCGGCGTGCGTGATCGCGGCAGCGGTATCGACGCCGCCGGTCTGGCGGCGGACCAATGGCTGACTCAGGATACCCGCCAGCGCGAGGCCTCGGCGGCGCTGGCCTGGCAGGACGGCGGCTGGCAGGGACGGCTGGGCGGCAGCCTGATCGAACTGTCGGAACAATTCAGCGCCAGCGATTACGCCAGCCGCGTCACGCGCACGCAGGCCGATTCGCTGATCCGCAAGGAGGCGCTGTTTGCTTCCGGCGAAATGCCGCTCGGCGCCGGCCGCCTGGAATTGGGGCTGCGCCACGACTGGCAACGCTATATCTCGTCACGCGTGTTCGATGCCGGCCCACCCGGGCAGGAAACGCGCGGCGGCGGCGTGGTCAAGGCGGCGACCAGCCCGAAGATCGCGCTGTCCTGGCCGCTGGGCGCGACCACCCGCCTGCGCGGCAGTTTGGGCAGCGGCTTCTCGCCGCCACAGGCGACGCAGTTGTACAACGGTTTTGTCAGCGCCGGCTCGGTGACGCTGGCCAACCCGGCGCTGAAGCCGGAACGCTCGACCACCGCCGACCTCGCCCTGCTCGGCAGCGCGGCGGGTGGCAACGGCGGCGTCACCCTGTTCGCCACCCGCTGGCAGGACAAGATAGCCGTGCGCATCCTCGATTACGGTTCGCCGGTCGTGCAGCAGCCGCAGAACGTTGGTGAAGTGCGAGCGCACGGGCTGGAAACGCATTGGTCGCAGCCGCTCGCCGGGCATTGGCAGCTCGACGCCAATTACACCTACACCCGCACCCGCATCGTCCGCGACCAGTCGGCGCCGCAACTGGTCGGCAACGTCCTGCCGGACATGCCCCGGCACAAGGCAAATTTTGTGCTGAATTACGCGTCGACCGCAGGATTTTCCGCCCGCGCCAAATGGCGCTTGGTCGGCAGCGCCTACACCGACGAAGCCAACACCGTGGTCGACAGCCGGGGCTATCGCTGGAAAAAGGCGGCCTACGACGTCCTCGACCTGGCGGCAAGCTGGCGGGCCAAGGGCTGGGAAGCAACGCTGGCGCTCGACAACGTCTTCGACCGCGACTACGTCAGCGGTTTCTTCTGGCATGGCGAGCCGCGCACCCTGCGCGGCGAATTCATTTTGCGTTTCTGACTGGCAAGGAGTTGTGCATGCGCAAGCAAGCGATTTTCCCCATTCTCTGCGGCCTCGCCGTGCTGCTGGCGACGCCGGCCCTGGCCTGCCGGCCTTTCGGCTCCTATCAACTGGTCGAAGACAAAACCGGCGGCATCTGGTTTACCGAGGGCGACAACAACGCCGTGTCGCGGCTGGCGCCGGACGGTAGCGTCAAGGCCTATGCGCTGCCGACGAAGAACGCCGAGCCCAGCGCTCTGGCGCTGGATCGCCGGGGCAACGTCTGGTTCGTCGAAATGGACGGCGGCAAGATCGGCCGTCTGGCGCCGAACGGGCGCATCCGGGAATTCCCCACGCGCGACGGCCACCCCGGCATGGTCGCCGTCGATCGCCGGGGCGAAGCGTGGTTCACGCAGATGTCCGGGCATGAAAACGACAGCGACGAACACGCCGGCCACGGCAGCGCGATGATCGCCAAGGTCGGTCGCATCGACCGCCAGGGCCGGATGCACGATTTTCCCCTGCGCGAAGGTTGGCCGACCTCGCTGGCCTTTGACCGCCGGGGCCGCGCCTGGGTGACGATCCTGGTGCCGGGGCGCAATGGCGCCCAACCCAAGGGCCGGTTGGCGACGCTGTCGCGCGATGGCCAATGGAGCACGGTGGCGGCCTGGGACAACAGTTGCCCGAGCAACCTGACGCCGGCCGCCGGCGGCCTCGCCTTCTCCGACCACTGCCGTTTCGTGTTGGGCCGGGTTGCCGTCGATGGCAAACTCAGCGAACAGAAACTGCCCGACGCCACCTACATCCAGCAAATGTCGGCGGCGCCAGACGGCGTGCTGTGGTTTTCCGGCGACCAACGTGGCCGGATCGGGCGCATCGCCCCGGATGGCGCCGTCGCCTATCTGCCGGAACGGCCCGCCGGCGACGACCAGGCCATGGCCATCAAGGTGCTGCGCAACGGCGACGTGGTGTTTTCCGAGTTCTACAACTACAACATCAACCGCCGGACGAAGGACGGCGACTACGTCGAACACCTGATCAATATCGAGGAACGCCGGGGCAGCCGCGAAGTGCGCGACGGCGAAGTCTGCTACGTCCAATTCGCCGCGCGCATCGCCGGCAAGGCCGAGATGGACGGCAAACGCGCCGAGGAAGTGCGCAGCGGCCGCTTCAAACCCGATGGCGCCGGCACGGAAAAGTTGGTCGAACAGAAATGCCTGGCTTGCCACGATGCTCGTCGCTTGCTGCTCTCACGGCGCAGCGACTGGACGCCGAGCCTGACGCGCATGCATTCCTACCGCCAACTGCGCGGCGTGGCGCCGCTGACGCCGGAGGAGACGACGCGGCTGGTGCGTTACTTCAATAGCTATTACGGGTTGGCGCGCTGAGATCAGGGCAATGCGATAATGCGCCTCCCGTTTTCCGAGGCTGCCATGTTCGCTTCCGCCCTGATGGTGCAAGGCACCACTTCCGACGCCGGCAAATCGACGCTGGTCGCCGCGCTGTGCCGCATTCTCAAGCGCCGTGGCGTCAAGGTGGCGCCGTTCAAGCCGCAGAACATGGCGCTCAATTCGGCGGTCACCGTCGATGGTGGCGAAATTGGCCGGGCGCAGGCGCTGCAGGCGCTGGCTTGTGGGCTGGAACCGCATACCGACTTCAACCCGGTGCTGTTGAAGCCGACCACCGACCGCAAGGCGCAGGTCATCATCCACGGCCAGGTCGCCACCGACCTCGACGCCAAGGCTTACCATGAGTACAAACCGCGCGCGATGGGCGCTGTGCTCGAATCCTGGGCGCGGCTGACCGCGCACTACGACTGCGTTCTCGTCGAAGGCGCCGGCTCGCCGGCCGAGATCAACCTGCGCGACCGCGACATCGCCAACATGGGCTTTGCCGAGGCCGTCGATTGCCCGGTGATCATCGTCGCCGACATCGACCGCGGCGGTGTTTTTGCCCACCTGGTCGGCACGCTGGAACTGTTGTCGGCGTCCGAGCAGGCGCGCGTTGTCGGTTTCGTCATCAACCGTTTTCGCGGCGACATCGCACTGCTCGAGCCCGGTCTCGACTGGCTCGAACAGCGCACCGGCAAGCCGGTGCTTGGTGTTCTGCCCTACCTGCACGGGCTGATGCTTGACGCTGAGGACGCGATCGCGACGGCTGCGGTGGACGGGAAGCAAGCAGCAAAAATCCGCGTTGCTGCGCCGGCCTATCCGCGCACCTCGAACCACAACGATCTTGATCCGCTGCGCCTGCACCCGCAAGTCGACTTCCGCTGGATCGCGCCGGGCGAGGCGCTGCCGCCGGCCGACCTGATTGTCCTGCCTGGATCGAAAGCGGTGCGCGCCGACCTCGACTGGCTGCGCACTCAGGGCCACGATCAGGCCATTGCCCGCCATCTGCGCTACGGCGGCAAGGTGATCGGCTTGTGTGGTGGCTACCAGATGCTCGGGCGCAGCATCGCCGACCCGCTCGGTCTCGAAGGATCACCGGGAACGACGCCCGGTCTCGGCTTCCTGGCGGTTGATACGACGCTCGAAAGCGAAAAGCAGTTGCGCAATGTGAGCGGTCACTTGCGTCTCGAAGGACAGCCGGCGATGACCGGCTACGAAATCCACCTTGGCGTCACTCAGGGCGATGGCCTGACGCGGGCCGCCGTGCAGCTTGCCGACGGCCGTGCCGACGGAGCCATCTCGGCTGATGATCAGCTACTCGGCACCTACTGTCACGGCGTCTTCGAGCATCCCGAGGCGTTGACCGCGCTGTTGCGCTGGGCCGGTGTCGGCGAGGTTGATCGGGTCGATTTCGCGGCGCGCCGCGAAGCCGATCTGGAACGTCTGGCCGATTCAGTCGAAGCGGCATTCGACTGGCAAAAGCTGAGCGTCGTGCTACCCCTGCTTGCTGTGAATACGCCCTAGAAACATCCGGTAGCAATCTGTCGAGATTCGTTCATGTTTGGTTAAGGGGGAGGCCTCTAGTATCCGGGTTCGCAGATACCCGGATATCCTCCATGAGCCAAGCAGGACCGATCGAACTCGAGTTCTCCCGCAAGTACGACCGAAAGCACGCCCAGCAGTATTTCGACAAGCATCGGGCTGGCCCGATGCGCCGTCTTTCCGACTGGCGCGAGCAGCGGATCGCGCGGGCGGCGCTGGCCATGGCTGGAGACCCGGCCAGCGTGCTTGATCTGCCCTGCGGCGCCGGGCGCTTCTGGCCGATGCTGGCGGAACGGAGCGAGCGTCGCATCCTCGCCGCCGACAACTCGGCCGACATGATTGCCGTGGCCCAGGCCACGCAGGCGCCGGAGATCGTTGCCGGCGTCGAGGCCTTCCAGACCTCGGCCTTCGCCATCGATCTGGGCGACGGCGCTGTTGACTGCGTGTTCAGCATGCGCCTGCTGCACCATATCGCCGAACCGGCGCACCGGCTGGCGATGCTGCGCGAATTTCACCGAGTTTCCTGTGAAAGCGTCGTCCTTTCGCTTTGGGTGGACGGCAATTTCAAGGCCTGGCGGCGGGCCCGGCTGGAAGCGCGGCGGCAGGTCAACAACAACCGCTTCGTCGTGCCGCGCCGCGTCATTGAGGCGGAGTTCGCTGAGGCCGGCTTCGACATCGTCGGCCATCGGGATTTTCTGCCCGGCTACGCGATGTGGCGGGTTTATACGTTGCGCAAGCGCGGCTGACTATTTCAGCGTCAGCGGCAGGCCGGCGGCGACCAGCGTAACCCGCTCGCAGACCGCCGCGACACGCTGGTTGAGCCGGCCCTGTTCGTCGGCAAACAGGCGCGAGACCGGATGCATCGGCACGATGCCCCAGCCGACCTCGTTGGAGACCAGAATGACCTGCCCGGGTAGCTGCGGCAGCGTTTCGACCAGCGCCGCCGTTTCTCCGGCGAACAGCGGGCAGGAAATGGCTTCGCCGGTTTCCGCCTGCGCCGCAGCGCGGCCGGCGAAGAGCAGGTTGGACAGCCACAGCGTCAGGCAATCGACCAGGAGGCAGGAGTCGGGCGCCGCCAGTTCGCGCAGGCGGGTAGCCAGATAGAGCGGTTCCTCGACGCAGCCCCAGTCGGCCGGGCGGCGTGCGCGGTGGTGGGCGATGCGGCGCACCATCTCGCCATCGCGCGACTCGGCGGTGGCGACGTAGACGACCCGCTGGCCGGATGCGGCGGCGATTTGTTCGGCGTGGCGGCTCTTGCCCGAACGGGCGCCGCCGAGGATCAAGGTTCTTTTTGCCATGGCCGGCATTGTGGCGTCTCCCTTGTTTTTAGTGAAGGTTTGAGCAGTGAATAGCTTTACAGCAAAAAATTTTTACAACAAAATAATTGTACAAAATTTCTGTTGTGAGACGGCGATGAAAATCAGTGTCGGTAATCCGGTGGAAGGTGAGGACTTTTTCGACCGTGAGCAGGAGCAGGCGCGCGCCTGGCGCAAGCTGGCGGGGAGCCACCTGCTGATGCTTGCGCCACGGCGCATCGGCAAGACTTCGCTGATCCTGCGCTTGTGTGCCACTGCCCGGCAGCATGGGCGCTACGCCGTACATTGCAGTTTTGCCAAGTGTGAAAACGAGAGCGACTGCATCCGCGAATTGTTCAAGGCACTGGCGACCGAGCACACCATCGAACAGCGGCGGAAGGCCTTGTTCGACAAGATCAAAAGCGTCAAGTTGGGGGCATTGGGTATCGATTGGCACGAAGCTCGGCCCGAAAGCTGGCGCGAGGCCGGCGAGGAACTGGGCAAGGCACTGGCGGATGGCGGCGACGACTGGCTGGTGTGTGTCGATGAACTTCCCGTCTTCATCATCAACCTGCTGCAACAGGGCGATGACGGTCGTCGTCGGGCGCGGGCCTTTCTCTATTGGCTGCGCGATCTGCGGCAAACCCACTACCGGCGGATCAAATGGTTGCTTGCCGGTTCCATCGGTCTGGACACGCTCGCCGCCCGGTTGGGCCTGAGCGATACGATCAACGACCTTGAGCCTTTTCCGCTTGATGCATTCAGCGAGGAAAGCGCTCTTCGCTTTTTAGGTGAACTTGCCAGGAGCTACGCCATCGATCTTGACGAAGGTTTGCGTGCAGTCATCGTCCGGCGGGTAGGCTGGCCGGTACCTTACTACCTGCAACTGATGTTCGAACACTTGCGCGAAGAATGCGTGGAAAGCGGTAGAACGCCGGATGCGGCAATGGTCGAGCGGGTGTTCGAGAAACTGCTGGGCATGGGTTATCGAAATCACTTCGACTACTGGCGCCAGCGACTGGACGAGGAGCTTGGCCAGCCAGAAGCGGGGCATGCGGCAAGGATTTTGACCCAAATCTGCCGATCGAGCGCAGGCAACACCCGAGACAACCTGGAGCAGGCGATGGCAGCCGTCATCGGCGATCCGGCGGCACGCGACAAGACGCTCAACTACCTGCTCGAAGTGCTGACCAGTGATGGCTACCTGATTGAACGGGAGGGACGCTACGCTTTCAGGCTGGAATGGCTGCGCGTTTTCTGGCAACGGAGGTTGGCAGCATGAGTCTGGATACCGCCCTGAAACGTTCCGCCCTCTATAACCCGGCGCTGTGGAGCCGCGACGAGGTGCGCACCTACTACGTCGCCCGCCCGAAACTGCTCGCCCGGTTCATCGACGATTTTCGTCGCGAGAAGCCGGGTACCCGCCCCCAACACCGGCTGATTCTCGGCCAACGCGGCATGGGCAAATCCACCCTGCTGCGCCGCCTGGCGATTGCCGTCGATGACGACGAGGAACTCGCCGCCGCCTGGATACCCCTGGTTTTCCCGGAAGAACAGTACAACGTCGGCAGTCTGGCCGATTTCTGGCTCAACTGCCTCGACGCCCTGGGCGATTACCTGGAAAGCCACGGTCGCACTGCCGAAATGAACGCCATCGATGCAGAAGTCGAGCGTCTCGACCGCAAGGATGGCGAAGGAGCCCTGCAAACCTTGTTGCGTATCGCGGAAAAGCTGGGGCGCCGGCTGATCCTGCTCGTCGACAACATCGACTTGATTCTCGATCGCCTCAAGGACAAGGATTGGGCCTTGCGCGAAGCCCTGCAGGAATATCCGCGACTGATGCTGATCGGCGCCAGCAGCCGGGCACTGGAAGCCAGCTACGACTACGGCCGCGCTTTCTATGATTTCTTCCGCATCGACGAACTACGTGGTCTCAGCGAAGACGAAATGCGCGAGATCATCGTCAACCTCGCTCGCCGGCACGGTGCCGAAGCGCTGATCAGGCGAGTCCAGGAGGATGTCGGGCGCATGCGCGTGCTGCATACGCTGACTGGCGGCAACCCGCGTCTCGCCGTGCTGGTCTACGGCGTGTTGTCGAAGGGATTCGACAGCGATGTGTGCGCCGATCTCGAGAGTCTGCTCGATGAAGTGACGCCCCAGTACAAGGCTCGTTTCGACGAAATGCCAGCACAGGCGCAACTGCTGCTCGACAAGCTGGCCGTGCACTGGAACCCGATGAGTGCCCGTCAGCTTGCCGATGCCCTGGGCTGGAGTGTCAACCAGGCCTCGGCCCAGCTCGATCGTCTGGCGCAAGCTGGCATCGTTGAAAAGGTCAAGGCTGGGCAGGGTAAGCGCATGGCTTTCCAGGTCGCCGAACGTTTCTTCAACATCTGGTATCTGATGCGCGCTGGTCGACGTGCGCGGCGCAGGTTGATGCGGCTGGTCGGATTTCTGCATGCCTACTTCAGCCTCGATCCGGGCGTCGTTCCGGATGCGCTGCGCTGCGCCGAGCCGGCGCCGTCTCAAGCGGCGCACATTGCTACGGCGGATGAACTGATGGGCGAAATCCGTCGATTGTTCGCCGCGCAGCAAGAGCAAGTCGCTGCGGCTCCGGCGTATTTGCGGGAAATCGTGGCCATGCTGCCATCTGCCGTGGAATTGCAGGTCGGCGAGCGCGTCCTGGCCGAGCTGGACGCGTCCGGCATTGGCGAGTCCCTGCAGCCGGTGCGTGCCGCCCTGGTGGCGGCGGTGGCCGGCAACGCCGAGCTGCTCAACGATGTGGCGCCCGAAATCCGCTTGCCGGCGCGGGAGATCCTCGCCCGCATGGCGCCGTCGCTGGTCGTCGGCTAGCGTGGCGCGGGTATAATCGCCGCGTTCGACAAAACGGAACCCGGTGCGAGACAACTCAATTCCGGGGCGGGCCCGCCGCTGTAACCGGGGACCCCATCGCAATAAGCCACTACGAGCGGAAACAGACGCTCCGGGAAGGGGCGGTCAGGGGGACGATCCGGGAGCCAGAAGACCTGTCGGACGGAAAAACAGAAAGCCTGTGGACAGGGCTTCGTGTTCGCGTCTGGACGATGCGGGCACGAGGCCCTTTCGCTTTTGGAGAATCGGATGCATTCCTTCGCAATCGTCGCCCCCGACCGGGGCATTGAAAATTCGCTCAGACACAAGGTCGACCGCAAGACCAAGCCGCCCGGCTCGCTCGGGCAACTGGAGTCGCTTGCGGTACGCATCGGCCTGATCCAGCAGACGCTGACGCCGTCGCTCGAGCGGCCGCAGATGCTGGTCTTCGCCGGCGATCACGGCGCCGCCAGGGCCGGCGTCTCGGCCTATCCGCAGGACGTGACCTGGCAGATGGTCGAGAACTTCCTCGCCGGCGGCGCGGCGATCAACGTCTTTGCGCGCCAGAACGGTCTCGGCCTGGCGGTGGTCGATGCCGGCGTGGCGCACGATTTCGGCGGCCCGCGTGAAGGCCTGATCGATCTCAAGGTGGCGCCGGGCACGGCCAATTACCTGGAAACCCCGGCGATGACGGCGGCGCAATGCGCGCAGGCGATCGAGCAGGGCGCCGGCGTGGTCTTCGGGCTGGCGGCCGCGGGCTGCCAGGTGGTCGGTTTCGGCGAGATGGGCATTGGCAACACCGCCTCGGCGTCCTTGATCACCCACTGCCTGACCGGCGTGCCGCTGGCCGATTGCGTCGGGCGCGGCACCGGCCTCGACGACGCGGGGCTGGCGCGCAAGCAGGCGCTGCTGGAGCAGGCGCTGACCCGCTATCGCGCCGCAGGCGGCGACGACGACCCCTTTGCCGTGCTCGCCGAGTTCGGCGGCTTCGAGATGGCGACCATGGCCGGCGCCATGCTGGCGGCGGCGGAAGCGAAGATGGTGCTGCTCATCGACGGCTTCATCGTCGGCGCGGCGGCGCTGGTCGCCGCGCGCCTCGAACCGGCCTTGCTCGACTACTGCGTCTTCTGCCACCATTCGGCCGAGCCCGGCCACCGTGCCCAGTTGCAGGCCTTGCAGGCCGAGCCACTGCTCGACCTGGGCCTGCGCCTGGGCGAAGGTACCGGCGCCGCGCTGGCTTTTCCGCTGGTCCAGGCGGCGGTCGCCTTCCTCAACGAAATGGCCAGTTTCGAGTCGGCCGGCGTCGCCGGTTAGCCATGCTGCGCCGCGAGCTCGATTACTTCCTCGGCGCCCTGCGTTTCTTCACCCGGCTGCCGGTGCCGGCCTGGGTTGGTCATTCGGCCGAGGCACTGCAGCATTCGGCGCGCTGGCTGCCGGCGGTCGGCCTGGTCGTCGGCGGCATCGCCGCGTTGGTCTACCTGGCGGCGCTCCAGATCTGGCCGCAGCCGGTGGCGGTGTTGCTGGCGATGGCGGCGACGCTGTACGCCACCGGCGCCTTCCACGAGGACGGCCTGTCCGACACCGCCGACGGTCTCGGCGGTGGCTGGGAGAAGTCGCGCATCCTGGAAATCATGAAGGATTCGCGGGTCGGTAGTTACGGCGTGGTCGCGCTGTGGCTGGGGCTGACCGGCAAGTTCGTATTGCTGGCGGCGCTCGATCCGGCGCTGGTGCCGGCGGCGCTGCTCGCCGGCCATGCCTGGTCGCGCGGTTGCGCGACGCTGTTGCTGGCGAGCATGGACTACGCGCGCGACGACGATCAGTCCAAGGCCAGGCAGCTGGCCCAACGCCTGACTGGGGGGGCGCTGCTGTTCGCCCTGGCGTTCGCGCTGGCGCCGTTACTCTGCCTTCCTTGGCCGCAAGCGGTGGCCGGCCTGCTGCTGGCGCTGCTGGCGACGGCCTGGCTGGCGGCCAAGTTCCACCGCTGGCTGGGCGGCTACACCGGCGATTGCCTGGGTGCCACCCAACAGCTCGCCGAAATTGCCTTCTACCTCGGGCTGCTCGCGCAATGGCCGCGCTGACGCTGTACCTGGTGCGCCACCCGCGGCCGCTGATCGCGCCCGGCGTCTGTTACGGTCAGCTCGATGTCGCGGCCGAAGATCCGGCGCCGATTGTTGACCGCCTGCGCCGCGAACTGCCGCCGGGGTTGCCGCTCTGGAGCAGCCCGCTGCAGCGCTGCCGGACGCTGGCCGAAGCCCTGCAGCCGGCGCCGCGGCTCGATGCGCGGCTGATGGAACTGGATTTCGGCGCCTGGGAAGGTCGTCCGTGGGACGACATCGCGCGCGCCGAACTCGATGCCTGGGCCGCCGACGTTGACGGCTACGCGCCGCCCGGCGGCGAAGCGCCGCGCCAGTTGCAGCGGCGCGTGCTCGCCTTCGTCGATGAACTGCCGGCCGGAGCGCATCTGCTGGTCACCCACGCCGGCGCGATCCGCGTGTTGCTCGCCGCGGCTGCCGGAGAAACGCTGGCGGCAGCCCAGCGCCGGCCAGCGCCTGACTACGGCAGCCTGACCCGACTCAATTATTTCTCGGGCAGCCGGTAGCGCTGTTCGCGGTACAGCCAGGCCGGCAGCAGCGCGTGCGCCAGCGCCCGTTTAGCTAGGGCGTCGCCATCGGCGGGCGGCGCCTCGGCGGCGCTCAGGCGCTTTGTCTGGCGGTCATAGTGGGCGAAGGCCGGGGTTTTTTCCGGGCGCAGGACGACGACCTGGTTGCCTTCCATCCAGCCGTAATTCTGCTCGTACTGCATCATCGCCCGGCCAGGCAGGTCGTCGGCTTCGCGCGTCAGGTCGCGACCCGGCATCGGGTGTTTGGTGTCGACGCCCATCAGCGAGAGCAGCGTCGGCGCCAGGTCGATCTGGCTGGCGACGGTCTTCACCCGCTTCGGTTTGAGGTCGGCGCCGAGGATCAGGCCGGGGATGTGGAAGCGCTCGACCGGTACCATGCTGTCGCCACGCACGCGGATGTCGTGGTCGGCGACGACGACGAACAGGGTGTCCTGCCAGTAGGGACTGGCCTTGGCCTTGGCGATGAACTCGCCGAGGGCATGGTCGGTGTATTTGACGGCGTTGTTGTCGGTCGCCCTGGGTTGCTCGTAAAGCTCGATACGGCCGTCGGGGAAGTCGAAGGGCGAATGGTTGGTCGAGGTGAACACCAGCGTGAAGCTGGGCTGGCCCTCGGCGTGCTTGGCGTTCAGGCGCTCGTGCGTCTTGTCGAACAGGTCTTCGTCGGAAACGCCCCAGCCGGCGACGAACTTCGGGTTCTTGAAGTCCTTCTGTTCGGTGATGTGAGTGAAACCGTTGCCGGTGAAGAAGCCGCGCATGTTGTCGAAATGCGCTTCGCCGCCGTAGATGAACTCCGATTCGTAACCGTGGCGGCCGAGGATGGAAGCCAGCGTCGCAAAATTGCGCTGGGCCAGCGACAGCTTGACGACGGCTTGCGCCGGCGTCGGCAGGAAGCCGGTGGTCACCGCCTCGATGCCGCGGATCGAGCGGGTGCCGGTGGCGTAGAGCTGCTCGAACCACCAGCCTTGTTCCTTCAGCTTTTCCAGGTTGGGCGTCACCGGGACGCCGCCGAGCGACTGAACGAAGGTCGCGCCCAGGCTTTCCTCGAGGATGATCACCAGATTCAGCGGCTTGCTGCGGCGTAGCGTTGCCTGCTGGTCCACCAGGGTCGGGATTTCCGGGTCGCCCACCAGCGGGTGCGGGTTGCCGAGCGCGCTACGGGCCTGGCGGAACTCGGCGAGCATGTCGGCGCTTTCCATCTTGCCGTAGATCTCGCTCGAATTGGCCTCGTGCTGCATGCCGTAGATCGCGTGCGTCACCGACCAGGCGGAATTCAGGATCAACGTATTGACCATCGGGTCGGCGGTGAGCGCGAAGGTGGCCGGGTTGGCCGGCCGGTGCTGCAGGCTGGAACGGATCGCCAGGGCGCAGATCAGCACCAGCAGCGGCCAGCTCAGCCACAGTTTCCAGCCCGACCACGGCGCCTCGCGCCGTTGCCAGGCACGCATGATCCGCCACGCCGACCAGCCGAGCAGGCTGGTGACCAGCAGGCCGCCGACCAGGTGCAGGCGGAAGCCGCTCCACAGCATGGCGACGACTTCGTTGGGGTATTTCAGGTATTCGACGAAGAGCCGGTTCGGCCGGCTGTCGTATTCGTTGATGAAGGCCGGCGAGGCGATCTCGAGCAGCGCCAGGGCGGCGATCGCTAGCGTCATCCAGGCGACGTTCAGCTTGCGCCAGGCCGGCCACAGGCGCTTGCCGGCGAGCAGCGGGGCAAGCAGCAGCAGGGGCAGGGCGAGCAGGGAAAGCTGGATCACGTCGACACGCACGCCCTGCAGCAGCATCGTGCTCCAGATGCCGGTGGCGGCGACCCGTTCCGACTGCCACAGCATCAGCGCCGCGCGCGACAGCGACAGCAGCGGCAGGCCGACCAGGAAGAGCATGGCGATGCCGGCGTAGGGGCCGCAGAAATCGAGGCGTTGCCAGAGACGGGAGATAGGGGAGGCGGGAATTGCGGCTTGAGGCATGGAAATCTCGTTGGAAGCGGGCCGGAAAAGTCTGGATCAGATCGATTAAACGGCCATTAAGTTCGTCCGGGAGCGCTATTGTGCCTCAGCCCGGTAGTCGCAGGCAGGCGAGCAGGCCGCCGAGCGGTGAACGGCCGAGGCTCAGCTCGCCTGCGTAGGTTTCGGCGATGTCGCCGGTGATCGCCAGGCCGAGGCCGCTGCCTTCGACGTCTTCGTCGAAGCGTCGGCCGCGTACGCCGGTTTCGCGGATCTGTTCCGCCGACAGGCCGGGGCCGTCGTCGCCGATTTCGACGACGACTTCGTCGTGCTGCCGGCGGGCGCGCACGCTGACCCGCGATCTTGCCCATTTGCCGGCGTTGTCGAGCAGGTTGCCGAGCATTTCCTCGAAATCGGTCTGTTCGCCCCGCCAGTGCAGGTCGCGGTTGACGTCGAGCTGCCAGCTCAGGCCGCGTTCGCGGTGCAGGCGCTGCATCAGGCCGATCAGGCTGTCGATGCAGTCGCCGACCGCCACCTGGCGGACGCTGCCGGCACCGCTGCCGGCGCGGGCCAGGTGGCGGTCGATCAACTGGGTCATGGCGCCGACCTGCTGGCGCAACAGGGCATTGCGCTGCAGTTCGCTATCGGCGGCGAGCAGCGACAGCGGCTTTTTCAGCGCGTGGCTGAGGTCGGCGGCGTGGCCGCGGGCGCGGTCGACGATGCGCGCGTTGCGGGCCAGCACCAGGTCGAGTTCCTGGGCCAGCGGCGCCAGTTCCGGGCCGTAGTCGTTGCCGACGCTGGCGGCGCTGCCGGTGCGCACCGCCGCCAGCCGGTCGCGTAGCCGGCGCAGCGGCAGCAGTCCGAGACGGACCTGCAGGATGCTGGTGAGCAGCAGCGAGACGATCAGGCCGAGTTGGGTGAGGAGCAGGATGCGGTCGAGGCGATCGAGTTCGCTGGCGATCTCGGCGGCCGGGCCATAGACGTGCAGGTGGGCCGCTTGTCCATCCACTTCGATGACGCGGACGATGCCCATGACGGCCAGTCCTTGCGGGTCGACCCCCTGCCGCAGCTCGGGGTTGCCGGGTACGGGCCGGTTGCTAGCGGTATCCAGGCGGCTGTCCCACAGCGAGCGCGAAGCCTGCAGTTCGCCGCTGCCTTCCAACTGCCAGTACCAGCCGGAGAAGATGCGGCCGAATTCGTCGTTGCTGCGCCCGAGCCAGTGGATCTGGCTGCTGCCGGGCAGGACGGAGAAACCGGCGAGCAGTCGCTCGGTCCGTTCTGCGAGGCGTTGCTCGAAATGCCGGAGCAGGGTGCCCTGCACGCTCTGCCGCAAGATCCAGCCGCCGACCGTGCTGACCAGCAGGGCGGCGATCGCGGCCAGCGCGACCAAGCGCGAGGCCAGACCAAAACGGTGCAGCCGGCTAGACGGCATCGACTTCGGTAAGGCAGAAGCCGCGCCCGCGTTCGGTCTGGATCAGCGGCACGCCGAGCTTGCGCCGGATACGGCCGATCAGGACATCGAGGGTGTTGGAATCCGGGTCGAGGTCGCGCGCGTAGACGTGTTCGCTGATTTCGTTGCGGCTGACGACGCAATCCTTGCGCTGGATCAGGTAGGCAAGGATGCGTTTTTCCTGGGCGGTCAGGTTGAGCGGCGCGCCGTCGAGCGTGAAACGGTCGGCGTTGGCGTCGTAACTGAGTGGGCCGGCCTGCAGTATCGGCGAACTGTGACCGAGGGCGCGCCGCTTCAGGACACGCAGGCGGAGCGCGACTTCCTCGTGCAGGAAAGGCTTGGTCAGGAAGTCGTCGGCGCCGGCGTCGAAACTGGCCAGCTTGTCGCTCCAGCGGCCGCGCGCGGTCAGTACCAGCACCGGCAGGCGGCGCCCCTGCTCGCGCCAGTGGCGCAACACCGAGACGCCGTCCTGGCCGGGCAGGCCGAGATCGAGCACGGCGGCATCGTAGTCCTCGGTGCTGCCGACGAAAGCCGCCTCGTCGCCGTCGTGCACGGTATCGACGATCATGCCGTCGGCGCTCAGCGCGGCGGCGATTTTCGCGGCGAGTTCGCGGTCGTCCTCGACCAGCAGCACCTTCATCGGCTGACTTCCTCGTCGTTGAGCAGCTTGCCGCTGACCGCATCGATGTCGAGTTCGAAGACGCGGCCGTCGTTGAGTCGGACTTCGACCTCGTAGAAATAGTGGCCGTCCTGATCGTATTCCAGTTCGACTTCGTGGATGGTGCCGCGGTAGCGCGCGGGTAGGCGGGCGAGCAGGTCGGGCAGCGGCATCAGCTTCTTCAGGACCTCCTGGCGGTGGCCGTTGCCGTCGATCAGCTCGCCACTCCGGGCATCGATGACGAACTCGCGCAACTGTCCGTCCTGCAGGATGACCTGGACCTCGTAGATCAGCCGGCTGTCGGCCGCCAGCTTCAGTTCCAGCTCGAGGACCTTGCCCGGGTGGCGGGCGAGCAGCGCGCGCAGCGCCTTGGCCATGTCGAGACGCGGCATTGCCGGTGTCGCGTGCGGCAACTCCCCGCCGCTCACCGCATCGACCAGCAGCTTGCTGCGTTGACCGTCGCTCTTGAGCACGGTGACCTCGTAGATACGCCTGCCGTTGAGGTCGCGTTCGAGATCGACGTCGAGTACCTTGCCTGGATGCGTTTTCTGGACACCGGCCAGGATTTCCGCCAGCGGTTTGAGCTGGCCGGCCTCGACGGCGCGGCGGATGACGTATTGCTCTTCGGCGTGGGCGGGCAGCAGCAGGAGTAGGGGGATCAGGAGGGCTGGCAGGAGTTTCATGGGGCGCATGCTGCGGCAACCAGGATAAACGGTTGATGAATTGTAGCGTCAGGCGGCGTTTAGCGTCGGGGCGGCAGGATGGTGCCGTCTTCGACTGCAACTGTTTAGGTCATGTCCACCACTCGCAGCCTCTCTGTTCCGCTTTCCCTATCCGCTCCCCGGCTACGCTGGCCGCACGGCGGCTTCCTGCTGGCGATCCTGTTCGTTCTCGCCGGTGCCGCGCTGTTCGGGCGCTGGCCGCTCGTCGCCCTGCTCTGGCAGCAGGCGACGGCCGATGCTGCGCAACGCGAGCGGGCGGTGTGGCTGCCCGACTACCGGGTCGACATCGAAGCCCGGCCGTTGGCCGGCATCGCCGCCAATCTCTCCGGACTGACTTACGACCCCGATCGCCGGAGCCTGTTCGCGATCACCAACGCCCCCCCGGAAATCATCGAGTTGTCGCTGAGCGGTGATGTGCTGCGCCGCATCCCGCTGAGCGGGGTGCGCGATCCAGAGGCCATCGAGTATGTCGGACCCGGCGAGTTCGTGCTGACCGATGAACGGCGACAGGCGCTGGTGTATGTCCGGATCGACGCGGGGACGCGGGCGGTCGATGCCGGGCGGGCGCCGCGCCTGGCACTCGGCATTGGCCGCAACGGCAACAAGGGCTTCGAGGGGCTGGCCTTCGACGCCGCCAGCGGTCGCTTGTTCGTCGCCAAGGAGCGCGATCCTCAGCACATTTACGAGGTGCGCGGCTTCCCCTTCTCGGCAACGGCGGCCGTCGACATTGCCGAAGATGCGGCGCGCGATGCCGCCTTGCCCGGCACCGACCTGGCCGGCTTGCACTTCGACGCGGCAAGCGGCCACCTCCTGGCCTTGTCGGAGGAATCCCGCCTCCTGGTTGAATTTGCCACCGACGGCCGGCCGCTAAGCAGCCTCTCGCTGGCCGCCGGCCGCAGTGGCCTGCAGAAGGCGGTACCGCAAGCGGAGGGGGTGACCCTGGACGACCAGGGGCGGGTCTACGTGGTCAGCGAACCCAACCTGTTCTATCGCTTCACCCGCCCGCCGCCCGCAAGCCCTGCAGGCTGACCGCCAGGCCGCCGCTCGGCTGGTTGGCCAAGTGCAGGCTGGCGCCGTGCAGTTCGGCGATGCGGGCGACGATCGCCAGCCCCAGCCCATTGCCTTCGGTTTTGCCCGGTTCGGCGCGGAAGAAGCGTTCGCCCAGGCGGGCCAGGACGGCCTCCGGGACACCGGGGCCGTTGTCGCTGATCGTCAGATCGTAGCTGGCGTCGTCGCGGCGCGCGATGGTGACGCGGATTGCGCTGTCCGGCGGGGAATAGCGCAGGGCGTTGTCCACCAGATTGCGCACGGCGATCTGCAACAGGTCGTCGTCGCCCTGGACGAGACAGGCGGCGTCCAGTTGCGGGCTGGCGACGGCGTGCTCGGCATGGCTGGCGACAATGACGCGGTCGACCAGCTTTCCGAGGTCGACCGTCTGACTGTGCGGCGGGCAACTCAGTGGGTCGAGTCGGGCCAGGCGCAGCAGTTGCTCGACCAGTCGGCCGGCCCGGTCGACACCGGCTTCGATTTGCTGCAGCGCATGCTCGCGTACCGGCGAATCGCCGCTCAGTCGTGCCACCTGGGTCTGAACCTTGAGCGCGGCGAGCGGTGTGCGCAACTCGTGGGCGGCGTCGGCGGTGAACCGGCGTTCGTTGTCCAGCGTGCGACCGACGCGGCCAAACAGTCGGTTGATTGCCGCCACCAGCGGTTGCGCCTCGGTCGGGACGCGGCGGGTGGTCAAGGGCGCCAGGCTGTCCGGCGTGCGTGATGCGACTTCGCGGGCCAACTGGTCCAGCGGTCGCAGGGCACGCATGATCGACAGATAGATCAGCAGGACCAGCACAGGCGTGATGAGCAGCAGCGGCAGCACCGTCTGGGTGGCGACTTCGAGCGCGGCGCGGTCGCGCAGGCCGATCGCCTGGGCGACCTGGACCCGGTAGCGACCGTCGGCGGAAACCGCGTTGAGTACCCGCCAGGCTTCTTCATGGCGGATGATGTCGTTGTAGCCGGCGACGCCGAGGATGGGAAACTCCGGCGCATCCGGCGAGCGGGCGAGGATGCTGCCGTCGCCGTGGCCGATCTGGAATTCGAGTGGGGGTTCGTAGATGTCTGCGGCGCCACGCACCGTTGCCAGCCGCGGGATGAGTTCGGCGAGGTCATCCTCGTTGTCGTGGGTGATCGCCAGCAGCAGGCGGGCGGTCTGCGCCAGGCTGCCGTCCATCAGCTCCTCGGCTTCGTGTTGCGCCTTGCTGTAACTGAACCATCCGGTGAGCAGCCAGGTCGTCATGACGACCGCACCGATCACGGCGAGCAGCCGCCAGCGTAGCGAGTTGAGGCGTTGCGACGGCAGCAGGCGGCGCATCGTCAGTCGTCGGTCAGCTGGTAGCCGAGGCCGCGTACCGTTTTGATGAAATCGGCGCCGAACTTCTTGCGCAGGTGGTGGATATAGACCTCGACGGTATTGCTGCCGGCCTCGTCGCCCCAGGCGTAGAGGCTTTCCTCGAGCTGGCTGCGGCTCTTGATGTGGCCGGGCTGGCTGATCAGGGCGTGGAGCAGGGCGTACTCGCGGGCCGACAGCGGCACTTCCTGGCCATTGAAGCTGACCCGCTTGCTCGCCGGGTCGAGACTGACGCCGCGATGCTCGAGCAGCGGCTGTGCCTTGCCGCCGGCGCGGCGGAGCAGGGCGCGGATGCGCGCCTGCAGCTCGCCGAGGTCGAAGGGCTTGGTCAGGTAGTCGTCGGCGCCGTGGTCGAGGCCGGCGATCTTGTCCTCCGCCGTGTCGCGCGCGGTCAGCAGCAGTACCGGCGTCTGGTCGCCGCGGCCGCGCATCTCGCGCAGCACGGCGAGCCCGTCCTTGCCCGGCAGGCCTAGGTCGAGGACGCAGGCGTCGTAGCTGTGATCGGCCAGGGCGAGCAAGGCCAGTTTGCCGTCCGGCACCCAGTCGACGGCGTAGGCGGCGAGCATCAGCCCGGCGCGGATGCCGTCGCCGAGCAGGGTGTCGTCTTCAACCAGCAACAGTCTCAATTAGCGTGCCTCTCCGGCGGTTTTGGCGAGCAGGGCGCGGATTTCCTGGCGCCGGCCCTGGTCGGCCACTTCGCGACCCGGGCGGGCCGGGGCGGCGAGGGCTTTTTCCAGATAGCGGCGGCCTTCGGCGACGCGGTCCTGATCGATCAGATACTCGCCGTAAAAGAAATTCGGGTCAATCCCGTCCGGGTTGACGGCCAGCGACTTCCTGAACAGCGCCTCGGCCTTTTCCTTGTCACCGAAGCCGAGCGGCCAACGCGGCACCTTGGCGTAGAGCGTCGCCAGGCTGGTGTAAGCGGAGCCGTTGAGCGACTTCTCGTCGAGCTTCAGGCTTTCCTCGAGCAGCGCCCGGGCTTCCTTGGCCAGCGACAGGCCGCCGAGGCCACCGCGCACGCCGGCCTCGCTGGAGACGACGATGGCTTCCCAGATCAGCGCGGCAGCGAGGTTGGGGTTGTTGCGGGAAAGCTGTTTTGCCTGGGCGGCCAGGTCGCGGTAGAGGTCGGCTTGCCGGTCTTCCGGCTGGCGGTACTTGATCTCCGCCCAGCGGTCCTGGATCGGGCGGATCAGTTCGTCGCCGGGGGCGGCGTGAATCAGCGTCGCGCAACCGAGGCCGACGGCGAAAAGCAGGGATTTCAAACGGGACATGATGCCTCCTGTGTTCTGTTGAAGGTCACGCCTTGGTGGCGTGTTGTTTGATCTTGGCCAGCTTGCCGCGCAGGCCCTGGTCGACGAGACCGGGGGCGAAGCCGTTGAGCCAGGCGAAAAAGCGTTCCGGGAAACCGATATGGCCTTCGGCGACATCGTTGGCGAGCATGGCGACAATGTGCCGGGCAACCAGTTCCGGGCTGTCGGTGGCGCTGCCCAGGGTGCGGTTCAGCGCGCGCACCGCCGGCGGGTTGATCGGCGTGTCGATGGCGCGCGGTGCGACATGGATGACGCGTACCGTGCTGTCAGCGAGTTCGCGCCGCAGCGCCTGGGAAAAGCCGCGTAGCCCGGCCTTCGCCGCCGAATAGGCGGTAAAGCCGGCGAAGGGAACGCTGCCGAAGGTCGAGCCGATGTTGACCACCGCCGCCTCCGGCTGTTGCGTCAGCCAGGGCAGCAGCGCCTGGGTCAGCCGGATCGGCGCGCCGAGATTGGTCGCCAGGATGCGTTCGACGTCGTTCCAGTCCTGCTCGGCGAGCAGGCCGAAATTGGCAACGCCGGCGTTGTTGATCAGGATGTTGGCGCCGAAGCTGCGGGCGGCCTGGACCGTGCTGTCGATGCCGCCGCCGTGCGTCAGGTCGGCTTGCAGCAACTGGTAGTCGCAGCCGGCCGGCAGGTCGATGCGGGCCAGCGCTGCCGGGTCGCGGCCGGTCAGCAGCAGGGCGGCGCCGGCGTTGGCCAGTTCGCGCGCGAGCACCCGGCCGAGGCCGCCGTTGGCGCCGGTGAGGACGATGCGGGCGCCTTTCAGTTGCATGCTGCGACCTCGACCGGCAGGGCGTGGAAGATGTCGCCGTAGAGCTTGAAGAAGACCTTGGCGGCGTGCAGCACGTCGGCCTGATCTTCCGGCGTCATCAGGTCGAGGATGTTGGCCAGGTGCTGCGTGTGTTCCTGGTCGAGCGTGCCGTGCGAGCGCAGGTAGGAGAAGGCCGTGTCGGGCAGGCCCAGCGCTGCCTGGATGCGGTCGGCGGCATTCAGCGCGAGGTCGACGCTGGTGCCTTCGAGGACGAAGACCATGCCGAAGAAGCCGGCCGGGTTGCCGCGGTTGATCAGGTCGTAGGCGTAGGCGACCATCAGTTCGGCCGGCAGATCGGGGCGGCTGTTGCGCACCGCGTCGGCGTCGCCGCCGGCAGCGGCGATGTCGTTGAGGATCCATTCCTCGTGGCCGATTTCCTCCTCGATGTACTCGGCGACACCGGCACGCATCCACGACAGGCGCTCGGGCAGGCGGCCACCGAGGGTCATCAGCAGCGGCGTCGTGTGGCGTACGTGATGGTAGGCCTGGGTCAGGAAGGCGAGATAGCTGTCGAGGCTGGCGCGGCCCTGCAGGCATTCGCTGATGATCGGCGCGGAAAGCAGGTAGGCGCGGGCCTGGGCGGTTTCGAACTTGAGCGTGTCGTAGAAGGACATCGGGGACTCCTCTGAAGAATGGAGCGCCGCCAGGGCGGCACGGTGATGGTCGATGATGGCTTGCCGGCGCGGCCGGCCGTTGCCGGTGGCCAGGCCGTTGCCCGGGGTGAAGGCGGGGCTGGCGATGAAATGGGCGATCTGCGCGTAATCCGGCAGGTTGGCGTTGGCACGGGCGATGGCTTCGCCGAGCGCGCCGTCCGGGATGCCGGGCAGCGGCACGACGATGGCGGACAGCGCCGGCTGGCCGTCGCCGGTGACGACGGCCTGGATGATCTGCGGCTGGGCGAGCAGCGCCGCCTCGACCCACTCCGGCGAGACGTTGCGGCCGAACGAGGTGATCAGCAGGTTCTTGCGCCGGCCCTGCAGGTGCAGGTGACCGTTGCCGTCGATGCTGGCGAGGTCGCCGGTGGCGAAGGCGGCGTCGCTGGTCGCGGCCTGCCCGGTGTAGCCGAGGAAGGCGCGGGTGCGCACGGTCAGTTCGCCGTTTTCGATGCTCAGCCGGGCGTGGCCGAGCGGGCGGCCGACACCGTCGGCGTCGTCGCCGGGGCGGTTGATCGCCAGCACCGAGCCGCCTTCGGTCAGGCCGTAGCCCTGGTAGGCGGGAATGCCGAGGGCGCGCGCACCGGTCAGCAGTTCCGGGGCGACGCGGGCGCCGCCGACGGCGACGAAGCGCAGCGTGGCCGACGGCTGGCTGCGCGTGAAACCAAGGTAAGTCGCCCAGGCCTTGAGCAGTTCGGGCACCAGGATCACGCTGCCGGCGCCGGTTTCCCTGACCTTGCGGTCGAGCGCCGCCGGGTCGAAGCCCTGCATGCCGGCCCAGCCGAGTTCGGCCAGCGGCGGCAGGTACACCGGCATGCCGCGCAGCAGCGGCGCATAGACGCCAGCGACGTTTTCCAGCAGCAGGGCCAGCGGCAACACCGCCAGGTGGCGTTCGAGCGGCAGATCGGCAAGGCGCTCCTGGACCGCGCGGGCCGTGTCGAGCAGGCCGTCGCGGCTCAGGCAGACGCCCTTGGGGGCGCCGGTGCTGCCCGAGGTGAAGGAAATCTTGGCGCTGCCCGGCGGCAGCGCGACCGGTTCGACGACCCGGCGCATCCAGGTCAGCCCCTGCCAGCGGCCGGTGATGGCGAAGCCGAGGTCGAGGGCGCCGATGCGTTCGGGCTGGTCGGTGAGCACGGTGTCGGCGCCGGTCTGTTCGAGCGCGTTGCGCAGTTGTTCCGTGTGGAAAAAGGCGGGCAGCGGCAGGTGCACGCGACCGCTGTCCTGGCAGGCGAGGTCGGCGATGATCCAGGCCGGGCTGTTGTCGGCCAGCACGCCGACAACGCGGCTGCCGGCCAGGCGTTCGCGCAGGTTGAGCAGTTCGGCGACGATCTCGCCGGCATTCCAGCTGCGCTGGCTGTCGAGCAGCAGCGGCGTGTCGGCCGGGCGGGCAACGAGTTCGGCTTGCCAGGAGAAATCAGCCATGGCGTTTCACCATTTCCAGGGCCAGGGCGATACGGCCGGCGACGACGATCGGCCGGCTGTCGTAGTAGCTGCCCCAGTCGGCGGCATCGGCGCCGAGGCGCTCCGGGTCGGCCGGCGCTAGGGCCAGCGGTGGCAGGCCGAGGCGGCGGAAGATGCCGATCAGCTCGCGGGTGGCGGTGAAGGCGACCCACTCGTAACCGAGCCGGTCGAGGTGGCGGGCCAGGTTGAGGATGACATCGACGCTGCCGCCGGGGCGGTCGGCGGCGAGGTTGCCGACTTCGACGATCGCCTCGCGCTTGACCGGCTGCCCGGCGAGGCGGGCGACGGCGGCTTCGATCGGCTCGTCGAGGTAGGTTTCGAGGAACAGCCGGTCTTCGCCGGCGCAGCGCCAGCCGGCCGCGGCAACGATGCGCTCGTTGTCTTCGAGCAGCATCAGGTTGGGGGCGAAGCTGCGTACCGTGGCGCCGTAGTGGCGGCGGAAGATGTCGCCGATGAAGGCCTCCGCCGGCGCCCGGCGCGGCGCGCCGACGATGGTGTGACGGACCGTCGACACCGGTCGGCGGGTCTGGAATATCTTCTGGATGGCAGCCACGATGATGATCTCGTTGAACACTATGGCGCCAAGGATGCGACCGGCGAATTAAAGGAAACTTAAGCGTTTGCTTTTTTGCCATGCGCGATTCGTCGCTTGCGTTCCGGAAGTTTGCCGCTTGGGGCATCATTGCCCTTCCAACTGAAAAGTACCCGGGGGGGATATGGCATATACGCGCAACGTCGGCCTCAGCGCATCCGAGGATCGGATCGAGAAACTGATCGCCGAGCGGCTGGCGCCCGGCGCCGACAAGGACAAGATCGACGCCCGCATCTGGGATCTGTTCGGCGAGGAATGGGCGGTGATGTTCACCGACCTGTCCGGGTTTTCCAGCGGCGTCGCGTCGTTCGGGATCATCCATTTCCTGCAACTGATCTACGAATCGCAGCGCCTGCTCTCGCCGTGCATCGATGCCCACGATGGCATCCTGCTCAAGGTCGAGGGCGACAGCCTGCTGATCATCTTCCGCAATGTCGTCAAGGCGATCGAATGTGCCGATGCCATGCAGCGCGTCTGCCAGGACTACAACGTCGGGCGCGAGCCGGCGGAGCGCATCGGCCTTTGCGTCGGTCTCGGCTTCGGGCGGCTGCTGCGGATCGGCGACCGCGATGTCTATGGCAGCGAGGTTAACGCCGCAGCCAAGCTGGGCGAAGACATCGCCCGTGCCGGCGAAGTCCTGGTGACCGACGCGGTGCGCGATGCGGCAGCCGGTGTCTACGCGTTCGAACCGATCGCCACCGTGCCGCCGGGCGCCAATGCGGCTTTCCGGATGGTCCGCTGAGGCGCGTCAGTCGCTACCGGGCAGCAGCGGTAGTCCGCTTTCCTCGTAGATCGCCGCGAAATCGGTGAGCAGTTCGACGCTCTTCAGTTCGACCGGGTCGCCGGCCGTCAGCGTGGCGAGCTGCCAGCCGATGTCGCCGCTGCGCCGGTGAATTTCGATCAGCGCCTCGTCCTGGCTGACGAGCATGTACTCGAGCAGGGTCGGCAGGCTGCGGTAGGCCTGCAGCTTTTCCCGGCGATCGGTGGCGGCGGTGCTTTCGGAAAGCACCTCGACGATCAGGCGCGGGTTGTCCACCACCTGGTCGGCGGGGCCGACGCTCAGGTGCTGCGGGTCGCAGGTGACCAGCACGTCGGGGTAGTAGATGCTGTGTGTCTTGGCGACGCGCAGCTTGGTGTCGGCCATGAAGGCGCGGCACGGCGAGCCGCGCAGGTGATTGCGCAGCAGCGACGCGATGTTGAGCGCGATGACGTTGTGGCGCAGCGAGGCGCCGGTCATCGCGTGGATGCGGCCGGCGACGTATTCGTGGCGCACCGGGCTGCGCACTTCGTGGGCCAGGTATTCGGTTTCCGTCACGTAGATGTCATCGGCGAGTTTCATGGCGCCCTCCTGCGGTTGACGGAAAAATTATGCAATAAATCACCGTCTTAGTGGGCGGCTTCCCAGTTCGGCCCGACCCCGACTTCGACCACCAGCGGCACCTTCAACTGCGCCACCTGGGTCATCAGGCGGGGCAGGTGGGTGCGGATTTCCATCAGCTCGGCGTCCGGCACTTCGAGCACCAGTTCGTCGTGCACCTGCAGGACCAGTTTCGACTGGCGGGCGGTCTGTTCCAGCCAGTTCTGGACGGCGATCATCGCGAGCTTGATCAAGTCGGCGGCGGTGCCCTGCATCGGCGCGTTGATCGCTGCGCGCTCGGCGGCCTGGCGGCGGTTGCCGTTGCTTGAACGGATTTCCGGCAGCCACAGGCGGCGGCCGAAGACGGTCTCGACGTAACCATGCTCGCGCACCGTCGCCCGGGCTTCTTCCATGTGGCGGGCGACGCCGGGGTAACGGGCGAAGTAGCGGTCGATGTAGGTCTGCGCCGCGCTGCGCTCCAGGCCGAGCTGGCGGGCGAGGCCGAAGGCGCTCATGCCGTAGATCAGGCCGAAGTTGATGCTCTTGGCGACGCGGCGTTGGTCCGGGCCGACTTCGAGCGGCGTGACGCCGAAAATCTCGGCAGCGGTGGCGCGGTGCACGTCCTCGCCGTGGGCGAAGGCGTCGAGCAGGCGGGCGTCGCCGGAGAGATGCGCCATGATGCGCAGCTCGATCTGCGAGTAGTCGGCCGAGACGATGCTGCTGCCTTCGGGAGCGACGAAGGCGGTGCGGATTTTCCGCCCTTCGTCGGTGCGCACCGGGATGTTCTGCAGGTTGGGTTCGCTGGAAGCGAGCCGGCCGGTGACCACGGACGCCTGCGAGAAGTGCGTATGCACGCGGCCGCTGTCCGGGTTGATCATGCGCGGCAGCTTGTCGGTGTAAGTGCCCTTGAGTTTCGACAGCGAGCGGTGTTCGAGCAGCAGCTTGGGCAGCGGGTAGTCGAGCGCCAGTTCGGACAGCACTTCCTCGTCGGTCGAGGCGCCGCCGGAGGCGGTTTTCTTCTTCACCGGCAGGCCCAGCTTGCCGAACAGGATTTCGCCCAGTTGCTTGGGCGACGCGAGGTTGAACGGCTGGCCGGCGAGTTCGTAGGCTTGCGCTTCCAGCGCCATGATCTTCTGGCCGATCTCGTGGCTCTGACGGGCCAGCGTGTCGCCGTCGATCAGGATGCCGCTGCGCTCCATCTGCCAGATCACCTGGCGGGCGGGCAGTTCGATCTCGTGGTAGATGCGGGAGAGGCCCGGTTCCTTGGCGAACTGCGGGTGCAGCACGTCATGGACGCGCAGCGTGACGTCGGCGTCCTCGGCGGCGTAGGTGGCGGCGCGCTCGATGTCGACCTGGTCGAAGCCGATCTGCTTGGCGCCCTTGCCGCACAGGTCTTCGTAGGCAATGGTGTCGAGGCCAAGGTGGCGGCTGCACAACTGGCCGAGGTCGTGGCCCTTGTCGGACTCGATGACGTAGCTTTGCAGCATCGTGTCGTGGGCGATGCCGGCCAGCGCGATGTGGTGGTTGGCGAAAACGTGCTGGTCGTACTTGGCGTTCTGCAGCACCTTGCGGCGGTCGGCGTTTTCCAGCCAGGGCTTCAGTTTCGCCAGCACTTCGTCGCGCGGCAATTGCTCGGCGACGCCGGGGCCGTTGTGGGCGAGCGGGATGTAGCAGGCCTCGCCGGGCGTCACCGACAGCGAGATGCCGACGATGCGCGCGGCGAAGCTGTCGAGGCTGGTGGTTTCGGTGTCGAGCGCGGTCAGCGGCGCGGTTTCGATCTTTTGCAGCCAGTGCTCGAACTGTTCCCAGGTGAACACGGTTTCGTAGCGGAGCTCGCTCGGTGCGGCCGGCGGCGCGGCGGCTTCTTCGCCGGCCGGCGGTGCGTCACTGTCGAGTTCGCGCGTCCAGGTGCGGAAGTTGTAGCGGGTGTATAGCTCGCGCAAGGTGTCGCGGTCGCGCGCCGTGGCGGTCAAGGCCGTCGGTGCCGGCAAGTCCGGCAGGTCGCAGACGACGGTGACGAGCTTCCTGCCGAGCGGCAGGAAATCGAGGTGATCGCGCAGGTTCTGGCCGACCACGCCGGAAATCTGGTCGGCGTTGGCGACGATGGCGTCGAGCGAGCCGTATTGCGTCAGCCATTTGACGGCGGTCTTCGGGCCGCACTTGGCGACGCCGGGAACGCCGTCGACGGTGTCGCCGACCAGTGCCAGGTAATCGACGATCTTTTCCGGCGGCACGCCGAACTTGGCCTCGACGCCGGCCGCGTCGAGCATTTCCTCGCTCATCGTGTTGTACCAGCGGATCTTTGGCCCGACCAACTGGGTCAAATCCTTGTCACCGGTGGAAATCAGGGTGTCGATGCCGTCGTTCGCAGCCTTCGTCGCCAGCGTGCCGATCACGTCGTCGGCCTCGACGCCGTCGACGCACAGCACCGGCCAGCCGGCGGCGGCGATGGCGGCGTGGATCGGCTCGATCTGGGCGCGCAGGTCGTCGGGCATTGGCGGACGGTGCGCCTTGTACTCGGGATACCAGTCGTCGCGGAAGGTCTTGCCCTTGGCGTCGAAGACGACGGCCTTGTAGTCCGCCTTGTGGTCGCTTTCCAGACGACGTAGCATGTTCAGCACGCCATACAGCGCGCCAGTCGGCTCGCCGGCCGGGTTTCGCAGGTCGGGCAGGGCGTGATAGGCGCGATACAGATAGGACGAACCGTCCACCAACAAGAGAAGAGGCATGGGATGACCGAGAGCGATAAACTGGTGATGGGCATCGAGACCGAGGCGCTGCTGAAAAGCGCGACGGCCCGCGAGTCCTGGCGGATTTTCGGCATTATGTCAGAGTTCGTCGAGGCGACCGACCGCCTGGCGGCGATCAAGCCGGCGGTGACGATCTTCGGTTCTGCCCGCGTCCAGCCGGGCTCGTCGTACTACGAACTGACCGAGCGCGTTGCCCGCCAGCTTTCCGATTCCGGCTTCTCGGTGATCTCCGGCGGCGGTCCCGGCATCATGGAAGCGGCCAACAAGGGCGCCTTCCACGGCAAGTCACCGTCGGTCGGGCTCAACATCCAGTTGCCGCACGAGCAGCAGAGCAATCCCTATCAGGACATCTCGCAGACCTTCCGCCACTTTTTCGCGCGCAAGTACATGTTCGTCCGCTTCGCCAGCGCCTACGTCGTCATGCCAGGCGGCTTCGGCACGCTCGACGAACTGATGGAGGCCCTGACCCTGATCCAGACCGGCAAGGCGCGCAAGATTCCGCTGATCCTGGTCTGCTCGGATTTCTGGAAGGGTTTGATCGACTGGTTCAAGGACACTCTGGTGCGCGAGAAGATGATCGACCCCGAAGACACCGAACTGATCCAGATCATCGACGACCCGGAAAAGGTCGTCGAAGCGATCTTCAAGCATTACGAAGCACGCCCGTTCAGCCCCTTGCCGAACGAGCGGGAGATGATGCTCAACCTGTAATAAAATGGCCGGCATACCGAAAGGAAAAACCATGCGCCGTCTTCTCCCCATCCTGCTCTTCGCCGCCTTGCCCGTCTGGGCGCAACAGGGCGAACTGCAACCGCTGCCCGCCGTGCCGCCTCCGCCGCCGGAAATGGAACCGTTCGACGCCGCACTCGAACCGCAGGTGACCATCGTCCGCAACGACAAGGAAACGCGCGAGGAATTCCGCGCCAACGGCAAGCTCTACATGGTCAAGGTGACGCCGACGCACGGCAAACCCTATTACCTGGTCGATCGCCAGGGCGACGGCGTGATGGTCGAAAGCGAGATCAATCCCAACCCGGTGCGACCGCCGATGTGGGTCATCCATAGCTGGTAAGCCTTGTCCGTCTACACCACGGTCGGCCGCGCCGAGCTCGCGGCCTGGCTCCGGCCGCTCGCCGCCGGCGAACTGATTGACCACGCCGGCATCGCCGCCGGCATGCAGAATTCCAATTATTTCGTGACGACGAGCGGCGGTCGCTTCGTGCTGACGCTGTTCGAAGCGACCGATCCGGCAGCGCTTGATTTCTACCTGCGCCTGCAGGCGCATCTGGCCGATGCCGGGCTGCCCTGTCCGCGGCCGCTGGCTGACGCCGCTGGCCGCCTGTGGTGGCCGTTGTGTGGCAAGCCGGCGGCGCTGCTCACCTGCTTGCCCGGGCGCGCCGTCGACACGCCTGATGCGGCGCAATGCCGCGCCGTCGGCGCCGCGCTGGCGCAGTTGCATCTGGCCGCCGCCGATCTTGCCGGAGCGCCGGCCAATCCCTGTGGCGCCGCCTGGTGCCTGGCGCTGGGGGAAAGCCTCTTGCCTCTGCTGCCGGCCGCCGATGCCGCGCTGCTTGCCGACGAACTGGACTTCCAGTCGCGGCAGGACCGCTCGGCGCTGCCGCAGGGCGTGATTCACGCCGACCTGTTCCGCGACAACGTGCTGTGGCGCGACGATGGCGAACTTGGCGGCCTGCTCGATTTCTATTTTGCCGGCGTCGATGCCTGGCTGTTCGACCTGGCGGTGGTTGCCAACGACTGGTGCGGCGACGCCGGGCGGCTGGCGGCGCTGATCGACGGCTATACCGGGGTGCGCCCGCTGACGGCAGCCGAAAGGCTGGCCTGGCCGGCCTTGCGGCGGGCGGCGGCGCTGCGTTTCTGGCTGCTGCGTCTTGACGCAAAATTGCGCCCGCGCGCCGGCGAAGTGGTGACGATCAAGAATCCTGACGATTTCAAGGCCCTGCTGCTGCGCTTGCGCCTTGCCGCCGACGCGCTCCCCGGCTAGCATCCGGCCATGAGCGAAAGTCCGCAATTCCCGATTCCCCCCGCGCCGTTCAAGGGCGACAGCCGTGAGGTCGACGCCGGCGCTTGTTTCGACTGGTTGGCCCAGGGCTGGGCGATGTTCCTCGCCCATCCCGGCATCTGGCTGGGGGCGAGCATCCTGCTGCTGGTCATTCTGATGGCCATTTCCATCGTCCCGCTGTTCGGGCAGATCGCCGCCCACCTGCTGGTGCCGCTGTTCGGTGCCGGCATGCTGCAGATTTCGCGCGCCATCGCTGACGGCGGCGAACCGCAGATTGGCGACCTCTTCGCCGGCTTCCGCAGCCAGGCCGGGCAACTGGTGATGGTTGGCGTCTTCTTCGCCATCGGCGTCTTCGGCATCGCGCTGATCGCCTTCCTGCTGATCAGCGGCGGTTTGCTGGGCGGCGCGATTTCCGGGCGGATCGGCGGCTTCGGCATCGCCTTCGGCGGCTTCATGCTGGCCGGCCTGCTCGTCATGCTGCTCTCGGTGCCGGTGATCATGGCCACCTGGTTCGCGCCGGCGCTGGTCTATTTTCACGACATGCCGGCGCTGGCCGCAATGAAGGCGAGCTTCGCTGCCGGCGCGAAGAACTGGCTGGTGATGGTGATCTTCGGCACCTTCCTGGTGGTGGCGGCGTTTTTCGCCATGCTGCCGATCGGTCTCGGGCTGTTGCTGCTGCTGCCGATCTTCTCGGCGGCGGTGTACGCGTCCTACCGTGACATCTTTGTGGGGGCCTGAGCGATGCGCGCGCAGACGCTTCCTGCAGCCAGCGGCTGGCAATGGGTGCTCGGTGGTTTCGCCATCTATCGCCGCAGCCCGCTGATGCTGTCGCTGCTGGTCATCACCTACTGGTTCATCGTCGTCTTTCTCAACCTGTTTCCGATGCTCGGCGCGCTGGCCGCGTCACTGGTCATTCCTGGCTTGTCGGTCGGTCTGATGCTGGCGGCGCGCAATATCGAACGTCACCAGCCGGTTTCCATCCAGACCCTGTTCGGTGGTTTCCGCGACAATACCAAGACTCTGGTCGTGCTCGGCGCCCTCTACCTGGTGGCAACTTTCGCCGTGCTCGGCCTGTCGACCGTCGCCGACGGTGGCGCCCTGCTCAAGTTCATGCTCGCCGACAGCCGCGCCGAACGCGCCCTGGTCGAGGATGCCGATTTCAGCTTGTCGGCGCTGATCGTCGTCGTCGGCATGGTGCCGGTGCTGATGGCCTGGTGGTTTGCGCCGGTGCTCGCCGCCTGGCACCGGCTGCCGCTCGGCAAGTCGCTGTTCTTCAGTTTCGTCGCCTGCCAGATGAACTGGCGGCCCTTCGTCGTCTACGGGCTGGGCCTGCTGATCGTCGCCGCCATGTTGCCCGGCCTGGTGCTGGGCTTGCTGCTCAGCCTGTTGCCGGGGCTGCAGGGGCTGGCGACGACGCTGGTCACCCTGCTGATGGGTCTGGTCATCGCGCCGACCGTGTTCGCCAGCTTTTACGTGGTCTATCGCGACATCTTCGGCATCTCCGAAATTGTCTGAGCCGCTGGCGATTTTCGGCGGCACCTTCGACCCGGTGCATTTCGGGCACCTGCGCCTGGCCGAGGAGTCGATCGCCCATCTCGGGCTGGGCGGCGTGCGCTGGCTGCCGGCCGGCAACCCGCCGCACCGCGGCGTACCGCAGGTGACCGGCGAGCAGCGGCTGGCGATGGTGCGTCTGGCCACCGCCGGCAATCCCCGCTTCACCGTCGATGCGGCCGAAGTCGAAGCCAGCGCGCCAAGCTACACGGTGCACACGCTCGAACGCCTGCGCTGCGAACTCGGTGGCGTCCGGCCGCTGGTCCTGCTCGTCGGCGCCGATGCCTTCGCCGGTCTGGCGGGCTGGCACCGCTGGCGCGACATCCTCGAGCTCGCCCACATCGCGGTCTCGCACCGCCCGGGTTTCCCGGTCGAAGCCGCCAGCCTGCCGGCGGAACTGGCCGCCGTCTTTCAGCAGCGCCGGCTGGCCGATGCGAGTGGCCTGTGTAGCGCGCCGGGCGGCGGCATCGTCACCTTCGCGATGACCCAGCTCGCCATTTCGGCGACGCAGATCCGCAAGCTGCTGGCCAACGGCCTGTCGGCGCGTTATTTGCTGCCGGACGCCGTTCTCGACTATATTCGCGCCCATTCCCTTTACAGAAATCCCTGATGGACATACGCAAGCTGCAAAAAATCGTCGTTTCCGCCCTTGAAGACATCAAGGGCAAGGACATCGAAGTGATCAACACCACCAAGCTGACCTCGATGTTCGATCGTCTGGTCATTGCCACCGGCGATTCCAACCGCCAGGTCAAGGCGCTGGCCCGCAACGTTCAGGAGAAGGTGCGCGAGGCCGGCGGCGAAATCGTCTCGGTCGAAGGCGAGGACGCCGGGGAATGGGTGCTGGTCGATATCGGCGATCTGGTCGTCCATGTCATGCAGCCGGCGGTACGCAGCTACTACAACCTCGAGGAGCTCTGGCAGGTGACCCCGGCCCAGCGGCGCAAGCTGGCGGACGTCGCCGCCGGCGAATGAAGCTGGCCATCCTCGCCGTCGGCCACCGGCAACCCGCCTGGGTCGATGCCGGTTGCGCCGAATACCTCAAGCGCATGCCGCGCGAGGCGGCGGCCAGCGTCGTCGAGATCAAGCCCGAACCGCGCGGCTCGAAAACCCGCGAACAACTGCTTGCCGCCGAACGCGGGCGGATCGAGGATGCCTTGCCGACCTCGTGCCGCCTGGTCGTCCTCGACGAGAAGGGCGACGACCTGACCACGCTGAAGCTGGCGCAGCGGCTCGAACACTGGATGCAGGACGGGCGCGACGTCGCGTTGCTGATCGGCGGCGCTGACGGCATCGACGAGGCGCTCAAGCAGCGCGCCGCCGAGAAGATCCGCCTGTCCAGCCTGACCCTGCCGCACGGCATGGCGCGCCTGCTGCTGTGCGAGCAGTTGTACCGCGCGGTCAGCGTGCTGAAGAACCACCCCTACCACCGGGAAGGCTGATGCGTCTCTACCTGGCCTCGCGTAGCCCGCGCCGGCGCGAACTGCTGCACCAGATCGGCGTCGAGTTCGATACCCTGATCGGCGATGTCGATGAAAGCCCCTTGCCCGGCGAGCCGGCTGCCGCCTACGTCGAACGCGTGACGCGGGCGAAGGCGGCGCATGGCCTGCACCTGCTCAAGGAACGTCACCTGGTCGCTCACCCGGTGCTGGCCGCCGACACCACGCTCGAATTCGCCGGCGAGATCATCGGCAAGCCGGCCGATGCCACCGACGCCGAGGCCATCCTGCACCGTTTGTCCGGGCAGACGCACCGCGTCCTGACTGGCGTCGCCGTCGCCGACGCCGAGCGCTGCGCCTTCGTTCTCTCGGTCAGCGAAGTCTCCTTCCGCGTCCTCTCCGATGAGGAGATCCGCCACTACGTCCTCTCCGGCGAGCCGATGGACAAGGCCGGCGCCTATGGCATCCAGGGCCGGGCCGGGCTGTTCGTCGCCCATATCGCCGGCAGCTATACCGGCATCATGGGTCTGCCGGTGTGCGAAACCGGGGAGCTGCTCAAGCAGTTCGGCTGGCGTTTCTGAGCCGCTTGCGGGCCTAGCTTGCCGGCGTCGCCACGGCTCGCTACATTGCTCCTCATAACGACAACCGAGGAGAGACATCATGGGCCTGTTTTCGCTGTTTTCCGGCGATACGTCGGTAGCACGGCCGACATCCGGGGCGCCTCAGGCGGGCCAGCCGCAGAGTGGGCGCTTCGACTGTAACGTTCCGCCGACCGACTTCAGCCAGCTCGGCGTCGCCGGCGAAGCCGGCCTGCTGCTTTCCTTCGTGCCGCCGGAAACCGATTTTTCGCGGGTCAGTACGGCCTGGCAGCGCTTGTCCGGTAGCGGCCGCTCGGTGCTCAGCCTGTCGTCGACCGGCGCCCTGTGCGGTCAGGCTGGCGCTTCTCCCTACTGCGAGATGCAAGGCACGCAGGGCAGCTGGTTGTGGCTGCCGCAGGGCCTGATCGCCCGCCACGAGGTGCATGTCGTCGACCTCCACATCAAGGACACGGCCACCGCCAGCCAGCGCGTCGCCGCCATCCGCCGCGAACTGGAGCAAATCCGGCCGGGCATCCCGCTCTCCGGCGAGCGCAGCTTCGCCCTCGTTTTCTGTGACGGGCTGTCGGCGTCCGAAGGTTTCCTGATGCAGGCCTGGTACCAGAGCGGGCGTTTCCCCTGTCTGGCGATCGGTGGCTCCGCCGGCGGCCGGCTCAATTTCAGCGGCACCTACATCGGCGCCGGCGGCTCGGTGCTGCAGGGCAAGGCGGTGCTGGTCTTCTGCCAGATGGCGGAGGGCAAATCCTTTGCCCCGTTCAAGAGCCAGAACTTCGAACCGACCCAGCAAAGCTGGCTGGTCGCCGAGGCCGACCCGGTCGCCCGTACCGTCACCTCGCTGTTCGGCAGCGACGGCCGGCCGCAGCCCATCCTCGACGTGCTCGCCGCGCATCTGCGTTGCGACCGCGGCGATCTGGCCCGGCAGCTGGAAGGCAAGACCTTCGCGGTCAAGGTCGAGGACGAGTATTTCATCCGCTCGGTCGCGGAAATCCGTAACGACCGCATCGCCTTCTTCTGCGACCTCGAATTCGGCGACCGGCTGCACCTGCTTAAGGCCACCGATTTCATCGCCGCCACGCGCAACGACTGGCAGCAGTTCGTCAGCCGCCATGGCCGGCCGAGTGCGGTCCTGCTCAACGATTGCGTGCTGCGCCGCGTCGGCAACAGCGGGCGGCTGAGCGAGGCGCGTTTCTTCGACGATGTGCCGGCCGCCGGTTTCTCGACCTTCGGCGAAATCCTCGGTGTGCCGATCAACCAGACCCTGTCGGCGCTCGCCTTCTTCGACCAGCGTAATGAGGCGATGGCGCGTTTTCCGGTCGATTACGCGGCTTATGCCGGGCATTACGCGCAGCGCGCGTTGCACCGCTGGACGGCCTTGAACAGTATCCAGTCGGCGGTGACCGAGCGCGTCGTTGACTACCAGCAGGCGATAGCGCCGCTGCTTGCCGCGCTGCCGCAACTGGAGCAGGCCACCCTGCACCAGGCCGATACCCTGGAGATCGCCCAGCGCAGCATCCGTTCGATCAGCGACGCCGCCACCCAGACGCGCTCGGCACAGTCCCGGCTGGGCAGCGAACTCGACGATCTGGAACGCATCTCGCAAGGAATCAGCCAGATCACCGGTGGCATCGGCGCGATCGCCGACCAGACCAACCTGCTGGCGCTCAACGCGGCGATCGAGGCGGCGCGGGCCGGCGAGGTCGGGCGCGGCTTCGCGGTCGTTGCCGACGAAGTGCGCAAGCTCGCCCAGTCGGCGAAGGACCAGGCGCAGGCGACGACCAAGAGCATCAGCGAGGCGGTGACGACGATCGCCAAGATACGCGCGGTGGCCACCGAAACCGTCGGCACGACGCAGGAAATGGCCGACAAGAGCACGCTTGCTGCCGACCAGATCGTCAACATGAGCCAGAACGCCGGTACGGAACGTGACGAACTCAATGCCAGCCTGGCCCGTCTCGAGGAACTGGCGCAGAGGGGATGGGGGCGATGCAGGAAGCGGTGGAACAACTCACCCTGCTGCAGCGCTTGGCGACTTCCTAGCGCATGTTCGCAGTAAGCTGCTGCCCGCCGCTTGCTGCGCTCCCGCCCTGGACTGTCGCCAGGATGCGGTGCGCCGCCTGGAGTGCACCGTCCGGCTGCGGGCAAGGTGGTGCCGGCAATGCCAGCAGGGCTTCCAGGTCGGGCACGATCTCGCCCCGGCGCAGGCGGTCGGCGGCAATTTCGCGGCAGCGGCCTTGCTGCTCCAGCCAGTCGATCAGGCAATCCTGCTCCGGCCAGTCGTCGCGTCGCAGGTAAAGCACCGGTGTGCCGCAGCAGGCGGCTTCGGCGAAAGAACCATAGCCTGGCTTGGTGATCACGGCATCGACCGAGGCGAGCAGGTCGGTGAAACTCAGCCCACGGTCATCGAAGGCGACCGCGTCCGGGTGCCGGCATTGCCAACTGGCCGGTACCAGCCAGCGGGTGGCGGGCAGCCGCGGCCAGTCGTCGACCGGCAGGCGATGGTCGAAGCCGCCGAGGGCGATCAGGATCTTGCGCCCGGCGCCGAATCCGAGATCGTGCCGGGTGCCGCGGACGGCGATCGGGGCGATCGGTTCGACGCGGGCCAGGTCGTGCATCGGCATCCCTGGTGTCAGGCGCAGGAAGGCGTCGGCGTCGCGGTAGGCGGCGAGGATCTGGGCATGGATCGGCGGCGCCCAGGGTTCGCCGGGAAAATGGTGGGCAAACAGGTCGGCCCAGTTCAGCGAGCAGATCGCCAGCGCCGGAATGCCGGCCTGCCGGGCGCCGGCCAGCGGCAGGTAGGCAACGTTGCTGAGCACCGCGTCCGGCGCCAGCGAACGCAGGAATTCCGCTTCCGCCGCAACCCGCGCCGGCCAGTCGGCGTGTGCGGCACGGTAGGCGGCGGCGCTGGCCTCCCGGTCGACGCGCAGGGCGTCGTGCATCACGTAGCCGAAATCGCTGGCGGCTTCGATCAGGGTGAAGGGCGGGGCGATCCGTTCGCGCAGTTTGGCGAGCGGCAAGCGGCTGCGCACGGTCAGGCGCAGTTCGGGCGCGAGTTCCGCCAGCGCGTTGAGGACCGGCGCGCTGATCGCCAGGTGACCGAGGCCGTGGGCGGTGATGTCGGCAAACAGATGCATGTTTCAGTCGGTCTCCGGAAAAGTGGGCTCGGGGTGGCGGAAGCGCTGGCGGTAGGCAGCCGGGCTGAGTCCGAGCTGGCGCGCGAACAGGCGGCGGAAGGCAGAACTGTCGCGGTAGCCGACCGTCTCGACGATGCGCTCGACGCTGTCGCGGGTCGTTTCCAGCAGTTCGCGGGCGTGTTCGATGCGCAGTGCCTGCAGGTAGGCGAGCGGCGGCATGCCGGCGGCGGCGACGAAACGCCGGTGCAGGGTGCGGTAGCTGACGGCTAGCGCGGCGGCGAGTTCCTGGGTGCTGACATCCTGGTTGGCGTGCCGGCCCAGCCAGCCGGCGGCGGCGTCGACCAGCGGGTCGGCGAAGCGCTGCGGCAGGGACTTGAACGGCCGCTGCGAACGGCGGGCGCCGTCGATCAGCATGATCCCGCCAACCTCGCGGGCAAGCGGGGCGCCGAACAGGCGGCGCAACACATGCAGCGACAGGTCGACATGCGCCGTCATCGCCCCGGCGGTGATGGCCGGGCCGGCGTCGACCAGCGCCTGGTCGGCATCCAGTCGGACCTGCGGATAGCGCTGGTGGAAGGCGTCGGCCAGCCACCACGGGGTGGTTGCCGGACGCCCGTCGAGGCGACCGCTTTCGGCGAGGACGAAGCTGCCGTAGCAACTGGCGGCGACCAGGCGATCTGCCGGCAGCGCCGCCAGCCGCTGAATAGCTGGCTGCCAGACGGCAGCGAGCTGGCGCACCAGGTCGGCGATATCCGCCGCAAAGAAGCCGGAGATGAGGATCGCCGCGTAGTCGTCCAGGCGCCCCGGCAGTGCCGTCGTCTGTAAACGGAGGGCCGGCGCCAGGGCGATCTCGCCGCCGCTGGCCGACAGCAGGTCGAGGCGGCAGTCGGCGGCCGCCGGATGACGGCGGGCGATGGCGACCATGTCCAGCGTGCTGGTGACGCTCGATGGCGTGGAGCCGGGGGCGACGAGGAGGGCGAGGGCGGTCATGGCAGATTCGGCACGGAGAATGTCAATTATGCCGCTGTCGGCACGTCTTGCCGAGTGCCATCATTGCCCTGTCCAAGCCCCACGGAGATTGCCATGACTACCGACGCCTTCACCATCCTCCAGCGCTTCGCCCCGGCAAGCCCGCCGAACCGGCTCGCCGACAGCGTGCTGCTGATCATCGACGCCCAGCGCGAATACCTCGACGGCCAACTGGCCTTGCCCGGCATCGGTCCCGCGCTGGCTGCCGGCGCCCGCCTGCTGGCGCGTGCTCGCGCTGCCGGCGCACCGGTCGTGCACGTCCTGCATCGCGGCGCCGGGCCGATCTTCAACCCGGAAACGCCAGCTTACCGGCCGCTCGACGAGATGCAGCCGCTGCCCGGCGAAAGCGTGGTCAACAAGACGCTGGCCGACGCCTTCGCCGGTACCGAACTGCAGGCGGTGCTGGCAGCCACAGGGCGGCAGAACCTGATCGTCATCGGCTTCATGACCCACAACTGCGTCAGCTCGACGGTGCGCGCGGCAACCGGGCGCGGCTTCCGGTGCACCGTCGTCGCCCCGGCCTGCGCCACCCGCCCGCTGCCGGACGGGCAGGGCGGGGTGCTCGCTGCCGAGCTGCTGCACGAGGCCAGCCTGATTGGCCTCAGCGACACGCAGGCGGCGATCGTCCGCGAGGTCGCCGCTATCCCCGACTGAAACTCAGCGGTTCTTGAAGGCCGGCTTGCGCTTCTCGACGAAGGCGGCCATGCCTTCCTTCTGGTCTTCCAGCGCGAAGGCCGAGTGGAAGACGCGGCGCTCGAACAAGAGGCCCTCGTTGAGCGAGGACTCGAAGGCGCGATTCACCGATTCCTTGATCATCATCACCACCGGCAGCGAATAGCCGGCGATGGTCGCGGCGGCCTTCAGCGTTTCGTCCAGCAGTTGCTCGGCCGGAATGACGCGGGCGACCAGGCCGGCCTTCTCGGCTTCGGCGGCGTCCATCATGCGCGCGGTCAGGCACAGGTCCATCGCCTTCGCCTTGCCGACGGCGCGCGGCAGGCGCTGCGTGCCACCGGCGCCGGGCAGCGTGCCGAGGCGGATTTCCGGCTGGCCGAACTTCGCCGTATCGGCGGCGAAGATCATGTCGCACATCATCGCCATCTCGCAGCCGCCGCCCAGCGCGAAGCCGGCCACCGCCGCGATCACCGGCTTGCGCGTGGTCTTGATGCGCTCCCAGTTGCGGGTGATGAAGTCGGTCTTGTAGGCGTGCATGTAGTCGAAGTCCTTCATGAAGCCGATATCGGCGCCGGCGGCGAAGGCCTTCTCGTTGCCGGTGAGGACGATGCAGCCGATGTTCTCGTCGGCTTCGAAGGCGTCGATGGCGGCGGCGATGCCGTCGACGACATCGTTGTTCAGCGCGTTCATCGCTGCCGGCCGGTTGATGCGGATCAGGCCCACCTTGCCGTGGACTTCGCTCAGTACGACGTTGCTCATTGGATTCTCCTGGATGTTCTTGTTGAAGGCTGGCGCCGCATTGTCCGGCGCACGACAGTTGACGTTAACGTTAACCTGCTAAGCTGTCACGAAAAACCATCCCGGAGGAGACAAGATGACCTACCCGATCGAAGCCGCCCCGCTGTGGCGTCCCAACCCGGCCACCGTCGGCGATACCCGCATGGCGCAGTTCATGCAGGCGACCGGCCATGGCCGCTACGCCGAACTATGGCAATGGTCGGTCGATAAGCCGGAGGAATTCTGGCCACAGGTCTGGCGCTTTTGCGGCGCGGTCGGCGAACGTGGCGAAACGGTGCTCGAGGATGGCGGCAAGATGCCCGGCGCGCGCTGGTTTCCGCAGGCTCGCCTGAACTACGCCGAAAACCTGCTGCGCCACGCCGATGACGGCGAAGCGCTGGTGTTCTGGGGCGAGGACAAGGTCAAGCGGCGTATGACTCGCCGCGAGTTGCGCGGCGAAGTCGCCCGCTTCCAGCGTTTCCTGATCGAGGCCGGGGTCGGCGAAGGCGACCGCGTCGCCGGTTACCTGCCCAACCTGCCGGAAACGCTCGCCGCCATGCTGGCGACGACGGCGCTCGGCGCCATCTGGTCGTCGGCCTCGCCGGATTTCGGCGTGCAGGGCGTGCTCGACCGTTTCGGCCAGATCGAACCGAAGGTGCTGGTCTGCGTCGATGGCTACTGGTACAACGGCAAGGCGGTCGATTGTCTGGCCAAGAACGCGGAAGTCGCGGCGCAGATGCCGTCGCTGGTGAAGACCGTGGTCGTGCCGTATCTGGATGAAGCCCCGGAAATCGGCGGTATCGCCAACGCCGTCGCCTGGCCGGCGCTGCCGGCGGCCGATGCGGCGACGATGCCGGTCTTCAAACGGGTCGCCTTCGACCATCCGCTGTTCATCATGTACTCGTCGGGTACCACCGGCGTGCCCAAGTGCATCGTCCATTGCCATGGCGGCGTGCTGCTGCAACACCTCAAGGAGCATGTCCTGCACAGCGACGTGCGCCCCCGCGACCGCTTGTTCTACTTCACCACCTGCGGCTGGATGATGTGGAACTGGCTGGTCTCCGGGCTGGCCGCCGGCGCCACGCTGCTGCTCTACGACGGCTCGCCGTTCGCGGCCGGCGGCAAGGTGCTGTTCGACTACGCCGAGGCCGAGCGCATGACCCACTTCGGCACCTCGGCCAAGTTCATCGACGCCGCCGCCAAGCAGGGCCTGACGCCGGCCCGCACGCACGACCTGGGCGCCCTGCGCGCCATGTTCTCGACCGGTAGCCCGCTGTCGCCGGAAGGCTTCGACTGGGTCTATCGCGAGGTCAAGGCTGACATCCTGCTCGCCTCGATTTCCGGCGGCACCGACATCATTTCCTGTTTCGTCCTCGGCAACCCGGTGCTGCCCGTCTATCGCGGCGAAATCCAGTGTCGCGGGCTGGGCATGGCGGTCGACGTGTTCAACGAAGACGGCAGCCCGGTGCGCGGCGAGAAGGGCGAACTGGTGTGCACCCGGCCCTTCCCGGTGATGCCGGTCGGCTTCTGGAACGACGCCGACGGCAGCAAGTACCGCGCCGCCTACTTCGAACGCTTCGACAACATCTGGTGCCACGGCGACTTTTCGGAACTGACCGCGCACGACGGCATGATCATCTACGGCCGCTCCGATGCAACGCTCAACCCGGGCGGCGTGCGCATCGGCACCGCCGAAATCTACCGCCAGGTCGAGCAGTTGCCGGAAGTGCTGGAGTCATTGGTGATCGGCCAGGATTGGCCGCCGGGCCGCAACGACGACGTGCGCGTGGTGCTCTTCGTCAAGCTGGCCGAGGGCGCCGTGCTCGACGCCGCGCTGGTCGAGCGCATCAAGCAGCAGATTCGCGCCAACACGACGCCGCGCCATGTGCCGGCGAAGGTTGTCCAGGTGCTGGACATTCCGCGCACCAAGTCGGGCAAGATCGTCGAACTGGCGGTGCGCAACGTGGTGCACGAGCGGCCGGTGAAGAACGTCGAGGCGCTGGCCAACCCGGAGGCGCTGGACGGGTTCCGCCAGCGTCCGGAACTGGCCGATTAACCGCGCCCGGGCAGGGCCTGCAGGGCGCGGCGGCCCCACTGGCGGAGCAGGGCCGGCATCCGTACCTTGCCGGTCGGGACTTCGATCCAGCGATGGAAGGCCATGCCGGCGCCGATGCAGGCCCCCCAGGTGACCAGCGTCCACCAGGTGATCGCCGCCGCATCGCGCGGCGCGCTGTTGGCAAACAGCGCGTTGGCGAGGAGCAGGACGGGAAAGTGAACGAGGAAGACCGAGTAGGAAATGCGCCCGAAGAAGGCCGCCAGCCGTCCCTGCGGCCAGCGTTCGAGGAGGCCGCTGCGCCGGCTGAAGGCGAGCAGCAGCGCCACCGTCAGGGCAATCGCGATGCGCAGGCGGAAGTCCTCGACCAGCGCCGCGATGCCGATGGTGGCGATGAGTCCCAGCCAGAGTCGCAGGCGGCCGCGCGCCGAGGCCCACCAGGCCGCGGCGCCGAGACCGTAGGAACCGAAGAAGTAGATCGCCCAGTTGTCGAGGCTGCTGTCGCGGTTGAAATGGAACAGCGAGGCAATCGCCAGCCCGAGCACCGCCAGTAGCGCGCCAGACGGCTTGCGCCCCAGCCATAGCAGCAGCGCTATCAGGGCGTAGAGCTGGAAGTCGATGGCGACGTACCAGACGCCGGCGGACAGTGATTCGGCGCCGAGCACGCCGTGCAGCAGGAAGACATGGGCCAGCCACTGGCCGAAGGTGGCGCGGTCGGGCACCGCCGGATCGTCGAGCCACTGGTCGGCGATGGCCGAGACGATGACGGCGATGCTGATCGCTGCAACGAAGGGCAGGGCGAGGCGCAGATAGCGGCGGCCGATCAGCGGCAGCGGGTTGCCCGCCAGCAGGCGGCCTTCCGGTGCCAGGCCGCGGGCAGCGAGGAAACCGGCGCAGACGAGGAAGACCTGGACCGCCATCCGTCCGTAATCGACCAGCCATTCGGCGGTGTCCGGGTAGGTGTCGGCGAAGGCCAGGGCCAGCGGGCCGTAGAGCGCGAAATGATGGAGCAGGACCAGTTGCGCGGCGGCGCCCTTGAGCGCATCAAGCAGCGGCATGCGCGTCGGTGACGGATTCATGACCGGAATGTTACGCGTGTTCTTGCGTTGCACAAAGCTGTTGTCATAGATGGCGGGCAATGAAAGCGCCCTGTTTGTCGGCCGGCAGATCGATCCACACCGTGTGACCGCTGCCCGGGGCGACGGTCCGGGTTTCGCCGTTGCTGTCTTCCATGCGAGCGATGCTGGCGATCAGGTTGCCTTGCGGGTGCACGCACTCGATGCGGTCGCCGACGCTGAACCTGTTCTTGACTTCGACCTGCATCAGGCCGCGGGCCGCGTCGAAGGCGACGGCGTCGCCAACGTACTGGCTCTTGTCCGATTCGGAATGGCCGCGCAGGTAGTTCTGGTAGTCGGCGTCGTGGTGGCGCTGGTAGAAACCGTCGGTGTAACCCCGATTGGCCAGGTTTTCCAGTTCGCCGAGCAGGCCCGGGTCGAAGGGGCGGCCGGCGACGGCATCGTCGATCGCCTGGCGGTAGGCCTGGCAGGTACGGGCGACGTAGTACGGGCTCTTGGTGCGGCCCTCAATCTTCAGCGAATCGACGCCGATCTCGGTCAGCCGATGCACATGCTCGATGGCGCGCAGGTCCTTCGAATTCATGATGTAGGTGCCGTGCTCGTCTTCCTCGATCGGCATCAGTTCACCGGGGCGCTGGCGTTCCTCAAGCAGGATTTCCTGCTCCGGGTTCTGGTAAAAATTGACCGGCTGGCCATCCGAGGTCGATACCTTGTAGTCCCAGCGACAGGAGTTGGTGCAGGTGCCCTGATTGGGGTCGCGGTGATTGAAATAACCGGAAAGCAGACAGCGCCCGGAGTAGGCGATGCACAGCGCGCCATGCACGAAAACCTCAAGCTCGATGTCCGGGCATTGCTGGCGGATTTCGGCGACCTCGTCGAGCGACAGTTCGCGCGACAGGATGACGCGGCTGATGCCCATCTTCTGCCAGAACCTGACCGCCGCCCAATTCACCGTGTTCGACTGCACCGACAGATGGATTACCTGTTCCGGCCATCGCGTGCGCACCATGTCGATCAGACCGGGGTCGGACATGATCAGCGCGTCCGGCTGGAGCGCGATGACTGGCGCCATGTCGTCGAGGTAGGTCTTCAGCTTGGCGTTGTGCGGGTAGATGTTGCTGACGACGAAGAACTGCTTGCCGGCGGCATGGGCTTCGGCGATGGCGTCACCGAGGATCGCCAGGTCGCCGAAGGCGTTGTTGCGTACGCGCAGGCTGTAGCGGGGTTGGCCGGCGTAGATCGCGTCGGCGCCGAAGGCGAAGGCGGTGCGCATCATTTCGGGCGAACCGGCCGGGGCGAGGAGTTCTGGCGCCTTGCGCATAGTAAAATCTTGAAAAACCGCGAATTTTACTCCCATGACCGAAGAAATCCTGATCAACTTCACGCCCCAGGAGACCCGTGTTGCCGTGATGCAACAAGGGGTCGTCCAGGAACTCCACATCGAACGCACCGCCAGCCGCGGTCTGGTCGGCAATGTCTATCTAGGACGCATCGTTCGTATCCTGCCCGGCATGCAGTCGGCCTTCGTCGATGTCGGCCTCGAGCGCACCGCCTTCCTGCACGTCGCCGACATCTGGCAGCCGCGCGAGTCGGCGACCGAGCGGCCGATCGAGAAAATCCTCGCCGAGGGCCAAAGCATCGTCGTCCAGGTGGTCAAGGACCCGATCGGCACCAAGGGGGCGCGGCTGACGACGCAGCTTTCGATCGCCGGCCGCATGCTGGTTTACCTGCCGCAGGAGAAGCACATCGGCATCTCGCAGCGGATCGAGTCGGAAACCGAGCGCGAACTGCTGCGCGAACGTCTGACCCGGCTGGTGCCGGACGACGAAACCGGCGGCTTCATCGTCCGGACGATGGCCGAGAACGCCAGCGACGAAGAATTCGCCACCGACATCGCCTACCTGAAGAAAATCTGCGCCGACATCCGCCAGCGTTCGCGTAGCAGCGCTCCGCCCACCCTGCTCTACCAGGAACTGTCGCTTGGCCAGCGCGTGCTGCGCGATTTCGTCAACCCGGAGACGACGCGCATCGTCATCGACTCGCGGGAGAACTTCCAGAAACTCTCGCTGTTCGCTGGCGAATACACGCCGGCGGTGCAATCGCTGCTCGAGCATTACACCGGCCAGCGGCCGTTGTTCGACCTGCACGGCGTCGAGGATGAAATCCAGAAGGCGCTGGCCCGCCGCGTCGACCTGAAGTCGGGCGGTTACCTGATCATCGACCAGACCGAGGCGATGACGACGATCGACGTCAATACCGGCGGCTTCGTCGGCGTGCGCAACTTCGACGACACCATCTTCAAGACCAACCTCGAGGCGGCGGTCACCATCGCCCGCCAGCTGCGCTTGCGGAACCTTGGCGGCATCATCATTGTCGATTTCATCGACATGGAAAACGAGGAGCACAAGAAGTCGGTGCTGGAAGAGTTCAACAAGGCGCTGTCGCGCGACCACACGCGGCTGACGGTGAACGGCTTCACCCATCTCGGCCTGGTCGAAATGACCCGCAAGCGCACCCGCGAATCGCTGGCGCACGTGCTGTGCGAGCCGTGCCCGACCTGCGGCGGCCGCGGCGAGGTGAAGACGGCGCGCACCGTCGCCTACGAAATCCTCCGCGAACTGCTGCGCGAGGCGCGCCAGTTCAACGCCCGCGAGTACCGCATCCTGGCCGGTCCGGCTGTCGTGGATCTGTTCCTCGACGAGGAATCGCAGTCACTGGCGATGCTCTCCGACTTCATCGGCAAGGCGGTTTCCCTGCAGTCCGAACCCAGTTATTCGCCCGAACAGTACGACATTGTCCTGATGTGATTAGCCAAGGAGAGAGACATGAACGACCGCGCAGAATTTGACAGCCTGGTTCCGGCGCAGGGTTTCAGCCGGCGCGAGTTCCTGGTTACCAGCCTGGGAGCCGGATTTGCGCTGGCCACCCAGCCGGTGGCGGCGCAGACCGCAATCCACACCGATGCCGCCGGCCTCACCGCCGGTGAGGTCAAGGTGCCGGTAGGCGATGGTGAGATGGTCGCCTACCGCGCCACACCGGCCGGCGTTGGCAAGGCGCCGGTGGTGTTGCTGATCTCCGAGATCTTCGGCGTTCATGAGTACATCCGCGATACCGCGCGCCGCCTGGCCAAACTCGGCTATTTCGTCGTCGCCCCTGAACTGTTCGCCCGCCAGGGCGATCCCCGCCAGATTGAGAGCGTTGCCGAGATCATCGACAAGATCAGCAGCAAGACACCAGACGCCGAGGTGATGAAGGACCTCGACGCGGCGGTCGTCTGGGCCGCCGGCCAGGGCGCCGACACCGGTCGGCTGGCGATCACCGGTTTCTGCTGGGGCGGCCGCATCACCTGGCTGTACAGCGCTCACAATCCCGGGGTCAGGGCCGGCGTCGCCTGGTACGGCCGCCTGGTCAGCCCGGTCAATGCCTACAATCCGCGCCATCCGATCGACCTGGTCGGCGAACTGAAGGCGCCGGTGCTCGGCCTCTACGGCGGCGTCGATACCGGTATCCCGGTCGATACCGTCGATGCCATGGAAGCGGCGCTGAAGACCGGCAGCCCGGCGGCAAAGGCTTCGCAGCTCCAGCTCTACGACAACGCGCCGCATGCCTTCCACGCCGATTACCGGCCGAGCTACCGCAAGGAAGAAGCCGAGGACGGCTGGCGCCGGATGCTCGACTGGTTTCGCAGGAATGGCGTGTAAACGCCATTCCGGGGCACGGGGCGGCGCTTTCATGCTACGCTTCGCCCCTTGTCCTGCCCGCTGTCGATCATGACCACCGCCGATTCCGCCACCACCGAAAAAACCACCGACGTTCGTGCCTTGCTCAAGGAACTGCAGGAGCGCTTCGCCGTATTCCGCAACTACAGTCCGCTGGCAATCGGCATCGACAAGCAGTTGTTCGCTGCGCTGCCGGACCTGAGCCGCAAGTCGGTACGGCTGGCGATGCGCAGCCACACGATGAGCACGCGCTACCTCAAGGAAATGGAAAAGGCGGCGCAACGCCTCAATCTCGACGGTACGCCTGCCGGCGAAGTCACCGACGAGAATCGCCAGCATGCAACCGAGCAACTGAAGGAACGCTTCAAGAAGCAGGCCGAACAGCGCAAGGCCAGCGAAGCCGCCGCCAAGGCCGAAGCCATGAAGCAGAAAAAGCTGCTGGAACTGGCCGAGAAATTCGGGCGCAAGTAAGCAACCGGTAGTCAGCCGGGTAGTCAGTACCTGACAACCCGGCTACCTGACCACTTGGCGCCGGACTAAGCGTTAATGATCGCGATGTCTTCGAGGCCGAAGTTTCCGAGTTGGCCCTTTAGGGTTGCGACGAGGATGGTGTTCTCTTCTGTACCATTCCCATCTGCGTCGTAGTACAGGTTGCCGGTCTTGGTATCAAAAATCAGGTAGTCGTCAACTCCGGTCTCGTTGGGGCTTGGTTGGGTAAAACCCTTGCCAATGAGGAAGTTCACAGATTGCAACCCGTCGGGGAGGTTTTCGGTGTTGAGGGCAGTGAAGACCTCTGCGTCAAAGACGATCTTGTCAACAACGGTGTCTTTGCTAGAGCCGGCGTTGAAGTCGTATATCGTGTGTGCTTTCAAGACATTGGATTTCGATGTGCTGCTGCTACTTGATCCGTTGCCCATCGATATTCCTCCCGATGAGCTACTGCTCGAACTGCTGCCTGCACCAAGAGAAAAGCTGGGTCCAGATGAAGCGCCGCTGCTGCTAATCGTTAAACTAGAATCCGTAGTGATGGCGTCCAATATGAAGAGGTCATCGCCGCTGCCGCCCCAAACGCGGTCGATTCCCTCTCCAAGATATATTGTGTCATTCCCGGAGCCGGTTTTGATGATGTCATTTCCCTCGGCGGCGACTTTTTCATCAGCATAGTATTGGGATGACCCATCGGGAAATACATTTTTATCGATGATGTCATCGCCTGAGCCAGTGGTTATCTTGTCATTTCCAGAGCCACCAATTACCAGGTTGCTACCATTTCCAGCATTGATGATGTCGTTGCCCGTTCCTGACGCGATGAAATCATTTCCCGAGCCAGCTGTGATGGAATCGTCGCCATCATCCGAATCGATGCCGCCGGTTTCTCCTGTGACGATGTTGTCGCCGCTGCCAGCGTCAAGCTTGTCGTTCCCATCACCCAAATAGATTAGGTCATTGCCGGCGCCAGCTTTTATCACATCATTGCCTGCGCGGCCGTCAATGATATCGTCACGACTGGTGCCGGTCAGTTTGTCGTTGCCATCGGTACCGAGCAACCCATCCCATTCGACAATGGAAAGCAGAAGGTTGTCGCCATTCAAATCATTCCATTGGCCGGCATTTCCAAGCCCACCTTGTGGTGCTGGCCATTTTTCGGTAGCGATTGCCAGAAAGTTCTGGTTGCCGTTGAAATTGTCAGGTTCGCTACCAAGGCTACCGCTGCCCCAGTTTTGATAGCCGGCGCTCAGCGAACTGCCGTCACCCCAAGTCCATGCTCCTTCTTGGGTAGCATCGGAGCCCCCTAGCCATAGGTAACTGGCGTTGCCGCCGTCGGTAGCGCGAGTCGCGGCATACTGCGCGTCGGATCCTGCCTTGATGTTTTCTGCGCTGGCAACAATCGACTGTTTGAGGTTTTTTAGTATCGTTGCATTTTCAGTCGACGAGTCGACCTTGGTGAGGTAGGCGTCGACCGACAGGCCGAAGCGGGTTTCGTTCCATGTCAAGGAAGCGGCGTTTTGATTGGCGGCAGCCCAATTAAGTGGTGCCACTTCGATCTCGTAAGTGTGACCGTCGTAGTAAAAATGAGTTGCCATTTTTCAATCTCCCGGATAAGACAAATCGGTTGCCATCATAACAAATCATCTGGCATTTTGCTTGTTTGCTAGCGTTCCACAAATGATCTGGCCAGCGTCTCGGTAATTGGCTTCATGAAGTATTCAAGCGCAGTTCTCGCTTCGGTCCGAATATAGATTTCGGCGGCCATGCCCGGTTGTAGTGCCGGTATTTTTGCTTCCTTCAGGGAAAGCTGGTCAGGCAGGATATGGATCAGATAATAAGGTGTTCCCTCTTTCGATACTTGAGCATCTGCAGCGATGTAACTGACTTTGCCGCTAATTAAAGGGGTGCTTCTGTAGGGTAGGGCCGAGAATCGTATGTCACTTGTTTGTCCAACAAAAAGCTGCTTGATTTCGTCGACTCCAATTTGAGTTTCGATCACCAGACTACTGCTGTCGGGAACGATATCCAAAAGAGGATCGCGTGGGGCAATGCTGGCGCCGGGTGTGTTGGTTCGCAGAGCCATTACTGTTCCGGTGACTGGCGAGCGGATAGTGCTTCGCGCCAATTGGTCCGCGGCGGGGCGAAGGCGGTCGTTTAGTTCGGCGATTCTTTTTGTTGCATCTTTAAGTTCTTGGCTTGCCTCCTGCGTATACTGGCTGCGCAGGTTGATTATTTTCAATCTGATTTCTTCTCTGATTCTTTGAGCTTGGGCTAGTTCGGCTCGCCTTTCTTCGCTACGTGAAAGATAGTCAAGTACCTTGCGCTTTTGTTCTAGGAGTCTAGGCGTTGAGATAAAATTTTTCTCCCGCAAGGCTTTGTAGGATTCAAGTTCTTCCTTGGCCAGATTTTCGGCTCCCCGCTCAGCTTCATGTTGTCCGGTTAGGGCATTAAGTTCTTGATCCAGCAATTCAATCTGTTTTTCCAGCGAGCTTGTTTGACTATGCAGCATTTGTAGTCGGGTCTGAAACAACTTTCGCTCACGCTCCATCATTTCCGAAACGACGGGGCTTGCTTCTCGGGTCAGCAGTTCGGGTGGGAAACGGAGACGCGTGGCAAGCAGTGCTTCTGCTTCGAGCCTTGCCATCCTTGCTAGTTCGGCGTCCAGGGCCGAGCGAAAAATACCATACGCAGCAGCGGTCTGGTTTGTGTCGAGCTCTATAAGTGCCTCTCCCTGCATAACATGTTGTCCGTCGCGGACCCGTATTCTTTCTATGATTCCGCCTTCATTATGCTGGACTGTCTTTCGGTGACTTTCAACTTTGACCAGGCCTCGGGCGACAACGGCGCCATGTAGCGGCGCGAAGATGAGCCACATGAACATGCTGCCGAAAGCAAGTAAAATGACTAGATGGCCGAGGCGGATAATACGGTCGAATCCAAGATTTAGTTCCATCGTGGCAATTCGTGTCAGGGTTGCTGAGTGGCGTTGGTTTTCAGACGTTCTAGGATAGCGTTGGCTGGGCCAAAGAGCTCCATTCGGCCATCGCGCAGAACGATGATTTTGTCCATCAACTGCAGTAGTCCCGCCTTGTGCGTTACCACGATCGTGGTTGTGCCGGCAGAGCTTAGTAATTTAAGTGACTTCAGCAGGTGCGCTTCACCTTCAGCGTCGAGGTTTGAATTTGGCTCGTCAAGCACGACAAGTTTGGGTTTTCTGTAGAGAGCTCTGGCCAGTCCAATGCGCTGCATCTGTCCTCCAGAGAGGACGTGCCCTCCGGGGCCGATAAGGGTCTCATAACCCTGAGGTAGCTTCAGAATGAGTTCGTGAACGAAAGCGTTTTGGGCGGCTTCGACGACAGCTGCCGGGTCTGGCGAAGAGAATCTCGCTATGTTTTCCGCGATACTTCCTGGAAGTAGCTCCGCATTTTGTGGGAGATAGCCGATGTGGGGGCCAAATTGATTGCGATCGATGCGCCCTACGTCGACGCCATCAAGGCGAACAAAACCACTGGTTGGCTGCCAGATACCGACAAGCAACTTGGACAGACTGGTTTTTCCCGAGGCGCTTGGTCCGATGATGGCTAAGGATTCCCCTGCTTCCAGCGCGAAGGATGCGTGCCGAATAATCGGACGGTCTGGTGTTTTTCCCGCCAAGAACAAGCTTTCGACGGAGAGCTGTCCTTTGGGAACAGGCAAAGCCATTTGGGGGGGCTGAACATCCCTTGAAAGAAGTGGTTCAAGACGGCCCAAGGCTTGGCGCGCTTGAATAAAAGCCCCCCAGTTGCTGATCATGTTCTCGATGGGGGATAAAGCCCGTCCAAGAATGATGGTGGTGGCAATCATGATGCCGGCCGACATGTGCTGATCGATAACGAGGTAGGCTCCGGCTGCCATCGTGATGATTTGAAGAATCTGGCGGGTAAAGCGTGACGCGCTGTTGATCGCTCCCATCCGTTGGCCGGTTGTTTGGTTGCATTGCAACAGTTTTTCGTTGATGCTTTTCCATTTTTCGACGAAATCCGGGGCCATTCCCATGGCATTTATGGCGTCGGCGCTGATGATTCCCTGGTCGATGAAATGTGCGGCATGGCGAGTTTTCTTCTGGATCTCAGCGATCTCTGTTCGGTTAAAGTATTCGTTGCTCCATGCAATGCAGAAAAGTATCAACCCGCCAAGCGTTGCGATTACGCCAAGCAATGGGTGGAACAAATAAATCAGAACGATGTAGAAAAACATCCATGGGATATCAAGGAGGGCAATGAAACTGCTGCCGGCGAGGAAGTTGCGCAGGCTGGCGACATCCCGCAGGTTGTTGGCCTCCGTGTTGTTATTGATTTGGGAGCCTCGCTCGATTAGCGCCAGAATCGTCTTCTCTCCCAGGTTGCGATCAAGAGCAATGCTCGCCTGCATCATCAAAAGCGTCCGCAAGTAGTCAAGCGCCAGCATCATTAGCAGGGTGGTTGCAGTAACCAGCGTTAGCATCAGCAAGGTTTCATTGCTTCGACTGCTTAGTACGCGGTCAAAAATCTGGAGCATATACAACGATGGGGCGAGTAGCGCCAGATTGATGAAAAAACTGAAGAGTGCGGCGTTCAGGAAAAATTTGCGAAGACGTTTGAAAAGTGTGCGCATTGAGTCACTTCCATGGTGCAGCAAAAGACGGATAAAAGCCGGTGTGTGATTTGAGGCTGCTGCTTTCTTCTCGGCTAAGTATCGATTACAGGGTTTTGTGTCAGGGCCTTTGCACTCCAGAGTCTCCGCACTCGCCTAGCATAATGGACTGAGTCCGAGCATGTTCATTCTGACCTCATCATCCCAGGCGGCAGCTTT
>OFJB01000038.1_pt1 | contig 101843 bp, 123 predicted proteins | sample 1775081 | NCBI WGS metagenome assembly OFJB01 (sample SAMN08195771, study PRJEB24354) | sludge metagenome | isolation source: initial sludge from phenol fed wastewater aerobic bioreactor | place: India: Nagpur | collected 2016-06-05 | reverse complement strand
GAATGCGCCCGCATCTACGCCGTCTGGCACATACCAGAGCTTGCGCTCACCGTCCCAACGTGCGCCAAGCCGCTTGGCCTCATCCTTCTCGGCGAAGGGTACTGCGAAGTCGATGCGTGGCATACCGCCTCCTCAGTCCAGTCCCTTCGCTTCCCAGCCTTGGCTGGTCAGCTTGATGGCGTGCTTGGACTCTTTGCTGCCAACGCCATCGAGGATGCTCTTCACCACCGGGAAAGCAGCTTGAACCTCGGGCTTCTTGGCCCAGTCGGCGAGGTTGTTGACCTTGTAGGTGTAGGTGATGCCAGCTTCTTGGTAGTCGCCGAACTTCATCGGCCCCTCCCACTTCACGATCTTGTCCAGTGCCTTCTTGCCCCAGCACAGATCGGTTTGCTTCTCGGTGGTGCGACCGTTCAGACCGATGGCCGACACCTCGCGCTCCTGCACGAAGGGCTTGGCTGCGTCGGTCAGCGTGTAGCGCTTGACCTTGGCCTTGGCACCCGTGGGCTTGCCCATGATGCCCATGATGTCCACCTCGGTGTCCTCACCTTTGACCAAGCCAGCCGCTTCGAGCGCGGCCATCTGGTTGGCGCTCCCGGCCTGCATGGTCTTTTGCAGGCGTAAGTCCATTTCGGAGAGGTCAACCGGCCAGCGCTTGGTGTTGAGGCACAGGTCGCCCTTCTTGTTGAAATACTGTGTCATGGCCGCGCCGAAGTTCTTTTCGTTGGCGTCGGTCTTGCTGCCGCAGGCGGTCAGAGCAACAGTGCTGAGGGCGGCGAGGATGGCGATGTTCTTCTTCATGAATTTCCCTTGTGGTTGTTGAATGGAGTTACGACTGATCCCAAGCGTCAATGGTCAGAGCCGCATCGGTCGGGCAGGTACGGATACTCTCGGGTCGCAGGTTGACCTTGCCCATCCAGCCGGGAGGCTGGGCGTACTCTTCGCCCTCATCCATGCCGAATACCCAGATGCCGTCGTCAGCAGGCTTGATGGCGTCACCCGTGATGAGCGGCAGCACGATGTCTGCCGTGGACGTGTAGCGGTTCGGATAGCCATCACCGCGCAGCTTGGTGGCCTTGCCTTCCTCGACCAGCTTTTCCAGCCAGCGAATGCCGCTGACCCCTGTTTCCCATTCCGCGAGTACCGACTTCTTGCGGTCGATGATGGTGTCCCGTTGTTCGGGTGTTTGCGTTGAAACGACGATCCAGTATCCGAGCATGGTTTCCTTTCTTGGATGCCGTCAGAACGGCACACGACTGGCAACGAACAATTCGACCGGCGTCAGGCCATGCTCCACAAGTTCCGGCAGAGGAATCGAAGCCGCCAATACTTCCGAGGCAGGCCAACGAGGCGGCTGACCAACCGGGTTGCTGGTGGGCTGCGGAAGGCGACCCCAGTTGTGGGCGTCGGGGGCCACAAAGCCAGCCTCGACAGCCAGCTTCAACCAGTAGCCCTCGAATCGAGATGCGTAGCTCTGGTCGCCATCAACCCACGAAAGCACCGTCACCCGAACCTCGGCTTGCTCCTGAGCGGCCCACTCGAAGAGCGCGAATGAGGCGTGGCCGGGGCGATTGCGCCGAAGGTGCTCGCGGAATCGACGCTTGAGATTGACGGTCTGCCCGATGTAGCAGGCTTTGCGCTTACCGTCTGGGCTATGTGCTGTCAGCGCATATATCCAGTATCCGAGTGGGCGGATGCTGGCGGCAGCGTCCGTGTCAGCAGGATATTTTGGACTGACAGACTGCGTGTCGTCGGAGAAGCCGAAACGAACTCGAAACCGTTTCCCGTCAGGCCCCAGTAAACCGACATAATCATGTCCGTTTCTGGTGACTTTCAGGCCGAGCAGTGCTGCACGCTCAAGCAGCTTCTGTTTTGTACTGATCTCGCCAGAGGAAATGTCGGCTTGCAGCCTTGTCTTGAGCGTCATGAGACAGCCGCAGTCTCATTTTCTTCGCCATAGTAGCCTCGTCCGGCAGATCGCTCCTCACGCCAATAAGCAATCGCATCTTCTATGCTTTTTCGGTCGTGATATTCAATCTCATAGACATCTGACTGCTTCCAGTCGTCGAATGTTTGCTCTTGCAGCGCCTTTTCCACCTCCGCAATGGGCATGTTGGGGTCGAACAGCTCTTCATGATGAATGCACGGATTAAACCAATCCAAAGGGTCGCACCCACCGGGAATATCTTTCAACTGCCACCAGCCACGATAGGTTTCTGGTGATCTACGGATGCAATCAGCTTTGTAATCCGACTCATCCTCGTCAGACCAAAGACCTTTTTCAATCTGAGATTCGCGGTACGCTTCTCGGTCATTGAACCAGCAACGGTGCATTGACGGGTCATTCTTCGCCCAATCATAGAATTCGCAGCCGACGCCAGATTCGCTCCAGCGCATGACTTTTCGCACCACAGCGGATTTGGAAGTGCCAAAGACCCACTCGCACTCCCGTAAGAATATGGGGTCGTCCCAGCCTTTCCCTTCGCAAGCAAACTCAAATTTGCCCTTATGCTCTTGCCAAAACCGCTCAAGCTCGTCGAGAGTTCGTAGCGTGACAAACATGGTTCCGTCGTCAAACATCACTCGTTCAGGCAGCTCGATGTATATGGGCAAAAGAGGCTTTTTCTTGGTTTTCATTGACGGGGCACCCCAATTTATTCCGCTGGAAACTTGATGGTCGCCAATGCCTCGTGCTCACTCACGACAGGCAAACGGTCGCGGGGCACGGGCTCAGGCGATACCCAATCGGTTTCGCCAAATGCGATGAAGCGATCAATCGCAGCCTCAATGGATGCCTGATTGATGACATCCACATCAAGCACGATCTTCAAACCGATGCCGTAGACGTAGCTGCGGTCGAGCTTGAAGGACTCATGAATCACGGGCGGCTCGTTGCGGGCAATCTCTGCTTCCAGCTTGCGCCACTGCTCATGAAAGGTCAGGCCACCAAACTGCTCAAAGCGCATCTTTTCGCGCTCGGCCAGCTTGTAGGTCAGGATTTTTCCGGTACTTGAGCGCTGCGCAGGTACGAACTCCAACTTGGAGTTTTGCTCCCGCTCTTCCGGCGTCAGCATCGCGGCCACGCGGGTGTGTGCGATGTCGTGGGCCTTGTCCCAGAACGCCTTGCGGGCGGTCACGAAACTGGCATTCCAGATCGTGAACCGATCCGTGCCCGGAAAGTAGAAGTCAAACCACTGGTTGTACAGGTCGGGTCGGCCCGGCTCATTCAGCACGAGGCGGCTGGTGAATCGGCCACCGTACTCGGCTGCATCACGGCGCATCTTGCCCTTGAGGCGAATGACCTCATGGCTGCGCTTGTGCCGTGGCAGCGTCACGAAAGGGGGTCGGCGTTTGGCTCCGGGGAACTTCATCGCTCGCACCTTTTCTCGCTTCGCGCCTTGGCGTATTGCGCTTGGAGTTCAGGAGCAAGCCCGTCAACCAAGGCTCGCACATCGTCTTGCTTTGCCTTCGTCACCGCACCCGGACTGTGCTGACAGATCACGTCCGCAACATCCGAAGGTGGTTGCCCATGCTCCGAGATGCTTTCGACGATGGTCTTTCGCTCGACATCGGCCCAGTCCACGCTATTAACACCATTCGCCTTGATGGCCTCGGCAGCGTGCTGCCAAAAGGTGAGCGCCGCTCCGGCACGTTTTTCTAGACGAGGCAGGTCTGCCAATCGCAGTGCCGCGATCCGCTCGCTTTCGACCTCGCGAGCCAAAACGACCGCATCCCGCAGATTCAACTTCAACATGGCCTGACCGCCGACGTAACCGACCAAGGCGCTTGTGGCGCGATGCTCGATCTCCTCAGCGCTCGTTAGGCCGAGGCGAACCAAGGCTGCAATGTCCTCTTTGTCGTTGTCGGCGAACCGGGCGATTTTGCTGACTGCCAGATCAACAGGAGAAAGGACATGAACACGAATTTGCTCCATGCCGAGGTCTACGGGGATGGAGTCATCCAGATAGTCCTCGTGCATCAGAGCAAAGGTCGAGTTGTAGTTGGTGTCGAGATAGACAACCTGCTGAGTGCCATCCTCAAGAGTCACCTCAACCATCAGATCGTTCGGAAGGAAAACGCGCCCTCCGAATTCCGCATCCACATCGGTCGTGACGCGACTGGCTGTGTAAAGATGGACAGCCATTCCCCCAGCCAAGTAGACGTTCACCGGGCTGCGCAGCGAAAGCCGTTCCTCAAGTTGCTTGAACAACTCTCGCAGACCTTCCGCCAGAGCCGTGCGAGTATGGAATGCTTGATTCGTCGCCATAGATTCAATGCCCGTAAAGTCGGTGACTCAGCATGTCACGCAGGCGAGGAAGGCTCAGAACCCAGCCCTTCCTGACAACATCAGCCGGTGCAAGTCGTTCGTTCGGGTGCGAGTCGAAGTACCGCTCGCTCGCTCGCATCAAGCACATCGACTCGCTGGGAAATCGCGACTGAACGACCATCGCCGCCAAGCGGAACACATTGGCCTCGCGTTGATCCTGCGCGGACTGCGCAACCTCCCGTGCGACAGCGGAGCACCGGGCAAGCAGCGCTGATTCAGCATCTCTGGCAGTCATGGCACCAACCTCCGTCACAACAAGAATTTACGATTTTCGATAACGTGATTGTACAGTGAAGCGACGAAGTTTGCAACACTGTTTTACGACTTCTGGTTGCCGTGACGTGCTTCAATCCATCGTTGGCGCCCACACGCTTTTACGAATACCCGGTTTATTTTGTGCTCTTAGGAAAGACAGTCTCAGAGCGTGAATTTGATGCGTTTAGAAGAAATACCTTCCGTGGTAGCGCTACATTCTCCATTGGACTTGGCATTTTCCTTCTGCCAGTGTTGAAGGTGCTTGAGAACACCGGAGATTTTATCCGAGTGGCTTTGATGGTTTGTGGGATTTTTGTGATGTTGCTCTCGGGGTGGTTTTGGCGACGTGCGATGGGCGCATTCAAGGTTCCATTTAATAGCCACCGGACAGATGAGCAGAGGGAAAAATTAAAAAGAAGGGCTGCGAGGAATAAGGGAATTTAAGCGTTATTTTGAAAGTTGCGCCGCCAACCATCGGTTGATGCGGCGCTTTGTTTTTTGGATAGGTTGTATGGCTCGCAGAAGAAAAGAGAACGGGTTGAACGTGTTCGTGGAGCTGCTGGCAATGCTGCCCTGGTGGCTGTGTCTTGTGCTGGGCGTGGTGTCGTACTTCGTGTTTGACCACCTCGCGGCACCATTGCGACCGGCAGCGCTGCCGCCGGGGAGCGATCCGCTCAAAGCGCTTCCAACGGTCATGGTGGGAAGCGTCATGACGGGCTTGGTGCTGGTCTTGAAGCTCCTTGCGCCATTCGTGTGCGTCATTGCGGCCATGGCCTCATTCTTTGCACGATCCAAGCGCAAAAAGCTGCTCGCCCAGGCTCAGGAAATGGGCGCCGTGTCATCCGCAAGCGATATGACGTGGCGGGAGTTTGAGATGCTGATCGGGGAGGCGTACCGCAGGCAGGGGTACAGCGTTCACGAGACTTCGCCAGGGCCGGATGGTGGGGTTGATCTGGCGATGACGAAAGGCGGCGAGAAGTACATCGTGCAGTGCAAGCATTGGCGGGCCTACAAGGTCGGTGTGCCTGTCGTGCGCGAACTATATGGGGCGATGGCTGCGCGAGGCGCGGCAGGAGCCATGGTGGTCACATCGGGCGCTTTTACAGCCGAGGCCAAGAGCTTTGCGCAGGGCCGCAACATCACCCTGATTGATGGGAAAGCGCTGGACAAGCTGATCCAGTCGGCCAGGACTGGGCTTGCCCCGCAAGGGCCATCCGAGGCCGCTGCTCCTGCTGCTGAGCAGGCCCCCGCATGCCCCAAGTGCAGTGCAGCGATGGTCAAGCGTGAAGCCAAGCGCGGGGCGAATGCGGGGCAGCAGTTTTGGGGATGCACCAACTACCCAGGATGTAGAGGGACTGCACCTATAGGGCAATGAGGCTTTGCATGCCGTCCTATTAGTGTGTAATAATAAGGCCATACACCATACGGAGGTTTCCATGGCTCTCAATCTCGGGTCTGTCGCTGCGGGCGACGGTTGCGACTCCCTGACGGGCGCACCTTTGCGCCGCACCGCAGGCGGCATTCCTCGCTATCAGCCGCTGCCTGCTGCACGAGGCCTGATTCTGAATCAGGCGCAGGCCGAAGCTGCATACAGCGCGATGTGCGCACTCAACAATGTCAGCAGCCGACTCATGGCAACCTTTGAGGAAAAGCTGCGCGTGGTGGAACGCTCTTGCGGCGGCATCTACGTGTTGGAGATGCTGGAAGGGGAATGGGCGCCCAGTGAGCGCTATGAAAACCAAGCCGCTTTTGCCACGGCCTACGGCCTACGGGTGGGATAGGCGCACAACATGGGAGCCTCAGAAATAGCATTCATCCCCGGACACCCCCCGCTGGAAACTTCGGTTGCATGGCTTTTGATGCGCTCCGATGATGGCGAGGGAGGGGTATCTGACGCGACTGTTTTGGCCCTTCGTGAAGGCGATGACTGGCACGAGGCGGGCGATTGGAAAGCCGAGTCCACGCTGGACTCTGTTCACTCTGACGGGTGTTGGATCGTCGGCTGGTTGCCCTATGTCGTGCCCAGTCCGGTTTTGGCAGCAGCCTAGATGAATTGATGAGCAGCGCAGACGACGAGCTGGTCTGGTCGATCCCGAGCGGGAGCGTCCTGACGTGCGCACACGACTTGGTGATGGAGGGCACTGGAGAGATCGCCTACACGGCGGGCCGGAGCTACAGGGTCGAGTCGATGCACCCGGTTGCTGATCCTCCTTTTGTGAGGACGCTGGACAACCAGGGGCACTCGCATGCCCTCAGAGCTGCTGATCTGAGGGACTATTTCGGGAGATAGGCATGAGCAGGATTTATCCGTTCGCAGAGAACGTCGAAGTCGATGAAAGTTGCTTGTCTGATTGGCAGAGCGGCCAGGACAAGCCGAGCGAGGACGGCCATTACCTCCGCGAATTCGTGGAGGGCGAGGCCATTTCGGAATTCAGGGATGGGCAGTGGCTTTTTGACGGCTTTTTCCCCTCGGACATTCAGGATGCGCCGTGGCGCGGACTTCGCCAGCCGCTCGATCTCGCCCAAGTGCTGCTGACGATGGAGTGACGCATGCCGATGCTGTGGGGTCGCTATGGCCCCTACAAGCCCAGGACGCCCGCCGAGAAGGCCAAGGCGAACAAGCAGGCCGAAGCTAGGCGACAGTTGCAACAGCAACGGCAGGCATGGCTGGAGCGGTACAGCACATGCCTGAATGGCTGCGGCAAGCCTGTGGCGTTTTGGGACGATATTCATCTGTCCCTGCGCTACGGCGGCTGTTGCTCGGCTGAGTGCGAGAAAAGCCACCGGGAAAAACATGAAATACAAATACTTGGTGGTAAGACTTCATAAAGAACTATCCATTATTTGTGATAATAATATGGATGGTTCTTTTGCAACGCAATCAGAAAGGCGTGCGACACTTAGGCAGTTTGGGGACGATTTGGCGCGGGCCGGATTTAATATTCGGAGAATGAGCGCTAAGGATTTGAAGGGCCGTCATGTTGGGGCATTGCTGCGCCGCTGGCAGTCCGAAGGATTGCCTATCTCCACCATTAAAAATAGAATGGTGGTGCTCCGTTGGTGGGCTGAGAAGATTGGCAATCCTGGAGCGATTATGTCTGATGAGAATCTGGTGTTAGAAAAGCTGATTGCTCCTACGCCGGATGCCGGATTAGTGGTGTCCGAATTTCCCGAAAGTTAACCCCTATGGTTTTGTGCCAGAGGTGCAAAACCATAGGGGCGGCAAGCGAAGCGCGGCAGTGTGTCAGGGGGTGAGCCTCCTATTCGATCATCACCGAGTCGGAAGGTGGTTCTTCCCTTTCAGCCTGCGCGTGCGCCCAGGCGCCGACTTCAATGCGGGCTTGCGCTTCGCCACCACAGCGGGCGCGGCCCGCACATCCTTCTTGGCCTGCTCGGCGAGTTTGGCGTTACGTTCCTCAAGATCGCTACAGCGCTTCTGCCAGCGGAAGATTTCAAGAGTCTTATCCGCGATCTCGCTGCGTAGCAGCGTCTCCAGCTTCGCCAGCTTCTGCTCGCCTTCTCGGTAGGCCTGTTGACGAGCCAGCTCCACTTGCTGGCGTGCCTGCTCGATCTGCATGAGCGAGCGGCGGCGCTCGTCTTCCAGGCGCGCTGTCAACGTCCGCAGCTCTGCGGTGTTGGCTTCGACGGCCCTGGTCATGTCGTCGCGCTGCTGGGTTAGATCAGCAATGTGTTTTTCAGCCATGTGCTCGGCCTGCTCGCGGGCCGCGCGCTCAGCGTTCGCACGCTCCTTTTCCTGAGCCAAGGCGAGCTGCGCACTCGCCAGCTTCTCGCTGGTGAGGGCCAGTGAGGTAGCGAGGTTGTCGCGCTCCAATAGCGCGCCGGAAACGATGCGCTCGGCCTCGGCTTGTTGGGCGTCGAACTCTTGCCTCTGCTGATCGAAGGCTGCGGTTGCTTCGGTGAGGGCTGCGTGCCATAGCGCCTGCATGGGTTGGGCCAGCTTCTCCGGGATTCCCTCGGGCAGTCCTTCCATGCGCTGGAGCAATTCAGCATGCTCGCCCCGGAAGTCTTTGACCCCACGGTTTATGTCGTTCGAGCTGCCCTTGCCAATGTGCTCGCGCAGCACCATCCACGAGGGGATCGACTCGCCCAATTTGGTCAGCACGTCGCACAGGATTTTGGTGCGCACGTATGCCGATCCTGCCTCGTATTGAGGGTATGCCGCGCAGAGCGCGCGGAGCTGTTCAGTCTTCGTGGCCATGAGGATTCCCGGCTAAGGCTGTGATGAATGCCAGCTTCGCCAGTCGGGGAAGCTGCTTGATTTTCCACTCGGCTTTGGACGCCTGGGCGCGGTCTGGATACGACCGTGCCCCGACAAGCCTAACAGGGGGGTTTGCGCGGGTGTACTTCGCGCCACGCCCACGGGCGTGGGTCGCAAGTCTGCCCGCCAGATTGTTCGTGATCCCGGCGTAGTACGCGCCGTTGGCGCACTCTAGCAGGTACAGAACCCATGGCTTTGTATTTTCGGTAAGTGCTGTCATGGAGCCTTTAAGGGTTGATTTGGGGTCATAGCGGTGACGCCATGGCGCCGCAATGGCGCTACTCAATCCGCGTCCGGGCGCGGTCTAGTTTGCGATTCTACACCATACATATATGGACGTATAAGATACTGAAATGTACGAAAACGCTTGTCAAAGTGCCGATAACTGCTATTATCGGAACTACAGCAGGGCAGAGCGGGATACCGGATCGGCGATGCTGTAGATCATCGAAAACCGTTTGAAATCAAGGAGTTGACATGCCCGAAAGCACGCAGAAGGCGGTCGCCGCCGCCGATGAAGTGGAAGCAAAGGCCGATGCGGAGTCCCAAGCCAGGGCCGAGGCAGATGCCGCATTCGAGGAAGAACAGCGAGAGTCCGTCCGTGAGGTCGGCACCATCGAGCTGACGCCGACCTGGGGCGAGATCGGCCTGTTGTTCTGGCGACTTGCCCTGTCGGGCGAGGAAGCGGCCATCCGGGAGATGCGCGGCGAGTTCGCCAAGGCCTTCGCTGGCATGGAGGTGCTGTCGAAAATCATGAGCACGCTGACGCCTGAGCAGCGTGCGGTATTCGATGCGGTGTGGAAGGTCGAGCAGGCGAAAGTGCTGCGGTAAGGAGAGCACCATGGGTCTGACCCTTGAGAAATTCCCCCTCCTGCGCGCTGCCGCGCGGAGCCCTTCACGCTTCGAGGTCGCCGTTGAGCGGGTGCTTGCCGGGATCGAGGCGGGGTCTATCCGCAACGTGGACTATCAGGATGTGAAATACGAGGTGGGACAGGCTGCTGCGGATGCCTGGAGCAACCATGTTGCCAGTCCCTTTTTCCACGGCGGGAAATGGGAGAAGTTGCCGCTCGACGTGAACGAGCTGTACGACAGCATCATGATCCTGAGCCTTCATGATGTGATCGCCACGGCCAAGAAGGTCGCCAGAAGCAAGGCCCAAGGGCCTGTCGTTGATGCGATGCGGGCCGTCTGCGCCGAGGCGCTGCCGCTGGCCGAGGCTGTGGCATCCCTCAAGGGCAAGGTGGTCAAGGGCCGTGCGCCGAGCGCAGGCCCGTCGAAGCCGGTGAACCCGAACAAGGTGGTCAAAACGTGCCCGGTGTGCTTCCGGGCTATCGCCGTGGTTGGCGGGACGATGGCGCACCACGGCTACACGCGCCCTGAGATGGGCTGGCAGACTGCAAGCTGCCAGGGGATTCGCTTCAAGCCGCTGGAGGTATCCAGCGAGGGGTTGCAGTGGCTGATCGCCGCGCTGCGCGAACGCCTGGGGATGCGCGAGCAGGCATACGCTAAGCGGGCGACGCACCCCGAGTTCTTGATGAGTCGGCAGGGACGCAACGGCGCTGCCGTGAAAGTCATGCGGGACGATCCCTTGTGGCCGCAGCTCTTTGCCCGCCATGTGGCCGAGCTGAGGTCGGAGATCGCCGCCATCGAGCACGATTTACCGAGGCTGGACAAGATGCTGGCCGACTGGAAGCCGGAGGCCGAGCGATGACCTCCCCTGCCCTTGATGACCTGTCGGTTTGCGGTAGAGGGTCGGATGACTGTCTTGACCACTACACGGTGTCGAGCTGGCTGACGCGCGGGCGGTGCGCGGAGGTGGCGGTGTCGCGCAGCGATCCGACGCGCTTTCACATCAGGCCTTTCCTGATTCCCAGCTACATGCAGGGGATCACGGACGGCCTGATCCGTGAGGCTGTACTGGCTTTTCGGGCGAGGGGCAATAAGCCCTGCCAGTCCATTTAGAAATCGAAGCGATGCGTTTTTGCGATTCGTCGTAAAAATGCGTTGATAGCACGAAAAGAACGTGAAAGACGTATATGGTGGTATGCTGCCGAGGTCGAGATGAACCTGCCACAAATACATGAACCAGCGGTACATGACCCAGCCACTTTGCCCGCCTCGAATGATGGCGGGCTGTCTGTGCTGGGGGTGGGAAACGATGCAGACGCCGTGGCGATGTGGTTGCGTGCGCGTGGCGCGCGCTCGGAGAACACGGCCAGGACGTATGCGCGGTGCAGCGACAGGCTGCTCCAGTGGTGTCAGGAGCGCGAGATGATCCTGGCGGAAATGAGCGTCGCCGATGCCCAGGCTCACCTTGACACGCTGCGCAATCCCGACAGCCGGTGGCTGATCCCGCGAGATGAGAAGGGGAAGCTGCTCGCGCCGCTCTACAAGAGCCAGACGCTCAAGCAGCCGATGACGGACAAGGGGGTGGCTTTTGCCCGCACGGTGCTGGGGCAGCTATTCCACTACCTGCTGACCGCAGGCTACGTGCGGCGCAATGTTTTCTTCCTCACCGAGATACCGCCGACTATCGAGGACGATCTTGCAGACAAGGTGCTGTCCCAGCCTGCGCGCAAGTACCTGTGGGACTGGCTGAGCGCCCAGCAGGCAGACGAGCAACAGAAAAAGCCGCTTGAGGCTGCTCGTGATCGTTGGATTTGTGCCCTACTCTACTATACAGGTATCCGAACCCAAGAGGCCATTGCTGGAAGCATGGCCGATTTCGTGCGGGACTCCGAGGGGTGGCAGCTCCGGGTGACTGGCAAGGGCTCCAAGGTTCGTCGCGTGACCGTGACCGAGGCCCTGGCGCGGGAGCTGCTGCGCTTCCGGGAGGCTATGGGCGTGCGTGGGTGGCCCCCGCCGACCGACACGATGCCTTTGATCCCGCATACCCGCAACACCAAAGGGCCACGCTTGCCAGTGTCGGATCGGATGCTGCGAAAGATCGTGTCCGCCTTGTGCAAGGCCGCTGCCAGGGACTGCGACGATCTGCACATCGCCGCTGAGCTGGAGCGCACGAGCCCGCACTGGTTCCGGCACACCTCAGCCACGCACCGCCAGGAGGCGGGCGCGCGGCTGGAGACGACCCAGCAGGAGCTGGGCCACGTCAACCCCAAGACCACCCTGCGCTACGCCAAGATCGCGGCGCGCGCGCGGCGTGAGGATGCGGAGCGCTTCGCATCGGCAGCCGCGACATACCGACAGGAGAAAGAGGAATGACGACTCGAAGGATCAACAGGCGCCCTGCCGCCGCACGCACGCGCGTGAGGCAGCCCGTAGCAGGCTATGGGGTGCCCTCGGCCCGAGGGCCGATCAGCCCGAGGGCCGTGATGCTGCTGCTGCTCTGCGGCGGGCCGGTGCTGCTGATCTGCATCTCGTTCTTCTTCGGCGTGGGCCTCCAGGCCCTGGGCCTTGTGGGTGCGGCCAAGCACAGCAGCGTCTTGGGCAGCATGGGCGGGATTGCCTTGACCGTGCTGGTGGCGGCTTTTTTCTGCGTCCCAGGCTATCTGGTGGCCGTTATCTGGTTTGGCATCAAGTCGAAGATGTTCCCCGACGATATTGAATTGCTCAAAAAGAAAACCATGCGGATACCGCTGGTCGCCCTGGTTATGTTTTGGGTTCCTGCGGCATTGGTTCCGAATATCAGCATTGGCGTCCGTGCCCAGGTGGCAATTCTGACGGTGGTAGTGATGCTCATATTTGGCTACATCTGGATAGCGCTCGTTCGCATTGCTATCGGATTATTCATGAAGATTGGTGTCATTCAACATTCCTACTAGGAGGATTTCAGATGAAGTATCGGCTCATTGCGCTTGCGGCCATTGCGGTTGCTGGGCATCAGAATCTGATGGCCGGGTATCGTGTCATCGACGGTAAGCCCGAGATGCCCTACACGGCGCCGGTGGCGCCTGCGGCAGTGGCGCCTGCTGTCACCTACCAGCAAGACCAGTCCGACCGCATCCGTGCGCTGGAGGCCGAGAATGCACAACTGCGGGAGCGGTTGCGTGAAGCCGAGTGGCAGCTCGGCAAGCGCCGCTCGTTGTCCAGCGAAGGGGTCGAGACGACTTCGCTCGGTTTCGAGCTGGGCAGCACCAAGCTGAACCAGCCCACATCCAAGAAGGCCGAAATTCTGGCGCGGGCGCGCACGGCCTCTGCCATCGAGATCGTCGGGTACACCGACAACACCGGCAGCGATGCCATCAACAAGCGCATTGCGCTGGCCCGCGCCCAGCTCGTGAAGGACATGCTGGTGCGCAGCGGCATTTCGCCCGCCATCATCAAAGTGCGGGAACAGGCGGGCGTGTACTACGCGACGAACGATACCGCAGAGGGTCGCGCTGCGAACCGCCGCGCCATCGTCACATTCAAGTAAGCGAGCAAGGGAGCGGAGATGAAGATCAAGCGGTTGGTGATCCTGGCAGGTGTTCTGGCGTCCTTTGGCGCCTCGGCGCAGATGCCCGTCCCGTTGCTGGACAGTGCCGACACGGGCGGGAAGGCGGCTGTCCAGGCCCAGGCGGGCAGGCGGCTCGAAGCGCTGTTGCAGTGCAAGGCTGGTACAACCTTCACGGCCCAGACCGTGGAGGCTCAGTTCCAGGCCCTGGGTCTGGTCAAGAGCGTGGACGGCTTTTTCCTGCCGCTGCTCAAAGGCGTGCAGCCGTCGCTGTTCGGGGATCAAGTCCTGGCTGCGCTAGTGAGCGATGCGGACGGGGAGAAAAAGGCCGTTGTTTACCTGAAAAAACAGACAGGCAAGCAAATGGCGAAGAAACTGGGCGTCACCAAGATTGACGAGCAGGCCAATACCGATGATTCGTCCTATTTCAAGCAGACCAGCAAGAAAACCACGCTGCTGGTCGGCTCGGCTTCCGAGGTGTTCTTGGGCAATACCAGCATCAACTACCAATCGGCTGTTACCTGCCAGTTGATTAAATGATTTGACTATGCCCGAAAATAGTAGGCTTCAAGATGCTCTGAAAATACTGGGCTATGAAAATGCCCGAGAGCCGCATCATCGAAGCAATCTAGTGCTCTCAATTCAGTTGTTCGCCGGTATTCAAAAAGACGATGGGCTGGAAACTGAGTGCGAGATGGAAATCAAGAGAATTCGCGCAGAAATCGCGGAGCGTAACTCGAAGATAACGGTTTGAAATCTTTCTAACGGAGGTAATGATGGAGAAAATGTGGAAGGCTGCGGCTGTTTTGGCGTCGTTCTCGATGCTCGCGGGCTGTGCGGGCTACGACCAGTGGGCCGAGAGCACGAACCGCAAGATGAATTCCGGCTGGACGGAGATGCTGTACGGCAAGCAGACCGTGGACGCCTCGGCGCTGCCCAAGGGCATGACGGTCAACCTCTCCTACGGCAAGGGCGAGGGCAGCGGTATCCCCGGCCCCGCCGCGTCGAAGTTCTACGACAAGCTGATCGGCGATGTGACCTATACCAAGAGCTGCAAGAACATGCTGACCTTCAACGTGGCCATGTTCAACGATGCTGGCGGCGCGATCCGCACCGAGCCTGTCGTGATCGGGCCGTACACGGCGGGCACGAAGGCGCTCATCAGCAAGGACGTGATCGCCGACCCGCAGATGCAGAAGTCCAATCAGGTCACAAAGCTGGTGCTCTCAAGCGCCAAGTGCATCTGATGGCCGACTCCATGCAGGCCGTGGCGATCCGGTCTGTGATCGCTTCCCTGACGGATGCCGCCATGTGCGGCGACTGGAAGGGAAGCGATGCGGCCTCGGTGTTGCGGGTGATGGGCCGCAACCCGCTGCAAGCGCGGGATGTGCCCGTGGCGATGGAGATGATCGCCTTGCTCCAGCATTTCGCTACCCGACTCGACGTGCGCGATGTGCCTGGGCTGGGCGAGGAAGGCAAGGAAGATGTGGAACTGGCCCCAGGCATCGTGTGGGGTGGCTCCAAGCTGCTTGTGCTGCTGGATGTTCCTGCGGGCGCCTTCGAGGACATAGCGCACTGGGTTGCCGACAGCCTGCCAAGCGCCAAGATCAAAGCGATGCCCGGCGTGCTCGCCCTGCCCTTCACCATCGAGAGCGCGGGCGAGGGCGATGAGGCCCAGGCCGTGCTGTTTCCCGACTGGGTGGCCGTGTTCTATCCGCACGGGCGCCAAGAGCATGCGTTCCCGATCCTGGCCTTGCGCTCTGTGCTGTCGAGCGAGGCGTTTGGCGGCGACTGGGTGGACGCCGCCGTAGGGCGCATGGGCTTCTACGGCCTACCCCGGAGGCTCGCCGAGCATTTTGTGGCACGGGGCATGGAACCTTTGTAGGGCGCGCGCGACTATTAGTGTGTAATAATTGTGGCGCCATTTGATGGCTCAAGACTACTCATATTCGAGGTGGATTGTGAAAAGTGCTGTTGCGCGCTCCGCGATCACGCTGCCCGCTACGTCACGGCTTTGCTACCTCGGCGGCATGGCCGCACTCAACCTGCCATCGCCGACAGGTACTGGCGACTGGCACACGGAACAGACCTTCTTTCGGCAGCGGGAGAAGCGCTCTCGCTCGTTCATTTCGGGCGTGGGGTGTCCAACGGACACGACCCCGATGCTTGGTGACACTGGGGTCTATGACTGCACGGCCACGCTCGATGAACTGGGTATCCCCCATGAGAGCGCCGTCGCCTTCGCCGCAAGCCACGCGCGCGCGTGTGCCGATCTCGTGCTTGCGGCGGTGATGCGTGGCGATCAGCCGGATTTCGTGACCTTGGACGACTGGATGCCGCGCGACAGCGACAAGCAACAGGTATTCGACCTGTTGGCAAAGGCGCTCGGCCATCTCACCGCAGAGCAAAGAGACAAGGTGCTTCGATGGCAGAAGAAGAACGCAATTTGATCCCGAGGGACGAAGCCCACGAGCGGCTGATGCGGTCGATCCTGAAAGGGATCAGCGATACGCCGCTCGTGCTGAAAGGCGGCACCGCCTTGCTGCTGGCCTACGACCTCAGCCGCTTTTCCGAGGATTTGGATTTCGACGCACCGCACAAGCTCAACCTGGAATCACGCATCCAGCGCAGCGTGCCGATGGGCATCACGCTCGATGAGGTGACTGCCCTGAAAGACACGGGTACGGTGACGCGCTACCGGGCGAAATACCATACCGAACATGGCCCTCGCTCCCTGAAATTGGAAGTCTCGTACCGGACGCCAACACCGGATTCGGAGGTGCGATCCGTCCATGGCATCCGCGTGGCGGCTCTGCCGCGCATCATCGACCAGAAGTTGAAGGCGGCGCATGACGGGCACGATCCGCGCGCGAAGGTGCGCGATCTGTACGACCTTGATTTCGCGGCCCGCCGCTGGCCTGTTGCCTTCACGGACGATCTCGCTGCGAGGCTTCTGGCGTTCGCCGAAGACCCTGGCGTGCTGGAGTCCAGATACCAAGCCGACTACGACGAGGATGACCTGATCCCCGATCTTGTGGAGCTAGAAGACCTTGCACTCAGGATGCACTACGAGGCCCAAGAGGTGATGGCAAGCCGCGCGGAGATCGACCAGCGGGTCGATGGTCTGCCAAGGCTTCGGGAAGCAACAGACCCTGCGGTGCGCACCTTCTGGAAGCATGCCGATGAGGCGGTTGAAAGCATGAGGGTGGGCGGCGGCACCGCCTACGAGGTCGATTGGCATCAGGTCGAGGACAAGGCCATCCGGGACTGCCTCGAACGGGGGCAATCGCTGGGCAGCATTGCCGATGCCCTGGGCGGCTACAGCCCAGGCGCGGCGAGTCCTGGGCGGCAGGCCGCACTGCGCGAGCGCATCGCGGAGATCGAGGCCGAAAAGCCGAGGGCCGTACAGCAGGGACTCGCCAAGCTGCCAGCCCTGCACCTTGCCAATCGGCATGCTTACAAGCAGGCGATGATCCCGGCTGCTACGTCCCCTGCCTGGAACGCTGAGCAGGAGCGCAGGGCCGCAGCCCTGGAAGGCGCTACGGCCTCGGCCACCGGCGCGCTGCTGACGTTCGCGGAGATCGGCGCCGAGACGATCAGGAAGGCCGGGGGCGCGTCCAGGGTGGACTGGCGACAGGTGGAGGATGCCGTGATTTCCAAGAGCCTCAAGGACGACCGGCAGCCCGCCGACGATGTGTACCGGGCCATCGCCAGTGCCAGCCCTGGCGCGCTGACGGATCAGCAGCAAGCGGCTTTGCGAGAGCGCATCGACAGCGCCGCGCGAGCCGCGCAGAGCATGGAGCACGTCGCCCAGCGCGCCTTGGAGACGCTGGTGGACGGCTACCTCTCCACGGATCAAGTCCTGGCCCATGCCCATGATGCGCTGGCTGTTGGGCAATTCGTGGCTGGCCTGGATGGACTCGGCCAGCTCGACGCCTGGGAGGAAACGAGCGGGCTGTTGAAGCGACAGTTCTACGTCGCAGGGCAAGAGGACGGCGAAGCGGCGGTTCTACGCAACGCCTATTTCGGGCAGTTCGAGGGCCATGCGGGATACCAGCTCTTGATCTCCGATGAACAGGATCGAGAGATTGCGATGGTGCCGGTGGCTGTAGAGGGTCTTGATGTTGACCATGGCCCACAAGGAGGAATGCCATGACCACTGAAAGCAGCGATCAATCGACCTATCGGGTGTGGCCCGATGGCACTGTGCAGGCCACGGAGGATGGCGAGCCGTACTCATGGATGAGCGACGATTTCATGCAAGTCCATGCCATGGATGAAGACGAAGCGCGTTCACTTGCCGGGGTCTAATTAGTGTGGAATAATTAGGACACAGCAACTGTCATGAGGTGCATGGTCATGCCGAGTCAAATGCAACGGATACAAATCGGGAAAGCCAACTACAGCGGCTCTGCCCTGGCGACGCGCAACGCCGCGCTGCGGCGTGCATCCTTGCTTGGCGCCGTCCTGATCGGCGCAAAGGGCGTAGGCCTGGAGCGGCTGCAAAACTCCGAGCGCCTACTGACGGTGCTGGACTACTGCCAGTCTGGCGTGTTGTCGGGTGCCCAGGTGGACAAGGGGCGGGAGCCTCACCTTCTCGTTCCCGACCTCTACAACCCCGGTGAGTTTCGAGTCGAGCCGATCTACGACTCGCGGGTGGACTGGCAAGAGAGAAGGACGGGCAAGTGCTGGATCGACGTGCATGCCGGTGAACTGTTGGTGGACGGCGGCACCGCCGTGTACTGGAGATGAGGGGACTGTCGAGTGCGCTGACGGCCATGCGCGCATTCGACTTTGGGCACCGCGTAGAGGATGGGCCTGACCCGCGATGATGCCCCGCCACCCCAGCATTCTTTGGGAGCAAGAACGATGGACGAATTGACGATGGGGCATGCACTGGTTCACGAGATGCTGCCTGCTGCCGTGGCTGCTGCGGCAGCGGCTGGTCTCTGGCTCTTGGTGTGTCGCCGTATTCATCGAGACGCTGAGCAGCGGCATCGTGAGGCGATCAAGCTGCCCGATGGCTACGAGAGCATGCCCGTAGGCGAAAAGCTCGCCATCGCGGCAGACCGGCGCAGGTTGGCTGGCAGAGGCAGTCCTGCGGATCGGCTGTTTTTCACCGGCTTGGCAGTTGCCTCCATCATAGTTCTTGCGATCCTCGGCCTATGGGCTTCCGGGCTCGCGCCTGCCAGTACCTCGGAGCGAGAGTTCATCAGCTTGCTCCGCGAGTCCCCGTTTGCGGAGCGCTCGCAAATGGCTGCGGCCCTGACTGCTGTGGATAGCTCGATCTATGTCTCCCGCCAGCACTTCTTTACCGTCCAAGCAGCTTTTACCGCCGTCTCGCAACCAATGGGAGTGCAAGCGAAATGAGCATGGACTGGGTGCGCAAGAACTACGGGGTTCCCGCCAAGCGCGGCGGCAGGATCGAGTACACCGGAGACGGCAAAAAGGAACCAGGGACGATCCGATCCGCCAGCGGCTCATACCTGATGATCCAGCTCGATGGAGTGAAGCACACGATGCCGTTTCATCCCACATGGAAGCTGCGCTATGTCTCTTGACATCTGCCGGTTCGTCGCCCTGTTCCTGTGCTCCCAGGCAGCGCTTGCTGGACAGTCCTGGCCCATGGAGGGCAAGGTGATCCACGTTGAAGACGGGGATACCTTGACGATTCTCCAGGGCGACAATTCCAGGGTTTCCGTGCGCCTAAGCGACATAGACGCACCAGAAACATCGCATGGACGCCGCAGACCTGGGCAACCGTATAGCCAAGCGTCCAGGCAGTCCCTTACGGCGCTGACCAAGGGCCAGCAGGTCATGGCGACGTGTTATGAAAATGACCGTTGGGTGCGCCCTGTATGCACGGTGTTTGTCAGCGGCCAGGACGTGGGCTCCGAACAGTTGAGGCGCGGCATGGCCTGGGTGAACCGACTCAACCGGGCCTATGTGCGCAATCCTCAATCCGAGGCCATCGAAGCCCAGGCAAAGGCGGCAGGCTTAGGCCTATGGTCGGCCAGCGGCCCAAGACCTGTTCCGCCGTGGGAGTGGCGCAGTGGGTGCTGGGTTAACCAAGTCTGCGATGGGGCGGTTCAGTGAGGTCGAAATCATGCTCGATGATCTGACAGACGACGAGATCGCCCTGATTCGGGGGCGCCGCGCCGAGAAGGCGCAGCAGGAAGCTGCGCGGGCGTTCCAGCGCAAGGCTATTGCCACTGCGCATGCGTTTGATGACTGGTCGGAGGCCTCGGGCGAAGGCCTGACCTTCTCCACGTTCATCAACACTTTCGGCTATCAAGACGCGGACGGCCAGAAAATGTACGTCGCTGTGAAGCGCATCTTCGACGCGGCCTTGCTAGACGGCAGAATTGCCTTGCTCAACTCTTAATTAGTGTGTAATAATAAGCCATCGCATCAGTCAATGGAGTGACGACGATGAGCTTGTATGTGTATCGCCCGACCGAGCGGGTGTTTCTTGCCGAGGACGAAAAGGGTTGGACGGAAGATATGTTCTCCGCAGCCTGTTTCGCATCTCGGCAGCTTGCCGATGAAATTGCCGTCCGAGAGCTTGGCGAAGGGCACGACGCCTACGTGCTCGATGACGGCCTCGAAGACTGAGCGGTGGAGGTTTCCATGGAGGAACAGACGGCCACTGGTGTAGTCCCCGCTGATGCAGAGAAGCTGGTCAATGAGCTGGCAGGCATGGCCTATAGCTACGCCATAGAACTCGATGCAGCCACAAGAGATGCCGATCATGACGATCTGGAAGCCGTTTCGCGGCGCATCACCGGCAAGCTCAAGAAAGCCATTTACAAGGCGCTTTTCAGCTCGGCCCACGATGCCGAGATGGCGGGCCTGGAGGCGAGCGTCGGGCACCTGGGCCGTCTCGTGGACGAACTGAGGCCTGATGCAGAGCGCTACCGCGCCTTCTTCGATGCTGGTTTGCCCATCACCTACCTGGGCGAGCAGTACGGCGACAAGGCCGCGCTGGACGCAGCCATCGACGCGACACGGGGAGCGTGTGATGGGCGTGCGTAAGGGCCAAGGCTACGGCGTTCCCAAGCCCAAGCGCGCCCAGTGTCCCGAGTGCGGCAAAAAGGGCGTGAAGCAGTGGTATGTCACGGCCCATGGCCTATATCGTGACTGCCAGTATTGCCAGCACACCTGGGGCGAGCTGAGCTGGAAGATAGCCATCTCCAGCCGCACCGAAGGCGTGAGCACGCAGGGGGTGCGATGATGGACGCCCAAGTTCAAGCTCACCCGCTCGACGTGGCCGATCACCTCGCGGTGGCCTGCCAGCGCTGGAACAAGCGGCGGGCGATCTATCGCCCAGCGGGTGAGCCGTTCGATCCGTCGCGGTGCAGTGTGCAGCCTATTGAGGAAGCACAGGCCAAGGCTTTCGTGGTGTCAATGCACTACTCGGGCACCTACCCTGCGGCCCGGTTCCGGGCGGGGGTCTTCATCAAGGAGCGGTTCGCGCGCGAACGCCTCGCCGGTGTTGGCGTGTTTTCCGTGCCGATGAACCAGAAGGTGGTTCCAAGGTACTTCCCCGGCTTGACGCCCAACGAAGGGATCGAACTCGGCAGGCTCGTGCTGTCGGACGAGCTGGCCGCGAATGCAGAGTCGTGGGCCTTGGCCCGCATGCGCAGGCTGCTTTCCAAGGCGCTGCCGGAGGTGCGGGGGATCGTGGCCTACTGTGATCCAGTCGAACGCCGAGACGAACGCGGCGAGCTGGTCAAACGCGGCCACATCGGCACGATCTACAAGGCCAGCAACGCAACCTACCAGGGCAGATCGTCGGCCAGGACGCTCTGGATGGCGCCCTCGGGTGCGACGTTCGCGGATCGCATGCTGTCGAAGCTGCGCAACGGTGAATCGGGCGAGCGGTATGCCTATGAACGCCTCGCCGAACACGATGCGCCGCGTCAGTGGGCTGGGGAGACGGGCGCGGCCTATCTCAAGCGGCTGCAAGCCGAGGGGTGGCTGCGCCCTCTCCGGCACCCTGGGAATTTCGTGTTCACCTTCGGACGGGAAAGGACGCCATGAGCACCGCATTCGATAGCATCAAGCAAGGCTTGCAAGATGCCATCGCCCATGCCAAGGGCGATCTGCGTCTTGTGCTGCTGTATTCCTGGGCGGCGAGCAACTTCCATGTTCTGGTGCCGAAGAAGCGCGGGGTGGGCTATTTGGCCGTGCCTTACGGCCATCACCCCAACCCAGGCCTTGACCAGATCGCGGCCCGCGCCCGCGTGGACGTGACGGGCCTGGATGGTGCCTTGTGCTTCGAGTGCGGCGGCGCAGTGTTTCATGGAGGGGATGCCGAGCGTGCCGCGTTCGCGTCCAAGATCATGCCCGCCTTGGAGGCCCACTACGGCATGGCTTCGCGTGAAATCCCGGAAGGCGAGTTTTGGCGCCTGCACCCACTCGGAGGGAAGTCGTGAAAGCAAAGCCGCCTCATCGGGTCGATGTGCCGTTCGGCAAGCGCCCGCCCAAGGGCGTCTTATGGGCAGGTGGCGAGCTGCTGCTGTATCACGCACAGCGCCGCCACTACAGCCGCCTTCTCGGTTGCGAGGTAGGCCCTGAACCGGCCCGACTGGAGGAATTCCGCGAGCTGGTGCGTGGCTACGTCAGCGGGCGCGGCGACATGACGGGTGGGTGGGACTACTACCGTGGCCGGAACGTAGCGTGCCCATATCGGTGCGCCCTGGACAGCAAGACTTGCCCCGTCGATGTGCTGGTCGAGGAAATCAACAAGCCGCGTGCGCGTATGCCGGTGGCTCCGAAAGTGGGAAATGAAGATTGAACGCAACTTCAACAAGCGCTCGGCCAGTCTGGTGGACGTGCAGCAACCGCATGTGATCCATAGCCGTGGGTGCGCCTTGGGCGTCATGGTGACAGCGTTCCCTGCTGAGGGGCAGGAGCAGCGCGATGAGATCGGCGCGCTGCGCATGCACATGACCCCCGAGGAAGCGATCACGTTTGGGCTCAACCTGATTGCGGCTGGCCGGGATCGGCTAAAGGCAGGCGGGGAGTTCTAAACGGCTTGTCCATTTCCTTATTAGTGTGTAATAATAAGCCACCGAAACACAGGGGATGGCTATGAGCACACCGACCGTCAAGCAGCTTTCTTCGCGCCACGCGCGTCGGCTGGAGACAATGAGCAAACAGGTTCTGGAAATGTCCGCCGATTGGGAAGATGCGGATCAGTTCAACATGAACATCCTGATGGAACTGCACGACAAGATGAAGGACGTTGCCCGCGACCTGAAACAGACCGACAGCGACGCGAAGTAAGGGTGGACGAGATGGCCGAATCCAAGCTGCTCCAGGCCCTTGATCTCTGGCGTGAGATCACGGGCGTCGATCCCGATGCGACCAACGTAACGATCTCGTCGTGGGAGCTGAAACGCACCTATGAGGCGCTACAGGAGGCCATCGACCTCGACCCGAGCGAGATCACGGCCAACCTGCTGCTGGGCTACTTCCTGAACACCTATCTCGCGGAGCGCGAGGTCAGCCTGCTCACGCTGCTCAACGACCCGCAGGGCGTGGCCGCGCGGCTGGAGAAGCCGCGTGCATTGATGGAACTGCTGGGCAGGCCGGAACTGGTGGAGGCCAGGGATGCGTTCATCGCGGCCATCACCGAGGCCCTGGAGGGCTACGGCGCCGCCGAGCGCGATGACGTGCAGCAGCTCCTGCAAACACATGACAGCATCGCCCTGCTGCGGCGCGATGCGCTGCGCAGCATCGAGAAGCTGCGCGTCGATCAGTTCCTCGACGGCTTGCCGGAGCCCGAGGACTTCCGCCCGGTTTACAACCGAACGGTGCATCAGTGGTGGAACGTGAACTCCATGCTGGCAGCGGCCACGCGCATGCCATCGGGCGTGTCGCTGAACCTGATCCGGCACCCGGACGGCTACCAGAGCTATTTCTGCTTTGTGATCCGAAACGGTGGCAACCTGTTTGTTCTCACGGACGTGCCCGAGTATTCGCATCCGCTGCAAGGGATGATGAGCCGCAGGCCTGACCGCGAGCTGGATAGGCGCGCGTCCCGCAACTGGTTCCCCTATGACTTGCTGGGCATCGAATACAACGAAGAATCCGGGAGGTTGTACTTCAAGCAGACCGAGCAGCGCGGGCTGGTGGCCTACCAGCACGCCGCCCTGCCCTTGAAGCCGATTGCGGAGCTTCCCCCGCCCGAGCTGGTGTGGGTATCCATGATGTTCGACCTGATCGTGGAGAAGTTCTGGCGCCGTGGCTACAAGGCGCAGCAGCTCTCGTACACCGCCGAGATGCTGAAATCCCAGGACGCCCTCATCGAGCATGCCAAGACCGCGAACCTGCCGGTGCCCGCCTACCAGCCAGTCGGCCTGCCCGCGCTGCGCAAGGCCGATGTGGCTGCGGACGCGATCACGGATGCCGAGGTGGGCAAGAAGTGCCACGAGCCCAACCGCTGGATGGAAGAACGGTATGGGCACCGTGTCCCGGACGAAGCGCTCAACCTCCTGGCTGCGCCGGAGCATACGTTCGCCCTGGACACCAAAACCGGCGAGATCACCACGACCAGTCCTGGCTACCATGGTCTGACCGACTGGCAGCAGGAGCGCGAGCTGGGGAAGCGGGCCGAGCTGGTCAAGCTCGATGCCACGAGTTTCGGGAGCCGCGAGCGGATCGAGGCCGACCGCAAATTCATCGCACGGGCCAACTTCGCCACGCACGTCGGCGAGTTGGCCGCTGCCGAGTTCGAGGAACGCAAGGACGAGGTGAAAGCGTGGTACGCGGAGCGCGTGAGGGCGAATGCCGCCACGCTGCTGAGCTGGTGCGGCCATGACGTTCTGTGGGTGGACGAAGGCCTGCAAAAGACGTTCACCCGTTTCACGGGCAACGTGGGGGGCGTCCGTTCCAGAGAGGTGAACAAAAGTGCCGGAGCGCCCACGCACACGACCCGTCAATTCCTGCGGCGGCTGAGCATGGAGGAAAGCACCTGGGAGCAGCGGTACAACGCGGCAGGCGTTGTCCTTGGTGGGCATGGCCGGGGTTCAAAGCTGCTTTGCCACATGAACGGCACGGTGGCGAGCTACTGGGTGGGCATCTACCCGGCGAATCCGCCCGAGCTGGCCCTGGTGGCAGGCTGCTCGGTGGACGAACTGCCGGACGTGCTCCAGCACTGGAACTTGCTGGAGACGTACACGGGCAACCAAATTCTCCAGCGGATCGACCCGATGATCTGGAAAGCGCACAACCCCTGGCGGAAGCTGAAACTCTCGGTGTTGATTCCCTTCTCGAAGCGGGCCATGGCGCAGATCGCCAAGGCTCCGGTTGTGACGCCTGACTTGCCACGGTTGCTGCAAGGCGAAGGGAGCACGCCATGATGACCTCCCCCGAGCGCCAAGCATGGCTGCTGCGCGCCATCGCCGCAGAGCAGTATGTGGACGTGCTGAATGCGCCTTTTGTGGATACCTACGTCAGAGCGACGGGAGCCAAGGTGCAGATCATGACCTGGGGGGCCAACCGCTGCCGCATGCTGGCCTCGGACTTGGCCAGGATGCACGACAGAGGCTGGCTCAAGAAGTTCCGCGTGGGCCTCGGGAGCAACTGGCAGCCGGGTTTCCCCAGGTGGGTGAACAGCTACAGCCTTTCCGGGGTGGGCAGAGATGCCTTCGACGCCATGACCGCACCGGACAATGAGAACCGGGTTTTCGCGCTGACCGACAGCGATGGAGAGGTGACATGCCACCGCTGTATTCAGCTTGGCTGCGACACGACCTATGGCAAGGGCGAGGCCTTTCTTACCGGCCCTGGGCACTCGCCTTTCGATGGCGAGGCGCACTACTTCTGCCGGAAGCACTTGGACAAGGATGCCACCATCGCAGAAGGCATCTCTGATGACTAGCGCTACCCTGGGGGCAGAAAAGGAAACGCCCTCACAAGGAGGGCGTTTCTCAATCGGGCCGCTTTGCTATCCCCATGCTTGGATGGGAACCCTTGGAGGGCGGGTCAGCGCGCAGTTTTCACTGCTCCGTTTATACGCTGAGTGGCCCATTATAGCGACTTGCTCACTACTGACAACCCTGGGTGCATTTGCTTGAATCCAAGCAATTAGTGTGTATCATTAAGCAAGCAAAAGGAGCGTCCCTCGCATGGAACAAGACCAAGTTATTCTCGATGATGGCGAATTCTTCATCGACCTGAACTGCAACTACGAGGCCAGTAATGCTCCGGGCTTTTTGGAGCGGCGCTGCCCGTACAGTGCAACGACTCCTGGCGGTTTCGAGTGCATCGGTAGCTTCGACAAGGCGCTTGACGGGACGTGGAGGGCAAATGTGAACGCTCCCTATGATCCTGACACGGACGGAGATTGCCGTATCGTCGCCAAAGGCGTCTCTCGGTTGGACGCTATTGCCGCGCTCTGGCGCGAGCGCCGCACCGCTCACGTCAAAACCTGGGTTTGAAATGGTAGAAAAAATCAGGCAACGCGCCCCAGGCGCTGGGAAACCAACAACCGATGGCGTTACGGTGGTCGAACGCCGGAACGTCATGATCGACCCCCCAGGCCTGGAGGTCTTGGAGAAGATCGGCGGCGGCAACCTGTCGCTTGGCGTGCGTGAGGCCGCACGGCGGCTGAAAGAGAGCGGCGACACGGCGAAGTTCTCCAAGAAGCGACACGATGGACGCCAAAAGGGCTTGCAGACCTCTAATTAGTGTGTATTATTAAGCCATGGACAAACAGGAGAACTCCATGGCTATCGAGCTTCCGACCATCACGATTGCCGAGCTGCACAAGCAGCTCCAGGCGTACATTGACCAAGGCCTGGGCGACGTGCCCGTGGTTGCAACGGACTGCCGTGGCCGCTATCCGTTCCAGGCCTACACGGTGCTCAACGAGTCGGGCTACACGGATGCCTTGCTGCTCTATGTGCGTCCCGACGCTCATTTCGCCCAGCGCAACCCGCTCCCCTTGAACTGGGGGTCGAGCCGCGTTGCGGAGTGGAACGCAGAAGCTGACCGCGTGAAAAGCGTCTGCGGTGCGTTCTACGGCATGGCTGGCCCCAAGCCCGCAGAAATCCGTCAGGCGCTGTCGCACTTGGCGGATGTGACGGAAGCACGCGAGCGTGCTAGTGATGACAGCGTACCGGAGTGCCTGCGCAACCTGTCGAGTACCGAGGTGGCCGATACCGTGCTGCGCGCTCGCGCTGCGCTCGCGTTCGAGGCGACAGCGGCTGAAACAGCAGGAGCAGCCGCGTGAAGCCTTGGCTCGATCTGGAGGCCGTGTCGATGCCTGCTCGCATCGCACGCCTACCGCGCGATCCGCGCTGCCCCGTTCGAGAGTATTTCGTGGTGGAAGGCGGGCGAGGAAACGACCGCACCTGTTTCCGCCAATCAAGAAGCAATCCATGAAGGGAGTTGATATGCTGACCAAAATCCGTGCATGTGCATCCACGCTGCTGCTGGCCGCGTTCCTGGCGGGCTGCGCCTCGCCCTACCAGAAACTCCCGGTGCGCACTGGGACTGTCACCGAGACGCAGCAATCGCTGCGCAAGGTGTTCCAACCCAGCGCGGGCGGTGCCGCAGCCGGTGCCGCCGTGGGCGGCGTGGTCGGAAACCAGATCGGCAAGGGCAGCGGGCGAAAGGTCGCCACGGCCTTGGGCGTGCTGGGCGGCGCGGCAGTGGGCGCCGCCGCCGCTGGCACCGAGAAGATGGTGCCCTACTCCATCGTCTCGTTCCGCGACAACGAAACAGGCCAGATGTACGAGGCAGCGATTGACGGCCCTTGGCGTCCTGGCATGGCGATCCGCTACTCCATCACCGAAGATGGCAAGCTGGTTCTTCGCTGATTGCCATGCCGATCACAAAGCGTCCTTGCTCCAATTGCCCCTTCCGCGCTGACGCGGGGGCAATTGAGCTGCGTCCTGGGCGGCTGGAGGGCATCGTTGCAGACCTTCTGCAAGATGACCAGCAAACCTTTGTGTGCCACAAGACACTAGACAGCCAGCGCATGACGTGCGCTGGAGCTGTCGCAGTGATGGCGAAGCTGGGCAGGTTGCCGGTAATTGCACGTCTTGGCCTCGTGCATGAGGTCATCACCGTGGCCGACATTGAGGCCAGCAAGCAGCTAGTGATTGATCCAGCCGATTTGGAGGTCACGCGGGATGCCGCCGCTTGGCCGACCGTTGGTTGAACGAAACCCCGCCTTTCCATTCATGTCTGCCGCATCTTTGATTGCCACCCACATGAATGCCCCTTACGGCAGGATCGTGAGCGCCGAGGATGTGGTCGCCTCTTTCAAAAGTGGCGTTTTTGCAGCCTCATCCAAGGAAGCAAACGACATACTGGAAGCACTGTTTATCGAAGTGTCGCCAGACCTGATCCTCAAGTGCGCTGAGCAGATTCAAGTACCCGTGGAGATGGTCAACCATCTCTATCAAGCAGCCCTAGATCGCGGCCTCATGCATAGCCATGCCTGGGAAAATGCCGTGAGAGCATTCACCTAATTCTCAAGCGCTGGCCGAGGCTTACAACGAGCCATCACCTTGAGAATTTTGGCGAGCGCATAGCGCAGTGAGGTGCGCCCCCAGGTCAACAACACCCGCACTGCGCAGCTCGACGGCTACGCGCATTGATCGACCCTCATCTCTTGGCAGCAAAACCGCCCTGGCGCCCTCGTAGGGGTGCGGCAAGGGGTGCCATAGCCATGTCGCCCGAAAAGCACGCATAGCCTCAGCAAATGCGTTCGTGGCCCCATCGTCCTGGCAGTTGATGGCAAACATCTCATAGTCGCGGCGCAATGAAGCGATGGCAAGCGCGTTGAGCGAGTAGGTGTAGCGCCTACCGCGCAACGGCACACGCTGCCCCAGGCGGGCCGCAAGGTACTTTGCGGCAGCAGTATGGTGCGAACCACCATCGTTCATCAGCCAAAGACGCCCATCCCATTGGTATCGAGTGAAATGGTCAGTGGTTCCAGGGATGTGGATGATGCGAATTTCTTTGTGCGCAAGGCTCTTGACCAACTGCTCCTGATTCACCTCCGAGATCAGCCACTGGCACCGGGCCTCGGCCATGGCGTCAGTGGTGGCGAAGGCCCACAGGTCTGCTTTTGATGCCGCAAAACCGTCTATGTCGGTCACGTCACAACACCAGTCCTGCTCGATCTCGCAGCGGGCGATCTCAGCGTATTCGGGGCGGGTGATGCTGAAACTCTGCCACCCACCTCCAGAGGTGTGCCATCCCATGAGGGAGCCACGCTGGCGGCGCGGCCAGCTCAACGGGGAGTGCTTGCCCAATTCATGCCAGCAAGGCACGCTGCTCGCGTGAATGCAGGGCTCAGGCTCATCCAGATGGATGCGTATCTGCGGATACGCCGCAAGCATGCGACAGAGAGTTGCCGGATGCCCGAATTCCTCCCGGACTGCTTCAACGAAGCGATTGAGCATTGTCGGCATCGTGAAAATGACGCTCGCACGCAATAGCCCTGAGCTTGGCAACGTCCACGCCATCGACCTGGGGCGCCGCACCGAGGTCGGAGGCTTGGCACACGGATTTTGCGATCAGGTGCGCCAGATACATGCCTTCACGCTCGTCCTTTTCAGCCACATCGACGCAGAAATCAGCTTGCCGCCCGGACATGAACTGCAACGCATGCGTAAGCGTCCAGTTCAAGCCCACAGAGGCCTTGAGCTGCGCGAGCGCTGCCTGTAATTCGTCCTCGCAGCCCGTGGTCGCGGAAAGCACCACCGCTGCGCAAATGCGCGCCTTCGGCAGCTCCGCAGGAGCGGCCATGCGCATCTTGGCGATCTTGTGCCGCAGCGCAGGGCTGGTCATTGCGCGCTCGCATCGACTGGAGGCGCCTGCCTTTTGTCGCGCAGGCTCAACTCCAGCTCCTGCCCACGCTCAAGCCTCGCCAGGGCGCCGCGTCTGACGGGCTCAGGCCCGATCTTGAGGCGCACGGTGTTGAGGTTTACTTCCACCTCAATTACAGGCAGTCCAGCGGGCGTGTAGATGCCCGCCACCCTTGACTGAGCCTCGACTTCAATCAGCTTGGCAATCCGCATCGCCGTCAGCGCGCCAGGATCATTCTGGTGCGCGTCGATCTTGTCGATGAGTTCTCTGGTAGCAGGAACAAGCGGTAGTCGGCTCAGGTAGTCTGACACCTCCGCAAGCAGCTCGAACGTGTCGCCAAGAACAGCAGCGAGATGATCCATGGTGTGGATCGGATTGGGTTGATTGAACGGCTTGATGCCATCCCAGGCTTCTTCCACTTCTATGCTCCCGAGGAAAGTATCAATGGCTGGGCCATTGGAGGCCCCAGGCCTCACACACGGCCAAGATTCGCTTCTCCCCTTCTGGAACCAGCTTGTAGAGGTCTGCCCGCCCCCACCGCAGAGCATCCAGGCAGACCAGCATGTCATCACTGATCGCTACGTCAACCGTCCGAAGATCAAACGGATCAAGGGGAAATGCCTGACCGTTGAATGTCGATGCGATGAAACGCGCCACGGTGCGAATCTGCCCACTGTCGCGCTTCTCCGCAAGATCAAGAAGACGCTCCAGGGCGTGCGCCGCCTGGGCCTGCGCACGCTGCGCACGCTGCGCACGATCCGCCCAGTTTTGCTCCGTCTCGCCGCTATGCATACATGCCTCCGCTGTAGGATGAGCAAATATTACACACTAATAAGGACATTCCGAGGGCTACTGGCAAAAAAAACCAGCGGTCGTGCCGCTGGTTAAAGGGAGGGAGTCGAGGTACTTTTATTTCACAGACTCAGCCTTGGAGTAACCGTAGTTTAAGCTGCCGCTTCTGCTTTTTGCTCCGATTCGAGCTGCCGCATCTGCGCGTAGGTTTGGGCGAAAACCTGATTTGCTATAGGCAGGTACTTCCGCACAAGCGGCTGCTCGTGCGGAAAACTATTTGCGAGAACATATTCCTTCGACTGCAATTCAACGGCTTTCCGACCGTACTGGTAGAGCACGTCATTGCGCTCTTGCACAGGGAGCTTCGCTACCGCCTTCATGGCCGGGAATGCAACGGAAACGGCCCCAAGGAAGGCCATTCGCATGCCTTCGTAGTCAGCCCGCAGCGCTTGCGCCTGCTCTTGCTGCAACTGGATGTGCTGACGCAACTGAGCATTTTCAGCGGCAAGCCGTTCATTGGCCGAGTACAGCTTGTCGATGGTGGCGTCACGTTCGGCCACAGCCGCGTTGCCGAGCACAGTAGCCTCATTCCACCCACGGGTGTACCCGTTCTCCATGCCTAAGTCGATACCGACATCCAGCCCACGCGCATGACCATTGTTGTAGCCAACGGACTCAGCAAGATATGGATCAGAAAAACGAGACATAGGGCACTCCTTGGGATTGCGTGCTTATTAGTATGCACTAATTATGAGAATTGTCCATAGGGTGGTCATGCCGCCCTAGCGTCATCACCACGGCCTCGGGGCGCTTCCATGACATTGTTGAGCAATGAATCCGTATCCTCTGGCCTTGAGGCTTCTTCATGGATCGCCTGCCCATTCTTATCGACGTGCATGGCGTGCCCAGGCTCCTGAATAGGGGTGTCGTCGTGCATTGGTCGAGCATCCGTGTTTACCGGCTCGTAGGCCGTATCGCCATCAGCGCCCTTTAGGGCTCGTGTGGCGGAAGGCGTCTCCAGGGCATGGTCTTGATCTGCAACGGCGCTGCTCGCCATCAGAGCCGCGCCCGCGCCCACCGCCGCGCCTGCGGCGCCCGTCGCGCCAGGGCGACGGGTTTCATTCTGTGCAGGCCCCTTTGACTTGGCCGCGTCAGCAGGCACGTTGTCAGGCACTGTGCCTGACTTTGCCTGCCCCGTCTCGGAGAGCAATCGGTTTTCGCCAGGAACAGCTCCAGCCCGACTATTGCCTCCACTGCCAGCACTTGGGAGGCGTCCGCCGCCAGCAGCGTAACCGGCGCCACCACCACCGAGTCGGCGTGCTGCGCCTGTCTCACGAGCATTTGCACCATGACGTTCCATGCCAGCGCGCATTTCAGAGGTTGCCTGTGTTTCGCCAAGCGGCTTAATACCTGCGCCGATCCACGTCAAAATCGCATCGGGCAGCGTATTGGTCAATCCATAAATCATGTAAACCACGGGGAGCAGCAACATCCCGTACATGATGAGCCAGTTTTTCCATGTTAGAAACTGGACAAAAAATCCAATCGACTCGGCACTGCTTACGTTAGCCGTTCGCATTGCCCAAAACGCCTTTGAAACATAAAGCACAATCGGATTTGCGAGCAACATCGCAGCAAACAATGCAGCAATAATTAGGACAGGCCGCATAAACAGCGACAGGAACATCAAATAGCCTTGTGTTTGGCTACCAACAAATGTCCGGTCTGGCGTCATGTGCATAACGGCCCACAGCGGAGCAGCAAAGACTGTCTGCAATACCGCCAGAAACCACCCGATGACCGCAATAATGAAAATGGTGTACGGAAGACTTGGAAGGAAAACACCAAAATAGAAGGCGAGCTTATCGAGCCACCACAGCATATCAACAATGGGCTCAACAAAGATGGTTTTAACCAGCTCAACCAGAGCTGAAACGACCGTAGAAACACCTCCCAAAATAGGCACCCCGGAAGTCGCACCAGCAGCAGCCTTCGCGCCACCAGAAACCTTCACAATCACATTTTTCGCGGTATGCAGAGTGGTACTTGCCACTTGGAGAATGTCTCCAGTTGCCTTTATGCGGGCGATGGCATCAGTATTTCCATCAGCGCCAATGGCCGTATCTGTAACGGTCTGCATAAAGTTGCCAACCATGGAGTTGAGCGCCTTGTTGCCGCGCTCGCCAATCTGGTCAATATCCACATCGTCCCAATCAGAGGGAATGATGCTGGCAATGTTCGATGTATCCGTGAGGGATGTAGCCGAGTGGCCGGAAGCGGTCGAGGTGCCGTCTGTTGCCTTGCGAGCAATCACGGCGGGCATGATGGCGCTCTGCCGCACAAGGTTGCCCTTGGCATCGTCGGGCAACCACGCCAGAGCAGGTTGCGTCACAGCGCCTGGGGACTCGGCGTATATCTTGCGCAGTTCTTCACGAATTCCGCTCAGTCGCTGGTAATACCCTCCAGCCATCGCCCAGCCATCTTTTGTAATGTCTGTCGTGAATTTCTCCATTAGGGTCTTGAGTGTGTTATCAGACTCCATGCGAGATTTGAGATCGCTCAACATAGCCGCTTGAGCGTTGTCCACAATGATATTGAACTGGGTAACACTTACCCCGCTCCAGTCTTTATTTACATCTGTCGGCCATGAGCTTACCCAGGAATCAATGCTGCCGATCATGCCCTTCACGGCGGTGAGCTTTGCTGCAAGAATTGCATCGCGCAAAGCACTAATTGCCTGATTATTAGCATCGCGGGCCGCATCGCTATATGCGGCAGAGAGAATATCCCCGCTTGTAGATACCGTAGGCGTAGGCGCTTTCGACAAATACTCATATAAGTTTACGGTTCCGCAAATAGCATTACCGCCGCCCAGCGGGGCAGCGGTATTGCGATCCTTGAATTCATAAATGTAAGTCTTCTTGATCCCCGACTCTAGTGTTGAGCGGTCAGGGGTGCCATCGACATTCAGGGCAACATTGGGAGGTGTCAATCCAGTCACCACCCCATCACCGTAAACGCCGTTCACGGTTTTTGCACAATATGCAGAAACCATGTATGCCGAAGCCAGCTCGCGCATGTTGTAGAGCGGAAAATCCTTGTTGGCCGTAGCAGTGGAGCCGACGCCGATTTGCTGACTGACGTTCTGCAAAGAGCCCGCAATAATTCCGTTTTGCACGCCAAGTGCGAACGTCCCATTTGCAAACCCAACAGCCCATAGTGAAAACATCATCACTACGAGCTGAATAAACGAGTACCCCGTACCCGTGGGCAAGAGCACGGCAGCACCCGAGACGATGCGAACAGGCGTCCACAGGCTCGACCAATTGCGGCCAAAGGCCTCACCATCGTTCGCCGTGTTGATGACACCCACCACCGTCACAAAGCTGACGATGAGCGTTGCAATCGTCAGCACGCCACTGTTGAAGTACCCCATCATCGTTGCGATGACGTTCACAACCGGATCAACGCCGGATGGATCAGCGCCAAGCGTGAGGTTGCGGATCACTGGGCCAAAGACCGTTTGCAGGATGCTTACTGTTACATCCGTGCATGGGTCTGAGGAACAGGGAGTGAAGGGCATTGTTGCCATATGTCCGTCCCGAAGTTGTGTAACCAATTCCCCCCGGATTCTCGCAGGATGGGGGCGCCTTTTCAATCTTTCCGCATCAATATAAACTGTCTGCTAGTGGCGCCAATTATTGAAACTTCAAAAATATGTCATTACGTGAATTGAACTACTCCCAGGCTGCATCATGGGTGCGGGATCGCTGCACGACAAAGACGACCGAGGGCGAGGTGTCTGCGGCTCTGCACTCGCTGGCTCATGCCGCTGCGCGGGCCGAGGCCGACTGTGCCGTCGAAGGCCTTTTTCCAGGCTCCAGCCTTGAGGTTCTTTTGTCACGCGACCTTGACGGACAGCCGCCAAGCCTTCCGCCGCTCCCCGTCAAGGTCGAGCTGGAAGCCATGCGCGCTATCGGTGAAGCGATCACCAAAGAAATGCAAGCATCAGGCACAAAGCTGCTCACGCTGCGCGTTCAGGGCTGCGGCGAGATCGTGGTGTTCAAGCCTGAGATGCGGGAAACCGTGCTCTTAGGCACAAGAACAACACTCCTTGGCTAAAAGGGGAGCCTCATGACGCCAAGCAAGCATCCCGAGCCTCGGTTTGAACCCGAAAGCGCCTTTCTGAATGAACGCCTGTCTCAAGACCGCCCCTCTCGGCTCGCGGTGCGCGTGGTGCTGGACTTGGCACAGGCCCCAGGCCATATTGCCCAAAGGCTGAGCGAAGCAGCAGCCAGTGTGGGCGATCAAATGTGGACTGCATTCAAGCAGCACGTCGCCAACTTGGCCGACGAATCGCATGCCATCGCCACCAAACTAGCCTTTGCAGAGATCGGGAAGGTGCCGCCCGCGATGCAGGCCGAATTGATCCGCGAGGGCAAGGGCGCAACCATCGTTTCCGAGGCGGCGGTACGCCAAAGGCGCATGGCACCAGAGGTGCAGGCCGCGCTCATAGAGCACTGCAAGGATCACACGACGAGCATGCAAATGTTGGCCGCTAGGCCGGATGCGACCTTGAGCACCCTGGCGGCCCTGGCCGAGAGCAGCGATCACCGCACACGGCTCAATGTGGCTGCGAACATCGGCCCTCGGATGCGAATATCCGAACAAACACTTACAACCGAAAAAGCTGCTATTTTTGATGCTCTAATAGTGAATTACGAGAGCGATTTCGCTCCCTACCTTGTACCTGTGTGCCGATCTTCGGATCAACTGGGGAGGATGTTCGACAAGACTTCAAAGGCCCTCGGCATGGTCGAGGCCTTCGTGGAAAACCCTTACACGCCAGACCGCGTGCTCATCGAGATAGCATCGTCCCCCACGTTGCAGCTCGTGCAGCGCGATGTTGCCAAAAGCGCGAAGGAAATGTTGCAGGTTAGAGCTGATCTGCGCGAGTCTGATGTGCGCGAATCTTCCAGCCCTTACGACGATACGGCACCATCGTGACACCAAGCATCAATATGTCGAATTTGTCCGTCCGCAAAGCCAGCGAAGCTGCTATTGGCATCGCCACTCTGCGCCATTTTGCCTCCACGCCAGATGACAGCCCTCGGCTGGACAGCATGGCCGGGGAGATTCTTGGCGGGCATAGCACTGCGCGAACGATTCGCACAACGATCAGCACCCTAGCCGAGCGCGAACACGACTGGATCAAGGAGCGCGCTACACACGCCACCATATCCTCGCGTGTCAACGAACGGCGCGAGCGCGAGCTGGCCTCCATGATAACTGTCCATGCAGCGGCCCTTGCCACCCTGCATGTCAGCCCGTCACTGCGCAACGATCCATCGGGCCTCGATGCGCTGCAAGAGAACTATGTGACCGCCATGGAGGCTATTGACCAGTTCCCGATGGGAACTGGAGCCAAACAAGCGCTGCGAGCGCATTTGGTCAGCGAGGCCGAGCTGGCCGTTCCAGAGTCAGCCCGCGCGAAAGTGGGTGAGATGATGGCGCAAGCCGAGCAGACCTACTTGAAGCGCTATGCCGAGTCGGTGTACGCCCATTACGACGAGCCCGACAACGACACATCGTTGTCCATGTGAGAAAGGTTGCCATGACCTCCCCTGCCTCTTTCCAAAGCATGTCGTCCTCCGTCCTGCCCTCGCAGGAGCGCGAGGTCTTGATCGCCAAGCAATCCGCACTTGCCAACCATGGCCAGCAGACGCGGATTGCTTTGAGCAAGCTCCCCCCTTCCGTGGTGGACACCCTCATGGCCGACTACAAGGCGCCCAACCGCAATGCGCTCGATGAGGTCTTTGTTGCCATGGCCGAACGTGAGCGCATCATCGAATCCGCTGAGAAAGGCCAAAATCTCGATGTGGAGTGGCTCCAGAGCGGCACCGAAGCCCGCCGTCGCATGGACGAGGCGGGCCTGGGCGCGGATGATCCCTGGAACAGTGCGCCGTCTATCTGACCCAAACCACACCATGCAGAACGGCCCTCGGGGCCGTTCGCTTTTTTGACTAAGGCCTACGCAACAACCGCTTTAGCCAGCCGTTCGGGGCACGCACCTGGGTGATCGGCTCGAACGTCGCTGGATTTTTCAACAGGGCATAGACCGTCTTGTTGTAGCCCTTGTGTATCGAACCTTCACCTAGAAGAACCGCGCCAGATCGCGGCGATTCATCGCCTCTTTGGCGGCTTCGTTGAGCACAGCCACCACATCCCCCTGCTTCATCGGAATACCCATGCCCTGGGGCCTTCCAACGTCAACCACGATGCCCTCGGAGACGGTGATCTCCACCGGCACAACGTAGCTGCATTGGGCCATCTGTTCTCGCTTGGCTTTCTGGTCGCAGAAAAAGCCAACCGTCAGAGGCGGCAACGTCACGTCCATGCACTGCACGCCCGTGGTGGACAAATAGAGCCTGTCGGAAACGTAAGCTGCCTCGAACGGCATGACGGTCAGCCATGCCATCTCGAAGCTCTGCGCACCCAGCAAAAGGGTGCTGCCCTCTGTGGAGAAGGCGAATCTGCTTGACTGCAACGGGCTCAACATCACCACGGAGCCATGGCGGGGATGGCGTTTGATCTCATCACGCCGGAAGTTGCCCGCCCAGCGCATGAAATTCGTGTACGCGGCCAGGAGCGTCGTCGCTTTCTGGATACGCTTCTTGTCTTCTTCGGAAATCTCAGGTGCGTCGTTTTCTTCCGGTTTCGCCATCACGCGCTCCCTTTTTTTTCGCGGTCTTGACTGGGGCATCTGCCACACTGCCCTGCTTTGGCTTCTGCGCTTCCTTCGCACGGTGTCGCGCGTCAATGAGCATAAAGAAGTCCGACAACAGGACGTTGAGCGCGCGATTGGGCGTGTACCCTCGACGCTCGGCCTCAGCTATCACTCTTTCCTCGACCTTCAAGTTCAAGGTGTACTTATTCGCACTGGTTGTCTTGCGGGACTTCATCGTGGAGAGGCCCATCTGCCGCGCCATCACCATGATGGTGTCGTAGTCGCGCAGGGTCAGGTTGAAGTGCGCTCGCACGTCAACCATCCTGCGCGGCTGGGCAAGGTGCTCCCCTTCCTTGATCCACTGGATCACAAAGGGCATCTTGACGAAAAGCTGGTAGAGCTTCGCCAGGAGGTTGAAGCCGTAAGCGATTTGGGTCTGTTCGACGGCTCCGCGCTCGGCATCCGGGCGTGCGAGGTTGCTCGCCAGGGTTTTCAGCGTGATCTCGTTGTCCATTGCCAGCGGATCACGGTTCTTTTTTGTCTCCAAGAATGCTGGCGATTCGCCTCGGACGTAGTAGATCGAACCTCGGCGCGAGACTTCGAGCTGCAAGAAGGCGCAGGCCGCACAGAAAACGTCTTCGGTGCAGAGCTGATGGCGAACCATCGCGGCCACTTTCCCGCCCTCAATCTCGCCGACAGGGTGCGCAGCAAGCGATGCGCGAAACTGGGCATCGTATTGCTCGTATGCGGCTCGTTTGGCCTTCACTTCCTCAGCCGTACCCTCGGGCATGTGCTTGGTTTTTTCCTGGGCCAGCACACCCGAGGTCAGCACGATGCGCTGGAGATCGCGCAGCAGGTTGAAGTAGCTCTTGATCGGCAGAACCTTGTGCGAGATCAGCACCAACCGGCGTAGCAGGATTACGGCATCGGTCAACTGCTCTGTCGAAGGGATTAACAAATAGCGGGTTTGGGTCGCAAAATCCACTATCTCTGCGCTGAGGTTCAACAGCGCAGCGGGGTCTTGTTCTAGGTTACTGAGTTCGCGCATACGTTGTACGTTGCTCTGTAATTGATGTGTAAGCTGCGACTATGGCAGACATTTCACTTACGCCGCTTTCGCACAGCAACTTAATGTAGAGCCGTGCAGGGCCAAGCTGCTCATCCTCCTTCCATTTCGGGATCAGCTTGTCCTCCCTGTCGCGGGCGAGGCTTGTCAGGTGTCGCGCTGCGGCATCTCTCCATGCCTGCCGCTGCGAAACCGGCACAAGGCTGAAATCTCCGCGCAAAACAGGCCCGCCGTCGCTCATCACTGTGCCGCGAGACAACCAAGATCACCGTTTTTTCCGGGATCAAGGCCCATTTCACGCAATGTTTGGCGTGTGATCTCAATTTGCTCGTCACGAGCGCGAGGGTCATTTGCAAGCGCCTTGTTGACCGCCACCTGCACGGGGTCGGACGGCGCGGCCATGATCTTGAACACAGCCACCAAAAGCAACACACCCAGGACGCCCAGGAACGCCAGCATCTTCTTGCTCATGCGTGCTTTGGGCGTGCCTGCGTTCGCACGAATCGAGCCCGTACCTGCATAACCCAGCGCAGGGCGTGGCATCCAAGACTGGGAATCGCCGCCCTCATACCGGCGACTGTCCATCGACCCGCTTGCGACCCCTGCCACAGCCGGGTCGGCCACCATGTCCAGGCTCGCATCGGCGAAAGCATCAGCGACGCCCTGACGAACGATCTGTTCGATCTCGTGCTCTGGAGGGAAGCTGAACTTCCCTTCTTTGTCGCGCTTGCCATCGCATTCGAGGGCGAGCTTGAAATCCGCCAGGAGGTACTTTGCAGGATCGTCTTCGCCAGTATTCGTCAGCAGGTTGATCTTGCCCGTGACATAACGCCGAAGGGCGGAATCCTCGCATTTGAGATCGTCCACGCTTGTACTGATGCTGAGCACACCCGTGGTATCGACCATCACCACGCGCGGCGAGCGCTGGAGATCAATATCAGTTGCCGTATCGAAGGACAGGACGAGGCGGTTGCTTGCCGTGCCGCGAGCAACAACGCGAAGCTCGGGGGCGAAGTCGGGCAGAGTGTATTTAGCCATGGGAAATTACTTTTTCGGTTTGCCAAGAATGTCTTCGATCACAACTTGCTCAGAAACGCCCATCATCATTCGGGCCTTGCCAGAGCGGCGATCAACAAAGAAAGCAACAGGTACGCCGGGGTTCGGCTCGTTGTTTTGCTTGAACGCCTCGAACATGAAATCGAGGTTGTTGTCGAGCTGCTTCATCTCGAAGTCAGTAGGAGGCGTGTTGATTTGCTCGTGATTCCCAAGAACGCGAGCAACAGCATCCGGGGTGCTGGCACGCAAGATGGTTGCCGCGAGGGGAAGGCCCTGCTCAGGGCGCCCCAAGGCCACCGTTGGAATCCACTTAATCGTGGCCCCGGCCTTAACATGCTCGCGCGTATTGAGGTACGCACGGCGGCAATAAGGGCAGCGCGGGTCAATGATGATGTAAAGCGTGTCCCCAGGCCCGCCCTTCCCTTCCTTGTAGCCAGCCAAGCCATCTACCAAGCGGATTGCTTCTGGAATCTGAGTGGGTGCCTTGCCATCAAAGGCCGAGGGCAACGCATTGGGGCCGCTCACGAGATTGCTCTTGGGTGTGGCGGGCGCCACCACTTGAGGCAAGTGAGCTGCGAAATTAGGGTCTGCCCCTGTGGGGGGCACCATCAAGGCCTCAGAGACGTTCTGACCTGTCTCCAAATTCCACACGACCCCCGAAAAAAGCGCCTTGCCGTCAGCGGTGGTGTAGAGCTGAACGGGCTTGCCAGACTTGCTGATGACCGTCCAAACGGTCACGCCGCCCACCGGCAGCAGTTGCTTTGTCACAGGCGTGCCGTAGCGAGACAGGTGCTGCATGACCGCATCGCCCTGCAAAGGCTGCGCCTGGGCGCCCTGTGCCATAGCCTTTTGGGAATCGCTTTGCGCCTGCTTTAAAGCAGCTTGCATCTGCGCATCCATCTCAACTGCACCGAGGCCCTGTGCTGCGGGGCCAATCAGCGCAGGAGCAGGCAATGACGCAGGGGGAGGCAGTCCAGTGGATGCAGGCGGTGGCGGCAGCTTGATCTCGGGACGCTCGACATTCGGCGGCTGCGCCGCTGCCAACTTTTCCACGATCTCGCCACTGAAATCCGGCGAGCGCGGAGGCGCTTTGAACTCAGCCATGCCGTCTGCTGACAGCGGCTGTGCGGATTGGAGACGACCCGCGACGAGCCACCCTCCAAAAAGCAAAGCCGCCGCGACAGCGGAGGCGATTGCAATTTTCTTACGTGTTAATTCCATGAGACACCCAGTTGTTGCTGGGCAAAATACTACCACTTATTTGAAAAAGCGTTACGACTGATTTTTAACGATCTCTCATATATACCAATCGTTTCACGTTTTTGACTGTGTTTTGGCAACAGTCAATTCCTCGGGAACGGACTCATGGATGGTTGTCTGCCCCTTGCGGTAGGCCTCACGATCCGCAGGGCGGTACTTGAACGCTGTCAAAGCGGCTTCCAATGCGCTGATAGCCTTGTCGAGCTGCGGCTCCACCAAGGGCTCGCCAGACTTGATTTCGTACAGATAGTGGACGTGGACGGCCCCTCCTTCTGCGTAGGCGCCCTGGCGCCCGAAGTTCTGGAGGACATACCAGAGAGTGCGGTCGTAGAAGCGCATCCAGCGCATGTCCGCTGGCGGCAGCACGCCCAGGCTGCGCGCAGAAATGAACATCGAGAACAGCACCGTGCGCACATAAGCATGCTTCGACAAGATGGCCTGCATCGGCTTACAGTTGATGTGGCGGGCAATCGTCTCTCGTGGCAACGTCAAATCAATCTCAGGCTTCAACCACGCCAGAGGGTCGGGCTCGGGCGCCCCCTGGCCCGCTTCTTCTTTGCCTTTTTTCTTTGATCCATCTGCCTTGGGTGGCTTGAACTGATCCCAGCACCAGTTGACCATCTGGTTGGATTCTTCAACGCATTTTTTGAATTCTTTGTCCTCCAGCGAGCCATCCGTGGCAGCGACACGCGGAATGGCGATGGCGAGCAACAGTGTCTCGGCTGGTGTCAGGTTGGCAACCCCTGTCCAGACGGCACCAAGCTGCTCACGAAACACTCGCTCTGCCTTCGCCCGATCCAGCACGGGTGTGCATGACCCATCGGCCTCATCAATCCAGCCATCGCCCGCTTCGCCGGTATCGGCGATCAGGCGGTGATGGAAAACGAACTGTCGAGACGTGCGAGACATGCCCAGGACTGGATCGTCCAGTGGCGTCTCGATCAGATTGAGCGCATCAAACATGCGCAGGTGTCGATACAAGGGCTTCTTCGCGCGCACGAAGGTATCGACGTTGAACGTCTTTGCGAATCGCAAATTTGGATGCAAGGACTGGATTCGCGCAAAAATCTTGAAGGCAAACAGCAGCACGAACGGCAACAGGAGCACATTGGTGTAGAACGCGAGATTGCTGATCTCCTTCCAACTCATTGTGCTGAAATCGCGCGTGCAGCGCTCAAGCAAACCCGTGGCGGCGCAGCCTTTCTGGAACCATCGAGCAAAGGCCGTCGCCCCAGGCACACCAAGCGAGCCCAGGAAATCAAGCCACCAAAGCTCTACACGGCGCACATAGGTGTACGCCGTGGAAAGCTCCGTATGAAACATGATCCAGGCGATCCAGATGCCTATGATGGTGCCCACCACCAGGGCGGCAATCATCGTGAAGTCATCAACTGTTCTACCGGCTCCGTTACCGCCGCTGCTGCTCGCCATCAACCGCCTCCTTAATCCTTGCTACTGCCGCCGACGAGAGATTGCAGCCCGCCCCACTGCGGCTTAGCCCGTGGCCGTTCGGCCACGGGCGCAGGCGCAGGAGCGGCCTCGTCTGCCGGAGGCACCGCATCGGGCGTCTTGTCCATTGCCACAGGCTCAAGGGGCGCGGGAATGGGCGCTGCGGGCCGCACCCTGCCCTGCGCCCCTTGAGCCTTGATGAATTCCGCCGCCGAGCGGAAATCAGGCGGCGCACCATCTGGCGCGAACAGCTCAGCAAGAACACGGTTCAGCGCCGACTGATCCCCGGCCAGTTCTGGCGCGCTGCACATGCTCAAGGCACGCTGATAGCCCAGCAGGGCGTAGTTGCGCAGCAAGTCAGACTTGCGCCCGCGCACCGTGCATTGCTCAAGCTCCTGCACGAGCTGGGAATCATCGGTTGGCGAGAGATACATGCCATGCCGTTTACGTGCCATGATCGTCTCCTTGTCGGCCCGCCTGGGCCGTGACGGCGTTGCTGCGGCTGTCCTTGAAGCCAGCACGCACCAAGGCGCGCAGCAGCCTGCCGCGAGTGGCCTCATCTGTCTTTTCGAGATCACCCAACAAGCGGCTTTCAGCCTCGTAATCGGTATCGAGCGCTGTGGACACTCGAATCCGACCCTTTCCTTCGCCTGTCATGCTCCGCCCACCACATGCTTCGCAAACTTGAGCATGCCGCGTGCGTTGGCGAATTCCGGCTGCTCAGGCACGCGCGCATGGGGGTAGTGCTTCAACAACTGCTCGCGCAGGACAATGGCACCACCACCCACAAAGAGCACATGGTCGAGGTCAACACCGCTGCCCACTTTCGTGCGCACAGCGCTCATGATCTGATCGGCCAGACGCTCTTTTTCCTCGTCAACAATTTCCTTGACGGACTGCTCCTTGCCATAAATCTTGACCGTACCAGTGCGCAACGCACGCTCGATGGCCGAGGTAGGCAGGGCCGTATCGAGGTCAAGATGGGCGCGCAGCTTCGCGGACACGGCCTCCACGAGCATCAACACCCCAACATCATTGGAGCCAGAACGCGAGGAATCAACCATCATCCCAGGCAGGAGCACCGCACAGTCGGTAGTCTTGCCGCCCACGTCGATCACGCCAACGGGCACCTGGGTCAATTCCTCGTAGTCATCCGAGGGTGAACCGTCAATGTCCATGAGTTGATCCACGAACGAGGCCACAGCCTCAGTCGTGACTGTGTTTTCGATGATCTTTGCGAGAGGAAGATCACCGCACTTCACGAGCTTGCGCAGATTTGCGACCTTGGAGTCGATCAGCGCTTGATTCTTCTCACCGTTGGGCATGTAGTAGTAGCTCACCGGCAGGCCCGTGGTGATCCGCACGTTACGGCCACCATAACCAGCACGACGCAGCGCGTCATGCACCAGAACGCGATTGAGCTGCGAACGGGGGTATTCCAGAAAGCGCGTGTCCTCAAAGCGAGGGAGGAACTCGCTGACGGTGAAGGTCTGGCCTTCTTCCGTATCGTAAAAAATGCCCTCGTCTTCACCCTTGAGGGTGATGAGGTGCTTACCAATGGCGCCGCGAGATGGCACGGAGAAAGTTTCTCCGGTTTCCGCAACGATCTTGATTGCATAGTGGCCGTCATCGACGCCAATGAAAAAATCACCAGTATTGCTTGCGCTCATTTTGGAATCTTTACCTTTCTTTCCGCTTGGCATTATTCAGCCCTTCAATGGACGTTCGACACGTATCGAATGACCCAAGAAAAACGTCTTTTTCGATTTAAGAAATTTCCCGAAGGTCATTTTCTTGAACTGAACATAGAGAAGGAAAGCCGTCAGCACGACCGCGATAGCCAGAGTGCTCCAGCGAGGGTACAAAATCAGCACCAACCACGGGACGCTCGCGCTCGCATTGATAACAAAGAACTTTGCTTCCGGCGCGACGTTGCTCCAGTGATAACGACCTGTGGACATTTAATCTCCTTCGCCTTGTCAGAGACAAGAATTAACACAAAACCAAGACGGTGCCTTTATGGTGCCGTCTTGGCGCCTGGATGGTGCTATGCGCCATCGTGGCACTATTGTAGCACCATCGCAGCACGCATACACACCCAAACAACACCATTGCAGCACCTACATGACTCCAAAAAGGCACACTAACAACCCTATGTGGCGCGTAACTGACACACTTATGACGCTCTAATGACGCCCATACGGCACGCTACAGACCCGCCTCACCTGCCATCAACTCCTGCAACTGCGCTTCCTTCTGCGGTGGCCAGATGCTATGAGCCACATGCTCAGTGATCCGCCCCTCTGCAAGAAGTGTTTTTGCCTCCTTACGAAACGAGTGGCCTTGTTCTTCAACAATTTTCGCAATCACCCCTGTGACCTTACCCATTTGATCCAGGGAAGCCAATTCCTCGCGGATTTGATCGGTGAATTTCAAGTATTCACGAACTGCGATCAACTTTCCATCAATGCCTTTAACTAGACGCTGAGCCATAATCATTCTGGCAGTATCGACAATATCGTATATGGCCGTCGCCCGATCATTTACAGGAAAGCGTGAAATAAGTCGGCGCATGACCGATGGCACGTCTGTGGCATGCACGGTTGCATAAACGGGGTGCCCCGTCAAAGAGGCCTCGACGCCCGCACGAATCGTTGCCTCATCACGCATTTCACCAATCAGGATCAGGCCTGGTTTACGGCGCATGGCCTCCCGGTTGGCGGCGTAAAAATCCTTGAAGTGATGCGGAATTTCGGACTGAACCAGAATGGAGTGCTTACTGTTGATCGTGTCGTATGTGAACTCGATTGGTTCCTCGTGCGTCAACAAGTTGCCCTTAATTGGGGTGTCGTGCTCAAGGATGTAGCGAATGATCGCCGCAAAGGTCGTTGTTTTGCCCGATCCAGTCGCACCAGCCACGTACACGATGCCGTCACGCGGAATGCAGTCGAGCACCAACTGCTCGGACAGGCCCAGCTTGTCGTAAGGGATGGGCTCATTGGGAATTGACCGCAGAACGATTTGCCCTGACGTGCTCCCAAAGTAGAGGATGGACGAAATGTTGACCCGGTAGCCGTGGCGCACCTTGGCGCCACGGGCATCCAGCTTGTCCGGTGAGAAAAGCTCGTACCGCGCGTTGACGGGCACGCCAGAAAGAATGTCCGTCTCGGCGGTATCTCTGCCGCTCGTCCACTTAATCATGTACTTGACCTCGCTCTCATCGAGCGTGCTGTGGGTCAAGGCCATGAGATCGCCGTTGATGCGGGCGCAGATTGGTAGCCCAGGCTGGATGTAAATGTCGCTCGCATTGTGCGCAAGCGCTTCCAGCATGATGCCCTTGAACTGCTCAATGAGCACAAAGCGCTGTGGGGGCGTAAATCCCGTCTTGCTTGGCGCACGCGGCAGCAACCCGCCTGCGTCAATTCCCACGGGGATTTCGTGCATGTTACCCATGTGGCACCCCTCACCGATCAGTAGCGGCTTGAGGGGCCTGCAAAGGCGTCGCAGCAGGCGCCTTGGGCTCAGCATCAGGCATCGACTTTGGATCGAAGCGTGGGGAAATACGCCGCATCGAAGCTGTCGGCTGCGCCTGGACAGGAGGAACGATCTCGGAGGTCTTGATCGACGCTTTCCATTTATCCACTGACGAATTAAATTCCGGCAGTGTGGTAATGCGCAGCAGAGTTTCATCAACGGCGATGGCCTCTGCGTTTTGCGCCGAATATACCCAGGCCTGCGATGCAATTGCGGGCATGGTGATTTTGTTCTGGAGCACGAACGTGTGGAAGCGGATCATGCCCGTCAAATCACGATTCAAACGGTCAAGGCCATATTGAAGCATGACGTTGGCCTGATCCACACCCTGGTTCCAGCCTTTGGCGATGTAATCTCGCCAAATTTCGCGCTCCACATCGTTTTTCGGTCGAAGATTACCGAAAACAGGCTCATCACCAACTGTCGGTGTGCCGAAATACAAGTAATCGCGCCAGTTAGGCGGCACGGAGGAAAAACGCGGCTGCTGCTCGATTTTGTAGAAAGCGCCAGAAAGGCGCAGCGCATATGCGCCATCTTGATTATAGAGATCGCGTGCTTCGGTGATGACAGCCGGAACCACGCGGTCTTTAATCATTAGGTTGCCAAAGTCATAAACCGTGTCCAGCTCTCGACTTTTGGATTCGATGACACTGTGAATATGGCTTAGCTGCTTGCGCAAACCGGCCTTAACACCGATACCAAGCGCTGCCTCTTTCAGAGCCTCTATTTTCGCTGCCGCCGTACCTGTATTCGGATCATCAGCAGATCGAACGATTGCAGGGCGGTCGTAATACGCCTGCACCTGCTCCAGATTCATTGGAATATCTGCGGCCATGATTAGCTGCCCTTCTGCACATTTTGTTCAGCAGCGTCGCGGTTCTTATATTCAATGATGACCATTTTTGCTTGGCGATCAAGAATCACGTCAGCGCCGGAATGCATCTGATTGCCAAGGTTACGCAGGAGTTCATCAGGAGTAACGCCTTTCATGCGGACATTAACTGGCCGCAAATCAAGGCGCTTGCCATTTTCAACAAACTTCATGCCGTAACGCGATGCCACGGACTGAACGAGTTCTTTGGGATCACCAATATAGTCAACGTCAATGGTGTCGGTATCGAACGTGGCCCAGCGCTTTTGAACCGTAGAAAAATCTTCCGCAAGCAGCGCTGCGTAGTCACGCTGCGCACCTGCGGCGATTGCGGCCTTCTCGGTGATGAGCTTCGCAGCGAAATCCTCATCCTGGGGAACGGGGGTTGCGCATCCGCCAAGCATGAGAGCGATTGCAAAACCTGCGCAGGCATTCAGTTTGAAACCCATGGGTTACTCCTTCAAAAAGTGAAACGACGCCAAATCTTCAAAGATTGATGTTGCGGCGTGCTTAGGACGCACTTTCGCACCGAAAGATCATAGCCGGAGACTCGTGGAATCGTACCCCCTGCGGTCAAGAAATCCGCCGCAACGGGCACCATTGCAACACTTTTATGACCCCAAGAGAACACCTTCGCGGCTCCGTTGTGACACCTTACCAGCGCATAGCTTAGCACGCTCGCGCCATCATGGCACCTAAACGACGCATAACAGGCGCACAAATGGCGCCTTCAAGGCCTTTTGGCAGCTCCTTGGAAGCTCCATGGTGGCACCGATACAGCGCAATGCCATCTAAACCCTGTTCGCAAGGCTCTTTCCCCCTGGTCACAAGGCACGCCCGTACCGTTACTCCACCACTTTTGCCGCCAGTTTTCTCCATTTTTTGCCCACTTTTTGGGAGTGCTGCATAACATGCGCATTCATGCAGGTTATCAGCGGATTGCGGTGCCGAAGGGCCATCTGAGGCCCTTTTTTGTGCTGCATAACATGACACTTTTGGCGGCCTAACATGCGGCTTTTGGTGGAGTAACGGTACACTGTGACCAAATAAAGCCTCTCCTGCGAACGAGACGACATGCTCTTGCAGCCGAAACAGCAACTCCCTGGAACCGCTGGCCTGCTGCCAGGATGCGCGTTGAAGACAGAAACAGGCCCCTTCCCTGGTTCCAGGGACGCCTTTTGGTCACAGGCTGGAGAGCCCTTCTGCGCCCTGTGGGCGACTCTGGTGCCGAGACGAAGAAACCTCCTGCGCCCTGTCGGCGCCCTGGTGCCACACAAATGTCCTGCTGTGCGGGTGGATTTTTGCGACCGATGAAGTGGAATCTGGAATTCGATTCGAGCGATGACTTGCAAAGTAATAATTCCTGAAAACGAGCAGGGAGTTTTTCTCTACAACGCCCAACTCCCTGTAAACATTAGCGATGCATACCGCTTTGTTATTCAACCTGAACACTTAGAAAAGGCCAACCATGTATAAACAACAATTTGATGGGACTCTACGAGCCCTCGACCTTCTTGCACGTATTGGTGCCGAGGAACGGGTGGGCGATTCTTTGTCCGCAAATACAATTAGTCTTTATGGAAGGAAGATCAGACACATCGCCGCCCGCATGGCGGGCGGAAAAATTTCAGAGCTGACCCCTGAGCTTTTGGTGCGTGATCTTGTGGACAGAATCGACAGTGGAGAAATCACCCGATCAACTGCGCGGATTGAAAAATCCGCAGCTCTCTTTTGGATAGCGGAGCAGGCACAAGCGCTTATGGATTCTGGGTCGTCAGAATTTGGCCGGTATGAGTCTGCTTACCGTGACATTCTTGAAATTGGGACGAAGCAGTTACCGTCGAAATCAGAAAAAACTTCAGGAAGCAAACTAAGGGCATTTCCAGACGAGGCAGTAGATTTGCTTTTCAAGGCCGCACTGACTGACAAGTCTCCCGGCCTAATTAACGCCCTCTTGTTCATCAGAGCCAACCTCCATGTCGGACTTCGCCCTGTTGAGTGGTTTAACTCGAAATTCATTACTTACCAGCATCGAAACGCATTGGGCGAACCAGTGTTAGAGAATGGGGAGCCGGTTTTTTCTAATGCATTGGAAGTTCAAAATGCCAAACATTCGGCGATTCGTGGTAACGGTGAAAGACGAATAATTCTCTTGGATCGCCTTGGGGATCAAAAAAGACAACACGTTATGCAATGGTGGAAAGCTGCACAGCAACTAATTTCAGAAGAATTGATGTTGCTTACAGAAGCAGAAATTAACAGGCGGATTTTCGGCGGAATGCAGCGAGCAGTACGCCGTGTTTTATTGCGTGCTGGCTGGAATACTGAGATGCCTACGCTTTACAGCACACGGCATCAGGCCGTGGCAAATGCTCGCGCGGATGGACTGTCTAAAGCTGAGATCGCAGCGCTCTTTGGACACAGCAGCACACACACTGCGCGTCAGCATTACGGCAAAAAGTATGCGGGCTACACAGGTCGAAGTGGACGCCCAGCACCGGAGTCTTTGCTGGCCGTGCGCAGCACTTCCTTGAACTCATTACCAGATGTAACGTGGTCAGAATCATCGGTACACAATCCACGTCATGATCGGGTGTAAGCAGCACGCCCCCTACCCCCTTCCGAGGCACCCTAGAACACTCAGATGCCCTCGGAAGATATGAATTAACAGAAGTTGTGCCTCATCAAAGCAGCGCCATATCGACGCCCTAAAGACCCCTTACCGACACCATAACAACACCATACAAGAGCCACCAAGGCGCCATCAAGGCGCCTTGGTGGCTCTCTCTACGCATTAGTCCCTATTTCGTGCGACTGGAGCGTGGGGGCAAGCCAACAATTTGCCGAGGCGGGGTAGGGAACTGTCAGCCGAATGATTCAGAATGTGACCCTTGCGCACACGTCAAGTCATGATGTTTTGCGATACAACGGCACGTTCGACGAAAAACTAAAAATTGCGTCATTGCGCATTCTTAAATGTTTTGTAGAATGTGCCACTGAGGGCTTTTTCATGCATCTACACAGCGTTCAGCAATGGCTCACGGGCCAGACAACTTGGGGGGTGGCAGACAGCGGCTCTGATGTGCGCACATTGCGCCGTCTGAACAAGCTGTATGACCGCCTCTCTGTCATTGGTGAGATCACCGTCGCCTTCTTGCTTGTGGGTTTGGTCTGCTCCTGCGCATGGCTGCTGACCCAAACGTCATTCGAGGACGTGATCTTTTGGGACTCAACCGACCACATTTGTGTACTAGACAGTCGAACTGGGGAAATTCGCTATGCCACAGGCAACTGAGAACAACAAACCGGGCGGCGAAGACGCCCCCAACTCCCACAGACAGGGCAAGCCACTGGAAGGAGCGCAGCTTGATGAGGCGCTTCTTGAAAAGGTCGTCTCCGACGACTCTCCGGGCGAAGCTGCCGCAGTGCTGCGCGAAGTCGCACGTCTGCACCAAGAAAACAGAACACTCAAGAAGCGCAACATGCGCGTCTGGACGCTAGCGCTTCTCATGGGCGGCTCTTTCGCTGCTGCCGCAAGCGCAGCGATCTTCCTTTTCCCCAAGTACCGCTATATCCCAACCACCGACAACCGCGCCCTGTGTGCCGTGAGCAGCGATGCGCAGGTGCGCGTGACCCCTGCTGCTCTGACTGAGTACGCGAAAGACGCGGTTGTCGAGGCCTACACCTACGACTATGTGAACTACCGTGGCGCCATCAACGATGTGGCCACGAAGCGCTTCACAGACTCTGGCCGTAGGCAGTATCTGGCCTCGCTACAAGAAAGCGGGAACTTGGAGCGTGTCATCAAGGGACGCCTGATCTTGCGCACGATGGCTACTCGCACCCCCCAGCTCGAAGAAGAAGGGCGCAAAGGAATGCGCCGCTACTGGGTTGTGATCGTGCCGGTTGCCATTGAGTTTTACTCGGGCGGCGAGAACCAGCCTCGCTCGCGCCAAGACTTCCTGGCGCATGTGACCATCCTTGAGCAAGAAGCCTCCGCTGTGAACCTCAAGGGGATCGCAGTGGATTCTCTGGTGCTGTCGCCGACCACATCAAACCAACGCTGAGAGCATCCATGTTGAAAGCAGCTTTTTCTCCGAGCCGTCTGGCCTTCGCTGCCAGCGTCTTGTTCCTTCACGGCGCATCGACAGCGCAAGTAATTCAAACCGGGCCAGCAGCGGCTCCCGCAGCGGCTCCCGCACTCCAGGCCCCCGCGACAGTGGAGGCCGTGCGCCCATTGGCACAACCCGCACAAGAGGGTGAAACATCGACCAAGGGCGCCCCTGCCGATGCAAATGCTCGCGCTGGCAATGCGGCACCACCACCGAGCAAACTGGGCCAGCAGGTCAGCACACCCGTTCCCGTGGTGATGCCCTCGGTAAATGCCAATGCGGACGGCCCCACTGTGGTCTATCCGAGCGCCGACACCATCGTGGAGCGCGCAGTTCGGCAAATCGAGGACATGCAACTCACGCCAGCGCAGTACGAGCGCTTGAAAGGCATTTTTCTTGAGCGTCAACAGCAACGCGCAACTCCCTATGTCACCCCGCCCAAGCCAATCACCCGCACTCTGTTGGTGAACCTTGATCCTGGCGTTTCACCACCCACGCTGCGACTCTCTCGCGGCCAGCAAACCAGCTTGGTTTTCAGTGACGTATCAGGTCAACCTTGGTTTATTGAAAAGGTCAGCATGAACCGTCAGCTTTTCAGCGACGGCAAAGTCGTTGGAGCAGGGCAGGGCGGTGGCACACAAGCTGAGCCTCCGACAAATGTTCTCTCCATCGAAGCACTCACGCCAGCCGCATACGGCAACGTCACCGTAACCCTGCGCGGCCAGTCCACCCCCTTGATCTTTGTGCTCACTACAGGCCAGCAAGAGGTGGACATGCGCGTAGATGCCAAGGTGCCGGGAAAGAACCCCGACGCTGAGGCCGAGGTGACGCTGCAAGCCGCGCCGAGCATTGACAACGCCCTCACGTACTTCCTCGACGGCGTTCCCCCTGCAAGCGCCAAGCGCCTGCGCGTCACCGGCCTAGACGGCGCCGAGGCATGGGTCTATGAGAAGAACCTGTATGTCAAGGCTCGCGCCAATGCCCAGTACCCAGCTTATTTCGGTGCAGCGCGCAGCACCAACGGCATCTCGGTTTACCGCTACGTTGGTGTGCCCAAAGCCGCCACGTTCACCACGGGCGGTCGCGCGCTGACGGCCTTCTTTGAATAAGGAATGAGGTTGCAGATGAGCGATACCACCCAAACCCCAGGCTCTACGCCCGCCACCGAAGCTGATGCTATCGCCGATGCGAATGGCTACAGCAACGAGCCCGCCGCCGCCGAAGCTGCGCCCGCCCCGAGCAGCCGCAAAGCCGATGCTGACGTGAAGCGGCGCAACCTTGCTGCGACATTTGGCTCTGGCCCAGGAAAACTTGCGCTGATCGCCGTGGCCGTGATTGTCGTCGTCTTTGGCGCGCTGGCGGCAAGCCAACTCCGCAAAGCGCCAGAGATCGCAAGCAAAACCCAGGTCGATGCGCCTACTGCCCCCCCAACGCGCGTCACGACAAACACCGTGACGCCCGAAGAAGCAGCCCGCCGCGCTGAACAATCACGCCAGGAGGCCGAGCAGGCCCAAAGCAAGGGCGCGTCCTATCAACCCGGTTTCGACTACAACATCGGCCAGGGCAACAAGCAAGAAGCACCGGCCACCTCGGCGAAGTTCTCAGGCTTTGAAACCCGCGACGAAGAAACCACCCGCGCCCCCGCACCTAACGGGAGCGCGCAAAACCTGCATATTCAGGCCAACGGGCAGAACTCTGCGCAGCGCACCCAGCAACAGCAAGCAGAGCAGCAACGCCGCGAGCAGGAAATGCAGCGCGCAGCCGACAAGCTCGCCACCGAGCAAAAGGCCGCCGAAGGCGAACGGGACAAGTACGTCGCATCTGTCAGCGATGAGATCGTGAAACAGATTGGCGGCATGTTCGCCTCGCAAGGCGCAGACAGCCTGAACAACATCGGCTCGTACTCGCAGACCACCTACTACCACGCCCAGCCACAGAACGGCGGCAACGCAACTGAGCGCGCCACTGCTGCGCACCGCGCAGCAGCTCGCAAGGCCATCATCAAGGCAGGCAGCACTGCGTTTGCCACCCTGGACTCCGAAGCCAACACCGACGATGGCAGAACCGTTCTGGCTACTGTCCGCAGCGGCAAGTGGAAGGGGTCAAAACTGATCGGACAGATTGAGCAGGCTTACAACAATATGTCGCTCACTTTCACCATCATGGCCCCCCAGGATGACAGGCCAACGATGCGGGTGCGCGCAGTTGCACTGCGCGAAGCCGATGCCAAGCTGGGCATGGCTGAAAAAATCGACCACCACACGCTCAGCCGCTACTCGGCCCTCGCCGCCGCAGCCTTGCTGCAAGGGGCAGGGCGCGTTTACCAGCAGCCTGTTGGCACCACCATCGTCACGAATGGCGGTGTTGTCACCACAACAGAAGAACCCAGTGACCGCCGCGTTGTTGGCGCTGCCGTAGGCGAGCTTGGGATGGCTATTGGCTCCGAAATTCGCCGCCGTGGTTTCAATCAACCCAGCACTTATTCGACCCCCGCAGAGACTGGTTTCATCTTGTACTTCCTTGAGGACGTGCTGCCGCAATCTGGCGATGAGCAACAGCAACAGCAGCAGCCTCAAAACACGCAGGTCAATCCAGTCAATACGGTCAACGCTCCGACCAACGTGGTGTTCCCCGCAACACCGTTCCCCAACGGTGGTGGCGCTACCCCTGGCTACAACAGCCCTGGCTACGGTTCAACCCCCTACGGCTACACCCCTGGCGGGTACGGCAACAACCAGTACCCAGGCGGCTTCGATAACAGGTATCGCGGCCCACTGAACCCGAACTAATGCGCACAAAAAAGGAGCTTTCAAATGGCTTTTGATCTCAGAAAAATGTCCTTCGGGCAAATTGCAGCCATCGGCGGCGGTATTTTTGTCGTGGTTCTGGCTATCGCGGCTGTGCTGATCTCGGCCAGCTCCAAGCCGCAACAAAAGGTCGTCACAAAACGCCAGCCCGCTCAGTTCGAGGCACCCGCCAACGACATTGAGATGCAGCAACTGCGGGCCGAAATCAAGCAGTTGCGCGAGCGCGTGGAGCAAAACGCCCAGTCCTCGCAAGCAGCTTTCGCTCAGACAGCAGCGGCCATTGACCAGCAGGGCAAGAACATTCACACGCTGGACAACAACATCCAAGTGACTTCCAGCCGCATCTCCAATTTGGAGAAGGCCCGGATCGGCGCGCGGGTGAATGTCGTGAAGCCCGAAGAACAAGCGCATCGCCCCACACGCGCCGAACGCATCGCAGCGGCAGAGCGCAAGTCAGGCGCCGTAACGCCCATGCATCTCGGCAGCACAAGCAGCTATCAGCCGCTGGCAACAGTGGGCGGTCGCGCCTGGATTCGCAATGGCGATGAGGAAATCAGCGTGCGGGAAGGCGAAGCCATCCCGGTGCAGGGCCAGCTCATCGTTCGTCAAATCAAGCCAAGCGGTCAAGTATCTGTGGCCGTTGAGTCCGCGCACTGAGCGCCATTCATTCAAGGTTTTAGGAGTTAACCATGGGCGGCACCAGCTTTCCCGATCTTGTCGAATTACTCATCAACGCAGGCAAGGTGGCGCCCGCCCTGCTGATGATGATGCAGGGCATCGTGGCCGTGATGGGCCTGTACCTTGTGGGCTCGGCGCTGGTTGAACTTTGGGGGGTATCGCATGACAACGCGCTGAAATATGTCGCTGGTCGCCAGCGCTTCTCTACTGGCTCTGCACTCATATCGCTGATGGTCGGCGCGCTGATGAGTGCCATGTCCACTTTGAACCTAATGGGCATCCTGTCTCGCACACTGTCTGACGACTATGCGGCGGGACGGATCATGCCCGCAGACATGGCCTACAGCGCAGCAGGCTCCTTGGCGGACAAGGGTGCTGTGGCTACCGTTGCACTGCTGTCAATCATGCAAGTGGTTGGCTTTGTCGCCATGGTCAAGGCACTCATGACGGTCAACCGTTACTACAACAACGAGCAGGCCCACTTGGGCTCTGCCGCTGGCTGGGCTCTTGGCGGCATCCTGTGCTGGAACTTCAAATGGTTCTCGGATGTAGTCAACAACACATTGGGGTTCAACGTGATCTCCATGTTCACCCCGTTCTCTTGATTTTTTTCTCTTTTTTTAACCACCCGGAGGTACTTATGAAAGCAACTATCGTGAAACTGGCAGAAACCGCGCGCTTCAAGGCGATGATGGCCTATTCGTTCATCGTCGCGCTCCTGTGCGGCTCCCTGCCAGCACATGCGATCTCGAAAACCGATTTGACCCAGGACATTTCTGGCGGCAAGAAGTTTGATGACATTGCGGGCAACATTGACGACGCTGCACAAACCGGCGCATCGCTGCTGATCCAGTTGGTGTCCATCGGCGGTTTTGTGGTCGTTGCCATCTCCCTCTACACGCTCTGGAAGGCCTCGAAAGACGAGCGTGAAAAGCCGCTGTCGGCCATCGTGGGCCTGTTCATTGGCGGCGCCATGGCTGCGGTCGGCACCATCATGTGGATGATGCGCAATACCGTCACGGGCTAATCAACAGCCATTCAAGGGTCTAACGGGGCAACCCCTTAGACCTCATCACAAAAGCTCTAGCCCGGACGAATATGGGAAGCATGGAACTGATACCGCCAACACGGCCCGAGGCCTTTTTGGAGCGATTCACAAATCTGCCTGTTCTGTCCGTCAAACGTAAGCAGTGGCGCATGGAGCAATCTGAGCATGACCGTAACGAAGCGGATGCCGTGTTTCAGGAAGTGCGCAAAAAAGTGCTCGACCGCGATGGTCGGCGCTGCTGGTTCTGCGGGTTCACCAGCACGGCGCATCAAGAGGTTCACCATCTTGATGACGACCACACCAACAACCGCCTCGACAACCTCGTCACGATCTGCAATATCGACCACCTCTGTTTTCACCTGGGGTTGGCTGCGATGCGCGGCGCGATTTTTCTGGCTGTCATCCCCGAACTAACCCAGGTAGAGATCACCAATCTGATGCGCATCTATCACTGCGCTATTGCCACGGGCAACGAGGATGTGCAGTCGCGGCTCAAAGGCCTGTACGCGATCTTTGAAAGCCGCTCCGTGGACATTTTCAAGCGCGTATTCGAGACTGATTTTTCTAACGGTCATGAGATTGCCGTCGCACTCTCCAGGCTGGATGACGCCGCGTTTGCGATGCGTCACAAGACCATGAACGGCCTGCGCGTGATCCCGACCGAGGCCGCATTCCGACAGGGGCAAATCGCGGGCTATCTGACGCGCACACACACGCAGTACCTCGACATGAACCACTGGCCTGCGCTGCTGGACACCCTGCGCGGCCAACCTGCTTGAACGAGGCCTTATGCGCATTGGAGCAATCGTCTTCGACCCGAGCAGCGTCATTGGCGGAAGCGACAGAACTGTCGTTTCTTTGACAGGCGGATGGGCCTCAATTGGCGGCACACAGGCTCGCCGCATTCAAGGTATCGCCGATCTCCCCAACGATGTGATCTGGCTCACGAACCTCGGCTACACCGCCTTCTTGGCGGCGAAGCTGAACATGCACGCGAACTTTCGTAACGAGGGCTGGTTGCGCACCGCCTTTGAACAAGTTGCTACTGAATTTGGCCTGGGCCGCGACACAGGCAAGGCGAAAGACACCGCAGAAACACTGTCCTTAGTCGCGCATCGAGTGGTCGCGTACTCGTGCAAAGAACTGGGCATTCAAGTGCAAAGCCATGCACGCCTGAATGACGACTACGCAGCAGTGATGGGCCTGGATCGCTGCCGCATCCCGGAGTCGGCGTACTCCACGTTCGAGACAATTGCAGGGCACCCCAACGTGTCGGTGATCCAAAGCGTCAGCTTTGGTCGCGGCACGGCCAGCAGCATGACGCTGCGCTGCAATCGCTTGACATACGCACACCGGATGCTTTCGCACAAAGTCCCCCCGGACACCGGCTGGGAGCTTGTGAAGCAAAAGCTCACCGAATCCGAACTGGAACGCATGGAAAAGCCTTTCCTTGTGCGCTGTCGGATTACCAACGTCAAGCCGATCATGGCTGAGGCCCTTTCATGGGGGAGCGGTTCCAAGTCGATCCGAGAGTGGCTGACCGATGTGGAATGGCGCATCGTGCGCCAGTACGCGGATGTAGAGCTTCGCGCAGCCATGGTCTGTGAACAGGGCTACGAAAGCCTGGAAACCTACGCAGCAATGCTGCCCCAGGCGGGGGTCAACGAACTCTCGTACTCACTCGGCCTTGTGGCCGAGCAGGTCTGGACGGCCTTGATGAACAAACAGCCACGGGCAGGGCGCATCACGGGCTATCCAGCGCGTGCCGCGTGGCTGCGCGCGATTGATCGCATGCAAATGTTCGATTACGCCCAAAAGATGCAGTCGCGCCGTGGCGTGACGTTGATTTCCTACGGCATGGGGAATGTGGTCGTGCGAGTCCCCGAGGGAGGCACCAAAAACATTCTCGACATGGCGGTTGACATTGGCCTCATGCCGCCCATGGCGGGTTTCAACCAAGCGAAGACCGGGAGCGCTGCATGAGCACAGGCCAAGCGGGAATTGAAAAGAGCAGCCTGTTTGATCTTGAGGCAGTGCTACGGGCACACGCGAGCGTCGCGCAGCTACTCGAATTGGATGGAATTTTGGTCAACAGGGAAGTTGATGAGGCTACGCGGACAGCGCAAGCCCATTCATTCATCGAGCAATTTGTGGAAAGGGTAAGTCATGCTGGATAAATTTGAATCGTTGCTTGTCACCGTGCTTTCTTCGGTCAAGATGAGCGTGCAGGACTACTGCGACATTGAAACCGTGGACGAGGGCAGAAACCTTGTCGCCTCTGATGGCAGCTTTGCCTCCATCGTGCGATTCCATGGCAGCAAGGGCATCCTGGGCGAAGGGCAGTTCAAGCGCCTTCTGGAGCTGGTGACGGGCTCGCTGTCCATCTTTCTGGATCATCGCGGCCACCAGCTCCAAGCCGTCTTTCGCCGCGATCTGGATGGCCGTGAGGCCCTGATCCAGAACGCGGATCAACAGCACGCCACGGCCAAGCGTCTTTCGCTGGCCGTGCATGACTTGATTGATGAAACCGTTGAGCGCTACGGCGACTACGTTTACGACGAGGAATGCTTTCTGGTGTTCTGGTCGCGCCCCTCGCTGCTTGACCCTATCGAGGGCAAGATTTTCCAGGAACAGGTCAACGAGTTTCGCCGCACCAGCAACTGGCCTGCCACCCGCGATGCGCAAAACCTGCTGCGGCCAATCACATTCCTGCGTGACCGCCACAACGCCTTTGTCACCAAGGTTGTTACTGACCTTTGCTCCCCCGAGTTCAACTGCTTCGCAGAGGTTCTGGACGTGTCTGATGCGCTGCGCGCCGTGCGCGCAAGCGTCTATCCCGACTTGACCGGGCCTGGGTGGACTCCAGCGCTCCCCGGCAATCGCATTCCGTTCCGCTGGAAGACGAACAACCGCACCGAGGACTACTCGGAGTTCTTCTACCCCCGGATCGCGGAGCAGATGATGACCGCCTCGGCGGACATTGGCTCCATCAACAACCCTCAACTCCCCGACCCGACCACTATCCGGGTGGGCACGCGGGTTTATGCCCCTCTTTTCGTCAGCGCACCCCCCCGTGAACCGAAATTCTTCAATCACCTGTTCTCGGCCCTGAACCGATCCGACACCCAGGAAAACGGACGCTCGCGCTCGATGCCCTTCACCCTGAGCGTGATGATCGAGGGCGACGGCCTCCAAGGAACCGGGTTCAAGCAGCTTTTTGCCAGCGTGCTCGGCTTCACCTCCGAGATCAACCGCAACATCAATCTGGCGCTCAAGGACTTGCAGGAGCGCAAGCGCGACGGTGAAACGATCGTGAAGCTGCGCATTGCTGCCATGACCTGGGCTGATTACACGCCCGAGGGGGTGCGCGAGCTGCGGCTGCGCAAGTCCAAGGTCTTGCGCGCAGTGGAAGGGTGGGGCAAGTCTTCCGTCACCGAACGCACGGGCTATGTGATGGATGCGTTTCAGACATGCTGCGTGGCCCTCAGCCCGAAGCACCACGCTCCGGCATGCCCTGCGCCGCTGTATGACGCACTGGGCCTGCTCCCCCTGACGCGGCCCGCATCCCCCTTTGCACGCGGCTCCATCATCTTCCGCAGCCGCGACGGCAAGATTCTGAACTACCAGCGCTTTGCATCCGAGCAAACCACTTGGATCACCTTGATCGCTGGCCGTCCTGGCTACGGCAAGTCTGTTCTCATGAACAGCAACAATTTCGAGTCCTGCCTGCTCCCCGGCATCACCCGTCTGCCCTTCGTTGGCATCATCGACATTGGTATTTCGTCCTCTGGCTTCATTGATCTGATTCATGACTCACTGCCAGAGAACATGCGCCATCTAGCCGTTTACAAGCGGCTCCAAAACAGCGAACGCGACTGTATCAACCCAATGGACACGCCGCTGACCAAGCGCGAGCCGTTGCCGCGTGGACGCGAATTCCTCAAGAACTTCCTGACCGCCCTGGTGACGCCTCCCGAACGCGAAGGCAAGGCCTTCGAGGGCATGTCCACGTTCGTGGGCCGGATCATCGACCTTGCGTACATCAACAAGTCCGACAAGGTGGAGAAAGCCCAGCCGAATCGCTACAAGCCTGGGCATAGCAAGCTCATTGACGACGCCGTGGCCACGCTGGGCCTGCGCATCATGCCTGCCACGCTCTACTGGGATTTGGTGGACGCATTTTTCAAGGCCGAGATGTACTACGAGGCCGAAGTGGCGCAGCGCTATGCGGTGCCCACGCTCTCCGACCTCGCTGCGATTGCATCCAGTGAGGAAGTGAAGTCCGAGTACGGCGACACCAAGGCCGAAGGCGGGCGCGAGATCATCCCCACGTTCATTACCGGCGTGCGTGAAGCGGTGGGCGATTTCCCGATCTTCGCGGGCACAACGCGCTTCGACCTGGGCTCGTCCCGCGTTGTCTCCCTGGACTTGCAGGACGTGGCCGTCCTTGGCTCTGCTGCTGCGCAAAAGCAAACGTCCCTCATGTTCATGATCGCCCGCGAGTCGTTCATGAAAAAAGTGGCTTACTCCCGCGAAGACCTCCCATTCTTCGACGCGATGGCTCGCCCCTATTTCACGAAGATGGTCAACGAGATCGTGGACGAGAACAAAGTGCTCTGCATGGACGAGTTCCACAAGACAGGTGGGCACCCGATCCTGCGGCAACAGGTGCTCACCGATGGCCGCGAAGCGCGTAAATGGAACATGGAGATTGTGCTGGCCTCCCAGCTCATGGAAGACTTCGGCGACCTTTGCAAGATCGCCACGACGAAGTTCATCATGGATTCGGGAACCGTGGAAACCCGCCGTTGGATGCGCGAGAACATCGGCCTGACCCCCGTGGAAGAACAGGGCCTTATGAATTTCGTCCACGGCCCGAATGCGGACGGTTCGACTTTCCTGGCCCAGTTCGAGACGAAAAGCTCGCCATTCAGCCAGCTATTCACGCTCACGCCTGGGCCAATGCGCCTGTGGGCTCTTTCCACCACGGCAGAAGACCGCAAGCTGCGCATGATGCTGTACGACGCGATGCCGCGCGATGCGGCCCGCCGCCTTTTGGCAAAACGCTTCCCAAGTGGCTCGTGCAAGAAGCTCGTGGAGCGTCGCAAGCAGGAGCAATTCGCCGATGCCGAGTTTGTGGACGAAGCAATGGAGTCCTCTGTGATCGAGAAGATCGGCAAGGAACTCATAGACGAATACTTTGAGCAACCCGAGCATGCGCTGGGCTAAGCAAGCGAGATAGGCCGAGAAGGGAAGGCTAATGCCACAGTACAAGGGTTCCTCGCGCAAACACGAGGTCAAAGCATCACGGCGCCGCAAGGACACGCGCCTTGCGGGGCAGAAATTCTCGGATTTCCTGTCGTCTCCTGACGGCAGCGTGATTTTTCTGATCGTGATTGTCGGCATGGCAGTGGCTTTCTCCATCGTCAAGCCCGTCCCGTTTGCGGGCGAGCTGGCCTTGCTGATCCTGTGGGTCTTCTGGCGCTCCTACGGTGACGTAGGGCGCCGAGCATTCGACTTCCCCTATCGCATGCCGATTGAGTCTGGCCTGCGCGACGGTTCAACCCCGAAGGGCAAAGGCATGGGCACTGGCATCACGATGCTGGGCAACGATCTGGAGACTGGCGAGCAAATCTACGCTGGCGACTCCGATCTGCGGACTCACCAGCTCGTGCTTGGGACAACTGGCTCAGGTAAGACAGAGTACCTTTTGGGCCTTGTTTTCAATGCCCTGGTGCAGAACACCGGATTCATCTACACGGATGGCAAGGGCGATCCCGCCCTGCAAAAAAACATCTTCAAGCTCGCCCGCCGCGTGGGCCGCGAAGACGATCTACTCATCATCAACTTCATCACCTCTGGCCGCGACTTCGTGGACAAGCAGTACGACAAGGTGACGAACAACATGAACATGATGGGCAACACCTCGTCAGGCATGCTGATCGAGTTGATTGTTGCCCTCATGGATGACTCTGGCGGTGGTGGCGATATGTGGAAGGGCCGCGCCATCAGTTTCGTGGCAGCGCTCACTCGCCCGCTGGTGTACCTGCGAGACAAGGGCTACATCAATCTGGCTCCAGAAAGCTATCTGGACTACTTTGAACTCAACGCGATTGAGGAATTGGTGTGGGAGCACAAGGGCAAGTACGGTGAAACATTCGACGTGGTGTGCGCACCGCTGCGCTCGTATCTGCTCACCCTGCCTGGCTACCAGAAGAACAAGATCAAGAAGCAGGAAACCAAGACCCTGGAGCAGCACGGCTTTATCGTCATGCAGCTCACCCGCATCTTCAACGACCTGACTTTTAACTACGGCCACATTTTCAAGACCAAGGTGGGCGACGTTGATTTCTACGATGTGGTGATTAACCGGCGCCTGCTTGTGGTTCTGCTGCCCGCCCTGGAGCGCGCACCCGACTCCATGCGCATGCTGGGCAAGATGATCGTGGGCTCCATCAAGCAGATGATGGCCGGTTGCCTGGGCAACCGCGTTGAGGGCCTTGTGCGCGAGATCATCGACTCGCGCCCCACAAATGCCGCCGTTCCCTTCTACACGATCTTGGACGAATACGGCTACTACGCCGTGATCGGCTTTGCCGTGGCCCCAGCACAGGCCCGTTCGCTGGGCTTCTCGGTGATCTTCGCAGCACAGGACTTTTCCTCGCTCAAAAAGTCCTCCGCAGAAGAAGCCGACGCGACTTGGGAAAACACCAACATTCGCGCCATCGGGCGCATTACATCAGGTCAAAAGAGCGAGACATGGGAGCGCGTGCAAGGCGCGGCTGGTGAAACCGAAGAAGCGCGAATGGCAGGCTTTGAGCGCAAGTCTGGTGCGGTCAATGAAGTTTTTCGCCAACAAGACAACATCACCATCGAACGCAGAAACCGCCTGGACTACGACGATCTCGCCATGCAGGAGAACGGTGAGTTCACATTCCTGATCGGCAAGAAGGAGAGGGGAGGGCAGAGCGGTGGCGTTCGCGTGATTCGCGGGATGGGCTTCTACACGGGCGGCGGAAAAACCCCCAAAGAGATGCGCATCAACGACTTCCTGCCCATTCAAGCGCCGGAGCCTGCCGATCTGCCGCAGAACCGCAAGGCGGTCAAGATGCTCCAAACTGCGGTGGGTGACGGCTCTCTGAGCGTGATGCTTGTCCAGGCCATCGAGGCTGACCCGATCCTCAACTCGATGAAGAACCTGTTCGAGCACAACTATGCAACGCAGGGAACCACGCGCCTGAGCCGTCCCGACGCTGCGGCAGCGGTGATGCACTGGTTTCTTTCTCGCAAGGGTAACGAGCTGGTGGCGCCTGTAGGTGCCAAATCGGCCACAAGCGCGGGCGGCGCCCAACCCGTGGCCATCGCCGCTGATGATGACCGACCCGACTTCCAAAACGAGGTGCCCGAAACCCCGGAAACCCCGGACGATGCACCCGAGTTCCCCGAGGATGTAGCGGCCCCCTTGCAAGCGAACGAAGGGGAGGATGGCAGCAACAGCATGCGCAGCCGCCTCCTGGGCGTGTGCGCGGCCTTCAACGCCGATCCAAGCGCCTTCCCCACGGCAAGCAGCACATCCACGAGCACCGCCGTAGAGGACGACGAGATCAGCTTGGGCGACTACCAATCGGCCAGCATCGTTCTCACTCCAAGCGAGGCAGATGCCTTCAAACGCCGCGCACTGCCGTTGCTGCGTCAGCACCTGCTCCTGGCGGGAGCCAAGGATGCCCCCGAGACTGATGACGAGTTTGATGCCGAGCTGTCGGTGGGTGATGAGGCCCTGCTGAAAGACATTGAGCTGCTGGGTCGCGGCAAGCCTTTCGAGAGCCTGGATGCGAAGTGGGAAGCCGAAAAGCAGATTTACGAGACGCGCAAGGCAATCATGAAGCAGACCACGTACATCGACCCCCCCATGCCCGAAAAGATGGACGTGGACGAGGCCACCGCTCGCCTATCGCGGATCAACGCCTTCTGCGGCGGACTCATCAAGAAGACGCTCAAGGAATGACATCGCCCATGTTTTCTGTTCAAATACCGCAATCACTCATTTTTGAGCATTCGTCAAATTTCACGAAAATATGAGCATTTCCGGGAAAGCAAAAGGCGCCGCCAAGTTCGTTTTCGTCACGATTCCTGCGGGCATCCTGGGCGTCAACTCCCTGCGCAACAACAACCAGACCATCAAGGCCCTGTATGAGTCGCTGCGCAACCCGGTCTGCCCCAAGTGCGCTGGCGGTGTTCTGTCGATCCAAGACAAGGCCGACGCAAGCAACAACCCCAATCTGCAATACGCCTGGGCCTGCAACCGCTGTGATTTTCTGATCCTGGGTGGCTCCGATCAGAAAACGATCCTGCCAGCCGTCACCGCGATTCGGCAGGAGCAGTCGCTAGAGCAGTTCGACGGGCTTGGCGACGAAGAACGCCGGAAATACGTCAAGACGCACACATTGCACTCGCGCATCTTTTTCGCGGCTTCGCTGGCCTTTTTCCTGGGCTTCTGCTGGATGCTTTTGAGCGGCAATGGCGTACTGCTGTCGATCAACTGGTTCGCCCTATCCGCGTGCATGTTCGTCTTTGGCCTCAAGAAAAGCTACAGGGCTTGGCAAGTCGAGCACGGCGTCCTGTACGTGAAAGGCGCTTTCAAATCGTGGTTCAACAATGAAAAGTGGTTTCGCTAACCCACTGATTTCGCTCGCTTGGGCAACCATGTTGGCTCCCTTTGGCGCACAGGCCCAAGGCATTGCCATCAATCCACGCGATCCTCTACACCAAGTTGGCCCCGCCACCATTCCGTGCGTGATTACCGCCGCAGTTCGGCACGGCGTCCCGGCCAATGTGTTGCTGGCCTTGGCAAGCCTGGAGGGCGGCAAGAACGGCCAGCTCGTGCGCAATACGAACGGCTCCTATGACGTAGGGCACTTCCAAATCAACACCGTCCATTTCGGTGAAAAAGGCGTTTTCAACCACATCCGCCAGGACGATGCCGCATGGCGCGGCTGCTTCAACGCGGAGATGGCCGCTTGGTTCCTGCGGCAGCGCTTGGACGCACCAAGCGGCGGCGATTACTGGGCGCGCGTGGCGACGTACCACTCTGCGACCCCTAAATACAACGCGATCTATCGCAAAAAGCTGATTCCCCTGTCTGCACGCTGGGGCCGCTGGCTGCAAGCCAACTACAAAACCTCAACCTCTTACCACTGACCTTCAAAGGAGCCGACATGAGCCGTATCAACAATGAATTTCGACTGTCGGGCCGCATGGGCGGCCACCTCGAAAAATCCTTCAACCCGAACAATGGCAACCCCATTGGCCGCGTCTCGCTTGCGGTGGACAACAGCTACACCGAGCGCGACTCCGGCGAGATCGTGGAACGCACGCTCTGGCTTGATCTGACCTTTTACAACGCCAAGCACATCGAGCGGCTGGAGAAGTTCGGCGGCAAGGGCCGCGAAATTCACGTCCAAGGCACTATCGGCAAGGACATTTGGGACTCCAAGACCCGCAAACAGGAGGATGGCGTGACCCCCGCCAAAGACTCGCGCGTGACCCTACTCGTCTCTGGTTTGTTGCTGGGCCGCGAACCCTCCGGCCAGGGCCAACAGGGCAGCGAGAGCAGCCCAGGCGCGTCCTCTGCTGGCGGCTTTCACGACATGGACGACGACATTCCCATGTAGAAGGCACCTCTCAGGATCGGGCGATGCCCGAAGACCACGAAGGGGCACGCTTGTGCCCCTTTTTTTTGGCAAATCAAGGGGTAGATATGGGTACTACTGAAAAGACGGCGCCTAGAGGCACTCTGGCGCGTCTGGCGACGTTTTTGGTAGCAGGGTGGAGCGGATTTTTTGTCATGTCGGTCGAGCTGCTGAGCAGCCGGATTCTGGCTCCGTACTACGGCTCCAGCATCTTTGTGTGGGGCGGCATCCTGACGGTTTTCATGACGTTCTTGGCGGTGGGCTACCTGCTCGGAGGCATGCTGTCCACGCAAAGGCCACGGCTGTGGACGCTGGCGTGTCTCCTGGCCGCTGAGGCATTGCTGACGCTGCCGGTGATAGGTGCTGATCCGCTGCTGGAACAACTGTCTTTGGCTGTTCCAGACCCCCGCTACGGCTCGCTCCTGGGGAGTTTGATGCTCTTTGCAATACCGACAACTCTCACTGGAATGATCTCTCCCTACGCAATTCGCCTGCTGGTTCGCGGCGTTGGAAGTAGTGGTAAAGAAGCAGGGTTTGTCTATTTCGTCTCAACCCTCGGGTCGGCCTCTGGAACTATTGCCACAGGCTTTTACCTTGTGTTGATTATGGATATTTACAGAATCATTACGTCTTTAACCGTTATATCTCTGGCAATTGCCATTTGCGCAGCCAGTGTCTCCTATCAGCTCAAGGCACAAGAAAATGCATAAGCTCGCCGCAATCGTGGTTATGGCCTATTGCGCCACAACAGCTCAAGCACAGACATTTGGCGCAATCAAGCCGATCTGGCAACAGCGTTCAATGTACCGGAACATCATTGTTCTCGAAGGCAATGACCATCGCTGCCTGACCTTTGGAAAGCGCAGCAACCGGCAAAGCTGTATCAATCTCAAATCACCGAAAAGCCTTGTTTTCGACTACACGCAGCGGATATTTGACGCTCTCGCACACATCCCAAAGCTGGAGCGAATTTTAATCATTGGTATTGGTGGAGGCTCTCTCCCCATGGCGATCAGAGAAGCCTATCCAGAAACGCATATTGATGCAGTCGAACTGGATCAGGAAGTAGTGAACGTGGCCCTCCGGTATTTTCAATTCAAGCCTGATGAAAAACTGGCCGTCTTCGCAGAAGACGGACGTGTTTTTATCAGGAAAAAGCGGCATCAAAACATCAAATACGACGCAATAATACTAGACGCATTCGATAAAGATTACATTCCAGAGCATATGACCTCTGCCGAGTTCATAATCCAAGCAAAAAGCACACTCACAGACGATGGAATAATTCTAGCAAACACCTTCAAGGCAACCAATTTTGCACAATACGAAGAAGCGACGTATCAATCAGTATTCGGCAATATTTATGAATCTTCCATTCCGAATGGAAACCGCATCATCATCGCAGGCCGGGGAGCGGCAAGCGTTGCTGAAAATCTACCCGCATCACAAAAAATTACACAATCAAAGGCCGCTGTGATGACTGACAAATACTCGCCCGCGAATGCTTTGCTTGCTCGGTAGCCCTGTTGACTACTCTGTTATCAACCTGTGCATAAGTAGATCACTATCGACGCGGGCAACGCCTCCGACCGATGATGTGGAATCCTTTCGTAAGTTGTTGATTTCATTAGGTTTGTGGATAACTTGACCGATGATGTGGAATCCGAAAACCGATGAAGTGGAATCTGAAAAGACGACCGATGAAGTAGAATCCGGCCTTTAAAATCAATGACTTACGACGCATCGGGGAAGGCCCCCAAGTAGTATGCAAATAGTGGAATACAACAAGTAGAGCGCAGCGCCGAAGCAAGCTCCTGTGCTCATGCATGAGGCAGGGGCGGCAAAGCCGCTCTACTCGTTTCTACGAAACTGACTCAAGAAAACCAACAGCCGTCCACAGCAAAGACTCCTGGCGTAAAGAAACCCTGTGCTATAGTTATTTTTCTTTTCTATAAAAGGGAATCCGATGATCTCCGATGAGCAGTTGAGCACCATGCCCCTCGCCGAGCTGCGTGAACTTCACAGCAAGGTTGGCGCACGTATTCAAGCCCTTGTCACCGAAGAAAAGAGCGGCGCCATTCTCAAGGTGCGCCAGCTTGTCGAGAGCTTCGGCATCGAGCCCAAGGATATTTTCAGTCGCAGTGCCGGGATGGGTGCATTGGGCCAGGAAAAACGCAAGGTTTTGGCGAAATACCGCGATCCTGCTACTGGCAAAGAATGGACTGGGCGCGGCAAGGCGCCACGTTGGCTGGATGGTAAGAACCGCGAGGAATATCTAATCCACGGACATTAAATCAGTGGGGAATAAAAAAAGCGCAGTAGGTACTGCGCTTTTTTTGTGGTGGATTCCACTTCATCTGGTTATGTATTTTGGAATATGCGTGTTCGATGGCCGCAGTTCCAAGCACTCAGCCGTTGCGTCAACATTGGCTTGATAATGTTCGAGAACGAGCTTGAGTTGAGCGATGAATTTACCCTTGAAATTCTTGATGCCGTTAACATCGTCGCTGTATTCACTGCCAAATTGAAACTTCAACTGACGCCACGTAATTTTGAGCGGCTTATTCAGTACGTTCATTTTGTACGTCAGCCAAATATAAATGTCGATGGCAACGGAGGATCGAAGTGCGTGAATGACATTCAAGTCAATGGGGAATGAATGCTGCACGCATTGATTGAAAAATGACTCCGAGAGGTCAATGAAACCCTGCCATTGGTAGTTGCCGATACCCCCAGCAGTGGCGTGGGGCGTCCAGATGAGCGAGCCCTGCGATGCTACTTCGACATTCTTGAAGTTGAATTTGTTCTCGCCATTTTCACGCCAGCGGATTGCAGCAGTGAAAAGTTGAATCGCGCTATTTTTCACGAGAGAGACTTGGCCGCGTTTACCCATACCATCGGGATTAAGGCCAAGACGGCGAATAAAGTCGGCTTGGCTTTCGCCGAGCAGAATGCGGCGCTCGCCAGTGCGTTTCGCCAGGGTGCAAATGTGGGCCAGCAACAGGCGAGGGTAGCGGCCATAGGGAATGCCGATCTCTGGATCATTCATCACGCTGAGCGTCACCATGGCGTCGGTGCGCTTGTAGATGCCGGTCTTGACTGCGCGATGGGGAAGGGCTGCAAAGATCATGGCCGAAGTGACAAAGCCAAGTTCTTGCTGGAGGACTGGATCGGGCGGCATGACTTCCTTTGCAGCCATCTTTTCCAAGCACTGCCCCATGGTAGTCACGTCTGTGGCTCCCCAGTCGAGTTCTTGCTGAGCTGGAGCCTGGGGACGCTGTGGCAGCGTAATGACTTCGGAGCGCGGCGCCGGAGGGGCAGGGGGAACCGCTGTCACAACAGTGGTCGGCGTTGTTGCGCTTACAGCAGGTTGCGGCGGGCCGTCTGGATAGCTCCTGCGATACGCAGCCTTGGCTGCGTCAACGCTACCTCCACCGTATTTGACGAAGCGATCTACCCATGCCTGCTCATGCTCTGACGCAGAGCTTGTTGGTGCCGGTGTCCCCATGAAGCCGAACCTTTCCTATTGACTTGCAAGCGCCTCTATAGTAGCACATGCATTCAATAATTGCGCAAAAAGTTAAAAAACAATAGCTACACAAGTAAAGAAAAAAATTCAAAAACCGTAACGACGCATTTTTGAATCTTTATCATATGTGTGTGTCAAAAACAATTGTTTGTTGACATTATAGAATCTGAGCGACTATATTCGACAGCATCGCAACACTTGGCTTTTCACTGGAGAACCGCAACATGAGCACGTCGTTTGATCCCGCCATCGCCAAAGACGCTTTGAAGCCTGCAAACGTGCAGCACGAGCGGCGCGTGTATGACGAGCGTGTTTTCATGGAAGTTGAGCGCTTCCAGCTTTCCCGTAACGGCGGTGACGAGTGGGCCATTGGCCGCTCCATCACCAACCCCGACGAGAAGTTGATGGTGCGCCTGAGCACGGTTGAAGAACGCATGACCGATCTGCCTCTGGCGAATGAGGGCCGTCTGCGCCAGTCCTACGAAGGCGAGAACCGCCGCGAAACTATGGCCGAGAAGGCGCAAGGCAAGGTGCGCTTGATCGCCTTTGACGGCGCCCGCCCGCTGGGTGAGACGGAGGACGGGATCAAGCAGTACCGCGCGCATTGGCCTCAGACCATGGCGGCGAAGCCTGACGCCGAGGTGGTTGCTGGGCTGGGCAGCATCGTGCTGTACCAGCCCAAGGAAGGCTCGGGAAACAAGGCAGATGCCTATGTCGAGTTCCTGCGCACGGCAACCGTGACGGATGGCCCGAACGTGAAGGAAGCGATGGAGGCCGCCTTGGAGATCAGCGACAAGGATGGCAATGCGCGGGACGCGCATGCGCTGATGCGGGTGTTCTACAACGGCGAAGAAGTCGCAACTGCGCGCGTGTTCCCCGCCCGCGAAAAGACGACTGTGACCGACCCGATGTACGGCGACGAGAAGACCATCATGCAGCCTGTGAATGCAGAAAGCAGCTTCCAGGCATTGCGCAACGCCAAGGCCACGGGCATCCAGTCTATGGATGCGAACAATGATCTGGCGCGGGCGATCATCGCTGGCCTTATGGGTGACGATGAGCCGCCGAAGGCCAATGTCATGTCACCCGAGCGCATGGAGAATTTTTTCCATGGCGCCAAGGGCGGCGATCTGCATGTAGAGGTGGTGGGGGTAGAGCGCATCAAATTTGGCGTGGACAGCGCAAAGACCTATCTGAAAAACCTCAAGGATCACAACGGCAACGACAACCGCAAATTCACGGACTATCTGGTCAAGACCGAGAACGAGGGAAAAACCATCACCGAGCGCGGCTATGGCAACACGGTGGTGGCTTTCCAGCGCTACTCCAACGGCCAGCCCTATGCGGTGTACGCATCCCCGCAGGAGAACTTGCCTCGCGTGAGCCCTCTGGCGCACTTCGACTCCCAAATGCCGTTGACTTCCATCTTGCCGGAAGAACCCAAAGCGGCGAAATCTGCCTCGAATGAAATGGGCATGTAACCATCATGTGCCACTAGAGAGCCACCAAGGTGCCATTACGGTGTCTTGGTGGTTTTTTCATGGTGCCAACAAGGTGCCTTCATGGTGCTTAAATGGTGTCAATGTATCCGGGTGCTGAACTTCTATGGCTGCAACAAAATGGTTTGATCTTGCCGACAAGGGCTTTCTTTTGGGCGCCGAAAAACTCGGCGATGGGGTGTCGCGCATTCTCTTGCTGGACGTTGACGACAAGGCGGATGCGGACAAGCTGCTTGTGGCTGGGTTCACTCGCATGCGCGGATCGCCCGCCTACGAGCGAGGGTTGTACTACCTTGACCGGGAGGATCAGCGCATCAAGGGTGCAGAGCTTGCTGCTGCCTTGGGCTTGCCCAACTGCCCCATGGTGGTCAAGGAGCGCGACGAGATCGCGCGTGAGTTTCGTGAGGCCTTCAAGGAAAAGATCGGCAAGAACTTGTGGGCTGCTTTGCAGCAGTCCCGCAAGCTGGGCCGGAATAAGGAAGGCAACCCAGTGTTTGAGTCGCCCACCGGGCGACTGATCCAGCAGTCCGCAGAGGATGGCTCTATCGAGATCGTTGCGGCCAGCTCCAGAGCTGGCCGCGCCCTTGGGGGCGGCGCGTTTCTGTACGCAGATGATGCGCAGTCGCTTGCAGAGTGCGCGGATGGATTTTTTGGGGAGATTCGCGCTGGTGCGAGGATGGATTGGTCTGATCTGGAGCGAGCTACACGCACAGTCTTTGATCGGCACCTCGTCAATGGCGAGGTTTCCGACATGCAGCTCCGCGCTTTTCAGGAAGCGGTCGAAGCGGCGGGCTATCGGGCGTTCAATAGTCGGCTGTCCTCCAAGATCGACCGGCAGGCGCTCACGGTGGCCGAGGACTACTACAACGGCTTGCCCGTGGCGCGCATGCGCACTGCTGAGTCTATTGCCCTCCAGCAGTATTCCACGCCGCTGCCGATGGGGGTGGTGGCCCAACGGCTGCTGGTTGGCAATGATGATTACAAGAACAAGTCCATTTTTGAGCCCACGGCAGGCAACGGCGGCCTGCTGACGCTCGTGAAGAACCATGCGCGCGTGTTCGCCATCGAGCTGGACGGCAAGCGCGCCAATGTGCTGAAAGGCAACTCCTGCGAGAAAGTGGTGGTGGGCGATGCGGTGGAGCTGGGCTACCGGCGAGCCATGGAGCAGCCCGATGGGTTTGATTACACGATCACCAATCCTCCTTTTGGGGCCATGGATCGGGATCGTTCATTCGACAAGCTGCCTCGTGTTCGTCGGGTGGATCACTTCATTGCTCTCAAGACGCTTGAAGCCCGCAAGCCCGAGGGGCGTTCGGTACTGATCCTGGGTGGTGATGAGCTTCGCAATCCCGGTGCAGTCCGTGGTGGCTCCAAGGCCTTCATGGAGTACGTGTACGACCACTACAACGTCCTGGGCGCCGTGGAGCTGGATGGGCGCATGTATGCGAAGCAGGGCGCCGGGGCGAATGTGCGCATGTTCGTGGTCGGTGAGAGGCGGGATGTGCCTATCAGGGCGGAAATCCCCGAGACGCTGCCGGTCTTGAACACCTACGCTGAGACGTGGGACTGGGCTGAATCCATTGTTCAAAAGTACCCTGCGGCTGAGGCCGAGGCGAAAGCGACCATCGCAGCCGTCCCCACAAAGACCCATGCGCCCACGGCGCCGAAGGTGGAGCCGGTTATTCCCGCCCCCGAGCCACAAGAGCCCGTGGTCGGTGGCGCGGAGCCTGTCTCTGCTGTCGTGGCCGAGGCGAAGGCTCCAGCGCGCAAGCCACAAGGGCCTGCGCCGGAGCGCAAGGTGAACGAGTATCAGGCGCCCTATCAAGCGGCGTCCAAGGTGGCACCGCCCACTGGCATGGTGCCAATCAATCTGGCGGGCGCGACCTATGCGGCATTGGCCGACTTGGAATCAAAGGTCGGCCCGATTGATGACTATGTGACGAACAAGCTCCAGTACAAGGCCGGTGAGCTGGGCAGCTTCTTCTCTCCCGAGCAAGTGGATGCGCTGGGCCTTGCAATCTCCAAGTTGGATGAGGGGCGGGCCTTCACGAATAGCGACTTCACGGGCTTTGGCAAGGGGCGCTTTTGCGCAGCTCTCCTGCGCTACTCGAAGCTGGAGGGGAAGGTTCCCGTCTTTCTCACCCTCAAGCCCGAGCTTTTCACGGACATTTTCCGTGACCTCAAGGACATAGACAGCGATCACCTTTTCACGCAGCCCTTCATTTTCAATGAGGGGGTGGGGGTGATGCAGTTCGGCTCTGGCACTGACGTTCTGCACGCGCCAACCTCAGCAAGTGCGCGCAGGGCCGCGCTTGAGTCGGGCGTTCTGCCCGAGGGAACCGATCTGGTGCTCGCCACCTACTCGCAGTTCCAGCGCAGGCCCGAGATCAACCGAAAGTCTGGCTTCCTGGCAGAGATCGCAGGGCAGGGAACTACGTTCGTGGTGGACGAGGCCCACGTTGCGGCGGGCGAGTCGAATATCAGCAGCTCTATAGGTGCCGCCCTGGCACAAACCGATGCGGTTGTTTTTGCCTCGGCCACGCCATTCAAGGGGGTTGCGAACTTCCACATTTACGGGCGCATGTTCCCCAAGTCGGTCGATCTGACGAGTCTGCCGGAGACGCTGAAAGCTGGTGGCGAGGCCTTGATGGAGGCCATCAGCTCCAACATGGCCCGCGACGGGGTTTTTATCCGGCGCGAGCTGGACTTGTCGAAGCTGGAATTCGCCACACGCGAACCCTCGGATGAGCGCACGGCCTTTAATCGAGAGGTTAGCGACAAGGTTGCGCAGATTTTGAGCCGCATGTCGTACCTGTCGGGCGATGTGAACAAAGAGGTGAACGGGCTCAACAAGGAATTCAAAAAGCAGTTTGAGGAAATTCCAGAGAAGGATCGCCAGGGCATGCGCATGCAGGCCACGAGCATGAATTTTGGATCGCGCCTTTACAACATCAACCGGCAATTCCTGCTTTCGCTGGTGGTCGAGGAAGCTGCGGATGCTGCTGTGGAAGCCTTGCAGCAAGGGCGCAAGCCTGTGATTGCGGTTGAAAACACAGGTGAAAGCCTGTTGCGCGAGGTGCTTGCTCGACGCGCCAACGTGGCCGATCTTCTGGATGAGATGGAGCAGCTCAAGGCCGATCCAGGCGACGACAAGGCCGCTGCGCAAGAGCGCTTGGAAGCGCTCAAAAAGCGGGTGGATGACCAGATGGCGGCGGTGAAGCTGGACACGCCGCCACAGTTCCGTGATCTGCTGGAGGTGATGCTGGATCGCATTGGCGTCATCAAGGTGATGGAGCGCTACGGCCAGTACAGCACGCAGAGGCCTTCGAGCGAGGAATACGCGGACGAGGAAAACGCCCTGCGAGAGCTGATCCGCGAGTTGCCGGATATGCCGCTCAGTGCGCTGGACGTTATCAACCAGCGCTTGCGCGAGCATGGCTACGAGCCAGCCGAGGTGTCTGGCAGAACCCTTTCGCTGCACAAAGAGCTGGACGGCGGGAAGTGGGTGCCCGAGGAACACAAGAAGGCAAACGCTGTGGCGAATGTGGCCGGGTATCAGAACGGCACTTATGACTGCATCACGATCACGCGCGCAGGCTCTACGGGCATTTCGCTGCACGCTACCAATCGCTTTGCCGATTCCGACATTCGCCAGCGTGAATTCATCGTGGCGCAGAAAGCGGCCAACATCGCCGAGTTCCTGCAATGGATGGGCCGCGTGAACCGCAGGGATCAGGTGTGCCATCCCGTGATGCGCACCATGGAAACAGGCCTCCCAGCGGAGTCTCGACTGACCATGATGCACAACGCCAAGTTGCGCAGACTTTCTGCCAACACGACCAGCAACCGCGACAACGCGAACATCGAGGGCCAAGACCTCGATCTGCTCAATGAGCTGGGCGATCAGATTGCCTTGGAGTGGCTGGTGGAGAACCCGAGTGTTGCACGCGACCTCGACATTGATCTGCCAACAGACGAGGACTCTTTGGATCGGCGTGCCCAGGACTGCCCTTACATCAACAAGCTGATGGGGCGGCTCGTGATGGTTCCTGTGCTCAAGCAAGAGGAAATTCTGTCCACATTGGCGCAGCGTTTTGCAGTCAAGGTAGAGGAGTTGGAGCAGCGCGGCATCAATCCTTTCAAGGTCGATGTGTACGAATGGAATGCACGAGTTGCCTCCGAGGAGGAGCTGGTGAGTCCAACCCTCAAGATCACGTCCTCCACGTTTGATGAGCCCGTGAAAATCGTCAAACTGCACTACGAGGAAGAAGTCATTCCGATTCGTGAGTCCAAGCTGCTGGAAATGATCCGGGCGGGCAATGCGGACTATGCCCAGGCCTTTGGCGAGGGGGATGAGGGGGTTGCGAACCGACTCAAGTTCCGCGAGGCCTTGAGCAAGGCTGCTGATGCCTTCGTCAACAAGCAGCTCCCGGATGATCTGCGCGAGGCTGTGGAGTCTCGGCGGATCAGTCTGGAGACGGCAATCGGTGGTGAAAAGGCGGCGAGCGCGAAGCGCGCCGACGAACGCATGCGCTACCTGCTGCGTGGGTGGCAGCAGATGCTACCCGGCACGCTGGTGGAGTTCGAGGATCAAATCAAGGGCACCCTCAAGGGCTACGTGACCGATGTGTCTCTCCCAAGGGATGTGGAGCAGTTGACCAGCCTGGGCGAATACCGGATGCGAGTGGTCTTCCCTGGTGAGAGCAGGCCCAAGACAATCTCGCTCGCCACGTTGTTCAACCAGGACAAATTCCTGACCGAGAACCTGTCGATGCGCATCCAGCCTGATAAGCCGGATCACGGCATACAGAGCTGGGTGCGCAAGGAATACGAAAAGATCATCTCTGGCTACAACGACGCTCCCGATGGGATGGTGACTCGCTCGGCCACGGTGCTGAGCGGCAACATTTTCCGTAGCGTGGAGCTTGCCAGCAACAACAACCTGGGCCACCCGATTCTCTACACCGATGAGCAGGGCAACCGCCAGCGGGCGGTGCTGGTGAAGTCGCATATCTCGGCGGAAAAGATCAAGTCCATGCCTATGGGCATGGATGCAGACGATGTGATGCAGTACATCCGCGCCGTGGACGCGAAGTTTGAGGCGCAGCCCAACAAGGGCTACAAGCCGTGCGTGGAGCTGATGATCTTCAATAGCGCGGTGATGGATGGCCCCGAGGATGGGGGCATCCTGATTTCTCGGCGCACACCGGGGGAGTTCACGCTGCGGATGCCTGGAACCAAGGCGGCGAGCGGCAAGCTGATGACAGACCCGCGTATTTTTGATGTTGGTGCCAAGACCGCGCCAGACAGTCTCCGCTTGACTTTGGCTGGGAGCCGCAAGGTGATGACCTGCAAGGTGAGCGAGGCGCAGTTGCCCGAGCTGATGAAGCGCATGGCCAGCGGCAACCATGTGGGCCGCTTCTATGTTGCGTCGATGGATTTGGAGGTCATCAAGCAGCTACAGCAGGCCAATCGCATCGAGGCGCACAGCACAGCCTCACACGATGCGGGCGTGGCCGCTGCAATTGCCTGAAAAGTTACACAAGTAAGCGTGAGTTAGTGTCAAAATATCGAAACGACGTTTTTTTGACAACTTTGACAATGACAAGTTGATTTAAGGTGATTTATGGCGGAAGTTGGCGGCGCGACAGCGCCTGTTGACCTCAGTGGGTACTCGATCATGTCCAGCTTCGCGCGCTCTACGCAGAGTGCGCGAGTGCTGGCGTTTTTGCTTCGCATTGACGGAGTGGATCGCTGGGCTGTTGACTTCAAGGAAGACGAGGCGCCCAACGCGCTGGAAATTAAGGCTTTTGTGACCCAGTTGCAGGCGTTCCTGAATACAGGAGGCCTGGGCAGCCTGCACGCGGCTCCCCGTGAGTTTTTGGAGCTTCTTGGCGGTCTTCGCTCCAGCCGGTGCCTGTATTTGCTCAAGCAAGCAAGCGCAGAGAACCCGGAGCTTGCCGATCAGCTTGAAAAGTTGCTTGCGGAAGCGGGTGCGAATGAGCGCCTGATTTTGGTGGTGCGAAGAAGGCTTGAGGCCTTCACCAAAGCGCAGCTAATTGGTGAGATTTTTTCTAGTTCTCGGCTTGAACGTATCAAGTCAATCATGGGGGTTGAAAATGGCAAGCGCTGATGTGATGAATGTTCCTGTGAGCGTGTCTCGGCAAGGAGTTTTGGCGGGCATCCGCGACTTCTTTGGGGACAAGCGGTTTGTGGCGGGAACCGTCTTGGGTCTGTCGCTTCTGGCGGGCGGGTATGCTCTGTCGGCAGGCGGTACGGGTGGCGGTGGATCGTCCAGCGATCCGACAAGCCAGTTGCTCTCCGAGCAAGAGTCGGCCATCACCCAGCAGATGCGCCAGGACGCCGAAGACTGCGCCAAGGGCGACAAAGAGGGCACGGTGGGCCACGCGATCAATATGTCGCTAAAGGCGCACCTTGAGATGGCATCGGCGATGCCGAATGTCGAGCAGCTTTTCGACGTGAACGCTGATTGCTTTGCGGGCCTTAGCTCCTTGATCGACCTGTCCTTTGCGATTCCTTCCCTGGCAACCATCATTTCTGCCGCGCAAAACGCGGTGATGGCTTACGCCAAGAAAAAGATTTGTTCTGCCGTGTCCAAGGTGACGGGCATGGTGACAAGTCCGATCAATCAAGCTATCGGGCAGGCGAACCAGTACATCGGCGCGCTGAACGGGCTGAGCGCAAACCTGAACAATGGTGGTGGTTTGTCGATGATCGACCCCAACTTGGGCTCTGCCTACAACATAGGTCAATCGGGTACATACACCACCGGCCAGCCGTTCGCCAACAATCCGCAGACACCCGTGGGTGATTCGACGGGCGGCGGTACTGGCACAGGCAACTACACCCAGGTGCAGCAGTTGACCCAGCAGCTTGGGCAGGTGCAAGCCTCTCTTGGCCCTGCACAGCAGGCAATGGGCCAAGCGCAGCAGGCACTCAACTACTGCCAGCAAGTGGGCGGCAGCGCGTGTACTTCTGAGCAGGCTGCATTCGATGCTGCGCAGCAGAATGTGCAGAACATCCAGAACCAGATCACATCGCTGCAAAACCAGATCAACGCTTTGCTTGGCGCCTCTGGCGGAAGCTCTGGCGGTGCCGCTGGCATGTACGGGAAGTCCAGCAGCATGCAGGCTCCTAGCTCCACTACCGCACAGCCGAACCAGACGCTGACGCAAAAACTGAGCAACCTGTTCCAGTGAGGCAGGGATGAACAAGGCTTCATTCAAAGCGGCAAGGGCACTGGCCCTTGTCGCCCTCGTGGGCCTATCAGCCGAGGCGCATGCCTTCGGCTGGGCATCGGTCTTGTCGTGGTTCATGACCATGCAGCGCGAGGTCAGCGCTCTCGCTATTCAGGTCAAACAAAACGCTGTTTCCGCCAATCAAGTCAGCGATGCGGAGGTGAACACCCGCAAGCAGCTTGCGGTCGCCATGGGCGCTTTGATGACCTCGGAGCGTGTGCGTGACGTAGTGCAGAGCTATGACCCGTTGCTTGGTCAACCGATGTTGCTCAAGTGCGATGCGCAGTTTGATCGCAAGGTGCAAGTGGAGGTCTTTAATCAGGCATCCAAAAACACCCGCGAAATGGTGTCCAGCTTCGCGGTGGCCTCCACCACGTCGCGCGCAGCCGCAGACAAGGATGTGTTGACTCAGCACCGGGAACTGTTCTGCTCGGTGTCCGAGGCGAAGCAGGGTTTGTGTGAGCTGAAACCCAACGGGATGCAAGCGTGGGATGCATCGTACTCCGGGCCTTTTGGTGAACAGACCATGACGCCTGATGTGGAGCTTGCTGCCTACAACTACATCACCAATGTGGTTGATACCAGGGCGCCCAACGGGATCAACTGCAAGACCGAGGCTTGCACCTCGGCGCGGTTGCAAAACATGCGCGACACGGCCATTGGGTCGATGGTCGCTGAGAGCCTTGTTGGACAGGTGAGCATGCGCCGTTCGACAGTCTTGGAGTAGTCCTATGCGTAAAAGAGATCGTCACGCCGTGAAGCGGCATTTTGTGCAGACAGCCTTGGCAACGATGCTGGGAAGCAAGCGGGCTATGGCTGTGACAGCTATTGCTGGGACTGTTTTGGTTTCTGGTGCTGCCTATGGTGCGCTTTATGGCGGCGGGCCAGCGGAGGCGTGGACTATCGCCATGATCTCCGCACTCACGAGCGCTGTTGTGGCTCAACTGGCCGCGTTCCAGGCGCTTTTCATGGCTCAGAGCCAATTGCGGTTTGAACAACTCATTTCTGCGGTTGCCGTGGCGACAAAGCAAGAGGGCGTCTCTGCCAATCAGGTTGTGGATGCCACCCGCAACGCTGGGCAGACTCTGGTGAATGCCGTGCGTGCTCAGCGCGTCAATGACGCAACTGTGAAGGCCTATCTCGACTACTCGCCAACGACAGGCCAGGGTTATGACGCTTGCGGCACGATTGTCCGCAATCGCACGCTGGACAAGGCTTTTGATGACGCTCCGGCATCCGCACGCAAGCTGGTGAGCCAGCTTGATGCGGCTCCTGGGAGGTTGGTGGATTCGCGTGGCCAGGCCATGGCGAACCGGCTGAATACGCACCGCGAGAAGTTCTGTACGCCGTCCGAAGCATCGGCAGGCCTGTGCTCGGTGGGTAGCGTTCCTGGCGGCGACACGAATGCGGGCTTGCTTTTTTCGGGCGTGGATGCGGACAGCGATGAGGCCCTGGCACGCAAAGCATTCATCCAGAACGTCATTGGCGATCCAGACGAAAAGATCACTCCAGACGCGGGCAAGACACCGGCAGGGCAGGCCTACTTGTTCGAGAAGAACCGCAAGGACTCTCTGCTCTCCATCCCTGCGTATTCGCTCGCAATGATCGACGCGAACAACACGCGCAGCGAGGAATTCCAAGGCAAGTCTCCAAACGAGATGATGAAGCTGCGGGTCAATCAGTATTTTGGCGGCAAGGAAGCTCAGCAGTGGTCATCGTCCATGGCCGCGCAGACACCTCGCGGCCTGATCGTTGAAGCTACCAAGATGGCGGGTCTGGAAGTTTGGATGCGTCACAAGCAGTACGAGCAGGGGCAGCGCCTGGAGGCCAATCTGGCAGCTCTTGTGCTCAGCAGCACTCAGGAAATGCAGGCAGATGTTGATCGCAAGCATCAGGCTGTCTTGAAGCAAACGGCGGCGCAAGCGGTCAAGTAAGGGGGAACGGCATGCAATTGCGTAAGAGAACAAACAAGCCGACTGGCGGCGGTATGTCGCGCTTTCAGCGCCGGGTTGTCGTGGGCTTCACGGGCCTTTCTGTGGCCGTTTCAGCCTATGCGTGGTGCCCTCCGCAGTATCAGGAGGCCTGGGTCTATCCCGCATTCGCGTGGTCGGCATCCACCATCACCGGGACGATCACGGCGCTGGATTTGGCCCTGTCTGCGCAGCTCTGGTTTCAGAGCGAGCGCTTGATTAGTGCTGTTGCCATCCTGACGAAGCAAAAGGCCGTGGCAGCAAACCAAATTTCCGATGGCTTGCGCAACACGAACCAGAACATTGCAGTCAGCTTGAATGCACTCGCTCAGGCCGAGCGGGTGAAGAAAGCGCGCTTTGAGTACGGCGGCGACTTCGGCCAGGGCTATTCGCCCTGCTATGTGTTCCAGGGGCGCCTTGGTATTTCTCGGGCTGAATCCGATCTGAATGGCATGACGGCAGCAGCTTTGCGGACAGAAGTGCAGGCAGCGCCTGGGCGTTTTGCCAATCCGGTGAATGCCCAAAAGGAGATGCTGGAGCAGCACAACGCCTTGTTCTGTACGAAGGATCAGGCTGATTCGGGCCTTTGCTCTGCGCCGGGGAGTCTGGCTGGGGCAAGCCTGAATGTGGCAACGCTGTTCAAGCCCACGGCGGGCGAGGAAGATTTAACGAAGGCAAAAGTTGCCTTCATCAACAACATGGCGGGATTGCCTGATGGCGAAGTGCCACAAGGCGGCAGCGGCAGTGAGGTCGCAGCCTCGTATCAACAGGCCAAGATTCAAAAGGACGCCGTGCGCAGTAGCGCGCTGGCCTCGCTCAAGCAAATTCAGCTCGAAACCACCTCGGGCCAGGACGGCGAGCACAGCCATGGCGATCTACCACTGTCCAAGCAATATGAAAACGAGATCAAGCGGTATGCGGGCAACACGCCTGAGTACCAGAATTGGTCGCGCGTGATGGCCGCGCAGAACGACCGTGGCGCGATGGTGGAACTGCTCAAGATTAAAGCCCTGGATTTGTCCCTCCAAGAGCGGCAGTACCGCCAATGGGAGCGCATGGAGGCTCAGTTGGCTAGTGCGGTGGCCGCAAAGCTGAAATCGCAGTCACGCAAGTCTGATGCAGCGGCAAATGCTGCCTTGCGCCAGACGGCTACCAGCAAGCTCGGATCGTAAGGAAAAGGCATGAAAGCATTCAAGCGGCTTGGGCTTCTCGGTGTTTCGGTGGCGCTTTGCGCCATTGCAACCCCGCAAGTGGCGGGCGCTGCATCCGCTTCATGCGCGCTTGACCCTACCAAGGGCGGCGGCGGCATGGCTGCTACAAGCCGCTTTGGGACATGGCGCTCCTACTACAACGGCGGCAAGGGCGGCGGGCACGGCGGGCAGGATTTGCGCGCCGCTGTCGGAATGCAGTTGTACTCACCGTTCAACGGGACAGTTGCGTACAAGAGCGTGCAGCCAAATGGCGCGGGCAATTTCTTGGCAATCCGCAACGACAACGGGGACATTGTTTGGTTCATGCACTTGAGTGGCTATGCCAACGGCATTGCCGTGGGCACGAAGGTCACAGCAGGGCAATTCGTTGCCCTGTCGGGCAATACGGGTCGCAGCAGCGGGCCGCACTTGCACTTGGAGTACACGGTCAAGCGCCAGGAAGATGCGCGGAACAAGTGGGTTACGAAGGGCATGAGCCGGGAGCAGGTATTCCAGGCGCAGAACCACTATTCCAAAAAAAGCGACGGCACTTACACCACCGACCCCGCCGGTTATTTGTGCGAGACATATACGTTCGTCGGGGACGCGACGAAGGATAACGCGGTATTGGGTAAAGATACAAAAGCCCAATATGAAATCTTATATGGCAGTGTGCCTAACGGCACGCCTCCTAATGCGGAGTACACCGACACGCAGACGATTGCAGCCAATTCGGTTGCGGTGCAAGCGAATGCGCAAGGTAAAACAGTTACTCAGTTTCTCTCTGATCGTGATGGTTTTGGCGCATTGCCCGGAATGCGTTACGAGAAATATGAGAACGTGTCACCTTCGGAAATGCTTGCCCGAGAGTCAAAAAGGCGAATGATTGATGCCGAGTGGCAGAAGAATCTCACGCAGGTTTCCTCTCGTGCATTGTGGGTTGATTACCTCCAGACAGTGGCCGTGAGCAACTACATGCAAGAAGCTATCTACCGGAAGAAAGAGAAGGTAGAGGGGTTGTTGGCTACCCTGGTTGCCCAGGAAGCGGCAACCCAGCGTGCGGCGGTCGATGCCGCACGCTCCCGCGCTGTACGACAGAGCGCGGCCCATTCTCTAAATTAAGTCATAACAGAGGAATAGGGTCATGAGCACAGATCAAGACTTGGATAAAGAGAAGGCCAACACAATGGATGAGGTGAAAATTAAGGAATCAAAAATTCCGAATTTCACGGTGCAAAAAAAAGCAGGGGTGTCCAAGTCTGGAAATACTGCTGATCCCGAAGATAAAAACCGGGCGAGCGATTTTGATAAGATTATCGCAATGCCAAAGATGCGTGTTTTGCGCGGCGGTGGGGCCGAAAACTCGGTGATTAAGAAAACCGCTGCTCAACAAGAGGTGGACGTTTCTGCTTCCCAAAAGGTGGATAAGAAGTTTGATGCCAGCGTGGGGGTGGATAAAGATGGGGTGAATGCGAGTGTTGGTTTCAGCATGAGCAAATCCACCGAGGTGAAAGCCGGGGTTGCTACAAAACTCGACAAGGAAAGGGTTCTGGCCGAAGTGCAGGCCAAGGGCAAGGATGGGAAGGTGCCTCTGGACGAGCTTTCCAAGGTGCTGCTGCGAAAGATGGGCGTGAAGCCCGAGGATATTGAGAATCTGGAGGCCTTGGACGCGGAGGAACGCGCCCAGGCCGTTGCCCGAATTTCGGAGCAGTTTGCCGTGGCGCTGCGCGAGGAAAAGGGCACGGAGATTCGTGGCGGCATCTCTGTTGGCGGGCGCGGGCGCGGCGCACCAGCGCCCGAAGGTGGGGCGACAGCCAGTGTCGGAGGTGTCATTGCGAACGAGGTGGCGGCTACAGGCGGCGCCCTCATTGGTGGCATCGCATCCTTGGCTGGTGGCTCGGCGCGTCTGGCGGGAGCCGCTGCGAACGCGCTGGGGCGCGGCGTGGCGGCGCTCGGACAAGGCCTCATGAGCAAACGAGCACAGCCTTTCGAGGTCGTTTCCGTCCTGCCCACGATCTCGGAGTACCGGGTAAAGAAGGTGGAAGAAGCGGCGCGCAACTACGACAAGGCCGTCGATTCCTTCTGGCAGGTGCCGCCCATGGCCGTGATGCGCAAGGAGATCGAGGAACGCGCACGCCAGAGTGGATTGTCTGTCCCTGATGCCATGGAGAAGATGAAGCCTGGAGGGGAGTGGGCCGACTTGCACGACAAGTTCGTCAAGGAGGTTGCCGCATCGCCCGACGCTATTCAATCGAAAGTGGCGATGGACAAGGCGCTTTCGAGCTGGGTGCGTCAATACGACCACGGCAGCGAGGAACTGCTGGGCGCTGATGTGGAGGGGAACCCCAACCACAAGAAGGCGAAAAGTCGCATTGAAGCGACCAAGGACGCGATGGAAGCCAAGGCTGCTGAGTCCCCGGTGTTCGGCGGGGAGTCGGAGTCGCACGCGGAGCGCCTGAAAGCTGCGGTGCAGGCGATCATGGAACGCATCAAGGAAATCTTGCATGCCGTGGGCCAACGATTCACAGGAACGGAGGCCGGTCATGCTGCGCCCTGAACAAGCTGACCGTTCGCGGTTCCCCAATATCGCCCTGCTGCGCGCGAGTGCTGTGGATTTTGGCCTGGGCCAAGTGGTAGAGGAAGCGGTGAGCCTGGGGGCGATCTACTCCGCTGTCCTGGCCTTTGCCGACGAGGCCGAAGATGGTGCCTTTGGCAGCATCTTCGCGGTGTACGCGCAAGGTGATGAACGGGTGAATGTGACACTCATCGCCGAGCGTGATGAGGCATCCAAGATGGTCATCGAGCGGGTGAATGTCGGTGGCAGCAGGAATGTGTATTTGGGGGGGGTTGTGGCCTCCTTAAATGCCGATGGCAGTGCATGGAATGTCGAGGCTGCACACCTGGGGGGGGAGGCCGTTACTGCCGCTGGATTCCTCAATGCTCTCTCTGATTTGCGAGCGCTGGAGCTTGTCACAAAAGAGGTGAGCGAGCGTTTCGTTGAGATCGAGTGAAGGTGCGCAGATGAAGTGGTTTGACCTTTCCCGCTTTGGCGCCAAGCTCCATGTCCTGCCGAAGTCCGATGCGCGTTCGCGCACGGTGCTGCGGCTTGAGATGCGGCACTCAAGAGACTGGGCAACGCAACGCATTCTTGCTCAGGCCGTTGATCCAACGGTTGAAGAACGCTTCACTCCCGCACGCTTTTATGCAGGGCTGGCCGATCTTGGTTTCAGTGAAATGAAGGCCACGCGGCAGGCCTCGGGCACGCGCGAGGACTTTGATCGGCATGGGTCGGAGTACCCCACATACGTTGCTGAGGCGGTGCGCGACAGCATCAAATTGTCCGAGCTGCAAACCGTCATGCCTGGGCTTTCAGCGAATGACGTGGTGGATATGCCGATTGAGCAGATTCTGCCTCCAAGCGAGGATTTCCATGGGCACGAAGCGCGTTGGGAGCGTCTGCGCAGGGCCATGGTGAATGACTCCATTGGTGTGTGGGTGGCGAATCAGAATCCCTGGGGACAAGGGGAGAAGCCTGTTCCCATAGTGCAAGCCCTGGCGGATGCTGGCCTTGGCTTGGACAGAGAGGGCCGGGATAAAACGATCCCCGTGGCGCTCGCGCTCCAGGCCAACATGCTGGGCTATCGGGATGATGCCCTGGTCACTTACTACGTGAGCGAGGCTGCGGCTCAGGCCGATGGACTCAAGGAAGGGCAGTATCACCGCGAGGGGTATGCGGCATCTGTGCCGATCATGGTAGCAGGGGAGGGTAAGGTGGTTGCCTTGCGCGACCTGTGGGCCATGCCTGACCTGCGCCGCACCATTTCGCCTGAAAGGGCGCTTTGGGTGCGCCCCAATGCTGATCCTCAGTCGCTGGTGGTCGATTACCTCCGTGAGCGCATGGCCTACAAGGACAAGCTCAGCGAATCGCTGGCGAGACTGGACGCCTGGGTGGCAAATCCTAAGCTGCTTGCCAATGAATCGCCAGACATGGTTTGGGGCGCTGTGGCCGTTTTCAGCGAGGGGCATGCTCTGTCGGAGCGTTATTCCAATTTGGCCGATGAGGCTTTTGGTGACACAGAGACGGCATTCGAGCGCAGCGACAAGGGCGAATGGCGCTTGCGCAAGCTCAACACCATCGACAACAGCATCTATGAGAGGCTGGCCCTGAGCGCAGAAAAAGTAGGGGTTGACTCCAAGGAAAAGGTGCTTGATACCCTGCTGGGCGCGCGTTTGCTCTGGCAGAAAATGGTCAATGCCGAGATGGCCGCGCAGCGCGAGGCGGCCATGGCCGGGGCCAAAGACGCCGAGGTGTCCAAGGATGCTGCTGCGGTGGAATCCCAGGTCGATGAGGCCACGGACAAGCGAAAGCATGTGGACGTGGGCGAGAAGATCGGCGGTGCTCGCAAGGACTATGCGAAGCGCGCGATGACGCATGACGATCTGGCTGGCTTGAACGATCTTGAGATCAAGCTGCATGTCAACAAGCAGAACATTTGGCCCCCTCTGGACTACGCCGCGTTGCGCGATGGCGGCGTAGAGCCGAAGGTTGCCATGGCGTTGAAGCTGGTGAAGGACAGCATCAACACAGCTCCTGTGCGTTACTCTGGACGCGATGACCGAGAGTGCGCGGCCAAGTATGTTGAGGCCGTCACTACGCTGCGGGACTTGTTCAGCGGTGTGGTGAGCGAGGACGACTTTGAGAAGGCCTCGACAGCGGCCAAGGCGTATGCCAATCAGGGCGAGGAACGCCTGATTTACGGTGGCGAGATTTGGCATCAGATTGGCAGGGACACATCCAAGGTGCTCCACTCCAACGCTCTGTGGCTGGCAGAACGGAAGATTCTGCGAGCCACCCGCTCATGGAATTACCAAACCCAGCAAACTGAGTACGCCGACCCCTGGAACTCGCTCATCAAGAAAACAAAGACGGCAACCGATGCCGAGGTGGCAGAGCGCAAGCGCAAGTCCGAACTGGACAAAGAGCTGCATGTGCCGCACCTCGCCCGCGTGCAGCGCTTCGGCGAAGACTGGCGCGAGGGCCGCGATGTGACAGCGGATGAGCTGCTGGAGCGGTTTGGATTTCGGGCCATTGAGTATGGCGAATGGCTCCCGCAAAAAGAGCGCCAGGAAGTCATCAATATGGCCTTTGACAGCTTCGCTGACTTGGCGCAGGCCCTGAACCTGCGACCCAAGGATGTGTCGCTGGGCGGCGAGCTGGCCGTCGCCTTTGGTGCCCGTGGCACCGGAGGGCGCGGCGCGGCGCTCGCGCACTTTGAGCCTGGACGGTTCGTGATGAACATGACACGCCTCAAAGGTGCGGGGAGCCTTGCGCATGAGTGGTTTCATGCGTTTGATCGCAAGATGGCGATTGATGGCAACTGTGGGTTGTACGCCTCTGAGGCCAAGACCTCGAATCTTCCTGCGCTGCGCGCACTTTCTAATCGCATGAGCTGGCGGAATGCAACGCCTGACGAGCTGGCTGAGCAATCGGCACAAGGCGCAAGCCGGAGCAAGTCCAACGCCGAGTCGTGGTTTGGTCGTTTGCCTCCAGAAAAACGGGCAGAGGCCATTGCTGATCTTGGACACGCACTGGAAACGGTGCGAGCGGAGATTGTTCGCCGGGTCGAAACCATCCTTGATGGCACCAAAGACGCTAAGCGCATGCATGTCGTTGGTGAAAGCGGCTTGGTCGGTTTCCATGTGCTTTCTGATCTCGCAGAGGATGTGCGAGGTGAGATCGTGTCGAAGTGGCGCGGCCAACTAGGCAAGGATGCCTCGAAGGCCATCTATGGGAATGTCTGGCACTTCGCCAAGCATGAGTCGCTTTCTCAGACGGTTCAAGCGTTTGCGAACAGGGGTCTTCCGCTTCCCGATGGGCTGTTGGGCCATGAATCTTTGCGCAAGCAGTCTGCGTACAGCAAAGATGCCGAGCAGCTTGATGGCTTGCGCTCGTCGGCCTACTGGAACACGACGCGCGAGCTATTTGCACGAGCTGGTGCGGCATATGTGCAGGACAAGATCGAAGAACTTGGCGGGCGCAGTGACTACCTTGTTTATGGGGCCGGGGATGGTCGTCGGGTGGAAAGCCTGAATGCGAGTCCGAACCCTTGCGGGGATGACCGTGTGGCGCTGCGCGCTTGTTTTGACGCCCTGATGGATGAATACCGCGCCACGCTGGTCAACGAAGCCACCCAGGACATGACCCCATGACCATGAAGTTTCAGGACTACAAAGAGATCGTAGCCACCCCCCAGGCCCACTTGGAATTTCTGCGGCATGTGACGGGCCTTATTAATGGGATTGATGAAGCCGATGCTCCTACGGCGGCACGCAAGCTCCATACGGCCCTGCGTGAAACCGTGGAAGTGGGGGGGAGTCCATTCAGTCAGGCGCGGCACTTGTTGGCCCTGGAGAAAGCCTCTGGCGACCTGTGGGAGCCGGAGGAAACATCGCCTGCTGTGCTCAAGGATGTGATTGAGCTGTCAGAGCGAATTCGAGACTTTGACTCAGGCTATGACGTGCCCCATTTCACGGTCGGGCACGAGTGGATGAAAGAGCTGGCGGGGGATGCGGAGATCGCACCATCTCGCTAAGCATGACGATGTATGCGTTCCCGCCAAACGCAAAAAGGCCCGCCAGGAGCGGGCCTTTTGAGAACCGGCAGCTTAGTCGTCAATCCCTTCGAGATTGCCCTGGCTGGCTTTGGCGGCGCGCTCCGTTTCACGAGCTGCGCGCTTATCTTGGATGGCCTTCAAGGCGTCGTGCGCTTCTTTGAGCGCATAGAGGGCGGCCGCGTCCACTTCGATCTTCTGGTCTTTTTGCATGCCGCCCTTTTCCCAGCGGGCAAGGCCCTCCAGCACGCGCGAACGCTTGCTGAAAAGCTCACCGAAGGCACCAGTCACGCTACCTGCGACCTTCGGCGGTATGCCAGCGCCACGCACGGCTTGGCGCGTGGCCTTCCCGCCAGCTTGCAGGACGCCCAGCAGGTACTCCCCGGCGCCTTCGCCGTGCAAGCGGACAGCCTCGATGGCTCCATCTGCGGACACGCGGCCATCCTTCACCAGTGCATGCACGTCGCTGTTGGCATTGGCGAGCAGCAGCAGTTGCTCGACGCGGGCCACGGTGCGGCCAACCTTGGCAGCGATCTCTGCGTTGCTGTAGCCCTTGCGGTGCAGCCGCAGGTAGCCAATCGCAGTGTTCAGTGGCTTGAGCTGCAAGCCATCGGCAGAGCGCAGCATGACCTCCACGCGCTCCGCATCGTTGCCCTTGAAGCTCACGCAGTCAACAAAGGGCAGCTCGTGCCCACGCTCAATGCAAAGCAGGGCGCCACGGCGGCGCAGGTGGCCCTCGACCGGGCTGATATTGCCGGTGTCGTCCACCCACACGATCAGCGGGGGCACATAACGCCCGTTGGCGTAAGCGTCAGCGAAGGCCTCGATCTGAGCGATCACGTCTGGATCGTCGTAATCGCGGAGGTTGAAGCCGTCGATTTCGGTCAGGCGGCGCGGATCAACTTTCCACAGGTCGGTCTTCTTGACCTGCAAATCGCTGGGATCAGCAGCCATGGCTTTCAGGGATGTTTTGGCAGTCATAGCGATCCTCTCGGTGTGTGGTTTGATGGACTATACGCCATGAAGTGCGCGTATGCAACCGCCATAATCCATAAAAGTTGCTTTTCGGATTCTTTGGGTGAATGTTCATGGCGCATAAGAATCTATAAAGGAAAGATCAGGTGCTATAGTCCAGGCGTAATCGAAAGGAACCTACGGTATGTCTGCAAAGAAAAGCGATGGCGACGTGGCGCCACTGGAGCTGATGACTCCCAACGAATTTCGCGCCGAGCTGGTGCGAAAAGGGTGGACGTATGTGGAGTTGGGCCAGCGTTGGGGTATGTCGGCGAACTGGCTTGCCAAGGTGGCTGGGAGGGTGGATCGACCTCGGTATTGGGACGATGCCGTGCGCGGCCTGCCGGATCGTTTGCATGGCGGCGGTCGCGCGAAGGAGGGTTGACCATGCAAGTAACCTGGGGGTATTCAGCGCGCGAGCTGAGAAGCGGCAATAAGGTGCCCGTGATTGCCGACACGGCGAGCACTGTGAACGGCCACGCCCTGATCGTGGGCATGACGGGCGCAGGAAAGACTTACACGCTCAAGCGAATGATCCGCGAGATGGCCGCGACTGGCGATCCTGCGCAACCAGCACGGTTCTATGTGTTCGATATTCATGGCGACATTGACATTGATGGCGCCAGTACGGTCATGTTCTCGGAGCAAACCGGCTATGGACTGAACCCTTTGCGCGTCAACCCGGACGTGCATTTTGGGGGGGTGAGAAAGCGCGTGCAAGGGTTCATGTCAACCATGAATAGCGTCATGCGCGAGCTGGGGCCTAAGCAGCAAGCCACGTTGCGCAACGTCTTGTATGACGTGTACGAGCGTCACGGATTTCGGCAGGAAGACCCCAGCACCTGGGTTGTCTCCGAGGATGAAACGCATCTTTTGTCCAACGGCACGGATGGTCGTATCTACATCGACGTGCCCATTGCTGAAAAGGACGAGGCGAAGTCATTGGGTGCTCGCTGGGATGCCGGGGCGCGCTGCTGGTACATCGACTCGCGGGAGTACGAGGGCGCTATTACCCGTTGGCCCCCCAAGACGCTATCTCGGACGCACCCGTCCATCAAGGATGTGCTGCGCACGGCACGCTACATCATGCAGCAGAGCTTTCTCGGCAGCGGCCAGGAGGCAATCACATGCCTGGGGGTCGTTAACAAGGCCTCCGCAGCGTACCAAAGAAAGCTGCTTGAAGCCTTGCGCCAGGGCGAGCGGGCTTTCCGGGATGAGAAGCTGCAAGCTGACATTGAGAAGGCAAAGCAGAAGGCCATTGACGCCTATGCCGACTATGTGAGTGCGATTGCCACAGGTCGGGAGGTCGATGACGTGATGCGCTACGACTCCACCGATGTGCTCAAGAGCGTGGTGGATCGCCTGGAGAACCTGAACGCCATCGGCATTTTCAAGGCCAAGCCGCCCCCGTTTGATCCGCGCGCCGCAGTGTGGCGCTACGACATTCGTGCGCTGGGCAAGGAAGAACGCAAGTTGTTCGTTCTGTTTCGGCTGGAGGAACTGTTTGCCGAGGCGGTGCAGCGCGGCGAGCAGAAGACGATCCGCGATGTGATTTTTCTCGATGAGGCGCACATCTTCTTTGACGATGACCCGGACAACATCATCAACACCATCGCCAAGGAGGCTCGCAAGTTTGGCGTGGCTTTGATCTGCATCTCGCAGTCGCCAACCCACTTCTCCGAGGACTTCATTGCGGCTGTGTCCACGAAGGTGATCCTGGGTATTGACGAGCTGTATTGGAAGGGCTCTGTGACCAAGATGCGGGTCGAGGAAGCGGCATTGGCCTGGGTGAAGCTCCAGAAGTCCATGCTGGTGCAAATCAAGTCCCGTGGCGCCACCAAGAACGACTGGAATTGGGTCGTGATTCCAGAGGCTTCGCATTCCCATGGATGAGCTGCACCATGCCATCGCAGCGGAGCTGGCGAGGATGACGCCAGCCGAGCTGCTGGGCGCCGTAACGGGCATCTTCGGCGCGCTGTTGCTGGCTTGGCGCGGGCGGCTCGCCGCCTGGGCCTGGGTGTTGTGGATTGTGTCCAGCCTCGCTTGGATCGTTTATGCAATCAAGGTCTGGAGCATCCCCATGCTGACACAGCAGGCGGTGTTTGCGGCCATCAACATATTGGGGGTTTACAGATGGCTTATCCGAAAAGAGCGGTGAGCCCGGAGAAGGTGGAGCGCGCCAACGTGCTCCGGGCCATGCCGTTGCTGAAAGCACTCGATGCCGTGGGTGTGTACGCCAAGCTGGACACCAGCTATGAGCCGAAGAAGAACCGGGGTTCAAGTCGGTATCACCTCTCTGCGAACTGCCAGGACTACGAGCTGCTGATCTGCCACGAGAAGTGGTACGACACGCGGGCCTGCAAGGGCGGCGGCGGCGCGATTGATCTGGTGATGCACCTCTACTCCGAGCCCTTCAACATGGCGCTTCGGCGACTGGACAAGGCGGTTTCGTGATGGCCTTCGATCCGAGTGCTATGCAGGTAACGAGGCTGGCCGAGGCCGACCTGGGGGAAGGTGTTTCTGACACCTTCGCTCAAGTCCACTTGATCGCGGATAGCGAGGTGCGCCAGCGGTGCGCCAGCGCGAAGCTGGCCGCTCAGATTGTCACGAGGGCCTACAGGGTCAGTGCCGACTTGGATGAGGGGCAGGTGCTGTCGGGTATGGCGGATGTTCTCAAGCGCCTTGCGGCAGTGCGCCATACCTGCCTGTCGTTGGCTGGTGTCGCTGAGGAACACCCCGACTACGGCACTGTGTTCGCCATGGCAACGTCCATTGCCCTGGATACGGTAACGGAGGAATTCAAGTGGCGCCAGATTGGCGGGCGCACCAAGGAGCTGTCCCTGTCGCTGTTCACGCGGCTGATCGAGGCCGTGGGCAGCAAGCAGCCACGGCTTTTTGCCAAGCCGTCAGGCCAGCTTGACCCCAGTGCGGCGCGCAAGCTCGCCACATTGCAAGCCATGCCTTCGATGATGGGATTGGTCAACCTTTTCGACTACTACGTCATCGACCCCGAAGCGATGGCGTGCCGCCTTGTCTATGCGGTTGCCGCCCAGGCGGAATACCACGCCATGCAGGGCGTGGAAGGCATGAGCGAGTTCGGACAGGCCTTGATGATCCAGCGTGCCTATGGGGTCAGCGTGGGCGTGATGGTGGAGGTCTATAAGGCCTGCGCCTACAAGGACGTGCAGAAGCTGCGCGACATGCAGGAAATGGACAGGTCGTTTGCCATCGCCAATTACGAGCGTCTTGGCGGCATGGGCTACGAGCATGTGCTTGCGGAGCACGACAGGGTGATGCGCAAGACCTACGAAGTGTGCGATTTGATCGTCAGCGCCCAAGCGGGCAGTTTGGAGAATGGTGATGGGACATGAAACACAAAGAAGCTGGGAGTCTCTGAGCACTCTTGTGTCTGGTTTGGCTGAGGCCGAGTTTGGACGCGGAGAGCAGTTTGTTTATGACGGGGCAAGGCTTTACCCCGAGGATGTGGCCGACATGCTGCTGCCGTCAATCCTGTGCTTGGCGCAGGGCGTGGCGAAATATGTCGGCATGGGCGAATTTGGCTATGACTTCGACATTGCGCCTGAGTCGCAAGAGGCCTTCCCGCTCCAGGCATCGCCCAAGGGGCGCGTCGCCCCGTTTCACTTGATCGCACCCTTCGTCGTGGAGGCATTCGATTCGTATGTGATCGAGTGCCGCGCCGATGTTGCGAAAGTCTTTGAAGCGGCGGCGCAGTTGATTTACCCGGACTTCACCCTGGAGCGCAACACGCGAGTCGGGCGGGGTCTTTCTGCCAACATCCAATCGCAAGGGCCGAAGGTTTGACCATGAGCAGTACCGATCCAATCAAGAAGCAACCGGCGTCCTACCGTGAGCCGGTGCTTGAAAAGCTGGTCTTGAATGACCTGATTCATCTCTCGAACGACAGCCGCTACGACAAGAATGTGCTGCTGTGGATGCAGGACAGGTACGTCAATCAGGCCATCACCGAAAACATGGGCATCCTGATTGATCTTGTGCGCAAGGGCAAGCAAGACGGGGCAACGCCCGAGGAAATGAAGCGCGAGCGCATCGAAACGCTGGTGCGTCTGGCTCAAGAGACTTATTCGTCGGAAAAGTCGCTTGGACGTGGTGCTGACCTCAAGACCTATCTGGATGCTGCAACCACGTTTTTCGAGGCCGAGTCTGTGCGCTATGCGGGGCACCTCAAGGATGTTTCGGAGCAAATCGCCAAGGCGGTTGCCAATGGTGAGCGCCCGGACATTGATCGGATCGCCCGTACCGTTTACGGGGCGACTTTCAAAATGTCGGGTGCCATTGACTCGCTTGAGCGCATCAACAAATCGTCTGCTGATGCTGTGGCAAAAATGATGGAAAACGGCGTCAAGCGCATCGAGATGGTCGCCGTCACCAACGCCGAGCTGAATGTTGGCCGTGTGCTTTATCAAGCCATTGACCAAATCTCACGCTCGCCGGAGAAGTACATCCAGTTCACCGATCCACGGCGAATGGACATGCCCGACTACAAGGCCTGGGACTTCGAGCCTGTGCATCGGTCGCCCGGCTTTTAAATTTCAAAAAGCGTAATCACGTTTTTTTCACCATATCAAGAAAATTTGCGTTAGTATTGCGGCCATAATGGCAACGCGCTACCATGTGGCGCATCATCGAAACGGAGTACGAGATGATTGGACTGGACATGCCGGTTAAGGCAAAAAGCAGCGCCTTCGGGAACTACATTGATCCGCAGCGCGAGCTTTTCGACGCACCTCAACTCGCCCTGGTGCGGGTTGATTTGCCCGAATACGCCAACAGCGGCTTGGGCCGTGTGCTGCTGAGCGTCATGCGCTACGAGTTCACCGATCTCGATGGCAAGTTTGGTGTCGAGGGTATGTCGGTGGGCGCGGACAGCAGCCGGGGGATCATGGTCTATCGGGATATGCAGCCGGAGATCGTGGCTCAAAGCCATGCCACTCTCCACGAGCGCAATCCCGATCTGGCCGAGAAGTTGCGCGCGAAGGGCTACCCCCCGGAGCTGATCTCTATTGGCGTGCTGCGCGCCAGCGATGCGGATTCGTCGTTTGACGGCCTGTGCCGCTTCATCGACGTGTACCACGCTCGCGCCTCGTGGATTGAGACGCATCCTGTCGAGGTGCGCTTTGCCAACTTGGAAGTGATGGCTGGTGGCATTGGCATCAACTGGGAGCGTGTTTTGCCGATAGGCCCGACTTTTTGAAGGGTAGGGGGTGCTATGACTTCGAGCGTTCCCGATGCGATCCGTGATCGCGTTTATGCCTACCTGGGTGCCGCAGGCGTAGAGCTTGCCCGTGGCAGCAGCGAGGGCGTTGTACGCCAGTCCTGGCAGGTTAACGGCACCGAACTTGATGGCGTCTCGGCCAGCTTTTCCGATGCCGACAATGTGATTGAGTTTGGCTTGCTCTCGCGCGTTCAGGGCGAGCCAACAAACGTGCTCAACGCGAGCGTTGTCATGGATGACGATGGCGCCCGAATCTTCTGCGCGTCAGAGGTTCGCGCTGAGATGAATTTCGAGGGGCCTGTGAGCACGGAGTCTGCGAGCGATGGCCTGTTTCTGGCATGGGACTATTTCTCCCAAGTCGTGGGTACTACGGTGCCTGCGTGATGGGTGGCCGCACGAGCCATGGCAGAGTCGCTTGTCATCATCGAAGCACCCGGCAAGCGCGCAGGCCTGTCGGATGTGCTTTGGCGTGCGGGGATGCGTGGCTTTGAAGTGCTTGCGACCGCAGGCCATATAGCAACCAATCCAGCCCGTCTTACCCCGCTTGGCATCACAAGCAGCTTTCGTGAGACGGGCTATGCAATCCGTGAGGATCGTCGTGCTGCCTGTGAGCGTATCCGTGAGGCTGCGCAGAACACGACAGGGCACATTTACCTAGCTACCGACGATGACCAAGAGGGCGATGTGATCGCCCGTGATGTTTGGCGAATGGTCATCGCTCCAGAGGATCGCGCAAGGGTACAGCGTGTGCGCCTGCGGGCGCTGTCCCCGTCTGAGGTGCAGTCTGCATTTGACGCGGCCACCGCCTTTGATCCACTGTCCGCTGCCAAGGGTGATGCGCGCCGCGTGTTGGATCGCCTCGTGGGAGCACTATCGAGCGCCGAGGGCGCGGTTGGGCGCGTCCAAGGATCATTGCTCCTGGCGCTATCGCAACAACGGCCCGTGGTCGGTGTTGCAACCTTCATGGCCACAGCCGAAGACGGCGGTGAGCCATGGATTGCGCAACGCGCGGTGTACGCAGGAGAGACGCCGCCAGCGCCTGAGCTGGTGGATGCGCGGCTTTCGGTGGGCGCCAGTGTGGAGTCCACCATTGGCGCTCGCCCGATGAACCACGGCGAAATCGTTCTGTCTGCGAGCGTCGAGACGGGTGCGGAGATCGCTGATGTGGCAAAGGCCATGCAAACACTCTATGAGCGCGGGCAGATGACCTATCCACGTTCGTCAGCGCAGGCCCTGAGCGTGGATTCGGCGCGAAGACTGGATGTAATCGCCAAGATGAACGGAGCGGCCTTTGACGCCGAGCGTTTCACCGCTGTCCGGGCCATGGGTCTGGAGGTTGAGCATGGGCACGAGGCGCCCAATCCTGCCGCATTCGACATTCCATTGAACCGCGAGGCAGCGTTGCTGTCGCTGCCCGAGCAGGTGCTGGTTCACATCGCCCGCAATCTGGTGGATTGCGGCGTGCGTTGCACCCTGGAGCAACCCTCTCTGAGCAGCTTGCAGAAGCTGTCGGATGGTTTGGCCGGATTGCCGTGGCATCGCAAGACGGAGATGGGCCTGCGACTGTACCCGGTCGTGGTGCCAGAGGCCGGATTCAAGCCTTGGACGCAGGAGCAAAGCCTGTTGCACCTCATGCACAAAAACGGCCTGGGCCGTCCCTCTACTGTGGTGGAGCACGTCAACAAATTCGCGGCGCGTGGGCTTGTTGATGGGGATTTTGAGTTGACGGCAAAGGGGCGCGATTGGTGCGCCAATGTCGGACAGTTGTTCAAGCACCAGAACCTCGCCCGGTTGGTCGAGGAATATCTGGAAACGCACCGTGAAGCGGCTCCTTTGATGGTTGCCGAGATGGTGGAGAAGTTCGGTATTCCCGTGGGCACAAGCGACGGGATGCCATTCGATCAGGAGTATGAAGATGGACAAGAAAACACGTTTCAAGCCAGCTAGTTTTTTGGAGGTCGATGACCTTTATGGCGGGCGCAAGGTTGTGATGGTCGGCGCTGACGGCATCACCTTTTGGGATGCCCTGGACGTGGAGGCAGTCACGCCTATCGTGATCCACCCCATTTTCAAGCCGGTCGAGATCGGCCCGCTGATCGAGTTCGCGCGCCGCAACGATCTGCTTGAGGCGCTTCGCCTGCTGACCCAGCACATCAACAGCACGCAGGCCGAGCGTGCGCAGCGTGACCCGCTGTACGTCATGCGTGTGCTGGTTGCCTACTCCAAAGGCGCTTGTGACGGCACGGCGGCGGCTGTGTCGAGCGCAATCAGTGCTGCCAATGAAGAAGAAGCGCGGGCGATGGGCGCCCAGGCGATTTACGAGAAGTTCGCTGACGTGTCCGCGCAAGACGGTCGTGCTCACTGAGGGGCATTACATGATCCTTGCTCGAAAAAACGGCTGGTTGATCGCTGTGTGCGTTCTGCGCAAGACGCGCAGCGGCGCGCATGTTCGGCCCATTGACAGTTCGCGGCAGTTTTTCGTGTCTGCACGCGACTGCCGTAGCAAGTTGTGCAGCGACGTTGCCGAGGCGATGGCCTTTGCAACCCCGCAAGGAGATTGATAGATGGGCAAGACACTCATCATTGCCGAGAAGCCGTCCGTAGCGGGTGACATTGCGAAGGCGCTGGGCGGTTTCAGCAAGGGCAACGGCCACTACGAGCGCGCCGACGCCATCGTGTCGAATGCGCGCGGCCACCTGATCGAAATTTTCTCGCAGGAGGCCGACGATGGCGGTAAGAGCCTGAACGATCTTCCTGTGATTCCGGCTCGCTTCGGCCTGCGGCCTACCAAGGACGCAGGGCCGCAGCTCCGGCATCTGGTTTCGCTGATGAAAGACCCTTCAATCACCGAAGTGGTCAATGCATGTGACGCGGGCCGCGAGGGTGAGCTGATTTTCCGGCTGATCTACGACTACGCTGAGTGCCGCAAGCCCATGCGCCGCATGTGGCTCCAGTCCATGACGCAGGACGCCATTCGTGATGCCTGGAAGAACATGCGCCCTGGCGCTGACTTCCAAGGCCTCGCAGATTCGGCCTATTGCCGCAGCGAGGCCGATTGGATCATGGGGATCAATGGAACCCGTGGGGTGACGCGGCTCTACGAGCGGCAGAGTGGTGCCTACGAGCTGATGAGCGTAGGGCGTGTGCAAACACCTACCCTGTCCCTGGTCGTGGAGCGTGAGCGGGCTATCAGGAACTTTGTGCCCAAGGATTACTGGGAGGTGCGAGGCACCTTCGGCGTAGCCGCTGGAGCCTATGTTGGTACGTGGTTTGATGCCAATGCGAAGGCTGATCCGGTCGAAGGTCGGGACGAGGACGATGCTGGCGAGGCTCCCGAGGCCTCGGCGACCGGCCAGCGCATCTTTGACAAGGCGCGGGCCGACGCCCTTGTGGCGAAGTGCCAGGGCGTGACGCCCTCCAAAATCACCGAGGAATCCAAGCGTTCGGAAGAACAGCCGCAGCGCCTCTTTGATCTGACCTCGCTCCAGCGCGAGGCCAACAAGCGCTTTAAATTCTCGGCCAAGGAGACGCTGGACATTGCCCAGGCGCTCTACGAAACCCACAAGGTTACAACCTACCCACGTACTGACGCCAAGGCGCTGCCCGAGGACTATGTGGCGACTGCCGCCGACCTGATGGCGGGCTTCACGAAAGTGACGGGCACGGCCTACTGCCAATGGGCGCAGCCCGTGGTGGACGGCGGCTGGGTCAAGCCGAACAAGCGCATCTTCGATAACGGCGAGATTTCAGACCACTTCGCCATCATTCCGACAGGCACGCAGCCCAGCGGCCTATCCGATGATGAGCAACGCATCTACGACATGATCGTGCGCCGGTTCATCGCCGCGTTCTATCCGAACGCGGTGTACCAGACCACGACGCGCATCACAGTCGTTGCCGATGAGAGCTTTCGCACCTCCGGGCGCGTGATGCTCGAAGCTGGATGGCGTGCTGTGTGGGGTGGTGATCGCGCCAAGGGCGATGCGCCATCCCTGTGCGCCTATGTGCAGGGCGAGCCGGTGCGCAACCAAGGGGTTGCGGCTGTCGGCTCGAAGACCAAGCCTCCAGCGCGGTACACCGAAAGCAGCTTGCTTGGGGCCATGGAAAAGGCAGGGAAAACCATTTCTGACTCCGAACTGCGCGCGGCCATCAAAGAGTCTGGATTGGGTACGCCCGCTACACGGGCGGCCATCATCGAAGGATTGTTGTTCGCAGGCACACCGCAAAAGCCCAGGCAACCCTACATGCTGCGTGAGGGCAAAGAGCAGTTTCTGGTGCCCACGGAAAAGGGTGATGGTCTGTACGAGTTTTTGACCTGTAACTCGCTTTCATCCCTGACCTCTGCGGTCATGACCGCAGAGTGGGAAACCAAGCTGGCTGATGTGCAGAAGGGGCAGCTTGCACGCCGAGATTTCATGGCCGGGATCAGCAAGAGCGCCCATGAAATGATCGACGTGCTCAAGGGCAAGGCCTCGACCATGGCCGAGCCGACGCAGCGCGTCTTTGCTACCCCTTGCCCGAAGTGCGGCGGCGAGCTGCGCGGCAACCGCAAGCTGGAGTGCAGTTGCGGCTTCGGCATCTGGACAACGGCATCCTCGCGCGTGATTTCCCCCGAGGAAATGACCGAGTTGCTGACGAAGCGGCGCACGGGTGTGCTCAAGGGTTTTGTGAGCAGCAAGACCAAGCGAAATTTCGATGCCATTCTGGTGCTCAAGGATGACTTCTCTTTGGGCTTCGAGTACCCCAATTCCGGTGCGGGTGGCGGTGCAGCCGCGACGGCGCTGGCCGTGCCATGTCCGAAGTGCAAGGGCAAGGTGCGTCACCTCGGCGGCGACTACCCGCGCTACGCATGTGCCAATGGCGATTTCACGCTGTGGGCGGTGGTCAGTGGCCGCAAGCTGTCCGAGGCCGAGGCCATCGAGCTGATCCGCGATGGCTCACTGTCCCCACGGCAGGGGTTCATCTCCAATGCCAAGAAGAAATTCGCGGCAGGACTGCGGATGACCCCGGACTACAGCAAGGTGGAATTCGTCTTCGACAAAAACTGAGGTGCCCCATGGACAACGAAATTGATCCGACTATCGCTGATCGCGGTGACAGCATTCCTCTGGAGATGCTGGACGAGATCGTGGCCGAGTACGAACGAGGCGTGATGTTTGATGGGCAGCAGCTTGTTGCCACAGGAGGGAAGTGATGGAGCCAACTAAGCCGCGTCCGAACTACACCCAGGACGTGACCAACAAGGTCATCGCCCTGATGGAAGGGGAGGGCCTGAAACCTTGGGAGGTGAGCTGGGATCGAGGGCTTACGAAAGCCTTCAATCCCTACACGCGGGAGAAGGGCAAGGGGCAGGGCCGCGAGTATCGCGGTGCCAATGCCCTGAATCTGCTCATGGCGCAGCTCGCTCGTGATTCGTCCGATCCACGCTGGTTGACCTTCAATCAGGCCAAGGACGCAGGGCTCTCTGTTCGCAAAGGCGCTCGCGCCGAGGCTGTCATGTACTGGCAGTTTCCCGATGCCGATGCGAAAGAAGCGAAGTGGAATGCTGGTGAAAGCAGGCCATCAGCCACGGGGGTTTACCGGCTCAAGGATGGCAAATATGCGGCGTATGACGTGAAGGGCTGGATGAAGGAAGCCGACACCCTGGATGAAGCCCGCACCATGACCATTCGCGGGAGTCGATTCAGGAACGCTGACAGGTTTCAGTGGGCGGCAATTGAGGATGCCGAGGCAACAGCTCGGAACGAGCGGCCAAAGCCCATTTTTGCCCTGGTCTTCAACGGCGCCGACATTGTGGGAATGCCGCCAATGAAGGAACGGCGTGTGTTCGACGCGAACGAGCGCGCCGAGCGGCTTATCCAGGCCACGGGCGCGGTGATTGAGCACCGTGAGGTGACTCGCGTGGGCAATGGCTTGCTGGTCAACCACGCTTTCTACAACTCTGCCGAGGACAAGATCACCGTACCGCCGCGTGGGCACTTCAAGAGCGAAGGGGACTACTACCGCACGGTGATCCATGAGATTTCTCACTGGACGGGGCACGAGTCCCGCCTGAATCGTGGGCTTGATGAAGCCAAGAGGGGCACCCCTGAGTATGCGTGGGAGGAACTGCGCGCAGAGATGGCCTCTGCCATGGTCTGCGCCGCCTTGGGTGTTGATGGGGGCCTGGAGGATCATGCGGCCTATCTGGACGAGTACGTCAAGCTGCTCAAGTCGGATCGCTCCGCGATCTTCAAGGCCGCACGAGATGCCGAAAAAATCTTTGACGCGATTTTTGATGCAGACCCCGAGCTGCGTGCCGAGGTGCATGGACACCTTTCTGACAACAAGCTCACCACTCCAGACCCTGACGCCAAGAAGAACCAGGCCTTTGACCTCAAGAAGATCATCAAGGGCGATCTGCCGAATTTCGCGCCCGTGAAGCCGGTGGCCGAGCAGCCGGACTTTGAGCCGACGCTGCCCAGCCCGCTTGAGCCTACGCCAGAGGTGACGACCCCGCACCCGCAGGAGTCCCCGGTGGTGGTGCCAGAAGTACCTCGCCATGTGGACATTGAGATCGACTTTGGTGATCTGCGTTTGAACGGAGACGCTGAGACGCGCCTGATTTCTGGCCCCGTGGCGGAAGCCGACATTGACGATGAGATCGGGATCGACGGCTTCGAGCCGGTTGCCGCTCTCGATGGCGATTTTGCTGACATTGAAGTCGGCCCTTAATGCCCCATCGGAGAAGCTATGGCAACAGTGAAAGCGACAAGGGACGCAATCAAAGCCCTCCCTGGCATGACTGCAATGCATGCAGATGGTGAGTGGCGCGTCACGGTGAATCTGTATCGACTCTCCGAGCGCTATCCCGACAAGGACACCGCTTGGTGCGAGGCAAAACAAGAGGCGATGGCCTATTACACGACTGACGCTAATGACGCCCTGGCAACGGCGCAGAGCATGTCTAAGCAGTGGATGGATCAAGGAATGAACATGGAAAAGAACAAGCAAGCTGGTAACGATCAAGCACAAGAAACACCGGCCCGCGACCGCGTGTACGACATTCCCAACGGCTACCGGGACTCGGCGGAAACGATGTTTCGCCGACTGCAACACCAGGGCTTCACGCCCGAGTGGGACATGGGGGAACGTAAAGGCCAATTCATGCTGGGCATCACGATCCCGCAGAGCGAGACGAGCCAGTTGCGCCTCTTGCAGAAGTCGAATCCTGCGACCTGGGGCAACCATCCCGAGGTTGAGGCAATGCTGGACAAGAGCAAGCAGGAGATGGCGGCGGCATCCGTGCGCAGGCATGCCCGCCTTGACGCGCTGACCCCGGATCAGCGTGAATTCATCGGCTATTCGTAAAAGTGGGTTGAAACGGGATCAAAGCTCCCCCGCCTCGATCATGCGAATGAGTGTTGAAATGTCCGCGCCGTAGTTCTTGGGCGGCGGTGGTGCCTTGTGTTGGTCAGCCTCTTTGGGAGGCTTCATTGCTCGGACCTTTTCAAGCACAGGCAGTCCATAGCCCATCGCGTCATCTGGCAACGCTCTACCCATCTCGACAGGCTCCGGCGCACGCTTTCTCTCAAACTTGGGTCGTGCCTGCTTGCGGCTATGGATGCCCTCAGTGAAGAGAATCTTGGCTCGCAGCGCCTCGAACGAGTAGCCACGGCCCAGCCGGTTCATGACCCGGATCAGGCTGTTCAGGCTCTCCGTGTAGGCGTTGGTGACGGGGTGCTGGAAGTAGTTGAGGATGAAGGGCTGCCAGTTGGTGAAGGCACGGATCAGGTCGTGGAAGTACGGCCTGATCTCGGGCGACACATCCTTGCTCCAAGCCTCGTAGCGCCTCAAGGCGCTTTCTGGTGAGTCCGAGTCCTCGTAGATGGCGTAGAAGGCTTCCTTGAGCCTGTACGCCTCTCCCAAGGCCGGATAGTTCTTCGTCCAACCGTCAAGGTTCAGGCGCTCCTCATCGTTCAGCGTGCGCTCGCGCTTCAAGAGCACGAATCTGTCGTGCATCAACCCGCGCTTCTGCTTGATCGTCAGTTCGGCGCGCAGCCCTTTGCGGGCCTTCTCCATTGCGTCGTTCGCCATCCTGACGACGTGAAACTTGTCGATGACGATGGTGGCGTCCGGCAACACCGCCGTCACCGCATCGCGGTAGGGCGTCCACATATCCATCGCCACGTACTGCACCTTGTCCCGGTTCGGCATCTTGAACAGGTACTTCGCCACCGTGTCCTTGTTCCGGTTGTGGAGCATGTCCACGATGGTGTTGTTCTGGATGTTCGAGACGACGCAGCGCGGCTTGTTGATGATGTGGATTTCGTCGATGCCCATCCACTTCGGTGTCTCAAAGCGGACGGTCTGTTCAAGCTCGTTGATGTAGTCGCGGAAGATGTTGCGGATCGTTCCTTCGACCACGCCGGTTTCGTCGGCCAGCGAGGTGAAGGTACGCTTCAACGCCTGCTGCCCGATCCACTTCACCAGCCGGTCGGTCATCATCCGGTTCTCGGCCAGCAGCGGCAGCGCTTGCGAGAAGGTCTTGCCACAGGCTTGGCAGCGCAGCCGCTTGGTGTCGATGTAGATGCCCACGCGCTTGCCGTGCATGGGCAGGTCTTTGAACACCTGCTCGCGGGTGCCCCACGAGTTCAAGCGGTCGGACTGGCAGTGGGGACAGGCAGCAGACACTTCCACCGGCTCGGCGGTGACGTGGTAGTCGTGGTCGGTTTCCTGCACGCGCAGCACGCGGTACTGCGGGAGGTTCAGGATGTTGGCGGGCATGGTCAGGCCCGTCGCATGTATTCAAAGAGGTGATCGCCGTAAGCCGTGCTGCCATTGCAGCCAAACGGCTCGGCAAACTCATGCAGGACGATCAGGGAGGCTGCACGTTCATCCATCGGAAAGAATGCACCCTGCGGCTCGCAGTACATCTCGAAGTCTCCCTGCTTCATGCCGCAGTGTTCGCAATGGTTCATCCAGTACGAGCTTTGCGTGGTCTTGCTGAAATCGACGCGGTAGTGCCGCGAGAATGCTTTGATGCGTGCTGCGACGGCGGGCAGTAGGTGGGTGACGTAGTGAACGATGGTTGGCTCGTCATACCGATACCACGCATCCCGCTCTTCATCCTCTTCGTCGGGTTCCAGCGTTTCATGCCCGGAAGGCAGGATGAAGCCGAACACGCTTGTGTGTTCGCTGCACTTCCAGCACGGCTTGGTGGTCTGGGCGATGAAATAGCTGGTTGAGCGAACGCCTATGTCCGGCTCGCTCGGCAACCAACGCCCGAATGCGCCCGCATCTACGCCGTCTGGCACATACCAGAGCTTGCGCTCACCGTCCCAACGTGCGCCAAGCCGCTTGG
>OFJB01000037.1_pt1 | contig 103565 bp, 101 predicted proteins | sample 1775081 | NCBI WGS metagenome assembly OFJB01 (sample SAMN08195771, study PRJEB24354) | sludge metagenome | isolation source: initial sludge from phenol fed wastewater aerobic bioreactor | place: India: Nagpur | collected 2016-06-05 | reverse complement strand
TCATTCGGTCTGGCCGCAGATATCCCCGCTCGTGCGTACCGTAAGCGAAGTGGCAAGGCCAGCGTGCATCTTTGTCTCGCCCCGATGTCTTTCGACGATCAGGATAAGGTGCTTTGGTGGATGCTTTCCACCGAGGGGGCACAGGGGCTGGGCAAATCTGATCGTCTGCCTGCGCGGGTAAAGGACTGCCGGTCGGCCGAGGAGCGCATCGTCGTCGGTCAGTACGAACTGTTGCAACTGCCAAAACTGGCTACAGCGGAGAAGGGCGGCGCCGTCAGTTGGACCTGGCGCCTACCGACCAAGCGCTATTGCGAGTGGGAGGCGCTATTAGTCGAGCGGATCAAAGCCCGAGACTTTGTCGGACTGGCAAAGGCGGAAGCCTGCCTGATGGCCATGCCGATGTTTTCCGGCGTGCGCGAGCAGGTCAAACGCTTGTTCGCAGAGCGCGACAAAGTGGCGCGGAAATTCAAACTGGAGGTGTCAAATCCCACTGCTCTGCCGTTGATGAGAATGATCAAACTGTGGAAGTAGTATTACATCAAAACCGCCATCGGCGATGGCTTTCACCTTCTCAACCGCCTACCCGGCGGCAAAGTCGGTGATCATCTTGTAGCCCGCCGCTTCGTACTTCTCAACCGCCTACCCGGCGGCAAACAGCGACATCGCCAAGCCTCGCCTGCTCGATCACTTCTCAACCGCCTACCCGGCGGCAAACCCGCAGATATGCGTCGTTCTCCGGCCCTACCGCTTCTCAACCGCCTACCCGGCGGCAAACCGCCTGGCTTTCACATCGCAGACGACGTTTCACTTCTCAACCGCCTACCCGGCGGCAAACCTTGATCGGTTCGCCACGCTCTAGGGTTTGCTCTTCTCAACCGCCTACCCGGCGGCAAACAAGTTCAAGGACGGCAATGGCATCTACCTGTGCTTCTCAACCGCCTACCCGGCGGCAAACCTCGGCCTCGTCGTGTTCAGGGCTTCCCGCCGCTTCTCAACCGCCTACCCGGCGGCAAACGGAACCGGAGGCCCGACGATCAACTTGATCGACTTCTCAACCGCCTACCCGGCGGCAAACTCAGGCGCAGGTCTTCGAAGGCTGGTTCCGCTCTTCTCAACCGCCTACCCGGCGGCAAACGCGCTTGTCTTCCCGGCGCCAGCCCGGTAGCACTTCTCAACCGCCTACCCGGCGGCAAACCGACCCGGACTTCAAGGCGCTGATGCCGTTCTCTTCTCAACCGCCTACCCGGCGGCAAACGTGCGGATCGACGCCTACACGCGCGACATCGACTTCTCAACCGCCTACCCGGAGGCAAACTCGACGGTCGGGCCTTCGGTGGCGATGGCAAACTTCTCAACCGCCTACCCGGCGGCAAACGCTCGGCCTCACGCGGCAGACCTGGCGCAACTCTTCTCAACCGCCTACCCGGCGGCAAACTCGTGGTGGCATGAATATGTCGTGAAGCATGCCTTCTCAACCGCCTACCCGGCGGCAAACATCAACAGCCTGCGTTTCAAAGAACAGCAGCACTTCTCAACCGCCTACCCGGCGGCAAACGTCTCGGCGAGCTACGACCGCGTGGCCGACAACTTCTCAACCGCCTACCCGGCGGCAAACGATACCGGACCGCCAGACGCCATTACCGGCAGCTTCTCAACCGCCTACCCGGCGGCAAACCGCCGAGCGTTGCGCGGCATTCAGCCGGGATCCTTCTCAACCGCCTACCCGGCGGCAAACGAAGCCAAGAAGGCGGAATTGATCGCGGCCGACTTCTCAACCGCCTACCCGGCGGCAAACCGTGCCGAATCAATGGTTTGGCCCGGAACAATCTTCTCAACCGCCTACCCGGCGGCAAACCTAACGCTCAAGTTGTGCGGCGCGGAGCCGCACTTCTCAACCGCCTACCCGGCGGCAAACGCAGCAATGACCATGTCCAGCAGTTCGGCCTTCTTCTCAACCGCCTACCCGGCGGCAAACCCGGTATTGCAGCCTTTCTTGGCGTCCAGCTTCTTCTCAACCGCCTACCCGGCGGCAAACGTCGAGCACGGCGACGACATCTACAACATCAACTTCTCAACCGCCTACCCGGCGGCAAACACGCGGCTCACCGCCTGCGACACTGCCCCCTTCTTCTCAACCGCCTACCCGGCGGCAAACCGGCAGGCCGCTCAAGCTAGCGTTAGCCGTCACTTCTCAACCGCCTACCCGGCGGCAAACGTGCCGACTTTGCGCTCCAACACCAAGCCAGTCTTCTCAACCGCCTACCCGGCGGCAAACAGTACGATCGCGACGGCAAGATGCTGCCTGGCCTTCTCAACCGCCTACCCGGCGGCAAACGCATTCCTACATCAGGGTTGATCGGTGTGAGTCTTCTCAACCGCCTACCCGGCGGCAAACGCTTGGCCGCCCAGGTCGCGCACCAGTTCCATCTTCTCAACCGCCTACCCGGCGGCAAACGCGGCGGCTTTGACGGTGGCGACGGCGGGCAGCTTCTCAACCGCCTACCCGGCGGCAAACGGCGAGCGCGCTGAAGGACCTCTCCCTCGGTAACTTCTCAACCGCCTACCCGGCGGCAAACACGCCGCTCACCATGGAGGAGCGGAACATCAACTTCTCAACCGCCTACCCGGCGGCAAACGGAGCTGCGGCCTCAACTGCGTGATCCCGATACTTCTCAACCGCCTACCCGGCGGCAAACCGCATCGCCTTAGTCATCCGATGTGCCCAATACTTCTCAACCGCCTACCCGGCGGCAAACGCCAGCACCCGCAACCCCATCCAGCTCATCAACTTCTCAACCGCCTACCCGGCGGCAAACTTGGTGTCGATGCGGAAACCTGTGGTGCCTTTCTTCTCAACCGCCTACCCGGCGGCAAACAGTGGCATCCAATCCGCCCGCTTCCGCAAAACCTTCTCAACCGCCTACCCGGCGGCAAACGCGGGCATTGCTCGCAGCCGCTGGCTGTACTGCTTCTCAACCGCCTACCCGGCGGCAAACGCAATTCGTTCCTTGGCGGCGTCCATCACAGACTTCTCAACCGCCTACCCGGCGGCAAACGGCGCGTGGTCCGTATACTCGGGCAATCTCAGCTTCTCAACCGCCTACCCGGCGGCAAACGACTTCATCAATGACGATCGGCAGTTGCTCGCCTTCTCAACCGCCTACCCGGCGGCAAACGCGCTGCAGCCCCTGCATGTCGCCCCCCACCCGCTTCTCAACCGCCTTCCCGGCGGCAACCACATCTCCCTGCCCACCCATCACGGCGCTCGCCCTCTCAACCGCCTACCCGGCGGCAAACCTGACCGGCGGCCTGTGGCGCCCGGAGCTGACCTTCTCAACCGCCTACCCGGCGGCAAACCTTCCCAGTCCTGCGGCATTGCGCCGGCCCCGCTTCTCAACCGCCCACCCGGCGGCAAACCCGCGAGGGTTATCACTAATTTATCTCCGTCAGCTTCTCAACCGCCTACCCGGCGGCAAACATGTCGAATCCGCCGACCGGGGTGTCCTGGGTCTTCTCAACCGCCTACCCGGCGGCAAACTGGTACCGGGACGGCGGCGGCGTGGTGGTAGTCTTCTCAACCGCCTACCCGGCGGCAAACGCGCTCGGCGCGCAGCCCAAGGTCGCCGGGAACTTCTCAACCGCCTACCCGGCGGCAAACGCGTCGAAGGCGATGCGGGTTTCCTTTTTCATCTTCTCAACCGCCTACCCGGCGGCAAACAAGGGATGCGGCGCGGATGACTTCGGCGTCCGCTTCTCAACCGCCTACCCGGCGGCAAACGATGGCGGCGTCCTTGGTGGCCGGGTTCTGGACTTCTCAACCGCCTACCCGGCGGCAAACAGGGTCTGGTCGCGGAAACCTTTCGCCGCAGACTTCTCAACCGCCTACCCGGCGGCAAACCTGCTGCAACCCTGGCACGCCCGCAACAACGCCTTCTCAACCGCCTACCCGGCGGCAAACCACGCCGCATGATCATCGTGTTGTCCTCCCTGCTTCTCAACCGCCTACCCGGCGGCAAACTCGCCGGACGCCTCAAGCGGTTTTAAGCGTAGCTTCTCAACCGCCTACCCGGCGGCAAACGGCGAAATGTCGGCCGACGCGGCCGGCATCGTCTTCTCAACCGCCTACCCGGCGGCAAACAAGTAGTATCGTGCCCGGTCGCCGGCGGCTGTCTTCTCAACCGCCTACCCGGCGGCAAACAACAATGACTACGTCGATGCCGCCGCCCTGGTCTTCTCAACCGCCTACCCGGCGGCAAACCCATTCATGACCAATAGGCGTTGTTTCATCTACTTCTCAACCGCCTACCCGGCGGCAAACGACGGCCTCGGCGCTGACATTCGCCTTGCCCTCTTCTCAACCGCCTACCCGGCGGCAAACTCTGGGCGATGCTGATGGGTTGGCCGGCGCGTCTTCTCAACCGCCTACCCGGCGGCAAACGTCAGTACGCTACTTTCAACCGCGATTGCACTCTTCTCAACCGCCTACCCGGCGGCAAACATAGCTCTGCGCCGTCCGGCTGTTCGTGCCCACTTCTCAACCGCCTACCCGGCGGCAAACAAGAAGGACGCCGACAGCCGCTTCGCCGACCACTTCTCAACCGCCTACCCGGCGGCAAACTCGCAATCCGAGACCGCTGCCGTTCGCTCCATCTTCTCAACCGCCTACCCGGCGGCAAACGATAGCCGCGGCATCCGCACCGGACTGTTCGACTTCTCAACCGCCTACCCGGCGGCAAACACCTGGTGTGATCGAAGCACTGGCGAGACGATCTTCTCAACCGCCTACCCGGCGGCAAACTGGATGACTTTCCTGAATTCACCCAAGTAAACAAGGATCTCCGTCGCAAAACCTGTTTCAGGCTTCGTTTTTTTGGAGGGCGTCCATGGGATTGATATTAAACGGGTTTTTCGCAGAGCTGTTTGACGAAGCCAAACAGGAAGTCGAGGGCGTCCGCGTCCTGCAGGGTTTCGATGAGGAGGGCCCGGTAGGGGTTGTCCTTGACGCGGAGGTCGGCGCCGCAGGTGAAGGCCAGGGGCATCACGTAGGCGTCCTTGATCAGGTCGGCGATGTCGAAGACCAGGGCGCCGCGCCGGGTCTTGCCGTGCAGCAGGGGGAAGGCGTAGCTGATGCCTAGACCATTGAGGGCGACGGCGGCGAGGCCGTAGGCGATGTAGTTGCCGTGGTCGAGGAAAGAGTTGATCCGCTCTTCCTTGCTGCCCTTGGCGCCCATGCCTTCCTGGCGGGTGAAGTTGAGGCCGTGGCCGGCCGAGAGGCTGGCGTAGAGCGCCCGGGCCCATTCGGCTTCGGCCAGCAGCAGGGCCTGGGTGTCGGGCACGGTGGCGCTGCGCTGGCGGAGCTTGTCGATGGCGGCGGCGGGGAGTTCTATCTTTCTTTGCAGCAATTCGCTGTTCCTGGCCCAGGCCTTGCCGGTGAGGGTGATGCGTTCGGCGATCAGGGCCTTGGCCAGTTCCAGGCGCCGCGCTTCGTCCATCCACTGGCGCACCCAGGCCTGCATGTATTCGGTGGGCCGGTATTCGCTCTGGGGGGTGAGAAAGACCGGCTCGGCGGCGGCGAACAGGGGCGAGCCGCCGCTGCCGCAGAAGCCCACCAGCACGTTGGATTCGGCCAGCCGGCGCATGGCGGCGTCGGTGACCGAGGTGCCCTTGCCGAGCAGCAGCAGGGCGGTGTTGCGTTCCGGCAGGTTGAAGTACTGCTCCACGTCTTCTCCGGTTTCGGTGAGCCAGACGATGCGCTCATCCTTCTGGAGCACCCGGGCGTGCTCCAGATAGAAGATGTTGGCCCGCTTGGAGAGCAGGATCTGCCGGGGCTTGGGGCGGGCCTTGTTCATGGCAGCCGGGGCAGGGCGAAGGGGCGGGAGGCGGTGGCCAGCCCGTAGGCGTCCGGTTCCGCCAGCCCCGGCGTCGAGCCGGGCTGGGCTTCCACGTAGAGGCGCCAGGCCTGGCCGTTGCTCTGGCTGCGCAGGGCGAAGTAGGGCAGTTCGGCGGTGTCGGCGGCCTGGATGCGGCGCAGGCGCAGGTTGCCGTCGGGCTTGCGTTCCGCCTTGCGGCTGGGGATGCGGTAGCGGCGATAGCTGATCCAGGGGCCGGCGAAGTCCTCGGGGACGGCCTTGGGATAGGCGAAGCGGCCGATCTCCTGGAGTGCGGCTTCGCCAGCCGCCACCAGCCGGTCCAGGTTTTCCCGACTGGCGGCGAACACCCGCAGGCGGGGAAAGCTGCGCGGGTAGTCGGGCAGCGCCAGGGCGTACTGCCCCGGGTAGAGCGCGAACACCCCGTGCAGCACCCGCAGGGCCAGGGCCGCCCCTATCGGCGAGGGACGCGGCCCGAGCTGGAAGTCCACGTAATGGCGCGCTTCCATCACTCCTTGCCCCCGGAGAAGACCCCGCCCCGGATCAGGCTGGCGATCATGAACATGCCTTCGGGACTGGCCGGGTCCAGGGTGTTGAGGCGGCGGGCGAACTCGAAGGCGGAGGTCTTGCGGTCGCGGAAGAATTCCTGGGCTTCCAGGCTGGCGCCGTTGGGTTCCACCGGCAGCGGCCGGCCATGGTCGGCGTATTTCGGGTACCAGGTGTCGATGGTGCGCAGGGCGTTGCCGATCTTCTGGTCGCGCAGGGCGGCGTGGCCCATGGTGCGGGTGCTTTCGAACTCCATGCCGCTGCGGCTGCTGGCCCGTTCCGGCGTGCCCAGGCAGTAGAGGGGACGGGCGAAGCCGCGGGGCTTGTCTTCCACGTAGTTCTGGGAGGGGAAGACTTCCAGGGCGCCGCGCACGCCGAAATCCAGCCGCGCCTCGATGTCGAGACCGCTATCGTCACTGCCGCGCAGTCCATCGGCAATGTAGGTGGCCACCTGGCGCTCGGCGTCGCTGATCTGGTCGAAATGATTCAAGGGGGTGGCCAGGGCGTCGAAGCTGGCGACGGGTTTGCCGGCGACGTTGACGCTGACTTCGATCTTGCGGGCGATGGTGCGGTTGCGCCACAGCCAGCGGCCGTTGGCGATGTTGCGGGCAAAGCGCTGGGCGACTTCGTCCAGGCCGCCGGAGGCCTTGGCCCGTTCGATGAAGCCGGTGACGCTGTCCCGGTAGTTGCGCACCAGGTCGTCGGCGTCGGTGCTGGCGGGGGCGCAGGCGAACAGCACGTCCTTCAGATCGAGAAAGCGCAGGCTGAAGCGCACGGCCAAGGCCTGGGCTTCTTCATCCAGCTTGGCGGTGTCGGTGGTCTGGATGTTGGAGACCTCCTGGCGCTTGGCGTTGGCGGCCGTGCTCTTCTCCGCGTCCCCGTCCTTGTTCACGTTCTGGGTGCCGCGGATGCCGTGGCGCACCACCATGACCGGGCTCTGGCCCTCGGGCAGCACGTTGAAAAACAGGGCATCGGTAATCACCAGGCCGCGCTGGAAGGCGAGGACGCCGGGCAGTTTCTTGAATTCGGGTGCATTCATGGGAAAGCTCCTTTGCAGGGAAGAAATGGGGCGGATGGATTACTGGGGGGCCTGCTGCTGGCGGACCACGAACACGTCGTCCTGGAGCCAGCCGTGTTCCCACCAGGGAATCGGGCGCTGGCCGTAGTCCCGGGTGGAGACGTACTGGACCAGGCCGAGCAGGGGCTCACAGAAGGCATGGGGCGGGGTGTCGCCCGCGTCGGTCTGGCGCACGCCGGCCCGGGTTTCGAAAGGGGTGGTCATGGCATAGCCGAGCACGCTGGCGGCGAGCCAGGATTCGGGCAGGGGCGGCGGCGTGCCGTCGGACGGGGCCGGGGGCGCTGTGTCCCTGGCTGGCTTGCGGCCGATGGCGGCGACCAGAGCATCCACCGGGGAGCCTTCACCCTGGAGCAGGTCGCTGCGTTCGATCAGCCAGAAGCCCTTGGGCAGATGCAGCTCGTCCAGTTCGTTTCCTGTCTCGATCTTGGCATGGCCGTCGATGTTGCCGCCCGCGATGCGGGCGCTGCGCAGGAAGCGTTCAACCCGCTGCTCGTTGACGCTGCCTTGCACCCGGATCAGCAGCGACAGGGTCAGGTGGCAGCTGGCGGTGGGCTGTAGCGACAGGGCGTGGGGGTTCTTGGAGGAGTAGTCCACCCCGTCGATAAAGCTGGCACCCCGCCGCTGTTGGGGATGGAAGTCGTAGAAGCCATCGCTGCCGTACTCGCCCAGCAGTTGGGCGTCGTGGTGCAGGATGGCGACGCGCAAAGGCTTGCAGCCGGTCTTGAGACCCAGGTTGTGGCCGAACAGCACGCAGGCCAGGACCTGAGCCGGGCTGATCGCCAGATTGCCGGCCAGGGCGTTGGCGGCGCGGATGCGCAGGCGGGGCAGGAGCAGGTAACTCATCGCGCCACCTCCTCGATCATGGCCTGCAGTTCGAAGATGTCGGCCTGTTCGAACTGGAACTCCTCCTGGCCATCGCCGAAACGGTGGTCGGCGATCAGCCCGGCCAGGTGCAGGGCAAAGGTCCGGGGCCAGTCCTTGTCGCGCAGCTCGGGGTCCACCAGCCCCCGGTTCAGAGGGGTGGCCTCGGCGGCAACCAGGGGCGAGCCGCCCGCCGGCAGCAGCTCCCGGTGGGCCAGCAGGCGCTGCCGGGCGGCTTCGCCCTGGGCCAGGACGATCCGGGCGATGCGGCGGATGTGGACGATTTCCTCGTCCCGGGTAGCCATGTTGGTGGGGATCAAGCCCCCATGGCGTCGCCGGCAGTCAACACACCAGTCCCGGAAAGCGCGCAGCAGGGGGCGAGGCAGGCGGATGCGCACCCCCTGGAAATGCAGGGCGAGGATGGCCTTCACCTGGCGGTTTTCCGGGGGAGCGAAGAAGACCAGAGGGCGCTGCATGTCGCGTACCAGGGACCCCACGTTCTGGGGGTTGGAGCCCCCCAGACCGAACACCGCGAAGGGAATCCGCCGCCGGCTGTCGTCCGGCGTTTCCTTCAAATGGTCGTTGTGCTGGCGTACCCGGGCCCGGAGCTTGCGGTTCAACCCGCCAGCGGTGAGCGGCGTGACCGCCACGTAACCGCCTTCTTTCGGCAGCAACAACTGCCGGGCGCGCAGGGAAACCTTGTCGGTGCCGATCTGGGTGCCCTGGGCGGTGGCTTCCGCCAGGGTTGCCAGGATGCGTTCGGCCTCGTCGGCCGGAGCCGTGGCACTGCCCTCCCTGAGCTGGTTCAACTGCTTGACCGCAGTGGCCGTCTTGCCGGCATTGGCTGGGTAATCCAGGGCTAGCGCCTCCCCTGCCCCAAGCAGGGTGCGGGCGGAGACATAAGGCAGCTTCAGCCCCTGCCCCGGTTCCAGGCGGATGCCGCCGGCCGGGGCGTTGGAATTGACGGTCTTGTGGGAAAAGGTGACGAGTTCGGCACAGGTGGCCGCGTAGAGCTCGTGGGGCAGGCTGACCCACGCTGGGGGTTCGGGGGCGGCGGGCTTCTTGGAACGTGCCATGTCATGCTCCTCGATTAGGATGGCTATGATGTTGGCACGCTACGCCGCTTTTTCTTGGGAGTCAAATTGCTCGCGATTTTTCCGACTAACTAGGGACATATTTGCGGCCTTCGCCAGTTCTCTTAACCGCCTGCACGGCGGCACACTGTCGGTATTTCACCGAAAAACTACTTCTCAACCACCTTCCCGGTGGCGGCCGCAAGGCTACCACGGACCTGAGCAAACACCATGCACATCACCCTGATTTCAGCCTGCGAGCGGCGGGCGGTGAAGCGGAGCCGGGCGATTCTGGACAGTTACGCGATCCGCACCGGAGTCCGTTCCTGGGCGACGCCGATCACCCTCGAAGGGCTGCGGGAGTTGCGCGGCCTGCTCAAGGCCTCGGCCACCCGGCAGACGGCGGTGGCCTGTTACCGCAACGAGGGGCGGGAGCGGATGCGGTTGTTGTGGGTGGTGGGCGCCCGGGACTGCTTCGGGCCGGAAGGGCATTTCCCCGCCGGTCACACCCGGCGCCGGGCGCCGCCGCCTTTCTGGCTCAGCATCGTCGGCCTGCTGGCCCATACGGCGGGGCTGGGGCACGACCTGGGCAAGTCCGGCAATTTCTTTGCCGACAAGCTGGCCCGGGCGGTAGCGGGCGGCCCTCCCGAAGCCGATCCGGTCCGCCACGAGTGGATATCCATGCGCCTGCTGCAGGAACGGCGCCGGGGGCGCGACTGGGGCCAGGCCTGGTCGGCCTTGGCGAACAAGCTGCCTCTGTGCGAACCGGGCGGACTGGAAGATACGGGCATCGACAGCCCCCAGCATGCCCTGGATTACCTGATCGCCACCCATCACCGCCTGTTCGGCCCGGTGAAGGGTAATTCGACCCCCACCAGCGACAACCATGTGCTGGAAGACTGCCGGGCCCGGGAACTGAAACCTGCCGGGGCATTACCCGACGAACTGCTCGAAAGGCTGGAGCGGCTCCAGGCCCGTCTGGTCCGCAAGGCCGGGGAGCGCAGCCCGGCCTTCTGGCGAGGGGCGGCAATCCTCGCCCGGGCGGCGCTGATCCTCGCCGACCATGGGGTTTCCGCCCGCCCCCGGCCGGGAGGCGTGCAGGGTTGTGGTCTGTACGCCAACACCAAGGAGGGCGCCTACGATCAGCCCCTGGACTGGCACCTGCGCACCGTGGGTGGTCGCGCCGCCGACTTCGCCTGGCATCTGGCCAGCCTGCGCCTGCCCGGGTTGGCGACGGAGAGCGTCGAGCACATTCTGTCGCCCGCTGACGAAGGGGGGCGTTTCGCCTGGCAGAACCGGGCGGTGGCGGCAGTGAGCGCCCTGCGGGAGCGTTCGCAAGGCGGGCTGCTGATCTTCAACATGGCGGCCACCGGCGCCGGCAAGACCATCGCCAACGCCAAGCTGGCCTGCGCGCTGTCGCCCCGGCCCCGCTTCGCCATCGCCCTCAACCTGCGCAGCCTGACCCTGCAGACCGGCGATGCCCTGGCCGACGATCTGGGTCTGGGGGAAGACGAACTGGCCACGGTGATCGGCGACCGCACCGCCAGCCGGCTGCACGCGGCGGGCAAGGACGACGATGCCGCCCATGCGGGCACTTTCGAGAGCGAAGGACCGGCGACCGAATACGACGCTCGGGGCGGTGAGGTGGAACTGCCGGAATGGATGCGGGTGCTGACCGAGCGGCGGCCGCTGCTGCGCAGCGTGATCGGCGCCCCGGTGCTGGTGTCTACCATCGACTACCTGATCAATGCCGGGGAACCCGGGCGCCAGGGCCACCATGTCTCGGCCCTGCTGCGCATGGCCGACAGCGACCTGGTGCTGGACGAGGTGGATTCCTACGAGCCCGGCGCCCTGGTGGCCGTGCTGCGGCTGGTACAGGTGGCGGGGTTGATGGGGCGCAGCGTCATCTGCTCCTCGGCGACCCTGCCCCAGCCGGTGGCCGAGGCCGTGTGCCGGGCCTTTCGCAGCGGCGTGGAGATGCGTTGCGCCCTGGAAGAACGGCAGGCCTGTTTCGGCATCGCCATCGTGGATGACCAGACGGCGCCCACCACCTGCACCAGCGACGCGGATCTGGCCGGGCAATTTGCCGAGCATGTCCAGCGCCTGCTGGCCGTGCCGCGCCCGGCGGTGCGGCGGGCCTGGGTGCTGCCGGTCTGCACTCGCGGCGGTGCGGCCTTCCACGAAGCTATCGCCACTGCAGTGGCGCGCTTGCACGAGGCCCATGCCTGGAACGGGCCGGGTGGCAAGCGCCTGTCCTTCGGTCTGGTGCGGGTAGCCAACATCAGTACGGCCATCTCCACGGCGCGGGCCCTGGCCCTGGCCTTCCCCCTGGCCCGGGTCGCGTGCTACCACGCCCAGGAGTTCCGCATCCAGCGTTATCTGAAGGAAAGGCGACTGGATTTCCTCTTGAACCGCAAACGGGGCGACGGGCACATCGTGCAGGACGCGGAAATCACTGGGTTGCTGGCGGCCAGTGCCGCGCCCGACGTGCCCTTCATCGTCGTGGCGACCCCGGTGGAGGAAATCGGCCGCGACCATGATTTCGACTGGGGGGTGATCGAGCCTTCCAGCGCTCATTCCATTGTTCAGACCGCCGGTCGCATCAACCGACACCGCCAGCGCTCGGTGAGCGAGCCCAACGTGGCGATCCTGCAGTACAACCGGCGCTGGCTGGAGGGGCGTACTGGCGAGCCTTGCTTTGTCTGGCCAGGTCTGGAGTCCAGGTCTATGGCCCACCGCTATTCCAGCCACGATTTGTTCTCCCTGCTGGCCGACGCCGACCTGAACGCCTTGGATGCACGTCTGCGTCTGGGCCAGGGTAGGATGGCGAAGGATGAAGATCGTATCGTCCGGGCCCGCCTCAAGGAGCCCTTGAGCATCCTCGAAGCAAAAGAGGACGCCCGCTCCCAATGGATGACTCAGTCCTTCTACAGCCGCTACGCCTTGCGCGATGGCGTACCCCTGGAAGCTTGGCGGGCCGAGAACGTGGATGGAGCCTGGGTCTTCCGGCGCCAAGCGCGAGCTGGCGAGACTGAACCCTGGTTGACCCGTGCTTTGGCAGGGGAAGTGCATCGCCTAGTTAACGACTGGCTAGCCTGGGAGCTGGATGAACTGTCCTCCATCTGTGTTGGGATGGAAATTGTTCCTGAAGCAGGATTGGAGTTACAGGTACGTTGTTCTAATGATCCGCCTGCTTTGTGCTGGGACAGGTCCTTTGGTTTTTCGTATCTGCCAAAGGGAGTAATAGCTAGTCTTTAGCTGTGAACCGTAGAAAACGGGTGTTTCCCTTGGGGAATTGACCTTGTTACGTGTGTTGTCTACTGGGATTGAACGAACTGCTACCCAATAGCTCTCTGCCGCCCCGCAAAATTAACGGAGCGAACGGCTTCGTAGTGAATTCGGCTACGAGGGCCATTTTTAGTGCGATGACGACAGGACGTTGCGGGGGCGTCCGCGCCGTGACAGCGAATGCATCGGGCTGCTAACGAGAGCTTGAGCGCCCAGTATGCTGTCTTGCCACTTTCGGAAAGCATCCGGGTGCCAATAAACGCGGCGGCCGATGCTTGTCGGCATGGGGAGCGTGCCATTGGCAATCCAGTTGTCGATGGTTCGCTTGGAAACGCTGAGAAGCGTCGCTGCGACTTCCTTGGTGATTGGTTTGTATGGGGTGTTCACGGCTAGGTCGATGGGCCAAAATGCAGTATAAGGCGATCTGCCCAGAATATGCCGAGAGTTGCCAACATCATTATGGCAATGGGAAAAAACAGGCCGGATTCGTGCTCCAATCCTGCTCCATTCGAGCTCCGGATTGGTGCTTTTTCTTGCGTCCTCTTGCGTCTTGTTGCAGAATAAGTCGTTGTTACCGTTTGTTTTTTTGTTTGTTGCTGTTTGGCGCCAAGGTGGTCAAATCGGGTTCGGGACGCAGGGGTCGCATGTTCGAATCATGTCACTCCGACCAAATTCACAAAAAAGCCCTGTCTTGACGGGGCTTTTTTGTTGCTTGCCGGCCGGATCAGTTTTTGCCGTCGATGGAATACGGGCAGGGCTGGCGTTCCAGATTCAGCAGGTGACGGTCGAATTCCTGGATCAGGGCGGGTGCCGTTTCATCGAGCAGGAAAGCGCGGAATTTGGCGGCGGCGGGCATCAGGCGCTTGGCGCTCATGTTGACCACGTACCAGGTGCGCTCGATCGGCGTGCCCACCGCGTCGAGCAGGCACAGGGCGTGGGTCTTGAGTTCCAGCGGCAAGGTGTGCAGCGACAGCAGGCTGACGCCCATGCCGGCCATCACCGCCTGCTTGATCGTTTCGTTGCTGCCCATGCTGATCGTCCGCGCCGGGGTGAACAGGTGGTTCTTGAACATTTCCTCGGCGACGCGCCGCGAGCCCGACCCTTCCTCGCGCAGCAGGAAGGTCTCGTGCCGCAGTTCGTGCATCTCGAAGCGGCGGGCGTCGCGCAGCGGGTGGTCGGCCGGGGCGATCAGGACGTAGGGGTGGCAGGCCATCGGCTCGCCGTGCGCGTCGATTTCCTGCGGAATGCGGCCCATGATCGCCAGGTCGATGGCGTTGTCCTGCAGCTTCTGCAGCAGCGCCTGGCGGTTGCCGACGCTGAACTGGACATCGACCCCGGGGTGTTGCTGGGCGAACTTGGCGAGCAGGCGCGGCATGAAATACTTGGCGGTGCTGACCAGGCCGACCGAAATCTGGCCGCTTTCGGCGCCATTCAGCGCCTGCAGGCTGGCTTCCGCGTCCTTGATCTCGCCCAGGATGCGCAGCGCGTGATGGACCAGCAGCTCACCGGCGCCGGTCAGCGCGACGCCGCGTCCCATGCGTTCGAACAGCGGCAGGCCGACGTTGTCTTCGAGCTGCTTCAACTGCATCGACACCGCCGGCGGCGTCAGGTGCAGCTCCTCGGCGGCGCGGGCGTAGCTGAGGTGGCGCGCGGCGACGACGAAGATCTGGAGCTGGCGCAGGGTCAGGTTGCGGACGAAGTTCATGTTTTTGTGAACTGGAGCGATGAAAAATTCGGAATCGCTTAACTCTAGGCGTCGCATCGGCCAGCGTCAACGGGTCAGGTTGAGGTAGATCAGCGGCAACTGCTCGGGCAACTGCTCGATCCGGTCGAGGACACGCCAGCGCCGGCCGAATATTTGCGCCACGTAGGCGTCGGCCTTGGGGTCGAGGCTGAGGCAAAAGCAGTCGATGCCGCTGGCGGCCAGTTCGGAGACCGCCTGGCGCGTATCGGCGAGCAGGTAGTCGGGGTCGCTGACGTCGATGTCGGCCGGCTCGCCGTCGGTCAGGACGAGCAGCAGGCGTTTCTCGCTGCGCCGGGCGGCAAGCAGGCGGCCGCCGTGGCGCAGGGCGGCGCCCATGCGCGTCGACCAGCCGGCCTCGACGGCGGCCAGCCGCGCCTTGACCGTGTCGTCCCAGGCTTCCGAGAAGCCCTTGAGGTGGTGGTAGCGGACCTCGTGCCGGGTGTTCGAGTGGAAGCCGGCGATGGCGCAGGCGTCGCCGAGCTGGTCGATGGCCCAGGCGAGCAGGGCGACCGCCTCGCGCGCGGTGTCGAGCACGCGCTGCCCGCTGCCCGGCAGCGTGGCGTTGAGCGATTGCGAGAGGTCGAGCAGCAGGAGCACGCTGATGTCGCGGCCGGCAGTGCGCTGGCTGATTTCGATGCGGGCTTCAGGCAGCCGCCCGCTCTGCCAGTCGACGAGGGCGTCGATGGCGACGTCGAGGTCGAGTTCGCTGCCGTTTTCGCGGTAGCGCTCGCGCACCCTGGCCTGCGGCTTGACCAGGTCGAGCAGGCGCTTGAGGCGGCGGGCGAGTACGGCGTGGCGGGCGAGCAGCGCGTCGATGTCGGCGGCGCGCCCGGCCGGGTGCAGGGCTTCGTAGACCGCTACCCAGTCAGGCCGGTAGCTCTGGCTGGCGGCGTCCCATTCCGGGTAGTGACGCGGCGGCAGGCCGCTCGCTTCGGGCTCGGCGGCGCGCGGCGGCGGGGTGAAGGATTCCTCCTCGTCGCCGGTTTCGATGAAGGTCCACAGATGGCGGTTGTCGTCGCGGTAATCGACCTCGGTGTCGGCGAAGTGCACCTGGGCGAACTGGTCGCTGGGCAGCCGGCTGCGGGTGGCGTAGGCGAGCGCCAGCTCGGCCATCGCCCGGGTCGAGGCGTTGCCTCCCGCCTGCAGGGCGGCGAAACGGCCGGCGAACTCGTCGATCAGCGGGGCCGGGTCACGGTAATCGCGGTCGATGCAGGCGCGCGACAGGCGGGTCAGACGGTGGCGCAAGGTATTCTCGCGGGCCGGGTCGCAGGCGCCGGCGGCCGGTATCGGGTGCAGCGCCAGCAGAATCCGGCGCAGGCCGGGATAGCGATGGACGATCAACGCGTCGATACGGGCATCCTCGAAAGCTTCGACGCTCAGGCGCTGCAGCGGGCTCCAGTTGTCGGCGACGAGCGGCGTGCTCCAGCGGCGGTGGCCGCTCAGGTGGGCGAGCATCGCCCGGTAGCGGTCGCTGCCGGAAACCCCGGCGCGCTTTTCGAGGACGTCCGGCAGGCGCATGCCGTCGGCGGCCAGGTAGGGCTGCTGGACTTGGTCAACGAAGGCGGTCGAGTACGGAATGAGCCGGCTGTCGTCCTGCCACAGGCTCTGCTGGCTGAGGGCGAGGCGGCGCTCGACGTCGGCGAACAGGGTGCCGGCGCGCTGTTGCTGGAGGAGGGCGCGGCTTTCCGGCGAGCGCAGCGCGAAATACTCGCGCAGGCGCTCCGGGTGATCGCCGCTCAGGCGGATGCCGTCTTCCAGCCAGCGCCGGACGCCGGCCAGCGGGACCAGGGCGAGGAGCTGCGGTGCGACGCGCAGGAATTCGGGCAGCGCCGGACTGGCCTGGGTGACCTGGCGGCCGTGGATCGAGCCTGAGGTGCGTGCCGCCAGATCGCGCGCCAGGCGCAGGTAATGTTCGAGGGCGAGTGCGCTGCGCAGGCGTTCGGCGACGCCGCCCAGGGTTTGCAGCAGCGGCGTCAGGGCTGGGCCGTTGGGCGATTTCTGCAACTCGTCGATGGTTTCGAGGAGCAGCGGCAAAGCCTCGTTCTGGGGGATCGTCGCCACCACGCGCGGCCAGCCTTCGAGAAAGGCGAGCGGCGGTTCGGCGCCCCGGCCCAGCTTGCCGAGCCGGCGGGTGGTTTCAATAAAGGCGGGGAGTTCGTCGTCGGTGAGCGCTTGCTTCGCCGCCGCGTAACAGTCGTCGAAAACGTCGGCGACGCTGGCAAAACCGCAATCGAGCGTGGCCCAGGCTGCCTGCGCTTCAGGGTTGGCCATCAGCCGCTGGCGGGCGTCGGCCACTTGGCGGATGCCGGGGACGGCCATGGCGCTCAACCGAAAATCGCGCCGATGGCGTGGTCGAGACTGTCGATGATGTCCGGGTCGTCGGTGATCGGGCGCACCATCGCCATCCGGCAAGCCTCGGCCGGCGCGCTGCCCTGGCCGATCAGCCTGGCCGCATAGACGATCAGGCGGGTCGAGATGCCTTCGTCGAGGCCGTGTCCCTTCAGCCGCCGGCCGGCCTGAGCGAGTTCGACGAGACGGCCGGCGAGGTCGGCGGCAATGCCGGTCTCGCTGCAGACGATGGCGGTTTCCAGCGCGCTGTTCGGGTAGTCGAACTGGAAGGCGGCAAAGCGTTGCTTGGTCGATTGCTTGAGGTCCTTCACCAGGCTCTGGTAGCCCGGGTTGTAGGAAATCACCAGCTGGAAGTCGGGGTGCGCCGCCACCAGCTCGCCCTTCTTGTCGAGCGGCAGCGTGCGCCGGTGATCGGTCAGCGGGTGGATGACGACCAGCGTGTCCTGACGCGCCTCGACGATCTCGTCGAGGTAGCAGATGGCGCCGAGGCGCGCCGCCAGCGTCAGCGGGCCGTCCTGCCAGCGGGTGCCGCCGGCGTCGAGCAGGAAGCGGCCGACCAGGTCGGCGGCCGTCATGTCCTCGTTGCAGGCCACCGTGATCAGCGGCTTGCCCAGCTTCCAGGCCATGTGCTCGACGAAGCGCGACTTGCCGCAGCCGGTCGGCCCCTTCAGCATGACCGGCAGGCGGGCGGCGTAGGCCGCTTCGTACAGTTCGATTTCCTTGTCTTGCGGCTGGTAGAAGGGTTCCTGGCGAACCCGGAAGTCGTCGGCGGTGGGCATGGCGGGCTTCCTTTGCGGCTGGGGTGAAAAAACCCCGCCAAAGCGGGGTTGGTGAATGCTTACTTATGGACGCCGAGCTTCTCCCGCCAGCCGGGATAGATCTTGTCGGCATCGTTCGGGAAGGAGACGAAGGCGCGGGCGAATTCCGGGTGTTCCTTCGCCCATTCGATCGGGTCGGCCTTGGCCTTCCAGCATTCGTAGGCCTGGCGCAGCGACTTGGCGCCGGCGGCCGGGCTGTCGATGTGGCCGTAGGAACCGCCGCCGGCGGTGTTGATCACGTTGCCGTGGCCGAGGTTCTCGAAGAAGCCGGGCAGGCGCAAGGCGTTCATGCCGCCGGAGATGATCGGCGTCGTCGGCTTCATGCCGTACCACTCCTGGTGGTAGGCGGGCCCACTGTAGCTGTCGCGCTCGATGATGTAGGCGATGGCGCGGTCGTCCTTGTCGCCTTCCATCTTGCCGTAGCCCATGGTGCCGACGTGGATGCCGGATGCCCCCTGCAGGCGGCTCATCTTGGCCAGCACGTAGGCGGTGTAGCCGCGTTTGCTCTGCGGGCTGGTGACGGCGCCGTGGCCGGCGCGGTGGTAGTGCAGGTACTGGCCCGGGAAATAGCGGCGGGCGGTGGTGACCATGCCCGGGCCGCCGACGTAACCGTCGACCAGGAAGGCGACCTTGTCGGCGTCCGGGCCGAAGGTTTCGAGGATGTACTCGCCGCGCGCGATCATTTCGCCGTGGTAGTCGGCGGTGATGTTGGCGGAGAAGATCTTGGCCTCGCCGGTTTCGTCCATCGCCCGCTTCATCGCGTCGTACACCAGGGGCATGACCTTCTTCATCGGCGCGAAGACCTGGTTGCCCTGCGGTTCGTCGTTCTTGATGAAGTCGCCGCCCAGCCAGAACTGGTAGGCGGCGGCGGCGAACGGTTCGGGGCGCAGGCCGAGCTTGGGCTTGATGATGGTGCCGGCGATGTAGCCGCCGTCCTGCAGCGGCCGGCCGAGGATGCGCCAGAGGTCGGAAATGTCCCTGGCCGGGCCGTCGAACAGTTCGATGGCGCGGCGCGGCACGTAGAAGTCGTACATCTTGGCGTATTCGATGTCGCCCATGCCCTGGTTGTTGCCGATGGTCAGCGTCAGGAAGGAGACGATCATCATCCGGCCATCGACCACGTTGCGGTCGAAGAGGTCGAGCGGATAGGCGATGCGCATCTCCTCGCCGGCCTCGTCGATGTGATAGACCAGCGCATCGACGCCCTTGGTGAATTCGTCAGTGGTGCATACCTCGACGTTGGTGCCGGTCGACGACTCGGCGGCGAAGTGTGCGGCGGCCTCCAGGTAACCGTAACCGGCTTTCGGCTTCATCTTGTAGGCGCAGAGGATGTGGCGGCCGCCGGCGATCAGGTCGTCTTCCCTGAGGCTGAGGTCGGCGTAGCGGTTCGATTGGTCCATCGTCTTGTCTCCGTGTGTGGTTGTGCGGTCTGCTGCGGCGATGGAGCGAATATTAGGAAGGGCGAAAGATAAATAACAGTCACGTATTTTTACCGGGGGGTTCAGCAAAAATTTACGATCAGGTCGATGAGCCCAGGGAACTTTTCGGCGTGACGGGAAACAAAAACGCTCCGATCAAATTACCTACTGCGGGGTATCACATGGACCAACTGTCCCTCATCGGTGTCGGCTTTGCCGTCGCCATCTTCGGCCTGGCCTGCTTCATGGCTTTGAAGCTGGCCTCGAAGAAGGCGTATCACTGATCTGCCGGCGCCGGGATTTCCCGGCGTTTTTCATGGTGCAGGGGGAAAGAGGTCCTTCGGGGCGATGCCTTCCAGGCTATCGACCACCCGCCAGGCAGCGCTGAAGTCCTGGTCGCGCGAGTATTCGCCACGGCAGACCAGGCTGCGCAGGCCGGCGGCGCGCGCCGCGTCCAGGCCGTTGGCCGAATCCTCGATGGCGAGACAGGCGGCGGCCGGCAGGCCCAGGCGCTCGCGCACCCAGTTGTAGATGTCGGGCGCCGGCTTCTTGGCCGGCACGATGTCGCCGGCACCGATCACCTCGAACCAGCCGGCAGCGTCCGGCGCCAGACTGGCACGCAACAGCGCGTGCACATTCTCCGGCGCGGTCGTCGTCGCAATCGCCAGGCGCAGGCCGGCGGCCCGAGCCGCACCGATCAGTTCGGCGACGCCGGGGCGCAGCGGGATGGCGCTGGCGGCGACGCGCCGCACATAGTGCGCGGTCTTCGCCCGGTGCAGCGCCTGCACCAGTTCGCCGAAATCCGCCGCCGCCGCCCGCGCCGGATCGTAGCGTCCGGCGAAATGCCGGATGCGCTCCTTGCCGCCGGTGACTGCCAGCAGCTCGCCATAAAGGCGGGCGTCCCAGACCCAGGGCAGGCCGAATTCGGCAAAGGCGGCGTTGAATGCGGGCAGGTGGCCGTCGCGCTCGGTTTCGGCGAGCGTGCCATCGACATCGAAGATCAGGGCGGGCGTGGTGTGCATGCTCGCCAAGATAGTGCGGCGGCCGCGCGATCGCCAGTCAAGAATCCTGAACCCAGGACTCAGGGTTGTTTAATCAGCAATGATTTATGAATAAATTAAAAAATACTGACTAGGCCTTAATTCACAAGTAACTTATCTTGAGCTCCAACACGGTAACAAACCAATGACTGGAGACATCATGCTATTCGGACGCACCACGCTGTCGAAGTTCGTCATCGAGCACACCCGCGGCCAGCACAGCGACATGGGCGCCCTGCTGATCGACGTCGCAGCGGCGGTCAAGGGCATCTCGGCGCTGGTCGGCAAGGGGGCGCTGTCCGGCTTTTCCGGTTCCGCCGCGTCGACCAACGTGCAGGGCGAAGAGCAGAAGAAGATCGACGTCCTCGCCAACGAGGCCATCCTGCGCCACTGCGAATGGGGCGGCCAGCTCGCCGGCATGGCGTCGGAGGAGATGGACGAACCCTACGCTATCCCCGATGCCTACCCGCGCGGCCGCTACCTGCTGGTTTTCGACCCACTCGACGGCTCGTCGAACAGCGACGTGAACGTCTCGGTCGGCACCATTTTCTCGATCCTGCAGCGGCCGCAGGCCGGTGACGCGACGCCGGCCGATTTCCTGCGTCCTGGCGCCGAACAGGTGGCCGCCGGCTACGCCATCTACGGGCCGGCGACCATGCTGGTGCTGAGCGTCGGCACCGGTACCCACGCCTTCACGCTGGACCGCGAGAGCGGCAACTTCATCCTCACCCATGCCGACATCCGCGTGCCGGCAGCGACCCGCGAGTTCGCCATCAACACCTCCAACGAGCGCTTCTGGGAGCCGCCGGTGCAGCGTTACGTCGCCGAGTGCAAGGCGGGCAAGACTGGCGTGCGCGGGGCCGATTTCAACATGCGCTGGATCGCCTCGATGGTTGCCGAAGTGCATCGCATCCTGATGCGCGGCGGCATCTTCATGTATCCCAAGGACAGCAAGGACCCGGGCAAGCCGGGGCGCCTGCGTCTGCTCTACGAAGCCAACCCGATGGCGATGCTGATCGAGCAAGCGGGCGGCGCCGCCAGCACCGGCCGCGAGCGCATCCTCGACGTCGCGCCGGAAGCGCTGCACCAGCGCGTGCCGGTGATCCTCGGTTCGCGCGAGGAAGTCGAACGGCTCGAACGCTACCACCAGGAGTTCGACGCCGGTACCGACCGTCCCTACGCCTCGCCGCTGTTCGCCGAACGCTCGCTGTTCCGCGACTAGCCCACCGTCTTCCTCATTCCCGGAGTTCCCGCCATGTCCGTCAAACATCCGATCATCGCCATCACCGGTTCGTCCGGCGCCGGCACCAGCACGGTGATGCAGAGTTTCCAGCACATCTTCCGGCGCGAGAAGATCAACGCCCAGATCGTCGAGGGCGATTCCTTCCATCGCTACGACCGGCTGTCGATGCGCGCCGAGATGAAGGCGCAGGGGGAACAGGGCAACGTCAATTTCAGCCACTTCGGCCCGGAAGCCAACCTGCTCGAGGAGCTGCAGGACCTCTTCATGAGCTACGGCAAAAACGGCAGCGGCAAGGTGCGCAAGTACCTGCACGACGCCGCCGAGGCCGCGCCCTGGCAGCAGGAGCCCGGCACCTTCACGCCCTGGCAGGACATCCCGGCCGCCACCGACCTGATGTTCTACGAAGGCCTGCACGGCGCCTGGAGCGGCGACGGCATCGACATCGCCGCCCAGGTCGATCTCTGCGTCGGCGTCGTGCCGATCATCAACCTGGAGTGGATCCAGAAACTGCACCGCGACCAGAAGATGCGCGGCTACTCGCAGGAAGCGGTGGTCGATACCATCCTGCGCCGGATGCCCGACTACGTGAACCACATCTGCTCGCAGTTCGGCCGCACCCACGTCAATTTCCAGCGCGTGCCCATCGTCGATACCTCTAACCCCTTCATCGCCCGCGACATCCCGTCGGCCGACGAAAGCATGGTGGTGATCCGCTTCGCCAACCCGAAGGGGATCGACTTCCAGTACCTGATCAACATGCTGCACGGTTCGATGATGACCCGCCCGAACACCCTGGTCGTGCCCGGCGGCAAGATGGGGCTGGCGATGCAGATGATCTTCACGCCGATGATCCTGCGTCTGATGGACCAGAAGCGGCGCGCCTGAGACGGACGGATATTTCAGCCATGGAGAGAGACATGACGACCACCACCTTCCGCCGCGACCTGGCGAACGCCCTGCGTTTCCTCGCCATCGACGCCGTCGAGCAGGCCAAATCCGGCCACCCCGGCGCGCCGATGGGCATGGCGGACATCGCCGAAGTCCTGTGGCGCGACCATCTGCGCCACAACCCTGCCAACCCGCAGTGGGCCGACCGCGACCGCTTCGTGCTGTCGAACGGCCACGGCTCGATGCTGCTCTACGCGCTATTGCACCTGAGCGGCTACGACCTGCCGCTCGATGAACTCAAGCGCTTCCGCCAGTTCGGCAGCAAGACCGCCGGCCATCCGGAAGTCCACCACACGCCGGGCGTCGAGACGACCACCGGGCCGCTCGGCCAGGGCATCAGCAACGCGGTCGGCATGGCGCTCGCCGAGAAGCTGCTGGCGCAGCGTTACAACCGCCCCGGCCACAGCATCGTCGATCACCGCACCTGGGTCTTCCTTGGCGACGGCTGCCTGATGGAAGGGATCAGCCACGAAGCCTGCGCCCTGGCCGGCGTCTGGGGGCTGGACAAGCTGGTCGCCTTTTACGACGACAACGGGATTTCCATCGACGGCCACGTCGAAGGCTGGTTCCGCGACGACACCGTTGCCCGCTTCCGCGCTTACGGCTGGGACGTCATCGGCCCGCTCGACGGCCACGATCCGGTTGCCATCGCCGCGGCGACAGCCGAGGCCCGCCAGTCGCGCGGCCGGCCGACGCTGATCGTCTGCCGCACGCAGATCGGCTGGGGCTCGCCGAACAAGGCCGGCACGCACGACGTGCATGGCGCGCCGCTCGGCGCCGCGGAAGTCGCCGCCACCCGCGCCGCGCTCGGCTGGCCACACGCGCCGTTCGAGATTCCCGAGGCGCTGCGCGCCGCCTGGGACGCCCGCGCCAGCGGCGCGGCGGCGGAGGCCGCATGGCAACAGCGCTTCGCCGCCTACCGCGCCGCCTATCCGGCGCTGGCCGCCGAATTCGAGCGCACCCAGGCCGGCGGCCTGCCGGAAGCCTGGCCGGAAATCCGGGCCGAACTGCTCGCCCAGGCGGCAGCCAAGACCGGCGGCATCGCCAGCCGCAAGTCGTCGCAGAACTGCCTCGATTTCCTGATCGAGCGCGTTCCCGAACTGCTCGGCGGTTCGGCCGACCTCACCGGCTCCAACCTGACCGCCGGCAAAGGCAGCGTCGCCTGGCACGCGGCCGGCGACAAGACGGCGAACTACCTGTCCTACGGCGTGCGCGAATTCGGCATGGCGGCGATCATGAACGGCGTCGCCCTGCACGGCGGGTTGATTCCCTATGGCGGCACCTTCGCCGTCTTCTCCGATTACTCGCGCAACGCCATCCGCATGAGTGCGCTGATGCAGCAGCGCGTCGTCCATGTGCTGACCCACGATTCCATCGGCCTCGGCGAGGACGGCCCGACGCACCAGCCGATCGAGCATGTCGGCAGCCTGCGCCTGATTCCCGGTCTCGATGTCTGGCGCCCCTGCGACGAACTGGAAACGGCGGTCGCCTGGGCCGAAGCGCTGGAGCGCCGCGATGGGCCGAGCGCCCTGTTCCTGTCGCGGCAGAATCTCGACCAATGCGGCGACCGCCCCGGCCGGGCCGATGAGATTGCCCGCGGCGGCTACGTCCTGCGCGAAGCGGACGGCCCGCTGCAGGCGGTGATCCTCGCCACCGGCTCGGAGGTCGGCATCGCGCTGGCCGCGCAGCGCGAGCTGGCTGCCCACGGCGTTGCCGTGCGCGTCGTCTCGATGCCCTGTTGCGAGCGCTTCGACCGCCAGAAAACGGCGTGGAAGAAGGCAGTGCTGCCGCCGGACGTGGTGCGCATCGCCATCGAGGCGGCGCATCCCGATCCCTGGCGCAAGTACGTCGGCCTGGTCGGCGAAGTGGTCGGCATCGACAGCTTCGGCGCCTCCGCCCCGGCCCCCGTCCTCTACGAACATTTCAAGCTGACCGCCGCGCATCTGGCGAGCGTCGTCGTCGAAACCATCGCCCGCGAGAGCGGCAGCGACGGCGACTTCTGAGCGCCCCGGCAGCCACCGATTTTCATTCAAAATCAGGAGACAACCCATGCCAATACGGGTGGCAATCAACGGCTTCGGCCGTATCGGACGCATGGCCTTGCGCGCCATCGCCCAGGAAGACGAGTTTTCCGGTCTCGAGGTGGTCGGCATCAACGACCTGCTCGACGCCGACTACCTCGCCTATCTGCTCAAACACGACTCGGTGCATGGCCGCTTCGGCGGCGAGGTCGTCGTCGATGGCAAGGACTTGCTGGTCAATGGCCGGCGCATCCGGCTCAGCGCCGAACGTGACCCGGCCCGGCTGAACTGGGGCGAACTCGGCGTCGATCTGGTGATCGAGGCGACCGGCTTCTTCCTCACCCAGGAAAGCTGCCAGGCGCATATTGCCGCCGGGGCGCGCAAGGTCGTGCAGACGGCGCCGTCGAAGGACGACACGCCGATGTTCGTCTATGGCGTCAATCACGACAGCTACGCCGGTCAGGCGATTCTTTCGGCAGCGTCGTGCACGACCAACTGCCTGGCGCCGGTGGCCAAGGTCCTCAACGACCGTTTCGGCATCAAACGCGGCCTGATGAGCACGGTGCATGCGGCGACCGCCACCCAGAAGACGGTCGACGGCCCGTCCGGCAAGGACTGGCGCGGCGGTCGCGGCATCCTGGACAACATCATTCCGTCCTCGACCGGCGCCGCGAAAGCGGTCGGCAAGGTCATCCCGGCGCTCAACGGACGGCTGACCGGCATGGCGTTCCGGGTACCGACGCCGGACGTCTCGGTGGTCGACCTGACCGTCGAACTGGCGAGCAGCGCGTCCTATGCCGAGATCTGCGAGGCCATGCGCGAAGCCGCCGCCGGACCGCTCAAGGGCGTCCTCGCCTATACCGACCAGGCGGTGGTGTCGACCGATTTCCGCGGTTGCCCGCAACCGTCGATCTTCGACGCCGAGGCCGGCATCGCGCTCGATCCCAGCTTCGTCAAGGTCGTCTCGTGGTACGACAACGAGTACGGCTACACCTGCAACATGCTGCGCCTGGCGCGCCATGTCGCGCACTGAGGGGGCGGCGATGACGACTTTTCTGCGCATGACCGAGGTCGACCTTGCCGGCAAGCGAGTGCTGATCCGCGCCGACCTCAACGTGCCGACCGACGACGCCGGGCGGATCACCGACGAGACGCGCATCGTCGCCTCGCTGGCAGCGATGCGGCTGGCGCTCGACGCCGGCGCGGCGGTGATGGTGACCTCGCATTTCGGCCGTCCGAAGGAGGGCGCGCTGCAACCGGGCGACACGCTGGCGCCGGTCGCCGAACGCCTGGCCGAAGCGCTCGGCCGGCCGGTGCCGCTGGTCAGGAACTGGCTGGCCGACGGCTGGAGCGTCAAGCCCGGGCAGATCGTCCTGCTCGAGAACTGCCGCGGCAACGTCGGCGAGAAGGCCGACGATCCGGCGCTCGCCGAACGCATCGCCGCGCTCTGCGACGTCTATGTCAACGACGCCTTCGGCGCCGCCCACCGTGCCGAGGCAAGCATCTGCGGCGTCGCCCGCTACGCGCCGCTGGCCTGCGCCGGTCCGCTGCTGGCCGCCGAACTCGATGCCCTCGGCCAGGCCTTCGAGGCGCCGCGCCGGCCGCTGGTGGCGATCGTCGGCGGTTCCAAGGTGTCCACCAAGCTGTCCATCCTGCGTTCGCTCGCCGCCCGCGTCGACCGCCTGATCGTCGGCGGCGGCATCGCCAACACCTTCCTGCTCGCCGCCGGCAAGCCGATCGGCAAGTCGCTGGCCGAACCCGACCTGGTCGACGAAGCGCGGGCGATCATGGCCATGATGGCGGCGCGCGGCGCGTCCGTTCCGCTGCCCGAGGACGTCGTCGTCGCCGGGGAGTTCTCGGCCAATGCCGAGGCAAGCTTGCGCCCGGTCGACGCGGTCGGTGCCGACGACATGATCTTCGACGTCGGCCCGCGCAGCGCGTGCGAGATTGCCGGCATCCTGCAGGGTGCCGCTACCATCGTCTGGAACGGGCCGCTCGGCGTCTTCGAGTTCCCGCAATTCGCTGCCGGCACCGCGGCGCTGGCCCGCGCCATCGCCGATTCGCCGGCCTTCTCGGTGGCCGGCGGTGGCGACACCCTGGCCGCGATCGGCCAGTTCGGCGTCGGCGAACGTATCGACTACATCTCCACCGGCGGTGGCGCCTTCCTCGAATTCCTCGAAGGCAAGCCGCTGCCCGCCGTCGCCGCGCTCGAAGCGGCGGCGACCCGCCACCATCCGCAAAAGGAAAACGCATGGCACTGATCTCGCTTCGTCAATTGCTCGACCACGCGGCCGAGCACGATTACGGCCTGCCGGCCTTCAACGTCAACAACATGGAGCAGATCCACGCCATCATGCAGGCGGCGGCGGCCTGCGACAGCCCGGTGATCCTGCAGGCTTCGGCCGGCGCCCGCAAATATGCCGGCGAGCCTTTCCTGAGGAAGCTGGTCGAAGCGGCGATCGAGCAGTACCCGGAAATTCCGGTCTGCCTGCACCAGGATCACGGCACCTCGCCGGCGGTCTGCCAGCAGTCGATGCGCAGCGGTTTCTCCAGCGTGATGATGGATGGTTCGCTGGGTGAGGACGGCAAGACGCCGACCACCTATGCCTACAACGTCGAAACCACGCGCAAGGTGGTCGAGATGGCGCACGCCATCGGCGTCTCGGTCGAAGGCGAACTGGGGTGCCTGGGCTCGCTGGAAACCGGCGAGGCCGGCGAGGAAGACGGCGTCGGCGCCGCCGGCAAGCTCGATCATTCGCAAATGCTGACCGACCCGGAAGAGGCGGCCGACTTCGTCGCCAAGACCGGCGTCGATGCCCTGGCCATCGCCATCGGCACCAGCCACGGCGCCTACAAGTTTACCCGGCCGCCGACCGGCGAGATCCTTGCTATCGACCGCATCAAGGCGATCCACGCGCGCATTCCCAACACCCACCTGGTGATGCACGGATCGAGCAGCGTGCCGCAGGAATGGCTGGCGGTGATCCGCCGCTACGGCGGGGCGATCAAGGAAACCTACGGCGTGCCGGTCGAGGAAATCGTCGAGGGCATCCGCCATGGTGTGCGCAAGGTCAATATCGACACCGACATCCGGCTGGCGATGACCGGCGCGATGCGCCAGGCGATGGCCGAAAGACCGGAAGAATTCGACCCGCGCGCCTTCCTCAAGGCTGCCGTCGTGGCCGCCCGCGACATCTGTCGCTTGCGTTTCGAAGCCTTCGGTTCGTCCGGGCAGGCGAGCAAGATCAAGCCGCTGTCGCTGGAAAGGATGGCCGCCGCCTATCGCTGAACCGCATTACCGAACTCTGCACGGCCCTTGCGTCGTTTCGACCCCGCTCGTCGGGGTCTTTTTTTCCCCTGTTTTTCTGGAGCGCAACCATGTCCGCCCGTGATTTCATCATCGCCCCCAGCCTACTTTCCGCCAATTTCGCCCGCCTGGGCGAGGAAGTGGCCAACGTCATCGCCGCCGGCGCCGACTGGATCCACTTCGACGTGATGGACAACCACTACGTCCCCAACCTGACCATCGGCCCGCTGGTCTGCGAGGCGATCCGCCCCTGTACCGACGCGCCGATCGACGTGCATCTGATGGTCAAGCCGGTCGACCGCATCGTCCCCGATTTCGTGAAGGCCGGCGCCAACCTCATCACCTTCCACCCGGAAGCCTCCGAACACATCGACCGCACGCTGTCGCTGATCCGCGACGGCGGCTGCCAGGCCGGCCTGGTGTTCAACCCGGCGACGCCGCTCGACCATCTCGACTACGTCCTCGACAAGATCGACGTCGTCCTGCTGATGAGCGTCAACCCCGGCTTCGGCGGCCAGAAGTTCATCCCCGGCACGCTGGCCAAGGCGCGCCAGGCCAGGGCCAAACTCGATGCCTACGAGCGCGACAGCGGCCGGCGCATCCGCCTCGAAATCGACGGCGGGGTCAATCCGGGTAATATTGCGCAGATCGCCAGTGCCGGCGTCGATGCCTTCGTCGCCGGCTCGGCGGTATTCGGCGCCGGTCGCGACGACGACCCGCACCGCTACGATACGATCATTGCCGCGCTGCGCGCGGCGCTCAAGGACCGCCCATGAAATTCCGCTCGATCACCTTCGACCTCGACGGCACCCTGCTCGACACCGTTGCCGACCTCGCCGAAGCCTGCCGCCTGATGCTCGCCGAACTCGGCCAGCCGCCGCGCAGTGAAGAAGAAATCCGGCGTTTCGTCGGGCGTGGCATGGCGGTGCTGGTCGAACGCTGCCTGACCTGGGAAGCGGCGCCCGATCCGGCGCTGCAGGCGCAGGGCATTGCCGCCTTCCAGCGCCACTACGCGGCGGTCAACGGGCGCCAGGCGCAGTTCTTCCCCGGCGTCCGCGAAGGCCTCGCCGCCTGGCACGCCACCGGCCTGCCGCTCGCCGTGGTGACCAACAAACCGGCGGCGTTCACCGAAGTCCTGCTCGAACGCACCGGTATCGCCCATTACTTCCAGGTCGTCGTCTCCGGCGACACCACCCCGCAGCGCAAGCCGCATCCGGCGCCGCTGCTCCATGCTTGCGCGGCGCTCGGCTGCGAACCGGCGAGCAACCTGCACATCGGCGACTCGAAACACGATATCGAAACCGCCCGCAACGCCGGTTGTGCGGTGTACTGCGTGCCCTACGGCTACAACGAGGGCGAACCGCTGCGCGCCGCCGACTGCGACGCGCTGGTTGCTGATTTGCGGGTTGCCTTGCGCCTGGCGGAAAGCGAGTAGCGCGAGCGCCAGCATTCGCCTGTATTTTTTTGCCAATCCATGCAATATTTCCGCAGGATTGCTAGCTAGGGGGCGGATTTGGATAACAGGATCGAAATAGCGCAAGGCGCTTACCGGGTATTCGTCTTCGACGAGGTCTACCCGTTACGGGCAGCTCAGGAACAGGCGGAAAAAAAGAAGCTCGGTGCTTTCGGTATGTTGGCCCGACTCAATCCTCTCAACCGACCGCGGGAAGAAACGGTGATGCTGGCGAAGGAGGTGCTCCGTTACGAGCCCTTCTGGCACGTGGTGGCGCAACGCGCGGTGGACTATGCCTGCGAACTGGTTTATCCGGTGGCAGTGCACAATCCCTATGCCAAGGCGATCACTATCCTGGAGCAGGATTACGAGGTCACTCGCCAGGGCGAGAAAGCGAGGATTGACCTGCATGTTCAGGAGAAGTGCCACCGGAAACTGGACTTCGAAAGCCATGTCGATGGCCTGAGCCGCGATATCAAGCCGTCGATGCTTGATGCCTACATCCGTAAATACAAATTTCAGGAAGTCGACGCTGTAGACAAGCCGGAGGCGCTGACGCCCCTTGTGCCGCTTGCTGCCGTGGCACAGATGGCACAGGCGAAACTGACTGGCGAGGCGATGAATGCGCACGCCATTTTTTCCGACCGGCTGGCGTTCGAGAAGCTGCACCTCTATTTTCGACCGGTTTTCGCGTTTGAATTCGTCTGGAGTTCAGCCGACCGGCGAGGCGTGATCGAGGTTGACGGTCTGACTGGGGAAACCGTGGAGAACGGCCAGTGGTTCAAGGATCGGCTCGATCGCGTGATGACCCGGGAAATGCTCTTCGAGCTTGGGGCGGAAGTGGCCGGCGGCGTGGTTCCCGGTGGCGGTCTGGCCGTCAAGGCAATCGCGAAAATGACGGAGTGAGTCCAGCTCAGAAAAACAGCCGCCCGCAGGCGGCTGTTATGGTCAAACGGGGGAAAACAGCTTACCTGACGATCTGGTTCAGCTCGCCCTTGGCGTAGCGGTCGGCCATCTTGTCCAGCGATACCGGCTTGATCGTGCTCGCCTGGCCGGCGCAGCCGAAGGCTTCGAAACGGGCGAGGCAGATCTTCTTGGCGGCTTCGCGGGCCGGCTTGAGGTAGTCGCGCGGGTCGAACTTGCCCGGATTCTCGGCCATGTAGCGGCGGATGGCGCCGGTCATCGCGAGGCGGATGTCGGTGTCGATGTTGACCTTGCGCACGCCGTGCTTGATGCCCTTGACGATCTCCTCGACCGGCACGCCGTAGGTTTCCTTCATGTCGCCGCCGAATTCGCGGATTTCGGCGAGCAGTTCCTGCGGCACGCTGGAGGAGCCGTGCATGACCAGGTGGGTGTTCGGGATGCGGGCGTGGATTTCGGCGATGCGGTCGATGGCGAGGATGTCGCCGGTCGGCTTCTTGGTGAACTTGTAGGCGCCGTGGCTGGTGCCGATGGCGATGGCGAGGGCGTCGCAGTTGGTCTGGCGGACGAAGTCGGCGGCCTGCTCGACGTCGGTCAGCAGTTGTTCGCGGGTCATCGTGCCTTCGGCGCCGTGGCCGTCTTCCTTGTCGCCCTTCATGGTTTCCAGCGAGCCGAGCACGCCCAGTTCCCCTTCGACGGAGACGCCGATGCTGTGCGCCAGTTCGGTCACCTTGCGGGTCACTTCGACGTTGTATTCGAAGCTGGCGACGGTCTTGCCGTCGGCTTCCAGCGAGCCGTCCATCATCACCGACGAGAAGCCGGACTTGATTGCCGCCATGCAGACGGCCGGGCTTTGCCCGTGGTCCTGGTGCATGACGATGGGGATGTGCGGGTAGGCTTCGAGCGCGGCCAGGATCTGGTGGCGCAGGAAGGGTTCGCCGGCGTATTTGCGGGCACCGGCCGAGGCCTGCATGATCACCGGGGCGTCGAGCTGGGCGGCAGCTTCCATGATGGCCCAGACCTGCTCCATGTTATTGACGTTGAAGGCGGGTAGACCGTAGTCGTGTTCGGCGGCGTGGTCGAGCAGTTGGCGCAGGGAGACGAGCGGCATGGGAACTCCTGGAAAGTTGGGTCGCTGAATTAACCGGCTATTTTATTACGGACGGGTCGGCAGATGCTCGCCGACGCGCACGATCTTCAGCGTGTTGGTACCGCCGATGCTGCCGATCGGTTCGCCGATGGTGAGCACGATCAGGTCGCCGCGCTCGACGATGCCGCGCTCGATGAGCAGGGCTTCGGCTTCGGCCAGCAACTGGTCGCGCTCGGTGTGCTGCTGTTGCATGAGCAGCGGGCGGACTTCGCGGTACAGCGCCATGCGGCCGATCGCGGCGGCATCCGGGGTCAGCGCGTAGATCGGCACGCCGCAGTTGAGGCGGCTCATCCACAGCGCGGTCGAACCGGATTGGGTCAGCGCGGCAATCGCCTTGACCTTGAGGTGATGCGCGGTCCAGATCGCGGCCATGGCAATCGACTGGTCGATGCGGGTGAACACGCGGTCGAGGAATTCGCGGTCGAGCGTGACTTCGGCCGAGCGTTCGGCTTCGACGCAGATGCGCGCCATCGATTCGACGGTCTCGACCGGGTACTTGCCGGCGGCGGTTTCGGCCGACAGCATCACGGCGTCGGTACCGTCGAGGACGGCGTTGGCGACGTCGGAGACTTCGGCGCGGGTCGGCACCGGCGAATGGATCATCGATTCCATCATCTGCGTCGCGGTGATCGCCAGCTTGTTCTTGTCGCGCGCCATGCGGATCATCTTCTTCTGCAGCGCCGGCACGGCGGCATCGCCGACTTCGACCGCGAGGTCGCCGCGGGCGACCATGACGCCGTCCGAGGCATCGAGGATCTCGGCCATGTTGTCGACGGCTTCGACGCGTTCGATCTTGGCGATCAGCACGGCTTCGCTGCCGGCGGCGCGCAGCAACTGGCGCGCCATGTACATGTCGGCGGCGCTCTTGGGGAAGGAGACGGCGACGAAATCGACGCCGATCTCGGCGGCGGTCTTGATGTCGTCCATGTCCTTGGCGGTCAGCGCCGGCGCGGTCAGGCCGCCGCCCTGGCGGTTGATCCCCTTGTTGTTCGACAGCTCACCGCCGACCAGCACGCGGGTGTGGATTTCGGTGCCGCGCACGGCTTCGACCGTGAGCTTGAGACGGCCGTCGTCGAGCAGCAGGATGTCGCCGGGGACGACGTCCTTCGGCAGGTCCTTGTAGTCGAGGCCGACCCGTTCCTGATTGCCGAGCGGGCAGGCGGCGTCGAGGATGAAATGGGCATCGGCGGTGAGCGTGATGCGGTTGTTCTCGAACTTGCCGACACGGATCTTCGGCCCCTGCAGGTCGCCGAGGATGCCGACGACGCGGCCGTGTTTGGCGGCGGCGGCGCGGATGCCTTCGGCCCTGGCCTTGTGGTCGGCGGCGGTGCCGTGCGAGAAGTTCATGCGGACGACATCGATGCCGGCCTGCACCATGCGCTCCAGGACTTCCGGAGACGACGAGGCGGGGCCGAGGGTGGCGACGATCTTGGTATGGCGGGACATTGTCTCTTCCTGTCTATAGGTGTGGTTATTCTGTCTTGCTACGACGATTCATTCTGGGTCAGGCTGATGACTGGCGTATTTCCGGAGCTGTTCCTCCATTTGTGCCAGGGGGAGGCCGAAATGGAACTGCTGTTCGAGCAGGCGCAGGATGGGCAGCAGTTGCTGGCCGGTTTCGCCCAGTTGCTCGCGGGTGTTTTCCTGGCGCAGCAGGGCCTGGATGCGGGCGAAGGGGTCGTCGGCCGGCGGGTCGCTGCTGATGACATGGCCGCCAGGGGTCTGGCGGGCGAGTTCGAGGCGGCTGACCGCCATTTCGATCAACTGCGCAGCCGATTTGCCGCGTTCCGCCGGCAGGGCGGCGAGACCGGCGCTGACGGCGACCTGTACCGTTGTTTCGGCGATCCGGATGCGGCTCTCGCCGAGGGCGCTGCACACGCGCTGGGCGAAGGCGGTCGCCGTCGCCGGGCTGGTGCCGGGCGAGGCGACGACATAGGTCGAGCCGCCGAGGTGGGCAATCAGGTCGCGCGGGCCGAGCTTGGCGCGGATCACCCGCGCGAAACGCTGGCCGATGTCCTGCATGATCGCCGCGCCGAAGCGTTCGCTGATCGCCGCTTCGCTCTCCAGCCCGAAAGCCAGCACGCTGGCCGACCACGTTTCCGGATCGGCAATTTCCGCCATCTGGTTGCATAGATGGCGGCAGGCCTGGGTGCGGTTGCCGAAGGCTGCCTGGCTGTCGGCGTCGTCGGGGACGGCTTCGATATCCCAATTGACCAAGCGGCAGATGCGGCGGCGGATGTCATCGGCACTGCCGCCGCGCACGATGAAGTCACTGACGCCGCGCTCCTTGGCCTCCTCGCGGTTGGGGGCGGTTTCGTCCTTCGAGATGAGGAGGAAGAAGGGCAGGTCGGCGAGCCGACGCAGGCGGTTCTGGCGCAGGCGCGACAACAGCTCGTAACCGCTCAGGCGTGGCAGGCTGATGCTGGAGACGACGGCGACGATCGAAGCGTCGAGCACCAGCGTCTGCCAGGCCGATTCGCCGTCGCCTTCCTCGCGGATGTCGAAGTCCTCGCGCAGTAGCCTGACGAGCGCCGTCCTGGCTACCCGCGAAGGATCGGCGATCAGGATTCGGCGCTTGTCGCTCATCGCGCTCAGCCGGCGGCGCGTTGTTCGAGGACGGCAATCGCCGGCAGCGTCTTGCCTTCGAGGAATTCCAGGAAGGCGCCGCCGCCGGTCGAGATGTAGCCGACGTCGTCGGCGATGTTGAACTTGGCGATGGCGGCCAGCGTATCGCCGCCGCCGGCGATCGAGAAGGCTTCCGAGTGGGCGATGGCCGAAGCCAGCATCTTGGTGCCGCCGGCAAACTGCGGCAGTTCGAAGACGCCGACCGGGCCGTTCCAGACGATGGTGCCGGCGTTGGCGACGATTTCGGCGAGCTTGACGGCGCTCTTCGGGCCGACGTCGAGGATGCGGTCGTGGGCGCTGACATCGTCGATGCAGATCTTGTTGGCGCGGGCCAGGGCGGAGACTTCGTCGGCGACGACAACGTCGGTCGGCAGCGGTACTTCGGCGCCGCGGGCTTTCATGATGTCCATGATGGCGTGCGCTTCCTTGACCAGGTCGGGCTCGGCCAGCGATTCGCCGATGCGCTTGCCGGAGGCGAGCAGGAAGGTGTTGGCGATGCCGCCGCCGACGATCAACTGGTCGACCTTGTCGGCCAGCGAACGCAGGATGGTCAGTTTGGACGAAACCTTGGAGCCGCCGACGATCGCCACCAGCGGCCGCTTCGGTTCGTGCAGCGCCTTGGACAGGGCATCGATCTCGGCGCCCATCAGCACGCCGGCGCAGGCGACCGGCGCGTACTTGGCCATGCCGTGGGTGGTGGCTTCGGCGCGGTGGGCGGTGCCGAAGGCGTCATTGACGTAGATGTCGCAGAGCTTGGCCATCTTCTGCGCCAGCTCGTCGTTGTTCTTCTTCTCGCCCTTGTTGACGCGGCAGTTCTCAAGCAGCACGACCTCGCCCGGCTTGACCTCGAAACCGCCATCGACCCAGTCGGCGACCAGGCGCACCGGCAGGTGCAGCATCTGGCCGAGACGCACGGCGACCGGCATCAGGCTGTCTTCCGGGTTGAGCTGGCCTTCGGTCGGGCGACCGAGGTGTGAGGTGACCATCACCGCGGCGCCCTTTTCCAGGCAGTAGCGGATCGACGGCAGCGAGGCGCGGATGCGCGTGTCCTCGGTGATGTTGCCGGCTTCGTCCTGCGGCACGTTGAGGTCGGCACGGATGAATACGCGCTTGCCGGAAACATCGAGGTCGGTCAGCTTGATGACGTTCATGGTCTTCTCCAAGGGGTTATTGTTGGTGATCGGTCCAGTGGTGCGACCAGTGGTCGGCCACTTCGAGCATGCGGTTGGCGAATCCCCATTCGTTGTCGAACCAGACGAAGAGATTCAGCAGGTGGCTGCCGGCGGTGCGCGTCTGGCTGCCGTCGACGATCGCCGAGTGCGGGTCGTGGTTGAAGTCGATCGACGCGTGCGCCTGGTCGGAGCAGGCCAGGCGGCCGCGCAGCGGGCCGGCGGCGGCGTCGCCGAGCAGCCGGTTGATGAGCTTGACCGAAACCGCCTGACGGGTGTGCACGGTGAGGTCGATCGCCGAGACGTTCAGCGTCGGCACCCGGATCGCCTTGGCGTGCACGCGGCCGGCCAGTTGCGGCAGCAGGCGCTCGATGCCGCGCGCCAGACCGGTCGACACCGGGATGATCGACTGCATCGCCGAACGGGTGCGGCGCAGGTCGTCGTGGTGATAGCCGTCGATCAGCGGCTGGTCGTTCATCACCGAGTGCAGCGTGGTGAGCAGCGCCTGGTCGACGCCGATTTCGCGGTCGAGCAGGTCGAGCACCGGGACGATCGCGTTGGTCGTGCACGAGGCGGCGGAAACCAGGCGCTGCTCGCCGTCCAGCGCGTGCTGGTTGATGCCGGCGACGATGGTGGCATCGACGTCATCGGCGCTGTGGCCGGGGTGCGAGAGGAGCAGGCGCGGGCAGCCGGCGGCGAGGAAGCGCGTCAGCTCGTTGCGCCGGCCGTAGGCGCCGGAGCATTCGACCAGCAGGTCGATGCCATGCTCGCCCCAGTCGACCTCCTCCGGCGTGCGCGCATGGCTGAGGGCGATCGGCCGACCATCGATGAACAGGCGTCCCTCGCCGAGCCCGATTTCGGCCGGGAAACGGCCGTGCGTCGAGTCGTAGCGGGTGAGGTAGGCGATGCTGTCGAGGTTGGCCGGCTCATTGATGGCGACGACCTCGAAACGCCGGTTGGCCGAAGATTCGTGCAGCGCACGCAGGAAGCAGCGACCGATCCGGCCGTAGCCATTGATGGCGAGACGCAGCACTTCAGGGGACGGAAAGTTGGCAGGCAAGTACGGTGGTGCGACGCGGATGGTCAAGCCGCAATTTTACCAGCACGGCATGGATTCCGGGTACGCGTGACAAATGGAGGCGCCTGGCTGTCCGAGCTGCCTCATGGAGTAACTGGCGGGCCAGCCAGGGGCAGGGATTTCAGTTGGCAATCAAAGGCAGTCGCTTTTCCGGAGAGGATTTTTTGGCGGGTTCGATGGCGCTGCATGATTTCCTGCCGGCTCAGTTGTTCCGGCCTGACTGCGCTTTCGCCGGCGCCGGCGTTGAAGAGCGGGTAGAGGTGGCCGTTGCGGCCGCGCCGCCAAGCTGCCACATGGACTCTTCCTTGTTCCAGGAGCGAATCCATGTATTTGGCGTTCTTGATCGTGTTGGCGGAGATGCCGGCCAGCTTGGCGATTTCCCGGTAGTCCAGCTTGCTTCGGGTATTGAGGATGGCGACGATTTTCGCCATGCCGCGGGAGTCCCGGTCAATCGACGCGAATTTCGGACGGGGGCAATCCGTTCCTCGGCCCAACGCATAAAGCGGCGTGGTAAAACCGTTGTGGTTTTTCAGCCAGCCTTCGATGCGAATCAGCCCAAGGCCTTTCATCTTTTTGAGGTATCCGCCGCCTTCGAGGGTGGTCAGGGCGATGAAGGCGTCGCGCGCGATCTCCTTGGGAGAGAGGGGGGTTTTTGCTCGCAGCAGCGAAACGATCCGCTGCATCGCCGGGGAGAGCGAGGCGGCGGTTTCGTCAGTGCTGGCGACGACGGGCCGCCGCCGGGCTTTGGCCGTTTGGCTGGCGGATGCGATTTGAGCCATCGGGCATCGCCGCCATCAGATACGGAAGCGGGACACCGCGGCCTGCAACTGGCGGGCGGTGCTGTCGAGAGAGGTCGAGGCTTGCGAAGTCTCGTGCGCGATGGCGCTGGCTTCTTCCGCCTGGGTCGCGATCTGTTCGATCTTGACGGCGACATCGGTGGATGCGGTCGATTGTTCGCGCAGGCCGCTATCGACATCGCTAATGACCTCGGCGACCTGCTGCGCCATCGCACGCATCTCGGCGATCGCCGATCCGGCCTGCTGCGCCAGCTCAACGCTGCTGTCGGCGAGCTGGACGCCCTGGGCGACGCCGCTGACCACCTGGCCGGTCGATTGCTGGATGGCATTGACCATCTTGCCGATTTCTCCGGTGGACACCGAGGTGCGCTCGGCCAGCTTGCGCACTTCATCGGCGACGACGGCAAAGCCACGCCCGCTTTCGCCGGCGCGGGCGGCTTCGATGGCGGCGTTGAGGGCGAGCAGGTTGGTCTGGTCGGCAATGTCGCGGATCACCGAGACGATGCTGGAGATCTTCTCGGATTCGTTTTTGAGATTGGTGATCTGCTCGGATGCCTCGCGTACGACATCGGCCACCTGATTGATGCGGTCGACCAGTGCGTCGATGGCCTGCCGACCATGGCTGGCTTGCTTGTCCGATTCCCCGGCGAGGCGGGCGGCTTCGCCGGTGCTGTCGGAAACGTGGTTGATCGACACCGTCAGTTCCTCGACGTTGGCGGCGATTGCCGAGGCGGCGGAGCTCTGGATCGACGCCGATTCGTCGATCATCTGCACCGAGTGGTTGAGGGCTTTGGAGGCTTCGAGCACCTGGCCGGCCCCGCGTAGCGATTCGCCGATGGTGCTGCGCAGCGAGAGCTGCATGTGGGCGACCGCGCGCAGCAGCTTGCCGATTTCGTCGGCGCCGCCGCCCGGTACGTCGCCGGTCAGGTTGCCCTCGGCGATGCGCTCGGTGGCGGCGACGGCCTGGTCAAGCTGATGGCCCATGCGCTGGGCGACGACATAGGAAACGAGGAGGGCCATCAAGGTGCCGCCGATCAGCGCGGTGATGGCGCCGGTCAGTCCGCTGGCCAGGTCCTTCTGGGTCTGTTCGGACAGCGCGTCGGCCGCCTGGCGGTTGATGTCGGTCAACTCGTCGGTGCGGTCGCGCAGCTTGTTGGCGTTTTTCACCCACTCGGTTTTGCGCAGTTGCTGGGCGCCGGCTTCATCACCCGCCACGGTCAGCGCAACCGCCTTCTCGACGCTGGCCTTGTAGTCGTCGGCGGCAGCTATGGCGGCCTTGTAGACTTCCCTTTCCTTGTCGCTGGAAATCAGTTTTTCGTACCTGGCGAAGGCCTCGCGCAACATACCGTCGAGCTTCCCCATATCCTTGGCCAGCTTGGCCTTGGCTTCCGGGGTGTCGGGCAACATGTATTCCAGGCTGCGTACGCGATAACGCAGTCGGAGCTGGCTGATTTCCCCGATCGCCTGGATCGAGGGCAGGCTGTTGCCGGCAAGCTCGGCCATATCCCTGCCTGCCGAACGCAATTCGACGACGGAGAAGACGATCGCCGCGATCAGGATGCCGCCGCTGGCAAGAAAGTTGATCAGCAGCTTGTAACGCAGTGAAAGATTGTCGAACCAGCTCATGACGCCTCCCGGAATGTGAAATTATTGTCAGCTTGCTGCATTGCAATTGCTCTATTTTTGGGCAATGCGAGGGGACGATGGATTTGCAGACTGATAGTGCAGTAAATGGATTAAATCTGGCTTAATCGATTATAAGCACTTGGCATTAACCGGGCGAAAAAAAACCGCCGGCTTGCCGGCGGTTTCCTTGAGCCTGCTTCGTTTACTTGGCAGCCATCCAGGCGCGGGCGGCGTCGAGCATGCGGCAGGAGTAGCCCCACTCGTTGTCGTACCAGGCCAGGACCTTGACCAGGGTCGAGCCGTCTTCGGCCTTGAGGACGCGGGTCTGGGTCGCGTCGAAGGTCGAGGAAACCGTGGTGTGGTTGAAGTCGGACGACACCAGCGGCTCGGTGTTGACCGCCATGATGCCCTTGAGCGGGCCGTTGGCGGCAGCGGTCATCAGCGCGTTGATTTCGTCTTTGGTGGTGGCGCGCTCGGCGGTGAAGGTCAAATCAACGAGGGACACGTTGATGGTCGGCACGCGCAGCGCGAAACCGTCGAACTTGCCGACCAGTTGCGGCAGCACCAGGCCGACGGCCTTGGCGGCGCCGGTCTTGGTCGGGATGATGTTGGCGGCGGCGGCACGGGCGCGGCGCAGGTCCTTGTGGCGGACGTCCACCGTGACCTGGTCGTTGGTGTAGGCGTGCACCGTGGTCATCAGGCCGGACTTGATGCCGATGTTGTCGGACAGTACCTTGGCCACCGGCGCCAGGCAGTTGGTCGTGCACGAGGCGTTGGAGACGACGCTCATCGTCTGGGTCAGGATGCCTTCGTTGACGCCCATGACGATGGTGCCGTCGACGTCGTCGCCGCCCGGGGCGGAGATCAGCACGCGCTTGGCGCCTTGTTCGAGCAGTGCCTGGGCCTTGGCCTTGGAGGTGTAGGCGCCGGTGCATTCGAGCAGGACGTCGACGCCGTGGTCGGCCCAGTTGATGTCCTTGGGGTTCTTGGTCGAGTAGAAGGCGATCTTCTTGCCGTCGATGATGATGCAGTTCTCACCTTCGGTTTCGACGGAAGTGCCGAAGCGGCCGTGTGTCGTGTCGTACTTCAGCAGGTGGGCGTTGGTCGCCAGGTCGCCGGAGGCGTTGATCGCGACAACGTCGAATTCGTTCTGCAATCCTTGTTCGTAAATGGCGCGCAGCGTGCAGCGACCGATACGACCGAAACCGTTGATTGCAACCTTGATAGCCATGGATCTATTTCCTCTCTGCGTTGGATGTATTGAAATCAGGACAACAGGCTTTTCGCCGTGGCGACGACGTTGCCGACGGTGAAGCCGAACTGTTCGAAGAGCTGGCCGGCCGGTGCCGATTCGCCGAAGCGGTCGATACCGATGACCGCGCCGTGCAGGCCGACGTACTTGCGCCAGAAATCCGGATGTGCCGCTTCGATGGCGATGCGCTTCTTGCAGGTGCCAAGCACCGAAGCCCTGTAGTCGTCGCTCTGGCGGTCGAAGACATTGGTGCAGGGCATCGACACGACGCGCGCGGCGATGCCTTCGCCGGCCAGCGCGGCCTGCGCGTCGAGCGCCAGCTTGACCTCGGAGCCGGTGGCGATCAGCGTGATCTGCGCGTCGGCGTTTTCGGCCAGTACGTAGCCGCCGCGGGCGATGTCGGCGTCGGCGGCGTTCTGCGTCACGGTCGGCAGGTTCTGGCGCGACAGGGCGAGCAGGCTCGGGCCGTCCTGGCGTTCGACGCCCGAGATCCAGGCGATGGCGGTTTCGGTGGCGTCGGCCGGGCGCCAGACATCCAGGTTCGGGATGATGCGCATCGACGGGATGTGCTCGACCGGCTGGTGGGTCGGGCCGTCCTCGCCGAGACCGATGGAGTCATGGGTATAGACCATGATCTGGCGCTGCTTCATCAGCGCCGCCATGCGGATGCCGTTGCGCGCGTAATCCGAGAAGACCAGGAAGGTCGCGGTGTAGGGAATCAGGCCGCCGTGCAGCGCGAGGCCGTTGGCGATGGCGGTCATGCCGAATTCACGCACGCCGTAGTAGCAGTAGTTGCCGCCCTCAGTCTTGGTGACGCCTTTGCTGCCTTTGACGAAGGTCAGGTTGGAACCGGCCAGGTCGGCCGAGCCGCCGAAGATTTCCGGCACCGCCGGGACCAGCGCGGCGATGGCGTTCTGCGAAGCCTTGCGCGTGGCGATGTTCTCGGCCTTGGCGCGGCAGGTGGCGAGGTAGGCGGCCTTGGTTTCTTCCCAGCTGGCCGGCAGTTGGCGCTGCATCACGCGGCGTTCGAACTCGGCGGCGAGTTCCGGGAACTCGGTCTGGTACTTGGCGAAACGGCGTTCCCAGTTTTCCTGGAAGGCGGCGCCGCGGACTTTGCCGTTCCAGGCGGCATAGACGTCACCGGGGACTTCGAAGGGCGGGAAATTCCAGCCGATGTAGGCGCGGGCGGCGGCGATCTCGTCCTTGCCGAGCGGCGCGCCGTGACAGTCGTGGCTACCCTGCTTGTTCGGCGAGCCGGCGCCGATCACGGTGCGGCAGCAGATCAGGCTCGGTTTGTCATGCACCGCCTTGGCGGCGAGCAGGGCGCGTTCGATGGCTTCCGGGTCGTGGCCGTCGACTTTGGGTACGACGTGCCAGCCGTAGGCCTCGAAGCGTTTCGGCGTGTCGTCAGTGAACCAGCCTTCGACGTGACCGTCGATCGAGATGCCGTTGTCGTCCCAGAAGGCGATCAGCTTGCCCAGGCCAAGCGTGCCGGCGAGCGAGCAGGCTTCATGCGAGACGCCTTCCATCAGGCAGCCGTCGCCGAGGAAGGTGTAGGTGTGGTGGTTGACGATGTCGTGGCCGGGGCGGTTGAACTCGGCAGCCAGCACCTTCTCGGCCAGCGCGAAGCCGACGGCGTTGGTGATGCCCTGGCCGAGCGGCCCGGTGGTCGTCTCGACGCCCGGCGTGTAGCCGTATTCCGGGTGGCCCGGGGTCTTGGCGTGGAGCTGGCGGAAGTTCTTCAGGTCGTCGATGCTGACGTCGTAGCCGGTCAGGTGCAGCAGCGCGTAGATCAGCATCGAACCGTGGCCGTTTGACAGCACGAAGCGGTCGCGGTCGGGCCATGCCGGATTGGCCGGGTTGTGGCGCAGGTGGCGCCGCCACAGGACTTCGGCGATCTCGGCCATGCCCATCGGCGCGCCCGGGTGACCGGAGTTGGCTTGCTGGACGGCGTCCATGGCTAGCGCGCGGATGGCGCCGGTCAGGGGGTTGAACTTGGGAGGAATGCTCACGCTCATGATCCGGGATCCAGCCTGCTGAAAAGCCGTAATTATCGGCGAAAAGCCGGCTTTTGGATAGCTGGCCAGCGGTTTGCCGGTGCTTGTGGGGGCTGTTCGCCAATCATCTTCCAGCCTCTCAGGGCTATCCCTAATTTTTGTGCGACTGGCCGGTGGGTAGACTGCAACGCAGAGATGCCGCCCTTCGTGCGGCAGAGGAGGATGACAATGCAGTATCTGCTCGTGCTGTCGCGTTTGATCGATGCGTTCAGCGAACGTCTCGGGAAATTGATTTACTGGCTGGTCCTGCTTGCCGTGCTGATTTCTGCCGGCAACGCGGTCGTGCGCAAGACGCTCAATATCGGTTCCAATGCCTTCCTGGAAATCCAGTGGTACCTGTTCTCGGCGGTCTTCCTGCTCGGCGCGGGCTTCGTGTTCATGAAGAACGCCCACGTCCGCATCGATTTCCTGTCCAACCGTTTCTCGCCCAAGGTGCGCAATCTCATTGACATCATCGGCATCCTGCTCATCCTCTGGCCTTTCTGCGTGGTTTTCATCGACCTTTCCTGGCCGCTGTTCACTGGCGCCTGGGCTAGCGGGGAAATGTCGCAAAACGCCGGGGGGCTGATCCGTTGGCCGGTATACCTGATGATGCCGGTCGGGTTTGCCTTGCTCATGCTGCAATCGCTCTCCGAACTGATCAAGCGTTTTGCCTTCCTCGCCGGAATGATCCCCGATCCTATCGGCCACAACCCGCACGCCCCCGAGGAGGATGTCCTGTCCTACGAAATCGAAGAGCACGCCGGTCGTGCCCGTGAGGAGAAGCGCTGATGGCCTTCATCGCCGAATACTTTGTCCCCCTGATGTTCGTGGGCTTGATTTTCTTCCTCCTCTCCGGTTTTCCGGTGGCCTTCGCGCTGGCCGCCACCGGCCTGCTGTTCGGTACCGTCGGCATGGAGGCCGGGCTGTTCCCGGCCACCTTGTTCCAGGCTTTGCCGTTACGCCTGTTCGGCATCATGCAGAACGATACCCTGCTGGCCATTCCCTTCTTCACGCTGATGGGCATCATCCTGCAGAAGAGCGGCATGGCCGAGGATCTGCTGGAGTCGATCGGCCAGGTCTTCGGCCCGTTGCGCGGCGGGCTGGCGCTGGCCGTGATCATCGTCGGCGCCCTGCTGGCGGCGACCACCGGGGTGGTTGCCGCGTCGGTGATTGCAATGGGGCTGATCTCGCTGCCAATCATGCTGCGCTACGGTTACAACCGCGCCATCGCCGCCGGGACGATCACCGCCTCCGGCACCTTGGCGCAGGCAATTCCGCCCTCGCTGGTGCTCATCGTGATGGCCGACCAACTCGGTCGCTCGGTCGGCGACATGTATGCCGGGGCGATGATTCCGGCCTTCATGCTGGTTGGGTTGTACGTGATCTTCATCGTCGGTCTGGCGATTTTCAAGCCGGACTGGGTGCCGGCGCTGCCCCCCGAGGCACGGATTTACCGCGAACCGAACGGGCGCAGCGGGCAGCTATCGCTGTGGCTGCTGTCGGCCGGTTCCTGGGCGATCGGCCTGCTGCTCTTCTTCAATTACGACGCGGTTGCCGATAGCCTGTTTGGCAGAAAGGGGCTGGCGCCGTTCGACGAGCGCGCCATCTTCACCCTGTCGGTGATCGGTATCGTCGCCCTGCTGCTGGCGATCATCAACAAGCAACTGAAGCTCGGCCTGCTTTCGGTGCTCGCCGAGCGCGTCACCTTTGCATTGATCCCGCCGCTGGTGCTGATCTTCCTGGTGCTCGGCACGATCTTCCTCGGCATCGCCACGCCGACCGAAGGCGGCGCGATGGGGGCGGTGGGGGCGCTGATCATGGCGCTGAGCCGCCGTCAGCTGTCGCTGACCTTGCTCAAGGAGGCGCTCGACAACAGCGCCCGCCTGTCCTGTTTCGTACTCTTCATCCTGATCGGCTCGACGGTGTTTTCCTTCACCTTCAACGCCGCCGACGGGCACATCTGGGTTGAGCACCTGTTCGACAAGCTGCCAGGCGGGCAGATCGGTTTCCTGGTGTTCGTGAACCTGCTGGTCTTCGTTCTCGGCATGTTCATCGACTTCTTCGAGATTGCCTTCATCGTCGTCCCGCTGCTGGCGCCGGTGGCGGAGAAGATGGACATCAACCTGATCTGGTTCGGCGTGTTGATCGCGATGAACCTGCAGACCTCCTTCCTCACCCCGCCTTTCGGCTTCGCCCTGTTCTACCTGCGCAGCGTCGCCGCCCGCACCGCTTACAAGGATGCGGTGACCGGCAAGCAGATCGATCCGCTGACGACGCCGCAGATCTACAAGGGGGCGATTGCCTTCATCATCCTGCAACTGATCATGGTGGCGGTGCTGATCATGTACCCCGGCCTGGTGACCGGCAGTCTGGACGAAAAGGTCAAGGTCGATCTCAACACCATCGAGCTCGACGCCGGCAGCAGTTCCTGGGGCGATCAGCCCGCCCTGCCGGACCCGATTGCGCCACCGAGCGATCCCGCGGCCGACCCGGCGGCAGCCCTGATGGAGGAAATGCGCCAGGACGCCAAGCGCTGAGGCCTTTTCTCCCGGCAACGAAAACCGCCCGGATGTAATGACCGGGCGTTTTTTTTGTGCACTGGGTTTTCCGCCCACAAAAAACCCGCAGACCGGCTGCGGGTTGTACGGGCGAGGTGCCTGCCTCAGAGTTTCTGCGACTGCATGTAGCTGTCGAAGCCGGCTTCCGAGAAGCGGAACCACTGGTGCTGGTCGCGGCGGAAGACTTCGTAGTCGGCGTAGATCTTCTTCCAGTTCGGGTTCTTCGCCGACAGCTCGGCGTAGTGTTCCTGCGAGAACTTGAAGGCGGCGTCCATGACGTCCTTCGGCAGACGGAACAGCTTGGTGCCGCCGGCGACCAGTTCCTTCAGCGCGGTCGGGTTGCGGGCGTCGTACTTGGCTTGCATGTCGACGTGGGCGTAGGCCGAGGCGCACTCGATGATCGCCTTGTATTCCTTGGACAGGCTGTTGTAGGCCTTGTCGCTGACGTACAGCGTCAGTTGCGGGCCGCCTTCCCACCAGGCCGGGTAGGCGTAGTAGCCGGCGACCTTGTTGAGGCCGAGCTTCTGGTCGTCGTAGGGGCCGATCCATTCGGTGGCGTCGATCGTGCCCTTTTCCAGCGACTGGTAGATTTCGCCGGCCGGGATGTTCTGCGGCACGCCGCCGATGCCGGCGAGGATGCGCCCGCCGAAGCCGCCGATGCGCATCTTCAGGCCATTGATGTCGGCCAGCGACTTGATTTCCTTGCGGTACCAGCCGCCCATCTGGGCGCCGGTGTTGCCCATCGGGAAATTGACGATGTTGTACTGGGCGTAGAGTTCGCGCAGCAGCTTCAAGCCGTTGCCCTGGAACATCCAGGCGGTGGTCTGGCGGGAGTTGAGGCCGAACGGGATGGTGCAGTCCATCGCGAAGCTCTCGTCCTTGCCGAAAAAGTAATACGGCGCGGTGTGCGCGCATTCGACGGTGCCCTGCTGGACCGCATCGAGCACGCCGAACGGCGGGACCAGTTCGCCGCCGGGGTGGACGGAGATTTCGAACTTGCCGCCGGACAGTTCCTTGACCTTGGCCGAAAAGGTGTCGGCCGCGCCGTAGATGGTGTCGAGCGCTTTCGGGAAGCTGGAAGCGAGGCGCCAGCGGATGGTCTCGCCGCCGGTGACGATGGCGGGGGCGGCCGGGGCGGCGGTCTGCGGGGCGGCTTCTTCCTTCTTGCCGCAGGCGCTCAGCAACATGCCGGCGCCGGCGGCGGCGCCCAGCGAAGCGGTGGTCAGAAACTTGCGTCTTTCCATGAATGGTCTCCTCGTTTTGGTGCCCCGCCGAAGCGGGGCGGATGGATGCACTATCGATCTATTCGGGGTCGATAGCCGTCATGGTCTGCCGATTCGCCGCAATGCCGAATTAGGAGATTCCCTAATCGGCCGCCGTCTGGCGATTCACGCCGCGTGGTAGGCGGTGACGCGGTCGACTTCGTTCTTCGAGCCGAGGATGACCGGCACGCGCTGGTGCAGGCCGTCCGGGGTGATGTCGAGGATGCGCTGGCGGCCGGTGGTGGCGGCGCCGCCGGCCTGCTCGACGAGGAAGGCCATCGGGTTGGCTTCGTACATCAGGCGCAGCTTGCCGCCCTTGCTGCGGACCTTTTCGTCGAGCGGGTACATGAAGATGCCGCCGCGCGTCATGATGCGATGCACGTCGGCCACCATCGAGGCCACCCAGCGCATGTTGTAATCCTTGCCCAGCGGGCCTTCGCGGCCGGCGGTCATCTCTTCGACGTAGCGCTGCACCGGCGCTTCCCAGAAGCGGCGATTCGACATGTTGATGGCGAACTCCCTGGTGTCTTCCGGGATGCGTACTTTTTCCTGGGTCAGCACGAACTGCCCCTGTTCGCGGTCGAGGGTGAACACGACGACGCCGTCGCCGACGCTCAGCACCAGCAGCGTCGTCGGACCATAGACCGCATAGCCGGCAGCGACTTGCGCGGTGCCGGGTTGCAGGAAGGCGGCCTGGGCGGCTTCCGGCGAAGACAGGTCGGCGCCTTCCGGGCACTTGAGGACGGAGAAGATGGTGCCGATCGAGACATTGACGTCGATGTTCGACGAGCCGTCGAGCGGGTCGAAAGTGAGCAGGTATTCGCCCTTCGGGAAGCGGTGCGGTACCAGATGCGGCAGGTCCATTTCCTCGGAGGCCATGGCGGCGAGGTGGCCGCCCCACTCGTTGGCTTCGAGCAGGATTTCATTGGACAGCACGTCGAGTTTCTTCTGCGCCTCGCCTTGCACGTTGTCGCTGCCGGCTTCGCCGAGTACGCCGCCGAGACCGCCCTTGCCGATGGCGATCGAGATGGCCTGACAGGCGCGGGCGACGACTTCGATCAAGGACTTGAGGTTGGCCGGGATGAGGCCCTTGTTACGGTGTTCTTCGGTCAGGTAGCGGGAAAGGGTGCGCTGGGCCATGGGAAATTCCGAGAAAAAGGAAAAACCCGGATTTTACGCCTGGCGGTCCATCGCGTGCAGGAAGGCGAAGGCGGCGGCGCTCGACAGCGGCTTGCTGAACAGGAAACCTTGCACCTCGTCGCAGCCGTTGCTGCGCAGCAGTTCGAGCTGGTCTTCGGTCTCGACGCCTTCGGCGATGACGTTGAGACCGAGCGAATGGGCGAGGGCGATGGTGCCGAAGGCGATCGCCCGGTCGTTGAGGTCGTGCTCGATGTCGCGGACGAAAGAGCGGTCGATCTTCAGGTGGTCGATCGGGAACAGCTTGAGGTAGGCGAGCGAGGAATAGCCGGTGCCGAAATCGTCGATCGCCAGGCTGACGCCCATGCGGCCGAGACGTTCGAGGATGTGGATGGCTTCCTGCGGGTTTTCCATCACCGAGCTTTCGGTGATTTCCAGCTCCAGCAATTCGGCCGGCAGGCCGGATTCGGCGAGCGCGCCGGCGACCGTCTCGCAGAAATCGCGCCGGCGCAACTGGCGGGCCGAGACGTTGACGGCGACGCGCAAGGGGACGAGGCCGCTGTCGATCCAGTGTTTCATGTCGCGGCAGGCGGTGAGCATGACCCAATCGCCGATCTCGACGATCATGCCGGTTTCCTCGGCGATCGGGATGAAGCGGTCGGGCGAGATCATGCCGTCGACCGGATGGTGCCAGCGCAGCAGCGCTTCGACGCCGGTCGCCCGGTTGTCGGCGCCGAACTGCGGCTGGTAGACCAGGGCCAGTTCGTTGCGGCCGATGGCGTGACGCAGCTTGCGTTCGATGTCGAGGCGCTCGGTCGCCTGCTGGTTCATGTCGGCGGCGAAGAACTGGTAGTTGTTGCGACCAGCCGATTTGGCGTGATACATCGCGGTGTCGGCGTTCTTCAGGATGGCGTCGCCGTCCGGGCCGTCATCCGGGAAGAGACTGATGCCGATCGACGGGCTGGTGTGCAGTTCGTGACCTTCGGCTTCGATCGGCGTCGCCAGCGCATTGACGATCTTGCTGGCGACCAGCGCCGCGTCGGCCGGCGAATTGATGCCGGGCAGGATGACGACGAACTCGTCGCCGCCCAGGCGGGCGACAAAATCGGTCTCGCGGACGACGCTGGACAGGCGGCAGGCGACTTCGCGCAGCATCTCGTCGCCGACCTGGTGGCCGAGCGTGTCGTTGATGATCTTGAAGCGGTCGAGGTCGATGAACATCATGCCGACCTTCCAGCCGTGACGGCGCGCTTCCGGCAGCAACTGGCCGAGGCGCATGAGCAGCGACAGGCGGTTGGGCAGGCCGGTCAGCGAATCGTGCTGGGCGATGTGGCGCATGCGCGCCTCGGCTTCCTTGCGCTCGGTGATGTCGGCGAAGATCCAGATGTAGTGGCAGGGCAGGTTGCCGGTGTTTTCCTCGACCCGGTTGATGCGCAGGCTGGCCGGGAAACTGCCCTGCTCGCCGCGCCGCACCAGGACTTCGCCGCGCCAGGCGCCATGCAGGCCGAGGCTGGCGTGCAATTGCTCGCGCGACCAGTTGTCGTCGGCGCGGATCAGGTCGAAGACGCTGGTTTGGAGCAAGGCGTCCGGGGTCAGCCCGGTCATCGCCGAGACTGCCGGGTTCACCGACAGCAGGCGGTGCGCCTCGTCGGTAACGGCGATGCCGGCCGGTGTGTGGTCGAACACGACCTGCGCCAGCTTTTCCCGTTCGGCGGAGGCGAGTCGTTCGCTGACGTCGGCATAGATGGTGACGAAGCTGCCATCGGCTAGCGGGACGCCGCGCACGTCGATGGTTGTGCCGTTTGGCCGGGTGCGTTCGAAGTGGTGTGGCACCGGGTGGCGGGCGCGTGCCATCAGCGCGCGGACGATCGATTCCGGTTCGCCGGGGCCGTATTCGCCGCGCTCGGCGTTGAAGCGGTAGATGCGTTCGATCGGCACCGGCTGTTCGGCGAACAGGCTGTCCGGCAGTTCGAGCAGGCGCTGGAACTCCCGGTTGTGCAGCAGCAGGTTGAGGTTCTTGTCGAACATCGTGACGGCGCTGGGAATTGCCTCGACGACGGTTTCCAGCAGCGCGTGCTGGTGACGTAGTTCTTCCTCGGCCTGCTTGCGTTCGGTGATGTCGGTATAGGTGGTGATGAAGCCGGCCAGTTTGCCGTTGATCAGCAGTGGTTCGCTGTCGACCAGGCGGGTGCGGCCGTCCGGGCGCGTCCGTTCCAAACGTTGCGGGTTGAACAGGCTGGCCTGCTCGGTGATCCGCCGGACATGCTCCTCGGCGTCGCCGGGGCCGTATTCACCGCGCTGGGCGGGGATGCGGACGAGGTCGGAGAAGTGCGCCCCTTCCTTGACCAGATCCGGCGGCAAGGCGAGCAGGTCGATGAAACCCTGGTTCCAGACGCGCAACTGCAGGTGCTCGTCGAAGACGCTGATGCCCTGCGGCAGGCTGGAAACCACCGCCTGCAGGTAGGCGAGGCGCAGCCGTGAGTCTTCGGCGGAAGCGGTCGGGGTATCGATGTTCAAGGCGTGGGCGGAAGCTGCACAGTATTGCGGGATGATACCCCATGCCTTGCCCCCGTCGCGCCTGCATTTACCCGATGGCGGTGGTCGTTGGGTGGTGGCGCGTCGGAATTCGCCGGGCGATGCTTCGCCGGCAAGCATGACGCTCCCTTCGTCGCGCGGTTTCACCGCATAATAGCGGCGATGAATCTGCCCCGTTTTTACTGCCGGGAGGCCCTGTCGCCGGGCGCCCACGTCGATCTACCCGAGCCGGTGGCCCGCCACGCCGTGCGCGTCCTGCGCTTGCCGCCGGGGGCGCCGATGGTACTGTTCGATGGCCGCGGCGGCGAATATCTGGCCCATATCCAGCGCATCGAGCGCGACCGGGTGGTGGCCGAGCTGGCGTCATGGACCGAGGTCGAGCGCGAATCGCCGTTGCAGGTGACCTTGGTGCAGGCGCTGCAGGCCGGCGACAAGATGGATTTCACGATCCAGAAGGCGGTCGAGTTGGGCGTCAGCGCCATCGTCCCGGTGGACAGCCGGCGCAGCGTGCTGAAACTGGCCGGCGAGCGCGCCGCCAGGCGCGTCGCTCACTGGCAGGGCGTGGCTGCTTCGGCTTGCGAGCAGTGCGGGCGCAACCAGGTGCCGATCGTCGCGCCGCTGGAGCGCCTCGATCAATGGCTGGCGCGGCCGGCCGACGGGGCCTTGCGCCTGATGCTGGCGCCCGATGCCGAAACGACGCTGGCCGGATTGGCGCCGGCGAAACACGTGCAGTTGCTGATCGGTGCCGAAGGGGGGCTCGATCCGCAGGAAGTGATCGCCGCCCGCCAGGCGGGTTTCCAGGCGGTACGCCTGGGGCCACGGGTGTTGCGCACGGAAACGGCAGGGTTGGCGGCGCTCGCTGCGCTGCAGGCCCTTTGGGGGGATTTCAGGGAGGGGTAGGCGATGTTCGAATCGGCGGAACTCGGTCACAAGATCGACAAGGAAGTTTTCAAGCAGGAAGTGCCGAAGCTGCGCGCGGAGTTGCTCGACGTCCAGTACGACGTGCTGCAGAAGAAGGAGTTCCCGGTCGTCATCCTGATTTCCGGGGTGGACGGCAGCGGCAAGGGTGAAACCATCAACCTGCTCTACTCGTGGATGGACCCGCGCCACATCTCGACGCTGGCATTTTCGGCGCCGAGCGACGAAGAGGCGGCGCGCCCCTACATGTGGCGCTACTGGCGCGCGCTGCCGGCCAAGGGCAAGGTCGGCATCTTCGCCGGCTCCTGGTATTCGCAGCCGATCACCGACCGCATCACCGGCGACATGCGGCGCGCCGAACTCGACGAGCGACTCGACGATATCAACCGTTTCGAGGCGATGCTGGTCAACGAAGGCGCGCTGGTCCTCAAGTTCTGGTTTCACCTGTCCAAGGACGCCCAGAAGAAGCGCCTGAAGGCACTGGAAAAGGACCCGCGCACCGCCTGGCGGGTGACGCCGGAAAGCTACGACCGCCTGAAGACCTACGACAAGTTGCAGGAAGTCGCCGGCCACGTGCTGCGCGTGACCAATACCGCCAAGGCGCCGTGGATCATCGTCGAGGGCACCGACGACGCCTACCGTTCGCTGACCGTCGGCCGCATCGTCCTCGACGCCATGCGCCGCCGCCTGCAGCAGCCGCTGCAGCAGGTGCCGGTGGCGCCGCCGATCGTCCATCCGATCGACCAGAAGAACGTGCTGTCCACGCTTGATCTGACGCAGAAGCTGGGCAAGAAGGATTACGAGAGCCAGCTCGCCAAATACCAGTCGCGCCTGTCCGAGCTGGTGCGCGAACCGCGCTTCGTCGGCAAGCATTCGCTGGTGCTGGTTTTCGAAGGCTCGGACGCGGCCGGCAAGGGTGGCAGCATCCGCCGCGTCGGCGCGGCGATGGACGCTCGTCAGTACCAGATCGTGCCGATTGCCGCGCCGACCGAGGAAGAGCGCGCCCAGCCCTACCTCTGGCGTTTCTGGCGGCATCTGCCGCGCATCGGTCGGGCGGTCATCTTCGACCGCTCATGGTACGGCCGCGTGCTGGTCGAGCGGGTCGAGGGCTTCTGCAGCGAGGCCGACTGGCTGCGCGCCTACGCCGAGATCAACGATTTCGAGCACCAGCTGGTGGCCTCGGGAACGATCGTCGTCAAGTTCTGGCTGCAGATTTCCGCCGAGGAGCAGTTGCGCCGGTTCAAGGAGCGCCAGGACACCGAGTTCAAGCGCTTCAAGATCACCGACGAGGACTGGCGCAACCGCGAAAAATGGGATGCCTACGTGGCGGCGGTCTGCGACATGGTCGATCGCACCTCGACTGGGCTGGCGCCGTGGACGCTGGTCGAAGCCAACGACAAGAATTTTGCCCGCGTCAAGGTCCTGAAGACCGTCTGCGAGCGTATCGAAACCGCCCTCAAGGGCGAAGGAAAATCCGAAACAAGATGAGCGACACCGCCTACGACGAGAATTTCGTCTCCTGGTTCCGGGCCGTCACGCCCTACATCAACGCCTTCCGCGGCAAGACCTTCGTCCTTGCCTTCGGCGGCAAGGCGATTGCCAGCGAGTTCATCCGTACCCTGGCCTACGACGTCAACCTGCTGGCCAGTCTCGGCATCCGCCTGGTGCTGGTGCATGGGGCGCGGCCGCAGATCGAGGAAGAACTGCGCGAGAAGAACATCGAATCGAAGTACCACCGCGGCTACCGGGTCACCGACGCAGCGGCGCTCGACTGCGTGCTCGACGCCGTCGGCAGCGTCTATCTGGAAATCGAGGCGCTGCTTTCGCAGGGGCTGCCTAATACGCCGATGGCCAACAGCCGGATTCGCGTGATCGGCGGCAATTTCATCACCGGTCAGCCGATCGGCGTCCTCGACGGCATCGACATGCATTACGCCGGCAAGGTGCGCAAGGTCGACGCCGAGGGTATCAACGCCCAGCTCGGCCTCGGCAACATCCTGCTGCTCAACTGCGAAGGTCCGTCGCCGACCGGCGAGATCTTCAACCTGCAGATGGAGGAAGTCGCCGAGGCGGTCGCCCATGCGATCAAGGCCGACAAGCTGGTCTATCTCACCGACAGCCGCGGCGTCACCGACCAGTCCGGCGAACTGCTCGACGCAATGACTGCCGACGAAGCCTCGCAGTTGCTGCGTGATGCCGACTGGCTGACCAACGACATGGTCCGCTACCTGCCCTGCGCGGTGCGGGCCAGCCGCGCCGGTGTCGGCCGGGTGCACCTGATCGGTTACGAGCAGGACGGTGCGCTGCTGCGCGAATTGTTCACCCACGACGGCGTCGGTACCGTGGTCACCCGCGAATCGCTGGAAAACATCCGCGAAGCGAAGCCCGACGACATCGCCGCGCTGATCGCGCTGATCGAGCCGATGGAGCAGGAAGGCATCCTCGTGCACCGGCCGCGCGAACTGCTCGAACGCGAGATCGAGCGCTTCTCGATCATGCTGCACGACGGCATCATCGTCGGCTGCGCGGCGCTCTACCCGCACTCTGACGACGAGGCCGAACTGGCCTGTCTGGCGGTCAATCCCGATCACCGCGAATGGGGTTACGGCGAGCAACTGATGGAGCGCATCGTGCGCCGGGCGAAGAAGGCCGGCATCAAGCGCCTGTTCGTGCTGACCACGCGTACCGAACACTGGTTCGTCGAACGCGGCTTCAAGCTCGGCACGGTCGACGACCTGCCGGCGGCGAAAAAGGAAATGTACAACTACCAGCGGCGTTCGAAGGTTCTGTTCAAGACCTTATAATCCGCTGCATCAATCCCCAAGGAGAATGGCATGGCAAGGATGGTCAATTGCATCAAACTCGGTCGCGAAGCCGAAGGTCTCGATATGCCGCCCTACCCGGGCGAGCTGGGCAAGCGGATTTTCGAGAACGTCTCGAAGGAAGCCTGGCAGCAGTGGATTCGGCTGCAGACGATGATCATCAACGAGAACCGTCTCAACCTGGTCGATGCGCGGCATCGCAAGTATCTGTCGGAGCAGGTCGAGAAGCATTTCTTCGGCGACGGTGCCGACCAGATCCAGGGCTATGTGCCGCCGCCGGCCTGAGCCGGTACGCAATGAGCAACCCCGCTGCGGCGGGGTTTTTTGTTCCTAAATCAGGACGAAAGCGATCGCCAGGGCTGCGGCAATGCCGGCCAGCCAGCGGACCCGGCTCAGTTGCTCCGTGCAGAAGGCTTCCAGATCGTCGAACAACGGGGGGAAGCTGGCGATGTCGGCGGGGCGGTTCATGGGGCGCATTCCTCGGTGAGCGTTGCGGCGAGGATGACCCGCCTAGATTACAGGCGGATGACGCGAAACGCCGTTGCATTGTTTCACCGAACTGCAACAAGCGCCCCCTAGACTGGCTGCCCCGACTATCCCGCTAGCCCGTTTATGCTGCCCGTGACCGACGAAGAAGTATCTGAATTGAGGCGAGTCCTGGACGAAGGCCTGTTGCTGCCCGTCTTTCAGCCGATTGTCGATTTGCGGGCGCGGGCGATCCACGGCTACGAAGCATTGATTCGCGGTCCGCGCGACAGCGGCTTGCATCTGCCGGATCGCCTGTTCGCCGCGGCCAAGGCGGCCGGCCTGGCGCTGGAGCTGGAACGCGCCTGCCGGGAAGCCAGCCTGCGCCGTTTTGCCGGGCTCGGGCTGATCGGTCGGCTGTTCCTCAACGTCACGCCAAGCTGCTTGCTCGATCCGCAACTGATGAACGGGCAGACCCAGTCGTTGCTGCGCGAACTGGGCCTGCCGGCCAATCGGCTGGTGCTCGAACTGACGGAAAACCAGCGGGTGACCAACCTGCCCGGTATCTACGAGGCGCTGCAGCACTATCGTGGGCGCGGTTTCCAGATCGCCATCGACGACCTTGGCGAGGGCTTCGCCAACCTGCGCATGTGGTCGGATTTGCGTCCGGAATTTGTCAAGATCGACAAGCACTTCGTGCATGGCATCGCCGATGATCGGATCAAGTACCACTTCGTGCGGGCGATGCAGGACCTGGCGGAAATCTGCAATGCCTCGCTGGTCGCTGAGGGTATCGAACGACGCGAAGACTTCGAGTGCGTCCGTGACATGGGGATTGCCTGCGGCCAGGGGTATTTCATTGCGCGGCCGGTGCTTGAACCGCCGCGTTACCTGCCACCGATGGTGGTGCAGGCGCTCGATCGGCAGCAGATTTCCCTGGCTCCTGCATTGGCCGGCGCCAGCCGTCCGCAGAGCGCGCGCACCCTGCTGCGGGTGATCGAACCGCTGCCCTGCGGGGCCACCAATGATCAGGCGATTGCCCGTTTCGAGGCCGATCCGGCGCTCTATGTGCTGCCGGTGGTCAATGGCGTACATCCGGTCGGCATGATCAACCGGCACAGCCTGATCGACCGTTTCGCCCGGCCGTTCCGGCGCGAACTCTACGGCAGCAAGAGTTGCGAGATGTTCATGGACCACGCGCCGTTGATCGTCGACCAGGCGGCGAGCATCCAGGAACTGGCAATGATGCTGGCGCTGGCACCCAAGCATTACCTGTACGACGGCTTCATCGTCACCGGCGAGGGGCGTTACCTCGGCGTCGGCAACAGCCAGGATCTGATGGCGAAGATCACCGAGATGCAGATCAGCGCCGCGCGCTACGCCAATCCGCTGACCCAGTTGCCGGGCAATGTGCCGATCAACGAGCACATCGATCGCATGCTGCTCGCCGGCATCGACTTCGTCGCAGCCTACATCGACATCGACAATTTCAAGCCTTTCAACGACAACTTCGGCTACCGCCGGGGCGACGACGTGATCCAGATGCTCGGCCGCTTGATCGGTGAAGTGGTCGAAACGCGTCAGGATTTCGTCGGCCATATCGGCGGCGACGACTTCTTCGTGGTCTTCCAGAGCCCGGACTGGGAGATGCGTTGCTGGCAACTGGTCAGCGCTTTCACCGAGCGCATCGATGCCCTGATTGGCCCGGATGATCCGGGGCGACAGGGTTACCTGGCGGAGAATCGGCGCGGCGAAATGGTCTTCCACGCGCTGCCGACGCTGTCGGTCGGTGCGGTCAGGATCAAGTCCGGCAGCTTCGAATCGCATCGCGAGGTTGCCGCGGCCGCCTCGGTGGCGAAGAAACAGGCCAAGAAGCGTGCCCGCGAACCGGGCACGCCCGGTGGCGGGAATGTCTTCGTCGAGCGGCGCGGTGCTGCCGAACTGGCGGCGAACCAGCTCAATTGACGGGGCTCAGATCTGCTTGCACAGGGTGTAGAGCGTTTTGCCGTCGTCGACGTAAGCCGTGATCTGCTCGGCATAGTCCGGGGTATTGCTGGCGCTCTGCTTGAATCCGCGCACGCTGCCCTGCTCCGGCAGACCTTCGTCCTGTGCCGCGTCGATGGCGTTGGCCACCGCCGCCGGCAGGTTGGTGGTGCACACCAAGGTGCCTTCCAGGATTTTCGCTGCGCCATCGCTGATGTCCGTCTGCACGCCGATGATGCCGCCGGCGGCGTTGGCCGGTTGCTGCGTCGGCACGGTGTGGCCGGTGACCAGGCCGGCGGCGCGCAGGTGTTGCCAGAGCAGGCGGCTTTCGTCGGTGGCTGTATCGGAATTGAAGTTGCCGTCGATCCGGCCGTCGCCATCCCCTTTTGCCGAACTGACCCAGCGTCCTTCCGTTTGCCCATCGTCGCCGGGCAGTGCCTTGTAGCGCTCGCGATAGCTGAGGACGGCGACGGTGACACCGTCGAATTCCTTCTCGATACTGCGGATCTTGCTCTGCGTGATCAGCTCCTGCCCCTTCATGACGCCGCCGAGCAGGAGGCCGATGATGACGAGGACGATGGCGATTTCGATCAGGGTGAAGCCTTTCTGCGAGGTTTTCATGCTTGACTCCGTGGTGGTGGGTTGAGAAATCAGGGCAGACGGCCGGCGGCGAGCATCCGCGTGGCGAGGATGGCGGGCGGCAGCCAGCACACCAGGTCGTCGTAGTCGGCGTCCGCCAGGTGGCTGACGAAGACGCTGTCTTGGTCGGCGTTTTCCGCTTCATCGGCCGAGCCGCCGGCCAGCTTGCCGCCGCTGCTGCGATGGCCGAGACGGCCGTTGGCGCCGTGGCTGACGACGACGGCCGGCAGCTCGTTGGCAAGCGCGGCGCCGCTGTCGAGTGTGATGCGGACGCTGGCGCCGCCTTTGCTTTCCAGGGTGAAGGCGGCTCGGGCGCCGCTCGGCACGCTGGCGCTGAAGGCGCTGGCGGCGTAATAGCTCAGGCGTTGTCCCCAGGGATCGAGTTCGGCGACTCCCAGCGTTCGCCAGGGCAGGACGCCATGTTCGAGCGGGCAGGCTTCGCGGCCAGCGGCTTCTTCACTGCTGGCCAGCGGCGCTTCGGCCGGGCAGGGCAGGCGGCCGTTGGTGATGGCAAAGCCGTAAAGGGCTTCGAGCGCCTCGTCGAGTTGCTGCTGTGCCCTGCGTTCGTCAGCCAGCCGACGCTGGCCGCTCAGCGAGCCGACCATGCCGCTGGCGAGCAGGCCGAAGACGATCAGGACGATGCTCAGCTCGATCAGCGAAAACCCGCGCTGGGCCAGGCGTTCAGTAAGCGATCCGGTCATTGCCCTGGTCGATCGAGAAAGTGGGAGACGGGGTCAGTGCTAAGCCGTTGCGGCTGGCGTCGGCATTGCTGCCTTCGAGATAGTCCTCGATCCTGGCGCTGGGGCGGTGTTGCCCTTGCAGCGGCCGGCCGGCGGCGATCACCAGCAGTGGCAGACCTTGCCTGCCCGGGATGGTCAGGTTTCCAAGGTGCGGGGCGAGCGGGTCGCTGACCTGGTAAAAGAGACTGTCGTGCCAGGCATTGTTGTTCCACCAGCCGGTCGGCTCCGTCAGAAAATCGCATTCGCCCGCCGCCCAGACCATCGGCCAGGCGGTGGCTGGCTGGGCACCGCTCAGGCTCGTCATGTTGTCGAGAGCGCTCGCTACCTGCCTGGCCAGGGAGAGCGTGTCGGCAAGCGATCGATCGGCGATTTGCCGGTTTTTCTCGGTCGGCAGTTCGTTAAACGTCGCCAGGTTCTTGACCGTATCGGCGATGGCCTGGCGGCGTAGCGTGTCGAGCAGCGCTTCGATCGGGGCGGATTCGTCGCCCAGGGCGTGGCCCTGTGTGTCGATCAGGCGGGCCAACTCGAGGTTGGCGCCGAGTGCCGGCTGGATGGCCGCCAGCGCGGCCAGCAGGCGTTCAGTGCTCGGGCGGGGCTGTGCCGTGTCGAGCCCGGCGAACTCTGTGCTGCGCGCTTGCAGGTCGGTCACCGCACCGGCCAGCGTTGGTAGCAGCGTTTCCGGCGGAGGCGGGTTCCCCGTGTGCAGTGCGTTCCAGGCGAGGGCGTCGAGCCCGTAGCGCGGCAGGGCTTCGCCCAGCGCGGCAAGCGGCGGCAGGGCTTGTGTGCTTGCCAGACGGATCGCCGCGCCGTCGCTGGCAGGAAGTTTGCCGGCGTTCAGGGCATTGGCGATTTTCTGGGCGAGGTCCGCGAGCGGGGTGGTGGTAGCGTCGCTCAGGCGCTTGAACGTTTCGCCGACCAGGCGCTGGCTGCGCAGCCAGTTGGCGCTCCAGGCGCTCGCTGTCGCCAGGCGGTTCAGTGCTTCCTGGCGGTGTGCCGGGTCGCCGGCCGCGGCAAGCGCGGCGATGCTTTCCTGATAGTGCGCCCGAATCTCGGCCAGGCGTTTTTCCGCACTGTCCTCCGGCTGGCTCAGCGGGATACGTCCGAAGCGCGCACCCTGCCAGCCGTCCCCGTTCGCCGCGGCAAACGGGGACGGCCAGGGAAAGCGCCCGCTGCTGGCAGCGTGGGCTTGCAGGCAGTGGCGAAGCGACTGGGCGACCCGGCGCATGACCATTGCCATCACTTCGTCTCGGTGGATGATCAAAATCTGATCGTTGCTCGGGCTGGTGTTAGCCCAATAGGTTCGCGTCGGCGAGTTTTCGAGCCAGCCTTCGAGGTAATCACCCGGCGTGTGCGAAGGCCGCTCCTGCCGCGCCAGCGGTGGCCCCGCTGCGATGAGCAGGGCGGCGACCTCGCTGTGCCCGGCATGGATCAGTTCGGTGGCAGTGCTGCTGTTGATCGGTTCGGCGCTGTCGTCGTCGCGCAGGCCCGGGGCGAGCACGTACCAGAGGATCTCCTGCGCCCGATCGCGGGGGGGCGGCATGTCCAGCGTGATCCAGGGCAGGCGCCCAAGATAGCTCGGGCAGTGATTGCCGACCAGCATGTCGGCCTTGCCATCGCCAGGGTGGTTGGCAAAGCCGGTACTGTCGGTGCTCTGGTCGGGGCAGGGGAGGCTGCCGGGACGGTTGGCGTCGTTCGCGGCGCGGGCGATCAGGGCCTCGCGCGCGGCAGCCAGGGCACGGGCCTGGCGGGCTTGCTCGGCCTGTCGCGGCGGCGGTTTGTGCTGCAGCCAGCCCGCTGCGGCGAAAGCGCCCAGCAGCAGTGGGGCGAACAGCGCGAAGCCGGACTGGTGTCTCATTTCATGCCTTCCTCCGCGGCGGTGCCGACATGCAGGTTGCCGGGTGGCAGCAGGGGCTGCCGCATGCTGTCGCCGACCTTCCGGCCGCTGTTTGCGTCGGTGTCGAGTTGGCCGTCGACCCAGCGCAGATTCAGGCCCGTGCTGCCGACGACGATGCCGTCGAGACGGCCGGGCGCCAGTGCTGGCGCTGCTACCGGGGCCTGCTCCAGCAGACGGCGTTGTTCGGGGGTGAAGAACAGCCGCCCCAGTGGCTCGGCCCGGCAGTTCTGCGCGGCCCCCAGCAGGAGCAGGCAAAGCAGCCTTATCATCGGGTCGAGCCGCTCGGCAGGAGCTGCACGAACTGGCAATCGGCAAACAGGCGTGCCGCTTGCCGGTGGAGCGCGCAGTGATGAAGCTGGTGCTGGAACGCCGACAGCCGGCTCCAGCGATCGACGATGTCGAGCAGGATTTCTTCGTGCAACAGTGGGCCGTGCAGGCGAAATTCGCTGGTGCGCCAGTCTCCGGCTAAAGTTTCTCGTTGGGGGCGGGTTTCGATTGCAAGGTCCTGGGCTGATGCGATAGCGGCCAAAAGGTCATTCGGTGCCGTAGCAGCGAGCGCCAGCCCGTCGAATGCGGCGGCGGCACCGCGCAATTCGGCGAGGCGTTGCGTCGTTTGGGCGGCCTGCTGCTGGAGTGCGGCGAGTCTGCTGCTGGCGGCGTCAAGCTGTTGTTCGGCGTAGAGCACGGCCGTCGCGCCGGCCAGCAAGGCCCCGCCGCAGAAGAGCAGCGGCTGGCGGTAGACGAAGGCGATGGCGAGCCAGTGCTTCACTTCCGATCCGCCGTCAGGCGTAGCGAGAAGTTGGCGGAGCCGGGGGCTGTGCTGACAACAGCCCGCATGCCGCGGCTGCGCAAGCGCTCGCTTAGCCCCTGCAGGCTGGCCGGCGTTGCTGCGGTGTCCGCCGACAGCCGCCCACCGAGTTGCATCTGCCAGGCTTCGCCCGCTGCCTCCAGATCGGCTGCGCTCCATTCGAGCGCGTCAAGATCGATCCCGGGTGTTTCGTCGAGTGCGGCGGCGAGTTGCCGAAGGCTGTTGGCGAAGTCATCACGCCGGGCGCCGAGGTGCTTCCGCTCGCCCGCCAGGTGTGGCATCTGCGCAGTTGTCAGGCCAAGCTGCCTGGCCTTGCTCTCCAGTTCCCGGCTTGCCTGTTCGAGCGACCGCAGGCGGGAGCGGGTACGGTCGATTTCGGCATTCCGCGTTTCCAGCGTCGATTGCGTGGCCAGCGTAAGCGCCAGGCCACCGATGCTGGCGACACTACCGGCCAGCCACAGGGCGCGAGCGATTCGCCGGTGGTTTGGGTGCGGCAACGCGGGCGGTGGAAACCGGCGGCGCGGCCAGCGCCAGGCTGGCAGGGCCAGCAGGTCAATGTTGCTGTCGGCGTATCGGGTGACGATGCGTAGCGGTTTGCCCGGGACTTCGATCTGCTCCTGCCATTCGGCGGTGCCGAGCAGGCAGAGGGGGATGGTGGGGGCTTTTGTCGTGCCGGAAAGGCAAATGTGGTGGTGGAAGTGGGCAATCGCTTCCGGGATGCGTTCGGGTTGCACATGCGCTTCCTGAGCGAGTGCGGCGGGTCGGCCTTGCTGCAGGAGGCAGAGCCGGATGGCCTGGTCGTGCTGGCTGACCACCAGCAGGCGGGCTGTCAGTTGCTGACGGCGGGCAAGGAACGGCGCCAGCAGCAGTGGCGCGCAATGGATTCCCCGTGGACTGATCGACGCCGCGGCGAGGTCGTCCAGCCAGCCTTGCAGGGCAGGGGTTTCCGGCAAGGCGAGGAAGGCGATCGAGCGGCTGGTAGCGGCAGGCGCCGGCAAGCGAATGGCACAACGCCAACGGGTGTCGGGGTAAAGACGTTCGAGGCGCAGCGCGAGCATCCGGCGATTGGCGAGGAAACCCGCCGTCGGGAGGGTTTCGGCAATCAGGCGTGGGGCGGCGTGGTCGAGCAGCAGGAGATGGCCGGCCGCCGGTTGCCGGTTTAGAAAACGGGAAAATTCGTCATGCCCGGATGGCGTTTCCGGGAACTCGCCGATCTGGTGTGGTTCGCCTCGCCGCACGATCCAGGCGCCAAGCGCCTGATCGCCGAGGTGGAGGCGGAGCATTGGCTTCACCGTGCCACCTGTTCGACGATGTCGTAAATCGGCTGCAGGGTGGCCAGCATCATCCAGCCGAGGAGGATGCCGATGCTCAGGGTCAGGGCGGGTTCGATCAGCGCCTGCAGGGTGCCGATGGTGGCGCGGGCTTCCTGCTCGTAGATGCCGGCGAGATTGTTCAGCGAGGCGTCGAGGCGGCCTGTGCGTTCGCCGGTTTCGAGCATCCGGGTCAACAGGCCGGGGAAAATGTCGTGTCGGGAAAAGGCGCCGGACAATGCTTCGCCCTGTTCGACCAGATGATGGACCTGTGTCACCGCCCGGGCGACAGCGCGATTGCTGATCGACTGAGGCAGCAGTTCGAGGGCTTCGAGGAGGGGAACGCCGCTGGCGTAGAGCATGGCCAGCAGATCGGCGAGGCGGGCGACCAGCAGTTTGCGCTGGATTTCGCCGAGCAGGGGGATGTGCAGCAACAGTCGGTGCCAGGCTTCGTGCCAGGCAGGGTGCTGCCGGATGGCGATGATGGCGGCGAGTGCGAGCAGCGGCGGCGTTGCCAGGAGGATTGCCCAGTGCTCCTGCAGCAGTGTCGACAGCGAGAACAGCAAGCGGGTGTACCACGGCAGATCGGTCACTGCATTACCGAGGAAACTGCGAATCTGTGGCACCAGGAAGAACATCAGGAAGAGGCAGGCCGTGAGAACGAGCGTTGCGGCGAGCAAGGGGTAGGTGAGGAGCTTGCGAGTGGCGCTGGCCAGGGCCTCTGCCTGGCGCAGGCTGCTGCCGAGGCGGCCGAGGGTTTCGGCGAGCCGGCCGCTGAGTTCGCCGGCGCGGACGATACCGGCGAAACTCGCGTCGCTGCGGGTGATTTCTCCTGGCAGTGCGGCAGAAAAGGATTTGCCGCTGCGTAGTTCATCGGCAATCCCGCGGTAGAGATGGCGCAGTGGCTTGCTTGAACCACCCGCGGCCAGGTCGTCGAGTGCGTCGAGCAGTGAAATGCCCGCCGTCAGTAGCTGTTCGAGATGGAAGCAGAAATCGATCAGTTCCCGGCGCGCCAGCTTGCGCTGGTTCAAGGCTGGAATCCGGCGGGCCAGGAGCAGGTCCAGATCATGCTGGCGCAACAGCCGCGCCAGTTCGTCCGGGTCTGTGGCGTTCATCTGCCCGTGTACCAGTTGCTGGTTGGCATCCAGTGCCTGGAAGCGGTAGCGGCGCGTCATTAATATTCGCTCAGGTCGACGACCCGAGCCACTTCGGCGCGCGTCGTCACACCGGCATCGACCAGTTGCAGTCCGTTCTCGGCCAGGCTGGCAAAGCCGCGGCGCCGGGCTTCGGCCAGCAGTTGCGCCGGACTGGCAGCGTCGGCGAGCAACAGGTCGAGTCCGGCATCGATGCGGAGAATTTCCAGGAGGGCGAGACGGCCGTTGTAGCCGCTGCCGCCGCAGCGCGGGCAATCCCGCTCCGGCGTGGCTGTCGTGCAGGACGGGCAGCGGCGACGAAGCAGGCGCTGGGCAATGATGCCGGAAAGGTTGCCGTGCAACTGGCGGGGGTCGATGCCGAGTTCGCGCAGGCGGGAGAGTGCTGATATTGCACTACCGGCGTGCAGGGTGGCGAAGACACGGTGGCCGGTCAGGGTGGCGCGTAGCGCCATGGCGGCGGTTTCGGCATCGCGGATTTCGCCGATCAGGACGATGTCCGGGTCCTGGCGGAGCATGGAACGGATGCCGCCGGCAAAATCCAGTTTGATGTTGTCGGAGAGCGAGGTCTGGCGCAGCAGGGGCAAAGGGTATTCGACCGGGTCCTCGAGCGTCATGATATTGACGCCATCGTGGTTGAGCCGGTTGATCAGCGAGTAAAGCGTGGTCGTCTTGCCACTGCCGGTCGGACCGGTGACGAGAAGCAGTCCTTCCGGGCGGGCCAGCATGGTTTCGATGCGTTGCAGTTCGTTCTCGCCGATGCCGAGGGATTCGAGCGGGACGATGCCTTTTTGCCGGTCGAGGATGCGCAGGACGATGTTTTCCCCGTGGATGGTCGGTTGGGCGGCAACCCGGAAGTCGATCTCCCGACCGCCGATCGGCCGGCAGAAGTGTCCGTCCTGTGCCGCGCGGGTTTCCGCGATGTTCATGCCGGCAAGGATTTTCAGGCGGCTGGCCAGCGGCGGCCAGGTCGATTTGTGCAGGATGCGGATCGTCCGCAGGATGCCATCGATGCGGTAGCGTATACGCAGGCAGGCCAGCTCGGGGGCGAAGTGGAGGTCCGAGGCATGACGGCGGACGGCGTCGCCGAGCAGTGCGTCGATCAGCCGGACTGCCGGCGAGTCGCCGTGCAGCGAAGCGATCTTGCCGCTGCCTTCGAATTCGCCGAGGAGGTTTTCGATGGCCAGCGCATGGCCGTAATGCAGGTCGAGGGCGCTTTCGATTTCGCCCTCGCTGGCGAGCAGGATTTCCGCCGAGAGGCCGGCGGGCGTGTGGCGGCGCACGCTTTCGAGCGCGCCGGGGTCTTGCGGCGAGGCCAGCGCCAGGCGCCAGCGTCGCTGCTCCCGCTCAATGGCGATCGGCAGCAGGCGGTGCTGCCTGGCGGTCTCGGAAGGGACGAGAAGAATCGCTTCGCGGCTGATCGTATGTCGGCCCGGGTCGTAACGTTCGACGCCGAGGTGGCGTGCCAGTATGTCGTGAATGGCGTTGTCGGCGGCGAATCCCAGCTTGGCCAGTTGCTTGCCCAGACGGCAGCCACTTTTGCGCTGCTCAAGGAGGGCGATGCGTAACTGATCCTCGTTGATCAGGCCGGCCTTGAGCAGTTGTTTGCCGATCGGCTGGGCGGTCATTGCCGGTACGCCTCCAGTTTGTGCAGGCGCTGTTGCAGCGGTGCGGCACGGAACCGGTGCTGGCTCCGGGCTGCGGCGTCGAGCGCGGCGCGGTAGTGGCGGCTGGCGTCGGCGAACTGTTCGAGATGATCCAGGGCTATCGCCAGGTTGTGGTGGATATCCGGATGCCCGGGGTCGAGCTGGTTCGCCTGGGCATAGGCGAAGCGGGCTTCCGGCCAGCGGCGCTGTTCGGCCAGCAGATTGCCGAGTCGAAAGTGCAATGCGGCTTCACCGGGAAACTCGGCGATCATCGTGCGCAAATGGCTTTCACGTTCGCTCAGGGGCAACTGCGTCAGTTGTCGATTGGCGTGCTCGACGAAGCCGAGGTGAATTGGCTCACCAGCACGGACGCCGTGTATCGAGAGTAGCGTGAGGAAGAGGGTGGCGAGGGTTTTCACTGGGGCGCTCCCGCGGCTGGCGAAATCTGTCGCGGCGATGGAAAGAAACCGGTGTCCGGCAGGGTGTCGGCTTGTCGGGAATAATCGCCGCTCAGGCTGGTTTCCCGGATGACAATGGGGCGCAGGAAAATGACCAGTTCGGTTTTGTGCGCCCGGTTGTCGCGATTGCTGAAGAGCTCTCCGGCGCCGGGGATTTCGCCGAGTAGCGGTATACGCTGGTTGCGGTGGTCGATGCCGTCTTCCATCAGGCCGCCGAGGACGGCGATCTGGCCGTTGGCGACGCGCATCACCGACTCGATCTCGCGGGTGCGGATCACCGGCACCAGGTTCTCTATCCCGTTGCGTCGCAGGTCGGGGTTGGGGTCGGGGATTTCCCGGCCGACACTGGTGATGGTCGGGCGGATGTTGAGGATCACCGAGTCGTCGGCCGCCACCTGCGGCGTGACGCCCATCACCAGGCCGACCGATACCGTCTGTGGTGTGGTCGTGTAGGTGACGCTGGTGCCGACGTTGGCGGTGGTGGTGGTGTCGGCCTTGACGGTGAAATAGACGTAGTTTTCGACGACCTTGAGCAGGGCGGTCTGGTTGTTGAGGACGGAGAGGCGGGGACTGGACAGCACCCGGCTGTCGCCGAAGCGGTCGAGCAGGCTGATCATAGCCTTCGGATTGCCGTTGCGGTCGTAGCGCAGGTTGACGCCGGTCTTCAACGGATTGCCGGCAAGTTCGAAGATGCCGCCACTGACCAGCGAACTCCAGTCAATGCCTTGTTCGTGCCCTTCGTTGAGGGCGACTTCGACGATGGTCGCTTCGATCAGGACCTGGCGTCTTACGGCGTTGGCGAGCCGGTCGATCAGGCTGCGAATCTGGCGGTGCTGGCGGCGGGTGGCGATTGCCGAAACGATGCCGGCCTCGGCATTGACGATCAACTGGTGGGTGGCGGTGGGTTTGTCGCTGCCAGGGGCGGTCTGGGCAAGCAATTGTTCGAGGCCCGCTTTCAGTGCACCCCAGAAATGATGGCGAGTGACGTTCTCGATGCGCGTCGCGGACAGATTGCCGGCATTGGTGCTGCCGGTCGATGCGCCGATCTGCATGTTGTTGGCGACGGATGTCGTGACGCTACGCTCCAGGTTCACGTAATCCACCGGGTAATGAGCGAGGTAGGGCTTGTCCGGCAGGATCAGCAGGCTGTCGCCGGAAAATTCGAAATTGAGCGGAATCTGTCGGGCGATCCGGTCGAGGATCACCGGCAACGGTTGGTGCAGGGCGTTGAGGGTGACCCTGCCTTCGATTTCTGTGGCGACATCGATGTCGATGTGGGCGTCGCGGGCCAGCGCGAACAGCAGGTCGCGTACCGGGATGCGGTCGACCGTGACGCTGTACTGGGCGGGCTGTGCCGCTGTCTGGGGACCTGTCGGTGGCGGACTCATCTGTTCGATGATCGGGGGAATGTCTCCGCTGTTGGGGCTGGGGCGCGCATGCAGATGCCCGGCCAACGCTTGCCGGGGAACGGGCGCACTGCACGCGGAGAGCAGCGGAACCATGGCGAACAGGAGCGACATGAATTTGAGCATGGCAGTCCGGACGGGGTGATTGCGTGATGCTAGATGCAAATTATCTATTTGTCATCTTGTTTTTGGTCGCCTTGTCTTTGTTTCAAGGAAATGACGATAGCGAGTTCTGCTAGAATGCCGCCAATCTTTTGCGGGGAAGCAGGCGTTGTCGGAAAACATCCTGGTCAATATCGAAGACCTACATTTCACCTATGATGGGCGGCCGGTGCTGCAGGGGATCAACATGCGCATCCCGCGCGGCAAGGTGGTGGCCATCATGGGCGGCTCCGGCTGCGGCAAGACCACCCTCCTGCGCTGTATCGGCGGCCAATTGCGGCCCAGTGGCGGAACGGTTCGGCTGGCCGATGCCGTGGTCAGCAAGATGTCGGAGGCCGAGCTTTATCGACTGCGTCGACGCATGGGGATGCTGTTCCAGTTCGGTGCCTTGTTCACCGATCTGTCGGTGTTCGAGAACGTGGCCTTTCCGTTGCGCGAGCATACCGATCTTTCCGACGAGATGATCCGCGACCTGGTGCTGATGAAGCTGGAAGCCGTTGGCCTGCGCGGCGCCCATGCCTTGATGCCGGGTTCGCTGTCCGGCGGCATGGCGCGGCGGGTGGCGCTGGCCCGGGCGATCGCCCTGGACCCGATGCTGGTCATGTACGACGAGCCCTTCACCGGCCTCGATCCGATCGCGCTCGGCGTCATCGGTCGCCTGATCCGGACCCTGAACGACGCGTTGGGAGCGACCTCGATCATGGTCACGCACGATGTCCAGGAGTCGCTGCAGATCGTCGATTACATCTATTTCCTGAACGGCGGCCGGGTGGTTGCCGAAGGGACGCCGGATGAAATCCGCGCTTCGCGCGACCCTTTCGTGCACCAGTTCGTGCATGCCGAGGCGGACGGGCCGGTGCATTTCGACTATCCGGCAGCGTCGATGCAGGCCGATTTTTCCCTGGGGGGCGGATATGCCGGGGCCGCTTGACCTGCTGCGCAAGATCGGCGCGCCGACCGTCGATCGCATCTGGCGCCTCGGTTTCGCGGCGCGTTTCTTCTTCGCCATCCTGACCCATTCCGGAACGGCCTTCCGTCGCCTGCCGCTGACCTTGCGCGAAATCTACTTCAGTGGCGTGCTATCGCTGTTGATCATCCTGGTTTCAGGCTTGTTCGTCGGCCTGGTGCTCGGCCTTCAGGGCTACGAAACCCTGCAGCGCTATGGCTCGACCGAGGCCCTGGGGATTCTTGTTGCACTGTCGCTGGTGCGCGAGCTGGGACCGGTGGTTGCCGGCCTGTTGTTCGCCTCGCGGGCCGGTTCGTCGATCACCGCCGAGATCGGTCTGATGAAGACGACCGAGCAGTTGAAGGCGATGGACATGATGGCGGTCAATCCGCTGGCCCGTGTCGTGGCGCCGCGCTTCTGGGGCGGGGTGGTGTCGATGCCGCTGCTGGCGGCGATGTTCTCGGCGATGGGCGTGTTCGGCGGCTGGCTGATCGGGGTCGTTTTCATCGGGGTCGATGATGGCGCCTTCTGGTCGCAGATGCAGTCAAGCGTCGATTTTCGCTACGACATTCTCAATGGCATCATCAAGAGTGTCGTTTTTGGTTTTGCTGTTTCGCTGATTGCAGTGTTCGAGGGGTACGACGCGGTCCCGACGGCGGAAGGGGTGTCGCGAGCGATCACCCGCACCGTCGTGACTTCGGCGATGACCATTCTGGCGCTGGATTTCATTCTGACATCGTTCATGTTCCGGGGAACATCATGAACCGTACCGTAATCGACCTCTGGGTCGGCTTCTTCGTTGCTCTCGGCATTGCCGCAGTGTTGTTTTTGGCGCTCAAGGTGGGCAATCTTTCGGCGGCCCACTTGTCCGAGACCTATGTGCTGCAAGCCAAGTTTGATAACATCGGCGGCCTGAAGGTGCGCGGTCCGGTTCGTAGTGCCGGCGTTCTGGTAGGCAGGATCGCGGATATCCGCTTCGATCCCGAAAGCTACCAGGCGGTGGTGACGATGAATATCGACGGGCGTTACCGCTTTCCGCGGGATACCTTCGCATCGATTTATACGGCGGGTCTGCTGGGCGAGCAGTACATCGGTTTCGACGTCGGTGGCGACGAGAAGATGCTGCAACCGGGCGACACGGTGAAAATGACCCAGTCAGCGGTGGTCTTGGAAAAACTGATCAGCCAGTTCCTTTTCGGCAAGGCGGCTGAAGGACAGGATAGCAAATGACATTGAAGGCAGGATTTTCGGTTCGGCGATTGCTTCGTCTGCTGGCTCTCGGCGGTGCGCTGGCGGTCTCGACCGCTCATGCCAGCGCCCAGGAAGCTCAGCGCGATCCTTACGAAAACTTCAATCGTTCGATGTTCTCGGTGAACGAAGCGCTGGATAAATACGCCGCCCGTCCGGTCGCCCAGGCCTACGATGCTGCCTTTCCCTTGCCGGTCAAGGCCAGTGTCGGCAATTTCTTCGGCAATGTCGGTGAAGTCTGGGGCGGTGCCAACAACGCGCTGCAGGGCAAGCCGGCCGATGCCGGTCTGGGACTGACGCGTTTCCTGATCAACTCGACTGTCGGTATCCTGGGGCTGTTCGATGTCGCCAGCGAACTCGGCTTCGAGCGTTACAACGAGGATTTCGGCCAGACGATGGCGGTTTGGGGCGTCGGCAACGGCCCCTACGTCTTCCTGCCGGTGGTTGGTCCGCGCACCTCGCGCGACCTGCTGGGCTGGGCTGTCGATACCTATGTCGACCCGGTGTCGACGATCCACCCGGAATCGGTGCGCATTGGTACCTCGGTCCTGCGTTTCGTCGATGTTCGCGCCGGTTTGCTGCCCGCCGACAAGGTGGTCGAGGAAGCGGCGCTCGACAAATACGCCTACGTGCGCGATGCCTACCTGCAGCGTCGCCGCAACCTGATTTACGATGGCCGCCCGCCGCGTCTGGATGATTGAGTTGAGGGTTCTTTGATGATCAAGCGTTTGCTTGCTGTATGCCTGGCCTGTTTTCTCGCCGCTCCGCTGTTTGCCGCCGAAGCGCCCGACGCGCTGATTCGTCGTGTTTCCGAAGAAGTGCTGGAAATCGTCCGCCAGGACAAGGACATCCGCAACGGGGACATCCAGAAGATCAGCGCGCTGGTCGACGCCAAAGTGCTGCCTTATTTCAATTTCCAGCGCATGACCTCGCTGGCGGTCGGTCGCGACTGGCGCAGCGCCAACCCGGCCCAGAAGAACCGTCTGGCCGAAGAATTCAAGAACCTGCTCGTTCGCACTTACTCCAATGCACTGAGTAGCTACAGCAACCAGCGTATCGTTTTCAAGCCGTTCAAGATGAAGAGCGGCGAAACGGAAGTGCTGGTGCGCTCCGAAGTGACGCAACCCGGTTCGCAACCGGTGCAGATCGATTACTGGCTGGAACAATCTGGTGACAACTGGAAGGTCTTCGATGTTGTCGTGGCCGGCATCAGTCTGGTTACCAATTACCGCGAGCAGTTCGCCAATGAAGTGCGCGCTGGCGGCATCGACGGCCTGATCGCCAGCCTGGCAGCCAAGAACAAGTCGCTGGAAGTCGCTGCGGCGGCAAAAAACGGCAAGAAATGATCGAGCGTAGCAACGGTGCCCTCGCCGTTCGCGGCGCCATGGTGATGGCGAATGCCAGGGCCTTGCTGGCGGCCGGCTGCGCCGAGATGGGGGGCGATTCGGTCGTCGATCTGTCCGCCGTCGACGCAGCCGATTCCTCGGCGCTGGCGGTGATGCTCGGCTGGCTGCGGCATGCCCAGGCGGCCAAGCAGCGCCTTTCCTTTGTCGGCGTTCCCGCCGGCGTGCTCTCCCTGGCCGAACTCTACGGCATTTCCGACCTGTTGCCCCTGGCCTGAGCGGCCTGTCCATGCCTGCAGCCGTTTCCGTCGTCGACGTCGTCAAGTCCTTTGCTTCCCTCAAGGCACTGGCCGGAATATCGCTGCGCATCGAGCCCGGCGAATTTTTTGGCCTGCTCGGCCCCAACGGCGCCGGCAAGACGACGCTGATTTCCTGCCTGGCCGGGCTGACCCGGGTCGACAGTGGTTCGATCAGCGTCCTTGGCCACGATGTCGTGCGTGACTTCCGCCAGGCGCGGCGGCTGCTCGGCGTGGTGCCGCAGGAACTGGTGTTCGATCCCTTCTTCAGTGTGCGCGAGACCTTGCGCATCCAGTCGGGCTACTTCGGTATCCGCAACAACGATGACTGGATCGACGAAATCCTGCATCACCTCGATCTCACCAGCAAGGCCGACGCCAACATGCGGCGTCTGTCGGGCGGTATGAAGCGGCGTGTCCTGGTTGCCCAGGCGCTGGTACACAAGCCGCCGGTGATCGTTCTCGACGAGCCGACCGCCGGGGTCGATGTCGAATTGCGCCAAGGTCTGTGGCAGTTCGTCCGCCGCCTCAACAGCGAGGGGCACACCATCATCCTGACCACGCATTACCTCGAGGAGGCGGAAGCCCTGTGCAACCGCATCGCCCTGATGAAACAGGGGCAGCTGATTGCGCTCGACAGTACGGCCAACCTGATGGCGGCGCATCCCGGCGCTTCGCTGGAAGAGGTTTTCATGCGGACGCTACGGCAATGAGCATCAATGAGTTGCTGATCGGTTTCTGGACCCTGTTTTACAAGGAAGTCCTGCGCTTCTGGAAGGTTGCCTTCCAGACCGTCGCCGCGCCGGTGCTGACGGCGATGCTCTACCTGATGATCTTCGGTCATGTGCTCGAGGACCATGTCCGGGTGCATGGCATTGGCTACACCAGTTTCCTGATCCCCGGGCTGGTGATGATGCAGGTGCTGCAGAACGCTTTCGCCAATTCATCGTCGAGCCTGATCCAGGCCAAGATCACCGGTTCCATCGTGTTCGTCCTGCTGCCGCCGATTCCCTATGGCGCGTTCTTTGCTGCCTACGTGCTGGCGGCTCTGCTGCGCGGCCTGATGGTCGGTGTCGGCGTGCTGCTGGCGACCGTCGTTTTTGTCGACCTGCAGGTGGCGGCGCCGCTCTGGATCTTCACTTTCGCTTTCCTGAGCGGTGCCCTGTTCGGCGCGCTCGGCATGGTGGCGGGGATCTGGGTCGAGAAATTCGATCAGCTCGCTGCGTTCCAGAACTTTCTGATCATGCCGCTGACCATGTTGTCCGGCGTCTTTTATTCGATTCACAGCCTGCCGCCGTTCTGGCGGGGTTTGTCCCATTACAATCCTGTCTTTTACATGATCGACGGCTTCCGTTACGGCTTTTTCGGTGTTTCCGATGTCGCGCCGGAACTCAGCCTGGCGGTCGTCGCCGGTTGTCTGCTGGCAGTGGCCGCGATCACGCTGGGACTGCTGCGGCAGGGCTGGAAACTGAGAAACTGAGAGAACATGCATCCCGAAGAGATCAAACAATATATTCTCGCCGGCATGAACTGCGAGTACCTGGAGCTTGATGGCGATGGCCAGCATTTCCAGGCGCTGGTGGTCAGCGCCGAGTTCGCTGGCCTCAACCGCGTGCAGCGGCAGCAGCGGGTCTATCGCACCTTGCAGGAAAAACTGGCGACCGGCGAACTGCACGCCCTGTCGTTCAAGACCCTGACCCCCGAAGAATGGAGCGCCCAGCGTGGATAAGTTACTGATCCGGGGCGGTCATGCCCTGAACGGCGAAATCGCCATGTCCGGCGCCAAGAACGCGGCACTGCCCATCCTCTGCGCTTCGCTGCTGACTGCCGAGGCGCTGGAGTTTTCCAACGTGCCGCAACTCAACGACATCTCGACCATGCTGCGCCTGCTCGGCGACATGGGGGTGGCAATCACCCGAGATGGCGACGACGGCATGGTCTGTCTTGATGGCAGCACGCTGAACAACCCGGTTGCTTCGTACGAGATGGTCAAGACCATGCGCGCCTCGATCCTCGTGCTCGGGCCGCTGCTTGCCCGCTGCGGCGAAGCGAAGGTGTCGCTGCCTGGCGGCTGTGCCATCGGTGCGCGGCCGGTCGATCAGCACATCAAGGGGCTGCAGGCAATGGGAGCCGAAGTCAAGGTCGAGCAGGGCTATGTGCACGCCCGCGCGAGCCGCCTCAAGGGCGCGCGCATCTGTACCGACATGGTGACCGTTACCGGCACCGAGAACCTGATGATGGCGGCCTGTCTGGCCGACGGCGAGACGATCATCGAGAACGCCGCCCGCGAACCCGAGGTGGTCGATCTGGCCAATTGCCTGGTGGCGATGGGGGCGCGCATTTCCGGCGCCGGTACCGACATCGTCCGCATCCAGGGTGTCGACAAGTTGCATGGTGCCCGCCATGCGATCATGCCCGACCGCATCGAGACCGGCACCTACCTGTGTGCGGCCGCGGTGACCGGCGGCAAGGTGCGCCTGACCCGGACCTCGGCCGCCTATCTCGACTCCGTCGTCGACAAGCTGCTCGATGCCGGCTGCGAGATCGTCATCGAGCGCGACGCGATCCAGCTTTCGGCGCCCGCCCGACTCAAGTCGGTCAGCTTGCGGACCGCGCCCTATCCGGCTTTCCCGACCGACATGCAGGCGCAGTTCATGGCCATGAACTGCGTCGCCGACGGTGTCGCGACGATCCGTGAGACGATCTTCGAAAACCGCTTCATGCATGTGAACGAACTGATGCGCCTCGGTGCCAACATCCAGATCGAAGGCAACAACGCCGTCGTCCGCGGGGTTGGCCAGTTGCAGGGGGCGACCGTGATGGCCACCGACCTGCGCGCCTCGGCATCGCTGATCATCGCCGGCCTGGTGGCGCAGGGCGAGACGCAGATCGATCGCATCTATCACCTCGACCGTGGTTACGAGCGGATCGAGCAGAAGCTTTCGGCGCTGGGGGCTTCCGTCGAACGTCTGCGCTGAGCGGCGGAATGTCGCTTCCCTGCTGAATTTCGGGCTTTTTGGCAGGGCGGCGAAAAAAAATCTGAAAAAGGCTTTGCATTCTTCGTAAGCTGCAGCATACTCGCGGGCACGGGATTTCCAGGCAGTGTGTTGTTCCTGCGCCGTTTTCGGTTTGTCAGCTCCTCGGTCTTGATTCTCGGTATTTATTTATTTTTTCCAAGGAAGCTTCAACATGGCAACTGGTACCGTCAAGTGGTTCAACGACTCCAAGGGTTTTGGTTTCATCACGCCGGAAGGCGGCGGTGAAGACCTCTTCGCCCATTTCTCCGCGATTCAGGGCAACGGCTTCAAGACCCTGGCTGAAAACCAGCGCGTTTCCTTCGACATCGTCACCGGTCCGAAGGGCAAGCAGGCAGCCAACATCAACAAGATCGACTGATTCAGTCTTCCTTGTGCTGCGAAAGGCCCGGGAAACCGGGCTTTTTTGCGTCTACGGCCGGTTGCGTGGTCGCGGTGGCAGGTCGATAATCGACGGCTTATCCAACCAGACAAGGGGAGACATCGATGTTGCGCAGAACTTTCATCGCGGCGGCCATTGCTGCTGGTTTGCTGGCCAGCGGGGCGGCCCAGGCCCAGACTTACCGCGCCGAGTACCGGCTGTCCACCACCCTCGGTCCGGCCTTCCCCTGGGGGCAGGCCGGCGAGCGCTGGATCGAGCTGGTCCGCGAAAAAACCCACGGCCGCATCAACATCAAGCTCTACGCCGGCAATTCGCTGGTCGGTGGCGAGCAGACCCGCGAGTTTACGGCGATCCGCCAGGGGGTCATCGACATGTCGATTGGTTCGACGATCAACTGGTCGCCGCAGATCAAGGAACTCAACCTGTTCTCGCTGCCTTTCCTGATGCCCGATTACAAGGCGATGGACGCGCTGACCCAGGGCGAAGTTGGCAAGGACCTGTTCGCCGTGCTCGAGAAAAAGGGCGATGTCATTCCTCTGGCCTGGGGCGAGAACGGCTTCCGCGAGATGTCGAACTCGAAGCGGGCGATCACTTCGCCAGCCGACATGAAAGGCATGAAGTTCCGCGTCGTCGGTTCGCCGCTGTACAACGAGACCTTCTCCGCGCTCGGCGCCAACCCGACCCAGATGAGCTGGGCCGACGCCCAGCCGGCGCTGGCGTCCGGCGCTGTCGACGGCCAGGAAAACCCGCTTTCGGTGTTCGTCGCCGCCAAACTGACCAATGTCGGCCAGAAGCACCTGACCTTGTGGCATTACGTCGCCGATCCGCTGATCTTCGTCGTCAACAAACAGGTCTGGAATAGCTGGACGCCGGCCGACCGCGAAGCGGTTCGCCAGGCGGCGCTGCAAGCCGGTCGCGAGAATATCGAGAAAGCGCGTAAGGGCATCGCCGGTAGCGATAACGCGGTGCTCAAGCAGATCGAGGCCTCCGGCGTCACCGTCACCCACCTGACGCCGGCACAGCGCGACGCCTTCGTCCTGGCGACGCGGCCGGTCTACCAGAAGTGGGCGAAGACGATCGGTGCCGATCTGGTCAAGAAGGCCGAAGCCGCCATTGCCAAACGCTGATCCTTTGTCGCACCCGCCGCGCCGGCTTCGTTCGGCGTGGCCTCACAGTCTTTCCCCATGTCGCAATCCGAATCCGCCGCCGCGCGCGGCAAGCTGACGCTCGGGCGCGTCGAGCGCTTCCTGATGGGCGCTTCGATGGCCTTGCTCTGTCTGTTGACGATGGCCAATGTCGTCGTCCGCTATTTCACTGATTTCTCCTTCGCTTTCACCGAGGAAGTCTCCGTCGCACTGCTCGTTGTCATGACCCTGGTCGGTGCCTCGCACGCCTTCAAGACCGGCCATCACATCGCCATCGACTATCTGGTCGCTCGCGGACCCCGGCTGAAGGCGGCCGCCTACCGTTTTTCGATGGCCTGCAGCCTGCTGATGTTCGGCCTGCTCGCCTGGTACGGTGCGCGGATGACCTGGGACGACTACACCTTCGAAGTCACCTCGCCGTCGCTCGGCGTGCCGCAGTGGTGGTACACGATCTGGCTGCCGCTGCTCTCGCTGCTGATCGCGCTGCGCGTCCTGGTCCTGCTGCTGCGGGGTGAGAAATGATGGACTGGCTGCTCTTCGGGCTGTTCCTGGCGCTGATGCTGGCCGGCGTGCCGATTGCCGTCGCCATGGGCCTGGCCGGCGTTGCCGTCGTTGCGGTTGCCGATTTCGGCATGCTGTCGCTGCCGACCAACGTCTATACCGGCGTCGCCAAGTATCCGCTGCTGGCCATCCCGGTCTTCGTCATCGCCGGGCTGATCTTCGAGCGCGCCGGCGTCGCCGCCGGCATCGTCCGCTTCGTCTCGGCCATCGTCGGCCAGCGCCGTGGCAGCTTGGCGATCGTCGCCATCCTGGTGGCGATGATCATGGGCGGCATTTCCGGTTCCGGGCCGGCCGATTCGGCGGCGGTCGGGGCGGTGATGCTGCCGTCGATGATCAAGGCCGGCTACCCGCGTGCCTTCACCGCGTCGGTGATTGCTTCCGCCGGTTCGACCGGCATCCTGATCCCGCCGTCGATCGCGCTGATCATCTACAGCCTGCTGGTGCCGGCGGCGTCGGTGCCGGCGCTGTTCGCGGCTGGCATCATCCCCGGTATCCTGGTCGGCCTGGCGTTGATCCTGATGGCCTGGTGGTTGTCGGTGCGCAGCGGCTTCGAGGCTGACGTCAGCGCGGCGCGGCCACCGTTCTGGCAGAGCCTGCGCGAAGCGGCGTGGGGGCTGGCAGCGCCGGTGATCATCCTCGGCGGCATGCGCAGCGGCCTGTTCACGCCGACCGAAGCGGCCGTCGTCGCCGTCTTCTACGGCATCTTCGTCGGCACGGTGATCAATCGCCAGCTCGGCTGGAACGACATCTGGAAGGTCTTCGTCGAAGCCGCCGAGATTTCCTCGGTGATCATGATCATCATCGCCCTGGCCAGCGTTTTCGCCTGGGCCAGTTCGACGCTGAGCAGCTTCGACCGGCTGGCGCAGACGGTGCTCGGCAGCGGGCTGAGCGAAACCGGCATGCTGCTGATGATCCAGGGGTTGCTGCTGGTCGCCGGCATGTTCCTCGACGCCATCTCGATCTACTTCATCTTCCTGCCGCTGCTGGTGCCGATCGCCATGCACTTCCAGTGGGATCTGGTGTGGTTCGGCGTGATCATCACGATGAACCTGGCGCTCGGCCAGTTCACGCCGCCGATGGGCGTGAACCTGATGGTTACCTGCCGGATGGCCGGCATCGGCATGGACAGCACGGTGCGCTGGGTGCTGTGGATGGTGCTGGCGATGGGATCGACGGTGCTGCTCGTCACCTTCGTACCGGAACTGGCGCTGTGGCTGCCGCGTCACCTCGGTTACCTGTAGCGTGCTTTATCGTCCCGATAGCGTGCGTCGCGGCCGGGGCGGCGGGCGCTTGCGGTAAAATGCACTCTTTGTCTTCAGGCTGAACCCCCGTGACGACCATCACCATCGCCCTCTCGAAGGGCCGCATCTTCGACGAAACCCTGCCGCTGCTGGCGGCGGCGGGGATCGTCCCGGCCGAGAATCCGGAGACCTCGCGCAAGCTGATCATCGAGACCAACCAGCCGCAGGTGCGCGTCGTCATCGTCCGCGCCACCGACGTGCCGACCTACGTCCAGTACGGCGCGGCCGACATCGGCGTCGCCGGCAAGGACGTGCTGATCGAACATGGCGGCGATGGCCTCTACGCGCCGCTCGACCTGAACATCGCCAAGTGCCGGATGATGGTCGCCGTGCCGGAAGGCTTCGACTACGCCAATGCGGTGCGCCAGGGCGCCCGCTTGAAGGTGGCCTCGAAGTACATCAAGACGGCGCGCGAGCACTTCGCCGCCAAGGGCGTGCACGTTGATTTGATCAAGCTTTACGGCTCGATGGAGCTGGCGCCGCTGGCCGGTCTGGCCGACGCCATCGTCGACCTGGTGTCGACCGGCGGCACGCTGAAGGCCAACAAGCTGGTCGCCGTCGAGCACATCCTCGACATTTCCTCGCGCCTGGTGGTCAACCAGGCGGCACTCAAGGTCAAGCGCGAAACCCTGCAGCCGATCATCGACGCCTTCGCGCAGGCGGTGGAGAAGTAAATGACGATAGCCATCCAGCGTTTGTCCACGGTAGCCGCCGATTTCCCGGCGCAATTGAAGACGCTGCTCGCCTTCGAAGCGGCCGCCGACGACAACATCGAACGCACCGTCGCCGCCATCCTGGCCGACGTCAAGACGCGCGGCGACGCCGCCGTGGTCGACTACAGCAACCGCTTCGATCGCCTGACGGCAAGCTCGATGGCTGACCTCGAACTGTCGCGCGACGAACTGGAAAAGGCGCTCGCCGGCCTGCCTGCCGAGCGCCGTGCCGCGCTCGAAGCGGCCGCCCAGCGCGTGCGTGCCTACCACGAGAAGCAGAGGCTCGACGGCTGGTCCTACACCGAAGCCGACGGCACGTTGCTCGGCCAGATGATCACCCCGCTCGATCGCGTCGGCCTCTACGTGCCGGGCGGCAAGGCGGCCTATCCGTCGTCGGTGCTGATGAACGCGATCCCGGCCAAGGTGGCCGGGGTCAAGGAACTGATCATGGTCGTGCCGACGCCGGGCGGCGAGCACAACCAGCTGGTGCTGGCGGCGGCCTGCCTGGCCGGCGTCGACCGCGTGTTCACCATCGGCGGCGCGCAGGCGGTCGGCGCGCTCGCCTACGGCACCGAGAGCGTGCCGCAGGTGGACAAGATCGTCGGTCCGGGCAACGCCTACGTGGCGACGGCCAAGCGTCGGGTGTTCGGTATCGTCGGCATCGACATGGTCGCCGGCCCGTCGGAAATCCTGGTCGTCTCGGACGGTACCGGCAATCCGGACTGGGTGGCGATGGACCTGTTCTCGCAGGCCGAGCACGACGAACTGGCGCAGTCGATCCTGATCTGTATCGACGCCGCCTTCATCGAGCGCGTCCAGGCGAGCATCGAGAAGCTGCTGCCGACGATGCCGCGCCAGGAAGTGATCCGCACCTCGCTCTCCAACCGCGGCGCTTTCATCCTGGTGCGCGACATGGACGAGGCGATTGCCATCGCCAACCGCGTCGCGCCGGAACACCTCGAACTGGCACTCGACAACCCGGACCCGTGGGTCGAGAAGATCCACCACGCCGGTGCCATCTTCATCGGCCACTACACCTCGGAATCGCTCGGTGACTACTGCGCCGGGCCGAACCACGTGCTGCCGACCTCCGGCTCGGCGCGTTTCTCGTCGCCGCTCGGCGTCTACGACTTCCAGAAGCGGACCAGCCTGATCAAGGTGTCGAAGGCCGGCGCGCAGACCCTGGGCCGCATCGCGTCCACGCTGGCGCACGGCGAGGGCCTGCCGGCACACGCCAAGTCGGCCGAGTTCCGGCTCGCCGACTGATTTTTCGGCAAATTCTGCGGCCGACCGTGGATCACCCGCCCAATCCCCAGCGCCCGGACCTCCGGGCGCTTTTTTTGGCCTTCGCCGCGGTCGGCCTGTCCGGTTTCGGCGGCGTGCTGCCGTTCGCCCGGCGCATGCTGGTCGAACAGCGGCGTTGGCTGAGCGCCGAGGAATTCAACGCCCAGCTCGGCCTCTGCCAGTTCCTGCCCGGGCCGAACGTGGTGAACCTGTCGATCGTCGTCGGCAAGCGTTTCCACGGCTGGCGCGGCGCCGTCGTCGCGCCGCTCGGCATGTTGCTGGCGCCGATGCTGATCGTCCTGCTGCTCGGCATGGCTTACGACCGCTGGGGGCAACTGCCGCTCGCCCAGGAGATGCTGCGCGGTATCGCCGCCGCCGGTTGTGCTCTGCTCTTCGCGATGGCCTGGCGGATGGGTACGGCGCTGCGCGACAAGGCGCTGTTCCTGCCATTCACCGTGTTGACCGTGGCCGCCATCGCCTGGCTGCGTTGGCCGCTGCCGGCGGTGATGCTGGGCGGGCTGGCGGCGGCCGGCGCGGTGGCCTGGTGGCGATTGGGGCGGCCATGATCGTCGTCCAGCTCTTCCTCGAATTCACGCTGCTTTCCTTCGTCGCCTTTGGTGGCGCCACCGCGCTGCTGCCGGAAATGCACCGGGTCGTCGTCGATCAGCAGCACTGGCTCGATGCCACCACTTTCACCCATCTTTACGCGATTGCCCAGGCGGCGCCGGGACCGAATGTGCTGGTGGTGACGCTGATCGGCTGGGAGATCGCCGGTTTGGCTGGAGCGCTGGCGACGACGCTGGCGATGTGCCTGCCGATGAGCGTGCTGATCTACCTGTTGATCGACCGCTGGGATAGCTTCGCCGGTCGCCGCTGGCAGCAGGCGCTCAGCCTCGGTGTGGCGCCGCTGGCGGTCGGCCTGATCTTTTCCGGGGCGACGCTGATCGCCCAGGCGGCCGGTCTGGGCTGGTGCGGCGGCTTGCTGGTGGTGGCGATCATGGTGTTGAATCTGCGTACGCGCTGGCATCCCTTGTGGTTCATTGCCGCCGGCGCGCTTCTCGGTTTGTCCGGCTGGCTGTGACGGCCGGCGTTTGCTGGAGGGCTTGGGAGAGATGGTGATGCAGGCGCATCAATGGACCTGGGGCATCAACCAGTGGGTGGAATACCTGCGCGACAAGGAATTGCCCGTGCTGCCGGGCACCGCGGCGCGCCTCGCGGCTCTGCGCGAGGCCGGCGAGGCAGCGCGGGAAAGCCTCTCGGCGCGGGATCTGGTCGATATCGTCTATGGCGATCCCTATTTGGCGCTGAAGCTGCTGCGCCGGGCCGAGGAGCGGCGCACCCGGCAACTGGGGCACGACACGACGACGCCGCTGGCGGCCGTCCTGCAAACCGGTTACGACGAGTTGCAGGCGCTGGTCGCCAACAGCAAGGTCTCGGTCGGTCTCTTGCCCGGTTGCCACGCCTGCGAGCAGCGCGCAGTCCTCGCCGCCATCCTGGCCAGGGCCTGGGCGACGCGCCGGGTGGACGTGCTGCCCGACGAAGTGGCGATGGCGGCGCTGCTGGCGGAAATCGGCGAACTGCTGCTGTGGCATTGCGCGCCGGAAATGACCGACAAGGAAGTTGCCATCTACCAGTGGAACGAGCGCTACTGGGCGCTCCAGCAACGTACTTCGGAGATGGATTTCACCTTCCGCCAGCTGACCATGGCGCTGGCCCAGTCCTGGGGGCTACCGACGCTGATCGTTGCCCTGATCAAGGGCGTCGACAGTCCGCGCGCCAATCTTGCCCGGCTCGGCCACGAGGCGGCCAAGGCGGTGATCGGCGAAGCCACCACCCCGGAACTGCTGGCGCTGGTGCAGGAGGTCGGCGCCTTGCTGCCGGCGGTCGATCTGCTGGCAATTGCCGAGCCGCTGCCGCTGGCCGATGAGCCGCGCGCTGCCTTGCAGGCGGCGATTGCCGCTGTCAAGGCCGCCGCGTCAGGCGAGCAGCCGGCGCAGGGCGGCAACCAGGCTTGAACACTGCTCGTCGCTGCCGACGGTGATGCGCAGGAACTGGTCAATGCGCGGCAGCCGGAAGTGGCGGACGATGATGCTCTCGGCGCGCAGCGCTTGCGCCAGTTCGCCGGCGTCGCGTTGCGGGTGGCGGGCGAAGATGAAGTTGGCGGCGGACGGCAGGACGTCGAAGCCGATTTCGGTCAACTGGCCGACCAGCGACTCGCGGCTGGCGATGACCGCCGCACAGCACTGCTGGAAGTAAGCCTCGTCCTCGATCGCGGCGACGGCGCCGACGATCGCCAGGCGGTCGAGCGGGTAGGAGTTGAAGCTGTTCTTGACCCGCTCCAGCGCCTCGATCAGGTCCGGGTGGCCGACCGCGAAGCCGACGCGCAGGCCGGCCAGCGAGCGCGACTTCGACAAGGTGTGGATGACCAGCAGGTTGTCGTGTTTCTGCGTCAGCGGAATGGCGGTTGCGCCGCCGAAGTCGATGTAGGCTTCGTCGACGACGACGAGACTGTCCGGATTGCCGGCAACGATGCGCTCGACGGCGTCGAGCGCCAGCAGGCGGCCGGTCGGCGCATTCGGATTGGGGAAGATGATGCCGCCGGGCTGCACGTCGCGATCGATATAGTCGGCCGGATCAATCGAAAAATCGGTGGCGAGCGGCACGGCGACGTGATCGACGCCATAGAGCCCGCAATACACCGGGTAGAAGCTGTAGGTGATGTCCGGGAAGAGGAGCGGCGCGTCATGCTTGAGCAGCGCCTGGAAAGCGTGCGCCAGCACCTCGTCGGAACCGTTGCCGACAAAGATTTCGCGCGTCGTCACGCCGTGGCGGGCGGCGATCGCCTGCTTGAGCAGGTCGGCGTTGGGGTCCGGGTAGAGGCGCAGGCGTGCCCCGTCGTCGCCGACTTCGGCACGGATCGCCTCGACCACCCGCGGCGACGGCGGGCAAGGATGCTCGTTGGTATTGAGCTTGATCAGGTTGGCGATCTTGGGCTGTTCGCCCGGGACGTAGGGGGTGAGGTCGCGGGCGACCTGGCTCCAGAAGCGGCTCATCGGCTATTCACGGAAGGCGTAAAAATGAGGCGAAATGGTATCATGCCCCTCCGTTCCAACGATTTTTAGCCAAGTCCATGCGGCAAGCCGAAGTCACTCGCAATACCCTGGAAACCCAGATCACCGTCAAGCTCAACCTCGACGGCAGCGGCCAGGGCAAGTTCGCCACCGGCGTTCCCTTCCTCGATCACATGCTCGACCAGATCGCCCGCCACGGGTTGATCGACCTCGACATCGACGCCAAGGGCGACCTGCACATCGACGCGCACCATACCGTCGAGGACATCGGCATCACGCTCGGCCAGGCGCTGGCGAAAGCCTGGGGCGACAAGAAGGGACTGACCCGCTATGGCCACAGCTACGTGCCGCTCGACGAGGCGCTGTCGCGCGTCGTCATTGACCTCTCCGGCCGCCCCGGGCTCGAATTCAATGTCGATTTCACGCGTGCCGTGATCGGCCAGTTCGACGTCGACCTCGTTTCCGAATTCTTCCACGGCCTGGTCAACCACGCCGGCATGACGCTGCATATCGACAACCTGCGCGGCAAGAATGCGCACCATCAGGCGGAAACCGTGTTCAAGGCCTTCGGCCGGGCGCTGCGCATGGCGGTGACGGCTGATCCGCGGATGGCCGGCTGCATGCCGTCGACCAAGGGCACGCTGTGATGGCTGGCCGGACGATCGCCGTCATCGACTACGGCATGGGCAATCTGCGCTCGGCCGCCAAGGCGGTCGAGCATGTTGCCGCAGGCGCCACCGTCGTCGTCACCGCCGATCCGGCGGTGGTCGCCGCCGCCGAGCGCGTCGTCTTCCCCGGCCAGGGGGCGATGCCCGATTGCATGCGCGAGCTCGACGCCCGTGGCTTGCGCGAGGCGGTGCTGCAGGCGGCGCGTGAGAAACCCTTCCTCGGCATCTGCGTCGGCGAACAGATGCTTTTCGAAAAGAGCGAGGAAGGCGATGTTGCCGGTCTCGGCGTCTTTCCCGGCGTCGTCCGGCGTTTCCCCGAGGCGCGCATGGTCGATGCCAACGGCCAGCGCCTGAAGGTGCCGCACATGGGCTGGAACGAAGTGCAGCAGCGGCCGCATGCGCTGTGGGCGGGAATTGCCGACGCATCGCGCTTCTACTTCGTACACAGCTACTGCGTGCAGGACATCGACCCGGCGCTGACCGTCGGTGTCACCGACTACGGCCTGCCCTTTACCTGTGCGGTGGCGCGGGATAATATCTTTGCCGTCCAGTTCCATCCCGAGAAAAGCGCCCGCGACGGCCTGCAGCTCCTGAAGAACTTCGTCGAATGGCGCCCGTGAGCGGCGCCACCCGGAAATTCCCCCTCGCAGACTTTTTCCCATGCTGATCATTCCCGCAATCGACCTGAAGGACGGACAATGCGTCCGCCTCAAACAGGGCCTGATGGAACAGGCCACCGTCTTCTCCGAGAGTCCCGCCGAACAGGCACGGCACTGGCTGGAGCAGGGCGCCCGCCGCCTGCATCTGGTGGACCTCAACGGTGCCTTCGCCGGCAAGCCGAAGAACGCCGCGGCGATCAAGGCGATCCTGGCCGAAGTCGGCGACGAGATTCCGGTTCAGCTCGGCGGCGGCATCCGCGATCTCGATACCATTGAGGCCTGTCTCGACGGCGGTCTGTCCTATGTCATCATCGGCACCGCGGCGGTGAAGAACCCCGGTTTCCTGCACGACGCCTGCACCGCCTTTCCCGGCCACATCATCGTCGGCCTCGACGCCAAGGACGGCAAGGTGGCGACCGACGGCTGGTCGAAGTTGACCGGTCACGATGTCGTGGACCTGGGCAAGAAGTACGAGGATTACGGCGTCGAATCGATCATTTACACCGACATCGGCCGCGACGGCATGCTCTCCGGCATCAACATCGAAGCCACCGTGCGTCTGGCGCAGGCGCTGACCATTCCGGTGATCGCTTCCGGTGGCCTGTCCAACCTCGACGACATCCGCAAGCTGTGCGCGGTTGAGGGCGAAGGCGTCGTCGGCACCATCGCCGGTCGCGCCGTCTACGACGGCTCGCTCGACTTCAAGGCGGCGCAGGAACTCGCCGACGAGCTGGGCGCCTGATGCTCGCCAAACGCATCATTCCCTGTCTCGACGTCACCGCCGGCCGCGTCGTCAAGGGCACCAACTTCGTCGGCCTGCGCGATGCCGGCGATCCGATCGAGATCGCCCGCCGTTACAACGAGCAGGGCGCCGACGAAGTGACCTTCCTCGACATCACGGCCTCCTCCGATCAGCGCGACATCATCCTGCACATCGTCGAGGCCTGCGCCGAGCAGGTCTTCATTCCGCTTACCGTCGGCGGCGGCGTGCGCAAGGTCGAGGACGTGCGCCGCCTGCTCAACGCCGGCGCCGACAAGGTGTCGATGAACACCGCCGCGGTGCAGAACCCGGATCTGGTTTTCGACGCGTCGAGCAAGGTCGGCTCGCAGTGCATCGTCGTCGCCATCGACGCCAAGCAGGTGGCGCCGGGCAAGTGGCATGTGTTCACGCACGGCGGGCGCAACGATACCGGGCTCGATGCCATCGAATGGGCGAAGAAGGTCGAGGCGCTGGGCGCCGGCGAAATCCTGCTGACCAGCATGGACCGCGACGGTACCAAGAACGGTTTCGACCTGCCGCTGACGCGCGGCGTATCCGATGCGGTGCGGATTCCGGTCATTGCCTCGGGCGGCGTCGGCAACCTGCAACACCTCGCCGACGGTGTCAGCGAAGGGCGCGCCGATGCGGTGCTGGCTGCCTCCATCTTCCACTTCGGCGAATACACGGTGCGCCAGGCCAAGGAATACATGGCCGCGCGCGGGATCGAAGTGCGACTGTAATGGCCGATCTCGATCACGCCCTCGACTGGCTGGACGCGCTCAAATGGGACGCCGACGGCATGATCCCGGCGATCGCCCAGGATGCCGCGGGGCGTATCGTCATGTTCGCGTACATGAACCGAGAGTCCTTGCAGGAAACGGTACGCAGCGGCAACGCGGTATACTGGTCCAGGTCGCGCTCGCGTCTGTGGCGTAAGGGTGAGGAATCGGGGCATTGGCAGAAGGTCAGCGCCATCCGCACCGACTGCGACGGCGACGTGCTGCTGCTGACGGTCGAGCAGGTCGGCGGCATTGCCTGCCATACCGGCCGGGCCAGCTGCTTTTTCAACGAGTTGCAAGGGGAACGCTGGGTTCCCGTCGATCCGGTTTTGAAAGATCCGAAGGACATTTACCAATGAGCACGCACGACATCCTGCATCGCCTGTCCGAAACCCTGGCGTCGCGCCGTCACGCCGACCCGGAAAAATCCTACACGGCCAAGCTGTTCTCCGAAGGTCCGGACTCGATCCTGAAGAAGATCGGCGAGGAATGCGCCGAGCTGATCATGGCCGGCAAGGACGGCAAGCGCCTGAACATCGTTCGCGAATCGACCGACGTCGTCTATCACATCCTGGTCCTGCTCGCCTTCTACGGCCTGTCGATCGAGGACGTGTCGCAGGAAATGCGCCGCCGTGAAGGGATTTCCGGCATCGACGAGAAGGCCTCGCGGAGCGCCAACAAGTGAGCGACTGCCTGTTCTGCAAGATTGTCGCCGGACAGATTCCGGCGCAGAAGGTGTACGAGGACGAGTTGGTGCTCGCCTTCCGCGACATTCATCCGCAGCGGCCGGTTCATATTCTTGTCATCCCGAAGAAGCATATTACGTCGTTGGCCACAGCCGCTGCCGACGATGCCGACATTCTTGGCCGGATGCTGGTCAAGGCCAACGAGATCGCGGTTGCCGAAGGCAGCCCCAACGGTTTTCGTGTCATCATCAACACGGGTGAGGTGGGGCAGCAGGAAGTGCCCCATCTGCACATGCACATCGTGGGCGGCCCCGATCCGGTCGGTCCCATGCTCAAGCGAATCTAGGAGACAACTATGGGTAGCTTTTCCATCTGGCATTGGCTGATCGTCCTGGTCATCGTCATGCTCGTTTTCGGTACCAAGAAACTGCGCAATGTCGGTCAGGACCTCGGCGGCGCGGTCAAGGGCTTCAAGGACGGCATGAAGGAAGCCAATGCCGACAAGCCGGCGGAGGGTGCTCAGCCGACGCAACAGGTCGGTGGCCAGACCATCGATGTCGAAGTCAAGGAAAAGACCCGGAGCTAAGCGGGCTGGTGATGGCGCGGAGATTACGCGGCATCGCCTGGCACCAATCTTCCCATGTTCGATATCGGCTTTTCCGAACTGATGGTGATCGGGATCGTGGCCTTGCTGGTCATCGGTCCCGAACGCCTGCCCAAGGTCGCGCGCACGCTCGGGCATTTGCTCGGTCGGGCCCAGCGCTACGTCAACGACGTCAAGTCCGACATCAATCGCGAAATGCAGCTCGACGAATTGCGCAAGCTGCAGGCGCAGGTCAGCGAATCGGCGCGTTCGCTCGAAAGCTCGGTGCGCCAGGAATTGGACGCCGTGGAGCGTAGCGTATCGACGCCCGTGCAGGCGGCGCTCGATGACCTGCAGGCGGGAGCGACCAAGCTGGAGCAGGATGTCGCTGTGCCGGTGACGGCTGGCGACAGGAGCGACAAGGCAGCATGAGCGAAACCCTGCAGGAAGAATCCTTCATCTCGCATCTGGTCGAACTGCGCGACCGCCTGTTGCGCAGCCTGATCGCGATTGCCGTCGTGATGGGGGCGCTGGCGCTCTATCCCGGCCCGGGCGCCATCTACGATTTTCTCGCCGCGCCGCTGACCAGCGCTCTGCCGGAAGGTACCAAGATGGTGGCGATTGGCGTCGTCACCCCCTTCATGGTGCCGCTCAAGGTCACCGCCATGGTGGCTTTCGTCGTTGCCCTCCCGTTCATCCTTTTCCAGGCCTGGGGCTTCGTCTCGCCCGGGCTGTACGAACATGAGCGGCGGCTGGGTATTCCGCTGATCGTTTCGAGTACGCTGCTGTTCCTGCTCGGCATGGCATTCTGCTACTACTTCGTCTTCGGCCAGGTCTTCCATTTCATTGCCGGTTTTGCGCCCAAGAGCATCACGCCGGCGCCGGATATCGAAGCCTACCTGTCCTTCGTGATGACCATGTTCCTGGCCTTCGGCCTTGCCTTCGAAGTGCCGGTGGCGCTGGTCGTGCTGGTCAAGCTGCGTGTCGTCAGCGTCGACAAGCTCAAGGAGTGGCGTTCCTACTTCATCGTCGGCGCCTTCGTTGTCGCCGCCGTGGTCACGCCGCCGGACGTCGTATCGCAACTGGCGTTGGCGGTCCCGATGTGCCTGCTTTACGAACTGGGTCTGCTGGCGGCGCGTCTGGTTTCCAAGCCGGCGCCGGAGGCCGCCGAGGACGATGGCGCAGCCAAGGTCGAAGCTGAACTCGATGCTGAAATGGCGCAGGCCGAAGCGGAATTCCGCAAACTGACCGAGAAGTAAGCGTCAGCGACGTGGCGGTCCGGGCCGGGTCGGGCATTGCCCGACCACCGCGCCATCGTGAAAACGCCACAGGCTGCCGGGCGGCATCTCCGTCCAGGCTTCGTTGTCGGTCAGCGGCAGCGTGGCGATTACCGCGACGCGATCCTTCTCGGTTGTGACTTCACGGAAATCGACCGTGAGGTCCTGATCTTTCAGGTGGGCTTCGGCAAACGGCGCCTGGCGCACGATGTAGCTGAGCCGCGTCGAGGCATGGGCGAACAGGCAGTCGCCGTTGGAGAGCAGGAAATTGCACTCGCCGTGCGCGGCAAGTAGTAGCGTCAGTTCGCGCAATCTGTCGAATAGTGCTGCCGGTGCCGGCGGGGCTTCGCCGAAGCTACGCCGGAATTCCTGCAGCAGCCAGCAGAAGGCGCGTTCGCTGTCGGTATCGCCGACCGGCAGGAAGCTGCCGTCCAGCTTCGGTGAAAAATCGAGCAGATTGCCGTTGTGGGCAAAGATCCAGTAGCGTCCCCAAAGTTCGCGCATGAACGGGTGGGTGTTCTCGAGCCGTACCGATCCCTGCGTCGCCTTGCGGATATGGGCGATCACGTTCTGCGAGCGGATCGGGTAGCGGGCGACCAGTTCGGCGATCGGCGAACGGGCCGAGGGCTGAGGATCGAGGAAGAGGCGGGCGCCGCGCTGCTCGAAGAAGGCGATGCCCCAGCCATCGGCGTGCACGTCGGTGGCGCCGCCGCGCGCCTGGAAACCGGAAAAGGAAAAGCAGATGTCAGTCGGCACATTGCAGTTCATGCCGAGCAACTGGCACATCCTGCTTACTCCGCGTTGCGCAAGGGCGGACGCTTGCCGATGCCGACCTGCAACTCGAGGATGCTCTTGTCGCGACGCAGGCGGAAGGCAGCATGGCTTTCCGGTTTCAAGTCGGCGATCAGATCGAGCATCACTTGCGGGTCGCCGACCGGTTTGCCGTCGATCGACAGCAGGACGTCGCCGGGGCGGATGCCTGCCTTGTCGGCCGGGCTGCCGCGCACGACGCCGGCAATCAGTGAACCTTCGGTGCCCGGCAGGCCGAAGGACTCGGCCAGTTCGGCGGTGATTTCCTGGGCTTCGACGCCGATCCAGCCGCGCGTCACCGAGCCGTTTTCGATAATCTGTTCCATGATGCTGCGGGCGCTGGAGGCCGGGATCGCGAAACCGATGCCGTGGTTGCCGCCGGTGCGCGAATAGATCGCGGTATTGATGCCGACCAGGTTGCCGACGCTGTCGATCAGGGCGCCTCCCGAATTGCCGGGGTTGATCGCAGCATCGGTCTGGATGAAGTTCTCGAAGGTGTTGATGCCCAGGTGCGAGCGGCCGAGCGCGGAAACGATGCCCATCGTCACTGTCTGGCCAACGCCGAAGGGGTTGCCGATGGCGAGGACGACATCGCCGACACGCAGGTTGTCGACCTGGCCGAAGGTGATCGCCGGCAGCTCCTTGGCGTCGATCCGCAGGACGGCGAGATCGGATTCCGGGTCGCTGCCGACAGTGCGGGCGCGGTAGGTCTTGCCGTCGTTGAGCGAAACCTGGATGTCGTCGGCGGCTTCGATGACGTGGTAATTGGTCAGGATGTAGCCGTTCTGGCTGACGATGACGCCGGACCCGAGACCGGAATTGCGTTGGGTTTCGCCGTCCTGACGGTCGCCGAAGAAGTGGCGGAAGATCGGGTCATCGAACAAGGGGTGGCGTTGCTGGCGGACCTGCTGTGTCGTGTAGATATGAACCACTGACGGCAGCGCGGCGCGCGCCGCATCACGATAGGAGCCGGCCGGAGCCGGCTGTCCGTCTTCGCTGGGTTGCGCCGTCTGCAGAGCGACCACCCGTTGTCCACGGCTGGGCAACCACTCAGGCTTCAGCGTCGACAGCGTGAAGAGGACGGCCACCGCAACGGTGACCGTTTGTGCAAAAATCAGCCACAACCTATGCATGAGAAAGTGCGAGACGATGAGACGCGAAGAGTTGGCGCGGTATCTGGATGAGTTGCTGCAAGCCGCGAAGTTCCGGGATTATTGCCCAAACGGCCTGCAAGTGGAAGGTCGGGACGAAGTGCGGCGCATCGTCGCCGGGGTTACCGCCAGTCAGAAGCTGCTCGACCTTGCGGTCGCCCGCCACGCCGATGCGGTGCTCGTCCACCATGGTTATTTCTGGAAAGGCGAGGACCCCCGCGTCACCGGCCTGCGGCGGCGCCGACTGGCGACCCTGCTCAAGAGCGATCTCAGCCTGTTTGCCTACCACCTGCCGCTCGACGCGCATCCCGAACTGGGCAACAACGCGCAACTGGCCGCCCGCTTCGGCTGGCAGCCGGAGGGGCGTTTCGGCGAACAGGAGATCGGCTGGTACGGCAGCCTGCCTGCGCCGGCGTCGTTGGCCGAGGTGGCGGCCGGGGTGGCGACGGTACTTGGCCGTCAGCCCTTGTTGCTGGGCGATCCCGCTCGCAGCATCAGGCGGGTGGCCTGGTGCTCCGGGGGGGCTCAGGGGTATTTCGAACAGGCGATCGAGCTTGGGGTCGATCTCTATCTCTCCGGTGAGGTATCGGAGCCGACCCTGCATCTGGCCGAGGAAAGCGGCGTCGCCTATCTGGGCGCCGGGCACCACGCCACGGAGCGCTACGGCGTGCAGGCGCTGGCCGCGCACCTTGAGCGCGCACTGGGCGTCGAATGCGAATTCATCGATCTTGATAACCCGGCATGAGGCGGCCGATGCGCTGTAGCAGCAGGGCGCTCAAGGCGCCGCCGATCAGGGTGCCGAAGATCAGTTCCAGCCACTGTCGCCAGAATGCGTTTTCCGTTTTGCTCTCCGGTGCGCTGGCCATCGCGCCGAGCGGACCGGCGGCGGGTGGGTCGGTAAGAGCCATTGCCAACTGCAGTTCGTGGCGTGCGTTTTGGGCTTGGGTCTGCAGTTCGATGGCTTGATCGAGCGCCTGCAGGCTGTCGTTGAGTCTTGCCAGGCTGGTTTCCATGCGTAGCAGCCGGTCTTCGGTCGCTGCGGCCAGGTCGTCTCCGGGGGGGCTGGAGAGCTGATCACTGACCACCAGGCGATCGGCCTGACGCTGGTGTTCCTCGGCCAGTCGTTTCAGGGGGCTGGGGGCGGTCACGTTGCCGCCGGTCTGATGGCTTTTCTTGCCGACGGAGGCGTCACGTTGCTTCTTCCTTGTTGTGCCAGGAGCGGATTCCTGCCGTGTTGTGGTAGCCGAATCCCGGTGTTCCGTGTCGACGGACATCCGGCTGGTCGGCAACTGGGGCATGACGAAGTAGTCGCGCTGCAATTCGCTGCCGCATTCGGCGCGGACCCGCAGCATGGCAAGCGGCTCCTTCAGCGCGCCATCGCCGATGATATGGAGGAGCAGGCCATCGCGGCGTTTTTCCAGCAGCAGTCGAGCGCGTGGAATGACCGGTAGCTCGGCGTCACGAATCGTTTCCAGGCGAAAGCAGTTGCTGTCAAGCTTGTCGTCCGGGCCGGCGCTGACTGGAATTTCGGCCCGCAGAGGTTCGCCGAGCTGGGAATGCACTGTCAGTTCGCCGAGACCGGCGGCGAAGCCGGTCAGGGGAAGCATGAGCAGGCTAAGGAGCTGGGTCTGGCTGGGCTTCACGGGGAGAAACGGGCTAACATGGCGAACTGTGATGGCGAAAGTATTGCACATTTGCCGCTGAATGACGGGATCATTTATGCCTTTTTTCTTTCCTCCTCATCCGCAAACGAGCTTGCCCGTCGTGGGTAGCGAGCTGCGTTTCCCGGTTCGCCGGATTTTCTGCGTCGGCCGCAACTATGCCGAGCACGCTCGCGAAATGGGGGCCCTGGCCCAGGCAGAAGGGCTTGAGCCGCCCTTTTTCTTCTGCAAGCCTGGCGATGCCCTGGTCGGTGGCGATGGGGAGTTGGCCGTGGCTTATCCGCCGCTGACCGGGAACCTGCATCACGAGGTCGAATTGGTCGTGGCGCTCGGCGCTGGCGGCGCCAATGTCGATGTCGCGGCGGCGCCTGCACTGGTCTTCGGCTACGGCGTTGGGCTCGACCTGACGCGCCGCGACCTGCAGGCCAAGGCGAAGGAAAAGGGACACCCCTGGGACATGGGCAAAGGCTTCGACCAGTCGGCAGTGTGTGGCCCGCTGGCTACGGTCGGACAGGTGGGGCATCCGGCCAGCGGGGCGATCTGGCTCAAGGTCAACGGCGCGTTCAGGCAGCGGGGCGATCTGGCCCAGATGGGCTGGAAAGTGGCCGACATCATTGTCAACCTCTCGACGCTCGTGCGCCTGGAGGCCGGAGATCTGATCTATAGCGGCACACCCGCCGGGGTCGGCCCGTTGCAACGGGGCGATAGCCTTGAGGGCGGTGTGGACGGGCTGCCTGGGTTGCGCGCGCGCATCGTTTGAAATCGCCTCGAATGTCGTCGATGCTGAGCGCGATGCGCGCCCTGGCGGCGCATGCCTTGCCGATCCTGATTGCCCAGCTGGCGTCGATCGGCATGATGGTGGTCGATACGGCGATCCTCGGTCACGTCTCTTCCGCCGATCTGGCGGCGGTGGCGATCGGCGGCGGTATTCATGTCTCACTGGTGTTCGGTCTGGTCGGGATCGTGCAGGCGGTGGCGCCTGTGGTCGCTCACCTGCATGGCGCGCGCCGCCAAGACGAGGTGGCAGGTGTCCTGCAGCAGGGGTTCTGGCTGGCGCTGTTCCTTGCTGTGCCAGGAATTCTCTTTCTGCGTGCGCCGGATTTCGCGCTGGCACCGTTTGCAATGGACGTCGAAGTGGGAGCCAAAGTTCGCGATTATCTCGCTTGGCTCGCCTGGAGCTTGCCGGCGGCATTGCTCTATCGGACCTTCTATGCCTTCTGCAATGCGCTGGGGCGTCCCCGGGTATTGATGGGAATCGGCCTCGCCGCGCTTGCCCTGCACGGGCTGTTGGCCTGGGGGCTGGCTTTGGTCGGGTGGACGGGGGAGGCGCTCGGGGTTGCCGGTTGCGCCATATCGAACGTTGCAGTCGGCTGGCTGGCCTGTCTGGGAGGCGCGGCCTGGCTGCATTGCGGCGAACTGGGGCGGCGTTACCGGCCCTTTTCCGCGTGGCAGGCGCCGCGTTGGAAAACCTGGCGGGAATTGCTGCGCATCGGCTTGCCGATGGGCTTTTCCAATCTGGTGGAAATCACCGCGTTCACGCTGGTCAGCCTGTTTGTCGCCGGGTTGGGGGCGACGGTGGTTGCAGGACATCGCATCGTCGCCAATTTGTCGGCGCTGACTTACATGCTGCCACTGTCGTTGGCCATTGCGTGCATGGCGGCGGTCGGACAGGCGCTCGGGGCGCGCGATTTTTCGGGAGTTCGGGCGTTGGTGCGGGCGGGGATGGCGATGGCGGCAATCGGCTCGCTGGCGGTCGGACTTCTCTTGTGGCTCGCCGCCTTTCCGCTGGTCGCTGCCTACACCGATGATGCGAGCGTGCGGGCGGTTGCTCTGGGCCTGATCGCTTATGTCGCGCTTTACCAGTTTTTCGACGCCTTGCAGACGATCGCCGGGCATGTTCTGCGTGCCTACCGGGTGACCGTCGTGCCGATGTTGATCCAGACCTTCTGCTTCTGGGGGATCGCGCTGGGCGGTGGTGCCTGGCTCTGTTACCGGGCGCCGACACCGCTCGGCGTTGCCGGTTTCTGGCTGGCGGCGGTGGTCAGTCTGATGACCGCTGCGGCTTTGCTTCTGCCGTTGCTTGCACGGGTAATGCGCTGGGCGGAAGAGGTTTCGTAATTATGAATTTTGGCGCGTAATAATTTGTAGCGGCTGTGGTAAGATTTTCGGTTCAAAGAAGTAGAAACGAGCGACGCAGGGGGTGTCGACGTCGTTCAAACCTCACAACTCAACTCAACGCAAGGAAAGCGCATGAAAATTCACGAATATCAGGGCAAGCAAATCCTGAAGAAATTCGGCGTTACGGTTCCGCGCGGGATTCACTGCACGACCGTCGATGATGCGGTCAAGGCAGCGGAGACCCTGGGCGGCAAGGTCTGGGTGGTCAAGGCGCAGATTCACGCCGGTGGCCGTGGCAAGGGCGGTGGCGTCAAGGTTGCGACCTCGCTTGAGAAAGTGCGTGAATACGCCGACCAGATTCTCGGCATGCAACTGGTCACGCACCAGACCGGCCCTGAAGGTCAGAAGGTCCGCAACCTGCTGATCGAGGAAGGCGCCGACATCCAGCACGAATACTACGTTGCCGCGCTGACCGACCGCGCCACGCAATCGGTCGCCATGATGGCTTCCTACGAAGGCGGCATGGACATCGAGGAAGTCGCCCACAAGACCCCGGAAAAGATCGTCAAGGTCTTCATCAACCCGCTGGTCGGCCTGACCGACGAGCAGGCCCTGGAGCTCGCCAAGGGCATGGGCATGAACGAAGCTTCGATCCCGCAGTGCGTTGAGACGCTGAAGAACCTCTACACCTGCTACATGGAAACCGACGCCTCGCTGGCCGAGATCAACCCGTTGATCCATGAAGCCGACGGTACCGTCAAGGCGCTCGACGCCAAGTTCAACTTCGATTCGAACGCCCTCTATCGCCAGCCGGAAATCGTCGCCATGCGTGACCTGGACGAAGAAGACGCTGACGAAATCGAAGCTTCGAAGTTCGATCTGGCCTACATCTCGCTCGACGGCAACATCGGCTGTCTGGTGAACGGTGCCGGTCTGGCCATGGCCACCATGGACACGATCAAGCTGTTCGGCGCCGAGCCGGCCAACTTCCTCGACGTCGGTGGCGGTGCCACGACCGAGAAGGTCACCGAAGCGTTCAAGATCATGCTCAAGAACACCAAGGTCAAGGGCATCCTGGTCAACATCTTCGGCGGCATCATGAAGTGCGACACCATCGCCACCGGCGTGGTCGCTGCAGCCAAGGAAGTCAATCTGTCGGTGCCGCTGGTCGTCCGCATGAAGGGCACCAACGAAGACCTGGGCAAGAAGATCCTCAAGGATTCCGGCCTGCCCATCATCTCTGCCGATTCCATGGCCGAGGCCGCCACCCAGATCGTTGCCGCGGTCAAGTAAGGAGCCACCGAATGTCTATCCTGATCAACAAGAACACCAAGATCATCACCCAGGGCATCACCGGCAAGACCGGTCAGTTCCATACGGAAAAGTGCCAGGAGTATGCAAACGGCAAGGAATGCTTCGTTGCCGGCGTGAACCCGAAGAAGGCCGGCGAGTCGATCTTCAACATCCCCATCTACGCTTCGGTCAAGGAAGCCGCCGCTGAAACCGGCGCCACCGTTTCCGTCATCTACGTGCCGCCCGCCGGTGCCGCTGCCGCCATCTGGGAAGCCGTCGAAGCCGACCTCGATCTGGCCATCTGCATCACCGAAGGCATCCCCGTCCGCGACATGCTGATGGTGCGCAACAAGATGAAGGAAAAGGAAGCCAAGGGCGGCAAGAAGACCCTGCTGCTCGGCCCGAACTGCCCCGGCCTGATCACCCCGGACGAAGTGAAGATCGGCATCATGCCGGGTCACATCCACCGCAAGGGTCGCATCGGCGTGGTTTCCCGTTCCGGCACGCTGACCTACGAAGCCGTCGGTCAGCTGACCGAACTGGGCCTCGGCCAGTCTTCCGCCGTCGGTATCGGTGGTGACCCGATCAACGGTCTGAAGCACATCGACGTCATGAAGATGTTCAACGACGATCCGGATACCGACGCCGTCATCATGATCGGCGAAATCGGCGGTCCGGACGAAGCCGAAGCTGCCCAGTGGTGCAAGGCCAACATGAAGAAGCCGATCGTCGGCTTCATCGCCGGTGTTACCGCGCCGGCCGGCAAGCGCATGGGCCACGCTGGTGCCCTGATTTCCGGTGGTGCCGATACCGCTGACGCCAAGCTCGCCATCATGGAAGAGTGCGGCTTCAAGGTGACGCGCAACCCGTCTGAAATGGCCAAGCTGCTGAAGGCGATGCTGTAAAATACGGCGCAAGCTCAACCGGAAAGGCGGGCCATGTGCCCGCTTTTTTTTTTGGCCAATCGCTGGAGAAAACAAGCGTGGCAGTATTTCTTTCGGAAAATGACGTCAGGCAGGTGCTGACCGTGGACATGGCGCTCGCCGCGGTCGAGTCGGCGCATCGCGACCTTGCCCTCGGTCAGGCGCTCGATACGCCGCGCCAGCGCAGCCGGTTGCCGCAGACCGTGTTGCACATCCTGCAGGGTGCGCTGTCGGCGCAAGGCGTGATCGGTTACAAGGCCTATACCAGCAACCGCTCCGGCAACCGCTTCCTGGTCCATCTGTTCGATGCGGCGAGCGGTGTTCTGCTGGCGATCATCGAGGCCGACTATCTTGGCATGATGCGCACTGGCGCCGCCAGCGGCGTCGCGGCGCGCTGGCTGGCGCGGCCGGATGCGACGGTGGCCGGTGTCTTTGGCAGTGGCTGGCAGGCGGAGGGGCACGTACGGGCGATTTGTGCCGCATTGCCGATCGAGTTGGTCAAGGTGTATGGGCGTCAGCCTGAAAAACTTCGGGACTTCTGCGCCCGCATGAGCGAGGCCACCGGGCGTCGCGTGGTCGCCGCCGCTGATGCCGAAGATGTCGTGCGCGACAGCGACCTGCTCGGCACCGTCACCAGTGCGGCCCGTCCGCTGTTCGAGGCCGAGTGGCTGCGACCGGGGACGCACATCAATGCCGCCGGTTCGAATGCGTTGATCCGTCAGGAGTTGTCGGAGGCGGCCGTCCGCCGTTGCGAGTTGATCGTCGTTGACGCCGTGCCGACGGCGCTGGCGGAAGCCGGCGACCTGCTGCCGCTGCTGGAGAAAGGAAGGCTGCATCCCCGGCAATTGACCGAGTTGGGCGACATCATCATCGGCCGTCATTGCGGACGCCGGGATGCGGAGCAGTTGACCCTCTTCGAGTCGCAGGGAATGGCCATTCAGGATCTTGCGCTAGCCCGTCAGGTACTGGAGGCTGCGCTGGCGGGGGGCCTTGGGCAGGAATTGCCGCTGTAGTGAGTTTGACCGCTGACGAGGCAATCCTGATAATACGCCGGCATGAGGCGAAGGGAAGGAACGACAAGGAAATGCAGACGCCCGACGAACGGACGGTGCAGCACGAGGTGCTGGATGTGGCAATGCGCAGCGACCCCGGCATGGTGCGTTCGCATAACGAAGACGCGGTATTCGTCGACGCCGAGCTGGGGCTCGCCATTCTCGCCGACGGCATGGGCGGCTACAAGGCGGGCGAAGTGGCAAGCGGCATGGCGACGACCCTGCTCGCCAACAGTTTCTCCCGCCTGCTGGTCGGCCCGACTGCCGATCCTGAACTGTTGCGGCGCCCGGAGCAACTGATCCATGATGAAATCTGCGGTACCAACGCAGCCATATTCAACGCCTCGCAAAGTGAGCCGCAGTACTCCGGCATGGGAACCACCCTGGTTTTCGCCTGGCTTCTGGGGCAACGCCTCTATCTGGCCCATGTCGGCGATTCCCGCGCCTACCGCTGGCGCAATCAGGACCTACAGCGCCTGACCAAGGATCACTCGCTGCTCCAGGAGCAGATCGACAGCGGAACGATCAGCCTCGAGGAGGCGCGTTATTCCGCCAACCGCAATCTGGTGACGCGAGCGCTCGGCATCGAGCCGGAAGTCGAGGTCGACATCGCCGCGCACGAGTTTGTCGAAGGCGATCTGCTCATGCTTTGCTCGGATGGCCTGAATGACATGCTCAGCGATGACGAGATCGCCGAAATCCTGGACCTACATGCCGATTGTCTGGTAACCGCAGCCGAGTGTCTGATCGAACGGGCCAACGATGCTGGTGGGCGCGACAATGTTTCGGTCATACTGGTCCGCATGCCGGGTATGGGCGTGGCAACGGGTAGCTGGTGGCACAGGCTGCTGGCAAAACTCAAATAAACGAGGGGAAGAAGATGGCGAAACTGATCCTTTCCATGGACGGTCTGGTGCTCAAGGAAATTCTGCTGGACAAGGAGCGTCTGACGATCGGCCGCAAGCCACACAACGACATCCAGATCGACAATCTGGCAATTTCCGGCGAGCACGCCGTCGTTGTCACCATCCTCGACGATTCCTTCCTCGAAGATCTCAACAGCACCAATGGCACCTTGGTTAACGGTCAGGCAGTGAAGAAACATTTCCTGCGCAACCATGACGTCATCGAACTCGGCAAGTACCGTCTCAAGTACCTTACCGATGCCCAGGCGCAGCCGACCGAAAGCGCCGCACCCGGCCGTGTCGCCCCACCAAAGACGCCAGCCGAGCTGGCGCTTGCGCCGAGTGGCGAGCCGACGCGATCCAATGTCGGCACCGCTTCCCGCCCAACGGCGCTACCGCCAGCCGCCATCCAGTTGCTCAACGGCCCCAATGCCGGCAAGGAACTGATGCTGCAGAAAACCCTGACCACCCTGGGCAAGCCGGGCACCCAGGTCGCCGTCATCGCCCGCCGTCCCCACGGCTACTTCATCACCCACGTCGAAGGCACAGTTTTCCCCATCCTCAACGGCGAGACTCTCGACACCCAGGCGCATCCGCTGGGCGACCACGATGTGATCGAAATTGCCGGGACCAAGATGGAGTTCTTCTTCAAGGCCTGAGCGTTCTTTCGTTTGGGTTGTAAGCTCACTAACTGACGGTTTGGGTCTGCTGAGGTGACGAAAATTGTCACTGTGTTCGCAGCGGTATTGGTTGATTTTGTTGGGTGAGTGTTTGTTGTTTGATTCTTAAAGGGAATTTTTTTTTGATGGTTCTGGCATGAAAGGTGTTAGGTAAAGCTCAGCGGTTTTTCCCGCCTTTTCCAATAAAGGAGATTCAAATGAAAAAGGTTCAACAAGGTTTTACCCTGATCGAACTCATGATCGTTGTTGCGATCATCGGTATTTTGGCTGCCATTGCCTTGCCGCAGTATCAGGACTACACCAATAAGGCGAAGGTCAATGCATGTCTGGCGGAAGGTACGGCGGTCATGCGCGGGGCTGTCGCTGCAACGGCAAATGATGATCTCAGCATGATGCCGAGTTATACTGCGAGTTCTTGTGCTAGCTCTACTTACGCTGCTACTTCGTTGTTGACCGCTAATGGCACGACGACCTTCACTTCGAAGGATTCGGCATCCAAGACGATTACTTGCCAGAACGACACCGGTGTTTGCAAGAGTAACTAACTGAGTTGTGGCTGAAAAAACCGGCGGCCTCGTCTGCCGGTTTTTTTTTGCCAAATGAAAATCACCGTCTTTGCGGAGTTTGAATGCCATTTCCCGAATCCTCCCGTGAACTGACGGTCCTGATGCCTTGTCTCAACGAGGCGGCGACGCTCGCCGTTTGTATTGGGAAAGCTAAGGCCAGTATCGCAAGATTGGGTATTGATGGCGAAGTCCTGATTGCTGACAACGGTTCGACTGATGGTTCGCAAGCCATTGCCGCGGCTCATGGTGCTAGGGTGATCGCGGTTGCCGAGCGTGGCTATGGGGCGGCACTTCGTGCTGGAATCAGCGAAGCAAAGGGGCGTTATGTCATCATGGGGGATGCTGACGATAGCTATGCCTTTGAAGCGCTTGATGGATTTTATCGCCAGTTGCAGTCAGGGTACGATTTGGTCATGGGGAATCGTTTTCAGGGAGGTATCGAGCCAGGGGCAATGCCACTCCTGCATCGCTATCTTGGCAATCCTGTGCTGAGCTATATCGGTCGCTTGTTTTTCAGGATTCCTGTCGGTGATTTCCATTGTGGATTGCGTGGTTTCTCTCGGGCCAAGATGCTTGCATTGGGTTTGCAAACCGATGGAATGGAGTTCGCCAGCGAAATGGTGATCAAGTCGTCGATGGCCGGTTTCAGGATTTGCGAGGTTCCAACGACTTTGAAACCAGATGGCCGGAATCGCCCGCCGCATTTGCGTAGTTGGCGCGATGGCTGGCGGCATTTACGTTTCATGTTGCTCCTGTCTCCCCGTTGGTTGTTCCTTTACCCCGGCATTCTGTTGTTCATGTTTGGTTTGATCGGGGCAGTTTGGTTGTTACCGGGCCTCCAGGTGGTTACTGGCGTTGGTTTCGACATCCATTCCCTGCTGTACTTCTCGGCAAGTGGGATTGTCGGGATTCAACTGATCCTGTTCGGAATACTGGCGCGTTGTACAGGTGCCGTTTTTGGTTTTTTGCCGAGGACCCGCTTGACGCATTGGCTTTTGAGTCAATTTCGTCTGGAATTTGGGCTGGCGGTCTCTGCTTTCTTGCTGCTGATGGCCATTTATCTGATTTGGAAAACCTTTTATGGCTGGGAGGTTACTGGTTTCGCAGCGCTGGAGCCAACCAAGACGATGCGTGATGCCATACCGGCGATGGCTTCTGGTGTGGTAGCGATTGAAATTATGGCAGCGAGTTTCTGGTTTACCTTCCTGCAGTTTTTGTCTGGGGCTAACAAGCCTCATGCCTGATCAGCGGCGATTTCACCTCCTCTGTCTACTCGTTTATTCGGGACTCTGTTTGGCATGGAGCGCCAGAATTGGCCCTCTGTTTTCGTGGGATTACCTGCACTACCATCTCTATGTCGTTCAAGCTTGGTGGCAAGGTCGGTTACCTGAGGAACTTTTCGCAGCAAGTGCTCAAGCGTATTTGAATCCTTGGCCGCATTTGCCGTTCTATCTGGTCTCCAGCTTGGTCAATGATACGTATCTCGGCACATTGCTCATGGCTTTTTTTCATAGCCTGAATCTATGGGTCTTGCATTTTGTAACTTGTCAGCTTGTTCCGCCTGATAAGTTATTCAGCCGGGTTGCGGTTTTCGTTGGAGTTTTGCTTGGTGCGTTGAGTCCTGGATTTCTGCTCGAGCTTGGCACGAGTTATGGCGACGTGGTGGTTAGCATTCCGGCGTTATTGGCTGTGTATTTGCTGTTGCGCAGAGCTAAAGGGGCATATGGCGGGGATTGGGGATGCATTTATCTAGCAGGGCTGCTGGCTGGTGCTTCGGTAGGGATGAAACCCTCCTTGTTGGTTTTTTGCATGCCTTTACTCGTTGCGCAAATGATCGTGGCCAAACACCATGCTTTCGCCTTGGGGTGGCGGGCGTTGCTCTCCGGTGTGGTTGGGGGGGGGGTATTCGGTGCTGCTCACATGCTGATGCTGTGGCGGAATTTCGGCAACCCGGTTTTCCCGCTATTTAACGCAACGTTTTCTTCCCCGTGGTTTCCTCCGGTCAACGTCGTTTCGGATCGGTTTCGATCGGAAACCTGGCTGGATGCGTTGTTGTTTCCGTGGAGCATGGCGGATAACACCCAGCGAGTTAGTTTCGAAGCGATGATGGTGGACATCCGTCCGCTTTGGTTGATCGGTCTGGTAATTCTGTTGCTGCTGCTCGGCCTCTTTGCTCGTCTGATGCGCGGGCCGACAGGCAAGGACTTGCCGGCAGGGGAGCGTTTATTCTGGCTTGGTTTAGTGTTCTTCTTTCCCGTATGGATTTATACCAGTGGTAACGTCAGATACGCAGTGCAGTCGCTGATGTTGCTGGGACCTGCTATTGCGCTATTGACTATTAAGCTGGCGGCTTGGCAACGTCATCTCTCGATGTTTGCCTTGCTGCTACCTGCCACAGCGCAGGCGGCATTGGCAACAAATTTGAATTTTCCGAATTTGGTGGATGCTCAGCCTCCTGTGTTGGGAAAAGATTGGTTTGATATAAAACTCCCCGCGCCTTACGACAAGACGCCAGCCTATTATCTTTCGTTGCAGACGCAAAGTTTTGCCAGTTTGGCTGATAGATTTCCTCGGAAAGCGAGATTCCTGAATTTGATCGGACAAAATACACTTGAACCCGGAGGCAAGGTTTTCTCTGCCGTCGAGAAACTAAGTAGGGAAAATGGCTTGATGCTACGCACATTATATACGCCACTGTCGACCAAAATTGGTAAGGAGTCTCCAGATGAGATGGTTACCAGCCAGAACGCCTTGCTTTCTGATTATGGATATCTTGTTGTCGCAACAGATTGCTTCACCATTAATAACCGTGCTCCTCATGTTGAACTCGTCAGTTGCGCCATTGAGAAGGCGCCGCCGCTGGTTATTGGTGAATTGGAACGACGCAAGAGAATCGACCAACGAATCAGTTTTTGGGAGCGAGAATGCCCGAAGCTGTTCTATCCGGCAGGTTTCCAGAGTATTCAGGCCACACAAACCCGACGGCGTTTTTATTTGGCGACGGATTTCCAGATTATCGCTATGCCGGAAGGGCGCCTGATCGCCCGTGATAATTTCAACGGGGCACGTGAGTTGATTGAACTCGAGAACGAAAGCGGACAAAGGGTTTTGTCAGGTTGTCCGAGCAGGAGAGTCCCATGAATCCTTATCGTCAGCGGGTTTGGCAACAAATGCGCATGTTGCTTGATGGTTTGGATGTTACGCCCTCCGTTATTCTGGATTTTGGCAGTGGAGACGGATGGTTTTCCCTGAAAATGGGGGAATACTATCCCGGAGCAGAAATTACGTCGATTGATATCAAGAAAAGAGAGAAGCTTTTCCTGGAACCGCTTTTGTACGAACCGGGTCGTCCACTTCCGTTCGAGGCGGCATCCTTCGAACTCACCTATGCTGTCGATGTCTTGCATCACTGCAACTCGCCAGAATACTATCTGGACGAACTTGTAAGAGTGTCTCGGCGGTATCTCTTAATCAAGGACCATTCTTGGCGTAGTAAATGGGGGTTTTGGGCCTTGGCTGTCTTGGATGAGCTGGGTAATCGCCGCTTTGGCATTCCATCTCCTCAGCATTATCAGTATTCCAGCCAATGGACAGAACACCTGAAGGCGCGCGGATGGATCTTGCGGCAGTTGATCGATCAATGCCCGTGTCATTCTGGGGTCTTGGGGGCCATGACGAACCGATTGCAGTACCTCGCTCTTTACGAGCGCGGAGAGCCGCGTCGGGAATGAGTGAAACTCCAGTCCCGATGAGCGACGAAGTTCAGCATCATCATGCACGCTGCAATCACGGCGCTGGCAAAGAGGTAGTGGAGGCCAAGCAGACTTACGCAAAAAATCATCAAGGCGAGGCTGATCATGGTGCTGGAAAAACTGATGCTCATATAACGGCAGTATTCCACCCACCAGGGAAGGTCGCTCCTGAGAAATGTCCAATGTCTGTTCATCGTCCAGCCAAGCGAGTTTGCAACGACGATGGAGGTGGCCATGGAAGCCAGATAATGAAAACCCAGTATCGCTGTTCCGACGTAAAGAACCAGTAAATTGGTGGTAAAACAGATGCCACCGACTACGATGAAGCGAAGTAGTTTTCTTTCCAGCATATTGAATATCCACTAGTTATTTATCATTCATGTCGGTACGCAGCAATTCGCCCTACTGGCGCCACGACGCCTATACACTCAGAAACCTGGAACGCGTCATAGTCGAATGTATTCGAAAGGCAAGGCAACAGGGGGCTCTCGGGCCGAATACTACCGTAGTCGACTTGGGGTGCGGTGACGTACCCTACAAGGATTTGTTCTTGGCGGAAGGAAGCCGCTACCTTGCCTGCGACATAACGAGTGGACCGCAGGTTGATTTTGTGCTGAACGCGGATGGGTCCGTACCGTTACCCAATTCGGTGGCTAGTTGTGTAACTTCTTTCCAGGTGCTCGAGCATGTGTGGGATCTTGACGCGTATCTGGACGAATGTCGCCGTTTACTCAACGAGGATGGGTTGTTGGTCTTGAGTACGCATGGAAGTTGGTTGTATCACCCGCATCCTGCTGATTTTCGTCGGTGGACTCGGGATGGGCTGGAGAGGGAGCTATCCAGTCGTGGTTTTTCGGTTTTGGAATGTTGGCCAGTCGTGGGGCCGCTAGCGTGGACGACGCAGTTTCGTACTCTGGCTTATCACCACCTTTTCCAGCGACTGGGGGTGGGTGGAAGGGCGCTTTCGGCTGCCTTCTGCGCAATGATGTATCTCCGGATGAGCCTTGAGGATAAGGTGACACCGGCTGATCTGGTCAAGAACAACGCGGCGGTCTACGTTGTGTTGGCTCGCGCGGTGTTTTGAGTCCTCAGAGAATTATCGATGCTGTCAGATGGGTATAAACCGCGTCTATTGCTACTGACTCACTACTATCCTGCTCACCGCGGAGGGATAGAAATTGTTGCGGGCCAACTGGCCAGCCGTATGGCAGCCGAATTCTCGATTCGTTGGTTCGCCGCGGACTGCGATCTTCCTCCGGGTATTGACGGAGTCAGATGCGAGCCGCAGGCTGCATGGAACGGTCTGGAAGCCAGGGGGTTTCCATGGCCAATCTGGTCTTGGCGTGCGTGGAAAAACCTGAAGTACGCGATTGAGGAGTGCGATGTACTTCACCTCCATGATTTCATATATCCAGCACATGTATTTGCGGTGTTATGGGCAAGAAAGTTGGGGAAGCCCGTTGTCCTGACTCAGCATATTGGAGACATCGACTATCCCAGTTTGTTGCCGCGAACGATTTTACTGGCGATCAACCGTACCATCGGGCGATGGATGTTAAGTCTGGTTACTCAGGTGGTATTCATCAGCCCGAGAGTAAAAGCTACTTTCGAGGAATACTGCAGGTTTTCTAGGCCCCCTCTATATTGGCCGAATGGTGTCGATACCTCGGTCTTTCTGCCGGTGAGTCAAGCTGTCCGGTTACAGCTTCGGCAGAAGCATGGGCTGCAAGCGGATAAGCCCGTGATTCTTTTTGTCGGACGCTTTGTGCAGCGCAAAGGCTTGGATATTCTCAAGCGGGCAGTGCAAACACGGCCAGACTGGCAATGGTGTTTTGCTGGTTGGGGGGAGGAGAAACCTGAAATCTGGGGAGGTTCTTCGGTTCGTGTCTGGCGCGGCCTCTCTGGGAGGAGCCTCGCGGAGCTATACCAACTTGCGGATTGTTTTATTTTGCCAAGTTATGGCGAGGGATTTCCTCTGGTCGTCCAAGAGTCGCTTGCTTGCGGCACGTCCGTCGTCATTTCTCGTGAATCGCTTGAGGGTATGACGGCCATTCCTAGAGGATTGGTTCCTGTTGCACGGGACTCTCGAATCGCTGAGCCCGGCCCTTGGCTTAGAGCGATCGAAAGGTGTCTTGCAGAACAGGGATCAGAACAGCGCATGCACAATGCAGCAGAAGCAAGGCTGCGCTGGGATTGGAGCCGATTGACAGAAAATTACATCCGAATTTTAAAGAGGGCAGTTTCAAATCCGAAGTGCAACACTTCATAACCGGAGGAGTTGCATGACGAGAACGTATCAACAATTGAGCGCG